>ERZ650310.66-NODE-66-length-29955-cov-38.850769_pt1 | contig 29955 bp, 33 predicted proteins | sample MGYA00376246_ERZ650310 | MGnify/ENA primary metagenome ERZ650310 (study PRJEB26733, sample SAMN07839286) | wastewater metagenome | biome: small river; feature: stream; material: water | place: USA: North Carolina | collected 2016-03-01 ...
CCTGGCGCGTGCCGCGGCGATCGTGGAGACTAGCCCAGCGACCGACGTCGGCGCGGCTGCGTTTGTCGGGCTTGCCGCGTCCAGTGAACCCGGTGCTGCTGCCGACGCTGCTACGGGCGTTCAGTCGTCGCAGGCCGCGTCGTTGGAGACTGCAGCGGCCTCGGACGCCAGCGCGCGTGTCATGTCCACCGCGGCCGCGGCATCCGAGCCCAGCGCGGCAACAGACACGCCTGCCGCATCCTGGTTGACGTCGGCGTCAGCCGCTGAACCCGGTGCGGCCACTGATGCAAGCATTGGGTCATTCGCGTCCGTGGCATCGGCTTCTGAGTCAGGCGCCGCCACCGACAACAATTCCAGCCTGCGTACAGGCGTGGCAATCGCGACCGAGACGGGCGCTGCATCCGACCTTGGTTCAGCCTCGCGCGTTGGTGTTGCCGCCCAGGCTGAGGACGGCGTGGCGCTTGATGCTGGTGCCGCAAGTGCTGCCGTGTTCTCCGCGGCGACTGAGACGACGCAGGCGAGTGAAGCGACGGACGTCGAGGGGTCGGGCTCTGCGGCGTCAACAACCGAGCCCGCTGCTGCTGCCGATAGCCCGGCGGCGACCAGCGAGTTCTCGCGATCGGTCGCTGAGACGGCAACCGGGGTCGACACGTCAAGTGTTCAGCGTACCGCGCTTGGGGTCGCCAACGAGCTCGCGCTGGGGTCTGACGCCGTGTCCGGTTCGGCGAACATGCTGGCGGCCATCGCTGAGCTCGCAACGGCCCAGGACCTCGCCGCCGCGGTCTACACGGTGTTTGTCAACCTTGCTGAGTCATCGCCAGCCGCTGACGCCGTCAATGGCCTGCGTTCGCTCACTGGCACCACGTCTGAAACCGTGGCCGCCGTCGATGCTGTCATGGCCTTGCTGGCGGCCAATGGGGCTGTGCTTGAGGTCACACTGTCCGCTGACGCTGCGTCTGGCGTCGGCGCCTCGTATGCCGTGGTCACCGAGTCCGGCGACGCCATCGAGCTCGTGGCCGGGTCCGCTACCAAGTATAGCGATTTGCTTGAGTACGCCGTCGCCGCTGACTTCGTCGCCCGCATCGCGTCCCTGGCGGCGAACATCGCCGGTGTGCCGATTCCCGGTCGGGACTTCAAAATCACGATTGACCCGCGCGCTGCTGGCGTCGTCGTGCCGTCGCGGTCGGCTGCAGCCGTCGAGCCCGCCCGTAAACTGTCGGTTTCTGCGCCGTCGCGTTCATTCAGGAAATAATTATGGCAAGTTTCAATCAAAACAGTTCCGGCCTTTGGGCTGAGCAATACGTCGGCGCTCGACTGGACTATTCCCTGGACTGGTCTGACTTGGCGTCTGCCGCTGACCCGCTGGCGTCCAGCGTATGGACCTGCGCAGATCCAGCGCTGACCGTCACAAACCAGCTTTTCACCGGCGCGGCGTCAACGGTCTGGTTTCAAGGCACGGTGCCCGACCAGTGGTACGAGGTCGTCAACACGGTCACCACCGTCGCGGGGCGGTCCGACCGTCGCACCATAAATCTGTACGTGAAGGCCGGGCAAGCCACGACAAATTTGCGGTCGCTGCTGTTCCCGAACAAGTTCGCGGCGATCGCCAAAATGAAGCGCGACCGGCTCATGATGGCGGCCAGTGGCGCGCTGCCCACCGTGGAACTGAACGACGACTACATTTGGGACAAGCTGCGCGCCGCTGAGGCTGACGTGGGCCGCACGTTGCGCGTACCGCTGGCACCTACCGCGTTCTTCCCAGTCGAGCCGACGCCCGAGGAAATCACCGCGCTCAACGGCATGCCGTGGGCCTTAGACCCAGGATATGACTACAGCCCTGGTGACTTCGCGTTCACCGACAAGTGGGGCTTCATCAAGCTGCGCAACAAGCCCCTGATTTCCGTCAGCCGGGTCCGGTTCGCGTACCCTGGTGGGCCGTCGGCGTTCTACGACCTGCCGCTGGATTGGCTGCGCACCGACAAGAAGTTCGGGCAAGTGCAGTTTGTGCCGTCCAGCACGGCGTTCGCGGCGCCCATCAATGCCTTCATCATGCAGGCCATCGGCAACGGCCGCACAATCCCCCTGGCAATTCAGATCAGCTACGTCGCCGGGCTGCAGGACGCCGCGACCAACTTCCCCGACCTGATTGATGCGGTCATGAAAACGGCGGCGCTGAAAGTCATCGAGGACGCATTCCTGCCTCAGTCGGGCTCGATCAGCGCTGATGGCCTGTCTCAGTCCATGAGCAACGACATGGACAAGCACCACGACATGGTCGACCGCCTGATAAACGGTGGCAAGGGCAGTAACGGCGGCCTCATGGCGGCCATCCACGGCATTCGCTTCGGGGTGATGTGATGAGATTTAACCCTGGCGCATTCAACACCCACCTCAACAACATCGGCCAAAAGGTGACTTGGCGACGCGCCTACGCCTGCGCGTGCGTGAGTGCTGATTCCGGCCAGCCCGACCCCAAGCATCAGTTGTGCATGGGCAAGGGCCGGATATGGGACCCGGCGATTACGACGGTGACCGGCGTCGCGCGACAGGATGCGCTCGCTGAGTGGAAAAGCTCGGGTCTTGCTGAGACTGGCGACATGGTGCTCAGCATCCCCGAGTCGAGCCCGATGTGGGACGCCGGACAGTTCGACCGCATCCTGCTGCTGAACAGCAATGACGTTTTCAGTCAACCGCTGAAACACGGTGCACCGACTGAGCGCCTGCTGTTCACGGTGGATTCGTTCATCCGGTGCTTCTGGCTGGACCCGGTGACGCGCACCATCATCGAGGGCGCGCTGCCGTCCGTGGACGCCAACGGTAACCTGTCCTGGGCTGGTGGCGTGGGCGAACCGCCGCCCGGCGTGTCGTATTCCCTGACCGGGCAAAAGCTCGATGAGTATTTTGTGTGGGGGAAGTTCCCCAGCGATCGCAACGAGCACAGCGGCATGCGCCTGCCCAAGCGGCTGATTGCCCGCAAGTGGGACCTGTACGGACGTTAACCCAGCGACCGCTTGATGGCTTCGGCTATCGCGGCCTCTGCCTTGGGCTGCATATCCTCGCTGACACCCTTAGCGATCTGCTGCCCTGGCTGCGCCTTCACAATCCAGCCGTTCGACTTTTCCGACATGACGCGGAATGTCAGGTACTGGCTGGACCGCTTGCCTTCGCCGGTGGCGGTGTTCATGCGCACCATGCCCTGCTGATTGCGTCCGATGCCCGGGCCCGACAGGCGATCACCCCAGTTGTAGGACCGCTGGCGCACCGTGGCCTCGGACTTTGTCTCAGTGCTCCAGGCTCCCGTGCCAGACACGCGGCGGCCATGGCCCGTGATGGCGCTGAGTGAAAGCATCTTGGCCTGGGCGTAGACCTGCGGCGTCATCGACTTGGCGTGCGCGTCGTTGCCCGGCGTGTTGTGCCTGAATGGGATGATCAGGTATCGCGTGCCATCTTTTGACCGTCGCACCTTCATGCTGGTGTTCAGCATGGTTTTGAGGTCACGCGCTGGCCGCCCGTTCTCGATTTCCTCGGCGTGCCGGTACTTGGCCTCCACGACCGCGCTAAAGTCACCAGTCATGCGGTAGCTGATTGACTTGGCGTAGGCGTCTCGCTCGCCGCTCCACAGCTTCGCGCGCTGGACTGCTTCAATCCAATTGTTCGCCGTCGCCTGAGCGATCGCGTTCACGGCCTGATTGACCAGCGGGAATAGCTTGGCGTTGATCGTGCCGCTGATTTCAAGCTGCGCGGCCAGCGGTAGCGAGATTTTGTATTGGACTTGGCTCATGCCGCCAGTATGGCGTCACGCCGCCAGTCGTGACGCAAGAATAGAACCGTCATGATAACGATGGTCCACCCACTCCATGCCGGTAACGCGCTGCAGGTCTTTTTTGACCCGCCCGCTGGCGCCGTGATGTGGAAAGTGCTGCGTAAGGCCTCGAATACGTTTACCGGGCACGACGATACCAGTGCTCTTGTTGTCTACAAAGGTGACGAAAATGTAATCATCGAAGCGGCCAATTCGCTGACCAACGAACAGCTTTGGTTCTATGCGGTCTACTACACCTCCGACGAGGTCACCTGGACCGCCGGGAATGTGAAATCAGGCACGCCAAAGGCGATCTACAAAGACGAGACGATCGACGTCCTGTCCCACCTGCGCGACCGCATGGAGGCGGGTCTGCTGGTGGAGTGCCAGCGCGGCAACTTCCTGCCCGAGTTGGGCTACATCCAAGTTTACACGTCGTCTCCAGCGCTTGAGCAAGGCCTGCGCATGCCGCTGGTTGTGTTGCACCTGGAGAACGAGGACACCGGCGATCGCGCCATTGGTGAAATGATCGCAAGCGACGAGTTCAATGTCATCGGTGATGACTGGACCGAGTCCGAGGGCTGGCTGGCGAACGTGCGTATCCGCATTGAGGGCTGGTCCCTGAACAGCGACGAGCGCCTGGAGTTGCGCAAGGCCATCCGGCGCATCATCGCCGCGAACCTGCCAGTTTTCGACAGTTACGGCTGGGTTCTGCCCGCCATTCAGCAAGCCGACAACGAGTTCGTCAATGGCGAATACGGCAATGCGCCCATGTATCAGGTCAACACGATTTTTAGCTGCGTCGCGCCCGTGCGCGTCACCGGCGATGTGCTGGCCGTCAATGAAATTATCACTAGGAGCCTTTGATGACCAAGAACGCACCGCAAGCAGAAGCCCCTGCCGTCGAGCCTATCACTCTGACGCTGCATGAGTTTTGTGCGCGACTTTCAACCACTGTTGCCCGCCCCGAGCTCATCGGTGCCTTCGAGTTTTCGGAGCGCACCGCTGGGAACGTGATGGGCACTGAGGCTGATTTCACGTCTCGCTATGAGACTTTCATCAACAAGCCTGTTTAAGCGAGGTCGCCAATGGCTGTATTTTTTAATGGGCAATTGCTCATTTCCCCGGTGACCGCCAGCGTCGTCAATGACGACGCCATGCGGAACCAGAACCTGACTGTTGGCAACAACGTCGCAATTGTGGGCTCGTCCGATGGCGGTGCGCCAAAGTCGGCATTGTCCTTCGGTAGCCCCCAGGAAGCGGTTCGCACCCTGGTCGCTGGCGAATTGCTTGATGCTGTGCTGGCTGCTTTCAACCCCAGCAACGAAACCAATGGCCCGTCCAAGGTCATCGCGGTGCGCGTTAACCCTGCTGTCCAGTCCACACTGGATCTCAAGGATTCGACCGCTGCAACCTGCATCACGTTGACGTCCACCGGTTACGGCCTGGGCGAGAACTTGGTGCGCGTGAAAATCGAAGCCGGTAGCACCACGGGCCTGCGCCCGACCGTGCAAAAGGGTAACGACTACTACACTGCCGACAACCTGACGCGGAACGCTTTCAGCATTCGCTACAGTGGCGCCCAGGCATCCGCCGTGGCGACCATCAACGGTACGTCTGTCGTGTTGCAGGCTCCCACCGGCACGACCGTGGCGACGATCGACTTGAACCAGTACAAGACCGTGCGCGACGTCGTGGACCGCATCAATCTGGTGGCTGGCTTCGCCGCCGTGGTGTTGGACGGCAACTATTCTGCGCCTGCGCTGAATGGTCTGGACTACATCACTGCCCAGGACGTCAAGACCGCGACGGTCACCGTCAAGGGCGATCTGCAGGCTGTGGTTGACTGGTTCAACAGCGCTCAGCAGGACTTTGTCACCGCCGTGCGTACCGCCGGTGTTGGCAAGCCTCCCGCTGTCGTTGCATTCCAGTTCCTGGCTGGCGGCTCCAACGGCGTGACAACGAACACCGACTGGTCTGACGCATTCGGTGTGCTGCAGAACGTCGATGTGCAGTGGGTCACCCCTGTGTCGTCTGATGGCGCGATTCACGCCATGACCGACGCCCATTGTTCCTACATGAGCAACGTCGCCCGCAAGGAACGCCGCGCCATCGTGGGCATGGGCCTGAGCACGACCGACACCGCCGCGATCGCCTTGGCGAAGTCGTTGAACAGTGACCGCACGTCTGTCGTGCACATCGGCCACTACAACTACGACACGACCGGCGTGCTGCGCTTGTTCCCGGCCTATATCTCGGCGGCCATGCTGTCGGGTGCATTCGCTGGCGTGAGCCCAGGCACCCCGCTGACGAACAAGTCGATCAAGGTCCAAGGCCTGGAGCGCAACCTGCGCAACCCGCTGGATACCGACCCTTTGATCAACGGCGGCGTGCTGTGCCTGGAGAACACCAGCAACGGCTACAAGGTCGTCAAGTCGATCAGCACGTGGCTGGTGAACGACAACTACAACCGCGTGGAGCAATCCTGCGGTGTGGCGCTGGACTTCGTCATGCGCAACGTGCGTGAAGCTCTGGACGTGCTGCGCGGCGCCAAGGGTAACGCCTTGGTGCTGTCCCGTGCGGCCAGCATCACGCAGTCGACCCTGAAAAAGCTGTCAGTTGACGAGCCCCAGGGTCCTGGCGTGTTGGCGGGTAACAAGGACTCCCCGGCATTCCGCAACATCAAGGTCGAACTTGAGGGCGACGTGTTGAGCGTCGTGTTTGAGTGCTCGCCCGTGATTCCCGTCAATTACGTGCTGGTCACCGTCTTCGCTGTTCCGTTCAACGGCACGGCTACCGCGGCTCTTGGAGGCTAACTAAATGCAGCAAAACATTAAAACCCGCTCGGGTAACCGCGTTGTCGTCGTATTTGACGGTCAGCAGATTGGCCTCGTGCGCTCTGTGCGCATGAACGACGACTACAGCCCTGAACCAGCCAGCGGCATCGGTGACATTCACGTGCAGGAATACGTGCCCACCATGGCGCGCCATTCCCTGAGCGTCACCCAGATGGTGCTTATCAAGGGCGCGATGCGTCAGGCCGGTATTGCTGCTGAAAACGGCGACGCCATGCTGCAGGGCTTGGTGTTCGACCTGGAATGGTACTCACGCGATGACGGCGTGCTGCTGCGCAAATACACCGGCGTGTCCTACGCCAGCGGCGACATCGACATCAGCGCGCACCAGATCATCGTCGCGAGCGGACAGTTCAACGCTCTGGACGTGGTCGGCACCGCAGCCTAACGGCTGACGGCATCCCCCGAGGCCGCCCGTCCGATTTTGGATAGGGCGGCTTTTTTCATCATCATCAGGAGAAACACATGGCTCGCGCTGGACAAGAAACAGATTTCATTTTGAAGGTGGACGACATCGGTACGTTCACGTTCGCCAAACGCTCTATGCGTGACGAGATTGCGATTCAGGTCGAATTTGCAAAGCTGATTGATGGCGCTGAGCCGACCGCGTGGCTCCAGGCCGTGTGTGGCTGGATTTCCACATTCCGCGTGCTGACGGTTCGCGCCCCCGAGGGCTGGGACATTGACGCCATGGACCCGCTTGAAGACGAAACCTACGGCAAGATGCGCACGGTGTTCACCGCGATGACTGCAAAGGAGGGCTCTTTTCGTCGAAAGCCTAAACAAGCGAGCGAAGGCAGCGGCGCGGGAGAGAGTGGGGACAATCGAGTTTGAGTACCGGCGTCGGTACAACCTGACGGTAAACGACCCCAGGTTTCTCGATGCGACCGTGGAGGAAATGCTGACTGACGTCTGGGCACACCGGTTCAAGGAAGACCCGAAACTGCTGGATGAAGTCGAAGATGAAGATTTTGACGTCGACGACGTGGCCGCTGAAATTGGGTTCAGCGATGCACCAGACGACGAGACTGACTGGGAAACGCTATGACGATGAAGATTGGGATTGATGCGGAACTTGATACCGCGGCCGTTGAGCAAAAGCTGAATGCGCTCGGGCAGAAAATCGCTCAGACGAACCGCACGCAGTTCCAGCCCTTCTCCAAGACCACAATGTCGGACATTGACCGCGTGGTCCGTCAGTTTGAACAGCTTCGCAAAATCAACGGCGACCTGAATCGGCGGCTGAACGCGACCGGGCAGGGCAAGGCGGGCATGCTGGAAGTGAACTGGGAGCAAGCCTACCCAGACCAGCACTCGCGTGCCCGCCAGATGCGCAAGGTGTTTGAATACACCACTGGCGCGCGGTTCGACCCGGTTCCCGAGTCACAAAAGCCTGGGCGTCAACCGGGTGGCGGCGGTGGGGGCGGTGGCGGACGGCCCGGTGGCCCATCATGGACCGGCGTTCCTCAGCAGGTCGTGCAGGCTGGTCTGCGCGCTGCTGGACCCGCTGGCGGCGTTGCGGCTGGCGCGCTTGGCACCGGGATGTCGTCCGGCTTCGGCGCTGGCCTCATGGGACTCATGGGCGGCATGCTGGCGCTAGGCGTCGGCAAGTTGGTGGGCGGCGTCATGGAAAAGGTCGATCAGGCCGAAAACAACAACGTCGCGCTGGACCGCCTCAAGCGCACCCTGGGCGACGTCAATGTGTCGTTCAACGCGCTCAAGGCTGTCGTGAATGGCAGCGGCGACCAGTTGAAGATTACCTACGCTGAGGCCGGACAGTTGGCGACTCAGTTCGTCAAGTTGGGCAACGTCAGCAACGACCAGTACAAGACGATAAGCGAGGAATTGAGTGTCGGCGTTGGCATGTCCCGCGGCTTCGGCTTGGACCCGTCGCAAGGCGTCGGCGTCATGGGCCAGATGCGCGGCGTTGGTGTGACAACCAACACGCAGGAAAGTCGCCGGTTCGCGCTGCTGATTGGCGAGACGATCGGCAAGTCCGGCGCATTCGCAAAAGCCGACGAGGTCATGGAGTCCTTGGCAAACTTCGCCACGTCTCAGACCCGCAACAACCTCGGGCGTGCCAACGTCGAGGGTTACGCTGGCATGTTCTCGTCCATGGTGGGCAGCGGCATTCCAGGCCTGGACCCGTCCGGCGCTGGCTCCCTGCTGGCGCGCATCAACTCGTCGCTTTCTGCTGGCGGCGCGAAGGGCGAGGCGTCGCAATACTTCACCGGCATGGTGGGCTCCAGCATGGGCCTAAATGCGTATCAGACGCGCATGCTGCGCGAGGGCGGAGCGTTCGCCACGAACGACACAATGTTTGGCGCTGGCAGCGCATACGCGGCGTACAAAGGCAAAACGGGCCCGACTGGCAGCGAGACATTTCTGTCCGCCACACTCAAACGGCTGCGCAGCCAATACCGCGATGGGTCCGACGAGCTCGCTGACGCCGCGGCAAACCACCTGGGCATCAATACGAACCAAGCAATGGGTCTGTTGTCGCTCAAGGGCAACCAAATGGGCGATCTGGCATCGAAGTATGGCGACCTGCGCAAGTTTGGCAGCGTCGCCAACTTGGCGAAGATTGAATATGGATCAGCAGACGACCGCCGCGGCGTCGCTCAGGAACTGCTTGGCCGTCGCGGTGACGCTGCGATCAGCGCTGACGACCGCAAGTTGATCAACGGCGCAAACACCGACGAGCAACTGAAACAGGTTCTCGGGCAAGTGGCTGCGAAGTATGACCAGGAGCGCACCATGGGCTCCGACATTCGCGACAGCAAAAACGTGCTGGACAACATCAAGACCAACTTGGCCGACAAGCTGGTGCCGCTTGTCAATGAAATGCGTCACGGCATCATGTTCATGGCGGGCAAGGATGGGAAGTTTTCGCCCAAGGACATCATGGAGTCCGTCCTGCGCGCAGAGGGACGCGATCGCGAACGCATGATCAGCGGCGACTACGATGGCCGAATTGCCGGTGCGTTTGGTGGGGCGGACAAGATGCGCTCTGAGCGCGCCGGTATCCTTACTGAATTGCGCAACAACCGGGGAATGTCTGCAGATGAGCGAGCCGAAAAGCAAAAGCGCGTGCAGGAAATTTCCGACGCCTTGGCGCACGAGGAAGAACGCGCGCGGCAAGAAATTATCGACCTGAACAAAAAGAAGGCCGCTGCGCTCGCGAAGGAGACGGAAGACCTTGAAAAAAGCGTGAAGGAAATGCGGTCATCCGTTTCCGAAACGTCAGCAACAGGCGGCACATGGGCTGGCGGTGGCCGCGGCTTTGGCTACAACCCGACCGCCAAAGACAGCGGGGCGCAGTACCCGGTGCAGTCTGGCGGCAAGGCCAATGGCAACGTGGCCGAATTCGTCAAGGAACACGGGCCATTGGCTGATAAGCTGGCCGCCAAACTTGGTGTTCCTGCTGACGCGATCCTGGGCCAATGGGGTCTTGAGACAGGCTGGGGGCGCAGCGTCATCAAGGGCACGAACAACCTGGGCAACATCAAGGATTTCTCAGGCCGTGGCCCCAAGGCGCGCGACAACATGACGGGGAGCGTTGACTCGTACCGGGCATATGGCAGCACGGAAGAATTTGGCGACGACTTCTCTAAGCTGCTGGGCAAAGGCCGTTATTCTGGCGCGCTTGGCACGAAAGACACGCACTCGTATTTCTCTGGCCTGAAAGCTGGCGGCTATGCGGAAGACCCCAACTACGTGAGCAAGGGCGTGCAGGCCGCCGCCATGGCCGCTCGGGCTCGCAGCGGCACGCCACTGCCAGACGACGCAGGATCTCGCCCAGGTGATCAGCGCATGCTGTTCGGCGGCGCGGGTATGACCGGTGAAATGTCGCTGCGCCTGGACATGACGCCAGAGGCGCGCCGTTTGTTTGCGCCGCCAATGTCGCCAGTGTCTGGTCGGTTCTCCGCGCCAAAACCGTTCGGCGTTGCGGCACAATAACGCCATGCCTCAATTTCAAGACACAACACCACGGTGCTCGGTCTGGCTGTTCAAGACGATTGACCGCCAGACCGTAGACGGGAAGTCTGGCGTATCGACGCGCTACGCCGGGAAAGACAAATACATTGACCTGACGCCATTCCTTGGCGACGGGTCGACCGTTCGCACGTCGAAGTCGGTTCGCGAGCCCGCGGGCGGGTTCTCGGTGTCCTTCCCCGACAAGGCGCAAAAAGACTGGGTGTCGTCGTTCTCGCCGCCCGGCTTCCAGGCGCTGGAGTCAGTCTATGGGCTGGTCGAGCCTATGGACATCATCGAGATTCGCATGTGGAACGGCACCGGGTCGGCCACAAGCGAGACAACCCAGATGTACCCCATCGTCATGCGTGGGTTCGTGTCGGACGTCCAGCGCGGGCAGGGGGTGGGCAGCGACGGACGCCCGGTGCGGTCGGTGACAATCAACGGGCAGGATTACGGGAAAATCTGGCAGATGTTTCAGGTGCTGTACCTCCCGGCATATGCCGAGGGTAAGGCGCTGCTGACGAGCTTCGCGCTGTCTGAACTGTTCGGCATGGCCGCAGTCAACGCCATGCCCGCGGGCGAGTTTGTCCGCACCATGGTCGAAAAGATCATCAATCCGTTCCTGGCTGAGTTCTTGCCCGACACGTTGCCGCCCGACATTCCCAAGAAAATCGAGACTGGCGAAAGTATCTCGGTCCAGCACGGCACCGTGAACCAGTCTTTCCAGAACATGCAGGGGTCGGTCTACGACATCCTTAAATTCCACGGTGACGTCGGCGTGTGGAACGAACTGTATGTCGAGGACCGCGAGGACGGCGTTCACTGCGTTTACCGGGCCATCCCGGCGCTTCACCTGACGGCGCCCGAGGGTAAGAGCCGGAAGATCCAAGACGACGCGCCAGACCCGGTGTACGTCCGCGTTGAAGATAGCTTCATTCAAAACCTGTCGGTCGCGCGCACCGACGCGAACATCGCAAACTTCTTTTGGGTGAACAATTCCCGGTTTGACTTGATCGACGACAGCGCCCGCAAGCTGGCGGCCATTCAAAGCGACAGCGCGTCTGTTTCGCTCAAGGAATATCCGAACACCGCCGTGAAGTATTACGGCGTGCGCCCGATGTACGCTCAGACCCAGCAGGGCGGCGATGAGGTGAAAAACCAGACCGGCGGGCTCAAGCAGAAAGAGCACGAGGACCGCAGCACAAAGCAAGAGGCCTGGATCGACAAACGTCGCCGCCTCATGATGGAAATGAACCGCGACAACGTGGTGTTTGAGCGTGGCACCATGCGCATCAAGGGCGGCCCAATGCGCCCTGACGGCGAGACGATGAAGGCGGGCGACTACGTCACCGTGGTCATGGGGGCCATGGAGTGGAGCGCCTACGTCTACCAGATCGAAAACGAGTTTGTGCCATACCAGGGCTACACCACCACGCTCATGTTTGAGCGCGGCGAGGGTTTTGCGGTCCGCATGACGCAAGAAGGTCAATCAGCATCACCGTACCTTGTTGAGCAAGCGTCGCGGTTCACCGGGAGCGTTTGATGTTCAGACAAGGTATCGTTGTAGACACACACCCAGAAGACCATTCGGTCGATTTGGTCATGATGGACGACGGCAGTCGATTGGTTGGCGTTCCGGTGTCCAGTATGTCGGGCAGCACGCGAAGCGGTTCAGTGGACATGCCAGCCGTGCCCAAGAAGAAAGACAAGTGGGACATCACCCAGCGCACGGAACAGGACCAGATTGCCCTGGTTGGCTTCGTGCGGGGTTACCCGGTCGTCATGGGCTATCTGTTCCCGCAGATCAGTCAAATGACGTTCAAGGACCCAAAGCGGAAGATGGAGCGGCACCAGTCGGATTTCTACACCACCGTGGACGGCGACGGGAATATGGAAATGCACCATCCGAGCGGTGCGTACATCAGGATTGGCGAGTCACCGGCCCATGAGGACCTGGAGAACAAGAATTTTGACGGCAATTTCAAGTTGGACCGCAACAAAACCAAGCGCGTGCATATCCGCCTGGGCATGGGCGACAAGGGCCACATCACTATTTCACCGGACGGCGACATTACGATTTCAGGCAAGTCCGTGAACATCACCGGCCAGACTGGTGACGTCGTGGTCAATGGCATCAGTCTGGTCAATCACGTGCACGTCGGCGTACACGGCATAACAAGCAAGCCTGTCGGCAACTCGTCGTGACGCCAGAATGGCGCAATGTACGGAACCACGCCCACCAGTCAAAAGGTTCGCCCGATTGCGTTCGTGCTGGACGACGTCGGGGTCCTGGGTACGCCCGTTGACCTGTCTATCCGCCCCGAGGACCTGACCCGCAACGAACCGACGCGATCGGTTGTGCATCAGACCCTGGGCCGCCAAGACGTGATTGGCTGGGTCGACAACTTTGGCGAAGGCCTGCCCACACTGACCATTGCCGGACACACCGGCTGGCGCAGTCCCGACGGCAAGGCCGTGGACGGCATGGGCAAGTTTGAAGACCTCAACCAGTTGGTTGTCCACGACTACCACGCGGCCAAACAGGTCGCGATTGACACGGGTATCGACCCCGGTCTGGTAAAACTCATCTTCGTCGATACCCTGGACGGCTTCGCCTACAGTGTGGTGCCCATGCAGTTCACGCTGCGCCGGTCAAAGTCTCGGCCACTGCTGTACCAATACAATATCAACCTGCAGGCGATCGCTACGTCGATTGATGCGGCTGTGCCCGTGGCTCCGACCACTGGCAGCGTTGGCGCTGGCCTGAATAGCCTCAATGGCGCTATCAACACCTTCAATTCCACAATCCCGCTGCTGTCCGCCGCTGTGCTGACGTCGGTGTTGGGCCCGTTCGCGTCAACCCTGGGTAGCTTCGTGGGGGCCGCTGCTGGCGTGTTCTCCAAGGTGCTCAGCACGGTCACGAACATCAAGAATCTGGCGACGTCGGCGGCCAATACGCTGATTGGCGTGGCCTCCAGTCTCGCCCAGGTGGGCCGCAACGTGTTCCGGGCGGTCAATGCGGTGCTTACCCTGCCTGACTTCGTGAAGTCGCTGCTGGGTCGCGTGGCGGCCGCCTTCCACGAGGTCGTCTGCATCTTCGCCAACTCGCTCAAGCCTCGCAAGGTGTACGAACAGTACGCAGGCCTGTACGGCGCGTCGAATTGCTCCAGCACCACCGGCGGGTCACCTCCCAGCCCGTTCGCAAACCAGAACGTGTTCAACCTGATTGCGCCGGTTTCCACCGCTCCCATCATTGGCAGCACGGCGGCATCCAGCATGACGGCGCTCAAGTCCATGGACACAGTCCTGGCACCACTGACGTTCGGTGAGATTCAGCGTCACGTCGCCAACATCAGCGCGGGGGTGGCTGCTTGAGCGACTTCGAGCGACAAATGCCGGGTTTCCGGCTGGCTGCGACCCATTACAACGACGACCTGCCCACCGTGGCGGCGCGGGAAATGGGCGACGCGAACCGCTGGGTCGAGCTCGTCTGGTTGAACGGTCTGGTGCCTCCATACATCACCGACGACGTGCGGCTGGTTGCGCCCGGCGTGTTGCGGTCTGGCGCATTGATAAAAATTCCTGCGCCCGTCGGCATGGTAACCGATGGCGCGGACAGCGGGCAAGTTTTCGAGCGCGATTGCCAGATGGTGAAGCGCCAGTTGCAGGCCACGCCAGACGGTGACCTGTCGGTCGTGTCGGGGTTCGCAAACCTGCGCCAACAATTGTCACACCGCATCGTGACGCCACGCGGGCAAGCAACGCGCCACGCTGAGTATGGGTGCCTCATCAGCCGACTGGTCGGCAAGGTCAACGGGCCCACCGCGAACATGCTGGGCGCCCAGTACGTGAACGCCACTCTAAAATCCGATTACCGCGTCAGCCAAGTCCAGTATTCCCGCGCGATCGTCGACCGGGACTCAATCAAGGTGACGGCGCGGGTCATCGCGATTGATGGCGGTGCGGTCGATGTTGACGTGCCCACGGCCGACTAAAGGGCAAAAATGTCATTCCAGCTTAAAGACTTCAACTCGATCACGCTTTCGCAGATCAACCACGCAAAAGGCGTGACTGACCGCGTCACCGATTTCCAGCCTGGGAGCGTCGTTCGCACGCTCATGGAGGCGACCGCCGTCGAGGTAGAGGAACTGTACCTGCAGATGTTTTTGGGGCTGCGCGACGCGATACCCGTGGCGACGTTCCTGAGCTTCGGGTTCACGCGACTGCCTGCCGCGCGTGCCGTCGGTTACGTCAGCGTGTCGGTCAACACCGCGCCAGTGGACCCGTTCACGATCAACGCTGGCACCGAGTTCTACGCTACCGACGGCCGCGTTTACACGTCGCTGGCCGATATGACGTGGCCCGCTGGCGTGCTGCTGGTGCGCATCCCGGTGACCCACAGCACCGCCGGGCTGGTCGGCAATGTCTCCGAGGGCGGTATCACGTCGTCGGCGTTCTTCGACTCGGACATCTACACCGTCAACAATTCCGCGATCACCACGGGACGCGACATTGAGACGGACAGCGAGCGTGAAACCCGCTTCCGTGAATTCGTGCAGTCGTTGTCACGTGGCACCGTGTCGGCATGTCTGTACGGCGCCAAAATGGCGCGCATTCTGGACACTGAGGGCAACATTGCGGAATACGTCACCCGGGCGGGCATCGCTGAGTCTGCCGGGTTCGTCCGCATCTACCTGTATTCAAGCCTCGGCATCCCAAGCACGGCGCTGCTGGCTGCTGGCCAGTTGATCATGGACGGCTCGCGCGACGACGCCGCCGGGACAATCACCCCGGGCTATCGGTCGGCTGGCGTCCGCGTTGACGTGCTGCCCATGACCGAGCGTGCTGTGCCTTTGTCCGTCCAGGTGCAGATGATCGACGGCTACACGCTGACGACAGCGGTCCGTCAGGAGCTTGGCGACATTTTTGCCAGCACGATCACGGCGGTTCAGCCCGGCACGACGCTTTACCTGGGTGTGCTGATTGAAAGCATGCTGGCGGCCGTGGGCGTGGAAAAGATTGTGCCCGTCTCCAATTCCAACATCACATGCGGCGCGGATGAGGCTCTTGTGGCCGGTGTCCTGACCGTCACCGCGCTATGACCGTGACCGCCCTCCAGCGATTGCTCAAATACCCGCACAACGCGGTATTTGATAAGTCGCCCGTTTCCGAACTGGCGTTCAGGCTGCAGCATCCGCTTGGCGCAAAGTGGGCGATCGCTGACCGCGTGCTGACGGCCACCGGCGGCACCGTCGCGCACACCTACGACCTGACCGCCTACACCGTGGACACGCTCGCCGCGGCGCTGACGTCTGACGGGTTCGACATTGTGTCTCGGGCATCCCGGTTCACCGGCGTGTCTGCCCTGGTGCTGGTCGAGGGCGACGGTGACCAGTTCGACTCCAACGGCGACCACGTGCACGCATTCACGTCGCTGCTTTGGGTCTTGATGAGCGGCTACGCGGGCGAGGTGCTGCACGCTGAGAACCAAGTCGTTCAGGCCTTGCTCCAAATGGTCATTGGCACGGCGTCCGGCGAGTGGCTGGACGTGTGGGGCACGCTGTACTCTGTGCCGCGTCTGCCCGGAGAACTGGACCCGGCGTATCGCCTGCGCATACCGCGCGAGGCCTTCCGGCTGCGCAACAATGCCCACGCGATCGAACAGGCGATTCTTGACGCCACGGGCTACGACGTCCGTATCAATGAGCCATGGCGCGAGGTGTTCACGCTTGACGAGTCCACACTTTCGGGCCCGGACAAGTTCTACGACGGCGAGCGCGTCGGCTATCACCTCATCGAGCCCATCACGTCGGGTTACGTGGACTGGCCTGCCGTCCTGGCGGTGATCAACCGCAACCGGGCCGCGGGCATTGAGGTGCTGGGACCTCGGTTGATCTACGGTGTGCACGTCGACGGCACCAGCGGCCATGTCGTCCGCTCGTCGGTTCGGTCAATCCATGTTGACCACACTGTTCTCGATGACTTGGCGCGCCTCGATACCGGGCCGCTTGAGGACTTGTCGGTGCTCAATCACCCGAGCGCCCACCTCCAGCAACGCATGTATTCGTCGCATCTGGTCATGCCTGCGCAGCCGTGGGGCGCGTTCCCATGGCCGCCGACGACCTGGGCGGAAACCCGGTACATCGTGCGCAACCTGCACATTCGGGATTACCGGTCGTATCTCACTCACGTGACGTATGTGAGCCAATACTGGGCTGTCGCTGGCCGCACGTGGAACGACCACGCCGCCGATACCTGGGATGGCATGAACCCCATCATCAGGACTTTGCACACCCGGTCGTGACCGTATCATTTTTCAAAGGCTCAGAAACATCATGCCCATCCTCACACAATCAGGCCGCGTCGTATTGGCAGAATCAATCCAGTTGCGTGCCGTGCACGTCGCCTGGGGGATTGGCGATGGCGCTTGGGGCTCAACGCCTCCGTCCGAAAGCCCTAGCGCTACGACATTGATCAGCGAGCTCGCCCGCCGCACCGCCAACGAGGTGACGTTCGTTGTCGAGGACGCCGCTGGCGACATCGTGCTGCCCGACGGCACCAAGTGGCTGCGCTCGGTCACGCCCACCAACAACCTGTTTGTTTCAGTGGAATTCGATTTCACCGACGCGCCGGGTTCGGTCATTCGCGAGTTTGGCGTGTTCGTCGGCTCCACCGTGGTCGGCGGCCTGCCTGCCGGTCAACGCTATTTCTTGCCCGCCCAGGTCGCAACGCCTGGACGCCTGCTGCACCTTGAAAACACGGCCCCGATTTTCCGCTCGCCCGCCATCCGCGAGAGCTTCCAGACCGTGGTCACCTTCTAAGGCACACACATGACGACTTTGCCCGCGCAATACTACGACCGGTTCGACGCGACCAAGAATTACGAAAAACACCTGTTCATCGCCGGGCGTGCGCTGCAGTCCGCTGAATTGAACGAGGTTCAGGACTTGGCGGCCAACCGCCTGCGCGGCGTCGCTGACGTGCTGTTCAAAGACGGCGACATCATCCGTGACGCATCGTGTCAGGTGAATGGATCGACTGGCGTGGCGACTTGCCAATCTGGCGCGATTTACCTGCGTGGCGCTGTGCGTGGCGTGGCCCCCGCGACGCTGACCGTGCCCATCACCGGCGTGCACGCCATCGGCATCCGGCTGGTTGAGTCCGTCATTACGGTGCTGGAAGATCCCGCGTTGCGCGACCCTGCGACCGGCACCCGCAACTATGACCGCGAAGGCGCTGCGCGTCTGCGCATCGTCCCGACCTGGGGCTGGGAAGGCGACGGCGGTACCGCTGAGTTTTTCCCGGTCTACTCGGTCACCAACGGCATTTTGGATGCCAAAGAACCGCCGCCGAACCTGGACTCAATCACCCAGGCATTGGCGCAGTACGATCGTGACTCTGCTGGCGGCAGTTACGTGGTGTCTGGCCTGGAGGTATCCCGGCTGGCCGACCGCGAAGACGGCTATCAGGTGTTCAACGTCACCAATGGCCGCGCACGTGTGAACGGCTACGGCGTCAACATCCCGACGTCTCGCCGCTTGGCCCGCAATGCCGTGCCTGTGACGCGCTTCATTGACTCCGAACCTGTCGTATCCGCGACGGCGGGAAGTCAGCGCATCAACACCGCGCGTCATCCGATTTCCAACGTCACCCAGGTGCGTATCGTCAAAGAAAAGACGGTAACGCTGAACCATGGCACGGTCACCGGCGCCGTTGACCCGCTGCCCGACACTTCGATTTTGTCGATCACGTCGGTGGTGCAGGGTGGCACCACGTACACGGCCACAACCGACTACCTGCTGGTCGGCGGTGCCGTGAGTTGGACTCCAGTTGGCGCCGAACCCGCTCCCGGTTCGTCCTACAACGTGACGTACCAGTACATCACCACGGTGGTGCCTACCGCCGTTGACGCGACCGGATTCACCATCACCGGCGCTGTGGTCGGGTCTGTTGTCCAGACCAGCTACAACGTGAAGCTGCCGCGCATTGACCGCCTGTGCATGACTGACGCCGGGCAATTCGTTTGGATTGAGGGTGTGTCCACCGACTACAACCCTGTGCGCCCACCGGTCCCGAGCAACTTGCTAGAGCTCGCCCAGGTCGTGCAGCTTTGGACTGCCGCGTCCTACGTCATCAATGACGGCGTGCGCGTGGTGCCTATGCAGGACATCAACGCCATCAATTCACGCCTGGACAATCTGGCGCTGATCGTGGCCCAGCAAAACCTCGCTGCCGACGCAAAAACGCGCGACGCGACGACCAAGAAGGGGCTGTTTGTTGACCCGTTCCTGAATGACTCGCTGCGCGACCAAGGCCTGAGCCAGTCCGCCGCCGTCGTCAATGGCGAGTTGGTCCTGGCGATCGACGCGACGGTGTTCAAGCCAAGCGCCGACGTCACCGCTGCGACTACCTGCGCGTTCACTCAGCGCGTGGTCTTGTCCCAGGAGTCGCGCACCGGGTCCATGAAGATCAACCCGTTCATGTCGTTTGCGCCGCTGCCTGCTGCTGTGACTCTGACGCCCGCCGTTGACCGCTGGACTCAGACCGTAGTGACCTGGGCCAGCCCTGTGACGCAGCGCTTTTTTGTCGGGTCCGGCAACGTGTCGACCACGACTGAAAACACCATCACCCAGTCAGCGGTGACTACGCGAACGCTCGCGAACCTGCGCACGATTGACGTGAATTTCCGCCTCGAAGGGTTCGGCGCTGGCGAGATTTTGTCCTCTGTGACCTTTGACGGACTGGCTGTTACGCCCGTCGCGCCCTGATTTTTGGAGCACCAATGACACTGACAGCAAACCCCAGCGGCGTCGTTACCGGGAAATTTACCATCCCGGCGAACGTGCCTGCAGGCATCAAAAACGTGCAATTCGTCGGCGCTGGCGGGAGCATGGCCCAGGCCAGTTTCTTCGGCCAAGGCACGGAAATCGACGACGTGCGAACGCTGGTCACCCAGGTCACGACGACGTCCTGGTTTGTCAGCGCTGACCCTCTGGCGCAAACCTTCACGCTGCTGGAGACGGTGCAGGCCGACTCCCTGGACCTGTGGTTCACCGCAGTCGGCTCCACGACTGTGTCTGTGCAGATTCGCGAGACACAAGTCGGTTTCCCGACCCAGGTCGTGCTCGCGGAGGCGCGACTGAATGCGTCAGCGATCACCGCGGGCCAATGGAATCGTTTCACGTTCCGCGCGCCGGTGCGACTGCAGGCCGGTGTCGAATACGCGATCGTTGCGCTGTGCAATGACGCCGTGTCTGAATTGGCTGTTGCCGAACTTGGCAAGTTCGACGCGACAAACCAAAAGTGGATCACCAGTCAGCCCTACACCGTGGGCGTGCTGCTGGCGTCGTCCAACGCGGTCACCTGGACGCCGTACCAAGACCGTGACTTGGCGTTCAAACTCAACTGCCGCCAGTACACCGAGGCTCTGCGCACGGTTGACCTGGGCAACGTCACTCTGGCGGCCGCGACCGACCTGCTGATGTTCACGACGCTGGAAAGCCCGTCGTCCAATGCGACCGGCGAACTGGTGGTCACCATGCCGGACGGCACAGTGGTGAAGTCCGGCGACAACCAACACTTGGCGCTGCCTGCTGCAACGACTGGTGCGGTGAACGTCAAAGCCAACTTGCGATCTGATGCAAATTCGTCGGCTGCGCTCTACGCTGGAACGACCGTCGTGCAGGGCGTGGCGCAGGCGACTGGCACCTACGTGAGCAACGCCATGGACGCGGACGCCGCTGGCGCGACCGTCAAGGTGCTGGTCGACGCAATCATCCCGAGCGGCGCGGGCGTCGTCATTGAGGTGTCTGGCGTCGATGGCGGTGACCCATGGTTGTCCATGACGCCAGTCGGTACACCAAAATTGCTGAACAATGAACTTGGCCTCTACGAATACCAATTCAGCCGCTCGGCGGTCATGGAGGCTCGCGTTCGCGTGCGGATTACTTTGTCGGGAACGGTCACGGCCCGGCCCCGCGTGCGCAACCTGCGCGTAATTGTGACTTGAGGCACTGAATGATCAACGACGTAACATCGAACAAGCTGTATAAGCTGCCCAATGCGGCGAACCTGCTGACGGATGACGTTGGCCGCGTTCGCGACGCCCTCACTGCCGTCGATACCGACATGCACAATGTCGAGGTGGCGATCGCCGCAGCCAATGCCGCGATTGCTGGCAACACGACCGCCCTGGCGTCCAAGGCCGACTTGGTGGGCGGGAAAATCCCCGCCGGGCAACTGCCGTCGTTCGTTGACGACGTGCTGGAATACGCAAACCTTGCCGCCTTCCCAGGCACTGGTGAAACGGGCAAAATCTACGTCGCCATCGACACGGGCAAGACCTACCGCTGGGGTGGTAGCGCTTACTCGGTGGTCAACGACTACACACTGCCCCAGGCGTCCGCGGGCACGCTGGGCGGCGTCAAGGTTGGCACTGGGCTGTCTGTGGCTGGCGACGGCACGCTGTCTGTGGCTGGTGCTGGCGCTGGCTCCCAGGCGTTCACCGAAACCACGATCACGCCAACCGCTGGGCAAACCACGTTCACCATTGCTGGCGGCTACATCGCTGGGCAGATTGAACTGTATTTGAACGGCGTGCTGCTGATCGGCGGCGGCGATGATTACACGGCAAGCAACGGCACCACGATCATCCTGGCGTCGGGCGCGGCTGTCACCGACACGCTGCTGCTGCGCAAGTGGCAGGCGTTCGCATCGGTGTCGCTGGGCACCGCCGCCGCGAAGGATGTCCCGGCAACTGGCGATGCTGCTGCCGGGCAGGTCGTGCTCGGGAACGATACCCGCATTTCCCCCGCGACCACGGTCAAGGCTGGCACGCTGTCGGCGGCGGACAAGGCCAAGATTGATGCAAGCACCCTGGCCGTCGTGCCCGTCACTGGCACCGCCGTGACCGCCACGGCGGGTAACCAGTACATCCTCAAGAACGTGGCCGCGACGGCGGTGGATATGACTGCCGCCCTGGTCACGGATCAACTGTTCCAGATCACGCCTGCGAACGGCTTGAAGACCAACACGATCAACCTGGGCACCAACACGGTGATTGGGCCTGCGGGCAATCAAACTGGCACGCTTACTCTTGACCTCGGTCTGAGCATGACGTTGCGCGCAATTTCAACTTCTCAACTGGTGGTGTTATGAGCGGAAATCAATCTGCGCTTTTTGGTGGTGGGTCTGCGATTACTGGATACACGCAAACGGGCGTGCTTTCGACCTCGCAAACCGTCTCTGTACCTGCTGGCACGAAGCGCATTGAGGCGCTGTTGTGCGGGGGTGGGGGTGGCGGCGGGGGAAACAACAATCACGGGGGTGGTGGGTTCGGGGGTGCGCATGTGCATCTGATTCCCGTCACTGCAAGCACATTAACGCTTGTAGTTGGTGCTGGCGGCGCTGGTGGCGCCAGCAGTGTAAAAGGTTCAAACGGCGGCACGACAAGTGTCGCAATGAATGGTTCTGTGGTTGCGGCCACGGGTGGCGGGGGTGGTGGAGGGTACAGTGCGGGTGATCCCACAGCGTCGGCTAACGGCGGGGGTGGTGGTGGTGCGCTGAACAACAACACTGGTGGTGGTGGTGCAATGCCTTCCGGTAACACCGTCATCTGGTCTGCCCTTGATGGGCTTCCGGCACAGGGGTCTCTGTTTGGGGCGGGCGGGCCAGCCGCTTCTCCTTTTACTGCGGGTTCTCCATTTCTAGGTGGTGGCGGTGGCGGCGGTGGGGCTTCTAGCGGTACTGGGCGGCCCGGCGCTGCGGGTGGTGGGGGTGGTGGATCATCTGCAGCCTCAGTGAGTACCAACCCTGGCGGTGCTGGCGGTGGTGGCGGTGGTTGTGCTTCTGGCGGTATTTCAGGCGCGGGTGGGTCATTGGCGACCGCATCTGCCTTTGGGTTGACAGGCGGCGCTGGTGGCGCAGGTGGCGCTACGTTTACTGGTGGTGGCGGAGGTGGCGGGATGCTGTCCGCAGGTGCTGCTGCCACGACAAGTGACGGTGGCGCAGGTGGCAACGGCGGCGGCGGTGGGGGCGGCGGCGGTACAGGAACTGGCGGTACAGGAACTGGCGGCGCAGGCGGCAACGGCTTCGCAATGTTTCGCTTTTACTACTAAGGACTTCTCATGAGATTTGCGATCATTGAAAGCGGCGTTGTCGTAAACATCGCCCTTGCCCTCGAACCCCAGGCAGAAAACTGGATACAGTCCGACACGGCAAGCATTGGCGATTTGTACGACGGCACCACGTTCACCAAGCCCGAACTCGTCGCGCCGCCCATCCCCTCCGCCCCCCGCGTCGTCACCAAGCTGCAATACATGGGCTTGTTCCGCGATTGGGAACTCGAAGCCATTTATTCGGCGGCGAAGTCTGTCATTGCGGTGGAAATCTGGCTCGACAAATTCAAGATGACCCCCGAGGTTGATCTTGATGACCCGCGCACGATTGGCGGTCTGCAGGCCATGGAAGCCGCTGGGCTGATCGGCCCTGGTCGCGCCGCTGAAATCGCATCGGGCACCACGCCTGCACCATGAGCCGTTGGGCGCTTGTCCTGATCATTCCGGTGCTGGCGCTGGCACCGCTGCTGGCGCTCATTCGGTACGTGTGGTCAATCTGGATGAACCCGGAAAAGGCCACGGCCATCGCCATCGGCTTAGACCGGGTTTCCAATGCGGCGCTGAACGGCGTGGTCACTGAAACGATTTCCAGCCGGGCCGACCGGGCGCGCCAAGAGGGCAAGCGCTGGGGCTGCATCTTGTGCAAGTGGCTTGATGCGCTTGACCCGAACCATTGCAAGAATTCACGCGGCGTTTAGCTGCATCATTGGAGTTTTATGAGTTATGCCCGCAACCTCGCTAAATTCGCAACTGCTGTAGGCGGACTGGCGCCAGCCGGTGCGGTCCTGCCGTTCGCTGGTGCCACGGCACCGACCGACTGGCTGCTGTGCGCGGGCCAGACCGTCAGCCGCACGACATACGCGGACCTGTTCGCGGCGATCGGCACGGCCTACGGCGCTGGCAACGGAACAACGACCTTCACGCTGCCCGACCTGCGCGGGCGCATCCCAGGCGGTAAGGACGACATGGGCGGTACGGCCGCCAGTCGCCTGACGACGGCGTCCGGTGGTGTTGACGGCACAACACTTGGCGCTGCTGGCGGCGTCCAGGCTCACACGCTGACGTCTGCGCAGATCCCGGCGCACTCGCACCCAGTCACCGACGCAGGCCACTCACACACCGCAATGGTGACAGGCGGCGCAGGCGGCGGAAGTTTTGGCGTTGGGGACAACGGCGCTTCCGCAAGCACATCGACGGCGACGACCGGTATCACCGTTGGCAACAACACTGGCGGCGGGTCTGCGCACCCGAACGTGCAGCCCACGATCGTCCTGAACTACATCATCAAAACATGAGGTCCGCCATCGTCGTGACGCAACAATAAATCCGAACACAACAGCGAACCACGACATGGCAGAACCTGCATCAACCGCTACCTCGGCGGCCTACGTTTTTATTGGCGCCATTGGCGCGGTCGCTGGCCCGGTCTATGGCCCGGTCGCCATGGTGATGTTTGCTGCCATCATTGGCGGCCTGCTTGGTCTTAGTGAGGTCAAGACAGAATCCAAAATGGAGTCTGTCCGCTTCGTCGTCGTGTCGGTCGGTATCTCGATCGCGCTGACTGGTGCCGGTGTGTGGATCGTTGAGCAATTCACGCCGCTCCCTGGCAGTCTGGCACTCATGCCAGTCGCGGCGATATTCGCCGCTGGCCGGTCGAAGATCGTCGATTTCATTGGGAAAATTCTCGACGTCGCAGTCCGCATTTTTGCGAAGCGCGGGGGTGCTGAATGAACACAACCAACTTGGGCATGCAGGTCATCGACCGCGCAGCGTCCGCCTTCTGTTACCCAGACATGATTCTCGTCATTCAACTCATCGCTGGCGTCGCACTGTTTTACTCGTCGTTCTGCCGATTGACGCACACGACGCTGGAGACAATCACCGAGATTCGCATGGCGATATGGGCCCAGTCGGTCGCAGCGCTCAGCATCATCTTCTGTCCATTCCTGCCGCTGTTTGAACCGTCATGTTGGTGGCCCGCCATGACAACGCCAATTGAAGCCTGGGCTTTGTTGGTCGCTTCGTCAGCCGCAATTCAGATCGCCACTGCGCGGCATTGGGTCAACGGCATCCCGGCCTCGTACATCAAACCCCAGCACCGCACGGTCCGTCGTAGGCGATCGACGGACTTTGAGAGCACCATGCCATGAGCTTGATCAACGCTGCCCTGCTGGCAAAGGTCTACGGCTGCTTGCCTGACCGTGCCGCCGTCTGGGCTCCACACATTGCCGCTGCTTGCGACACGTTCGACATCAATACGCCGAAGCGCGTGGCGGCCTTCCTGGCGCAGATTGGTCACGAGTCTGGGCGTCTGCGCTACGCTCGCGAGATATGGGGTCCAACGCCCGCCCAGACCCGGTACGAGGGACGCGCTGACCTGGGCAACACCAAGCCCGGCGACGGCAAGCGGTACATGGGTCGCGGCCTGATTCAGACCACGGGCCGATTCAACTATGCCAAGACGCGCGACGGACTCGCGAAGTTCTGCGCGGTGCCTGACTTCGAGCTTTACCCGCAAGAGTTGGAGTCCGCTCAGTGGGCAGCCATGTCGGCGGGCTGGTACTGGAAAACAAAGGGCTTGAACGAGCTCGCTGACGCCGGGTCGTTTGAAACCATCACCAAGCGCATCAATGGCGGCCTGAACGGCATTGCCGACCGGCTGGCGATCCATTCCGTCGCGCAGAACGCGATGCTGGCATGATGTGGCAGGTTCGCGCGGCGATCGCCGCTGTCTTGTTGCTGGCGTCGTTCCTCGGCGGCTGGACCGTTCAGGGCTGGCGTCGGGACTCGCTGGACGCTGAGGCTGTTGAGGCATCCCAGGAACTGCGCCGCATGAATTCGCGCGGTGCCAACACCGCCGCTGAGGGCCATGAAAAAGACAAGGAAGCCATCAGGACGGAATTCCAAACCATCACGGAAACGGTGGAAAAAATTGTTGAAAAAGTCTCTTACCGCAATGTTTGCTTTGATGATGACGGCATGCGCGCCGTTGCCGAAGCAATTGGAAATCGACCCGCCGCCAGCAAGCCTAGCGACGCCATGCCCAAACCTGACGCCGCCAAGTGACGGCACGGGCGCGGCTGTGCTGCGGTGGTCAATTTCAACCGTAGAACGCTACCGAGAATGCCAAAGCCGACATCGTCGGCTGGTAGAGGCGTGGCCTAAGCCCGTCGCAGGCGTGGCGACTCCGTGAGCGACTTGCAGGCCGTGCACAGCGTGAAACCGTAGGCGCGTCGCACGTCCGGCATATCGTCGCCGCACTTCTCGCATTCCTCGGGGCCATAGCCGGGCTCGCCTGGGGACTTCACTGCTGGCTCGGGCTTGCGGTGGACGTTGTTTAGCTCCCAGACCTTAATTTCATGGTCTTGGGCAGTGTCTTCGATGTTCATGGGCTTATTTTGCCATCCCGACGGGCATGAACTTGTTGCCGTTGACGGCGACCTCCAGGCGCTCCACGCGGCCGCGGTACATCACCGACATGGCCTCGTGGAATTCAGCGGCGGCTTCATGCTCCAGCAAGGCGCGGCGTGCCTCAAAAAGCTGGTGTTCTGCGACTTGGTCGGCGTCGACTTGTTTGAATGCGCTGGTCAAGAATTTCATGATGATTGATGGTTGCCCGGGGACGTCCCCCGCTCATGCCCTCCGTGAAGGGCAGGGGCTGGGGTGGTCAGGTCAGTTTGTAGGCGACTTGTTTGTCGTCCCCATCTTCTCGACGCGCTCGAATGCCTCGACCAGCACCTCAAGTTGCGCGGTGGTGTAGGCGCGATGGTGGAGTCGTTTTTCCAGGCTGGCCTGCACGGTTCGGTAGGCTTCCATGTGCTTGTCTTCCGCATCCCGCTCTGCGACAAGTTCTGTCAGGCGCTCGGCTAACGCCAATTCGCCGTGAACATAGCTCTCCCCAATCATTTTGCCGTCGCTCTTGCGGAATCTCCTGCCGTCTGCGGTGGTCACCATGGTTTTTGTTTCACTCACCACGGTATAGATGTTCATGGTCAACCGCGGGCAACCTTTGGGTAGCCAAGTTACGAACCGCGGTGTCAGGATTTTGTCGCCAATTTTCACGCCTTCAAGTTTCATGGTTTTGCTTTCAAAAAAGGTGCATCGTCAGACTTGTCGCGTTGGGCTCGGTCGTAGTCCCTTTTTTGCTTTGCAGTCCAAGGAACGGGACCGCCGGGTGGGGGAAAAGGCCAAGTTTTCATGCTGTGGTCTGTCTCTGTTGCCTCAATTATTGATCAAATTTGATCACGTGTGCGCGTCTTACTCAAAAAAAGACGCGGTCACTCAAATGTCCAACAGTTTGTTGCTTTTAGACAAATTTTCAGCGGCTGGAATTACCCGAAGATTCCACGGAACATGCAATCCGCAAACAGTCCGGCCAGCGATTGGGACTATGTGGTCCACATGGTGATCAACGCCAGTCACATCGGCGGTTTCTACTGCGAGAAAGTAGGTCGCGCTTATCTTCGCGCGATCTTCGGCGGTTAGCCATGGAGGCGTCGCCCGCATCACCTTTTTTCGACGCATGGTCGCCTTCTCGACCTGGCTAACCCTGTTGGCGCTATACCAAGCCTGCCACGCTGCCTTTAGGGCATCATGGTTTCGCTGTCGGTACAATTTTTGAGTCTTAGCGATTGCCGTTTTTTTTGACTCGGAATAGATGGCCCATCGAGTTTTTGACCCAAGCGGAATACACTGAATATCCGGGTTGGCGTTGGGGTATCCGCGCTTCCTGAGACGATACCGCCTGTTTCGCTCTTGACCTGTCATGGTGACGGTAGGCGTCTTTTTGGGCTTTGGTTGCCGGTCCCTCCAGGCTTTTTGAGCCGATGCCACCTTCTCGTGATTGCGTTTGCACCAATCTGCGTTTTGCGCCTTGATGCACTCCAGGCACTGACCGGTGGACGTGAACCGCTCGGAAAGGTGCCCTCGCAAGCATGGCTTGCCCGTGTAGTACCGGACGGCCTGCAGAGCCTTTGCGTCGGCTCTGCAGGCTGGAGTTTTTAGATCATTCATGCTTTCAGGCGACTAATGCGAGCGCTGGACCTCCTGTCACCACGTTCTCAAGCCACCGTGACCACTTGTCCATTGCTGCCCGTTTTTGGGGTTCGTAATTGGCTCTATCATAATGCTTTGAGCCGGTGTCACTCTCCATTGCGTGCTGCTGGCAAAGATCCCGCGTGAACCGGTCAATGCCAGCGTCATGCGTGCGCGACTTCCACGTGCGTCGCAGGTCGCGCGGCTGGAAGTGCTTCACCGGGCATTCTGCGGCGTCACACCAGCGGCGAACGGCGTGCGACACGCTGATGGCCCCGAGCGTGTCCTGGGTGCTGCCAGTGCGGGCCACGAACAGCGGGCCGCCGCCATACTTCTGTTTCAGTGCCAACAGCGTCGGGACAATGATGCGGGGCAGGGGGATGGCGTGCGCACGCTTGCGGCCCTTGGTCTTGTGCGCTGGCATGCGCCAGACCAGCGCGTCCAGGTCCAGGTCTGCGCCGTCCATGCGAAGCGTCTCCTGCACACGCTGGCCGCACGCGATCATGGTCTTGAGGCATGCCTCCACACCTTCGCTGAAACCGCCGTTGCCGTCGTGGCAGGCTTCCCAGACCAGACGTAACTCGGCGGCGTCCAGGTTGCGATCGCGGACCGTGATGGCCCCGTGGTCCTTGGCGACGGCTGCGGCTGGGTTGTTGGTCACGCCCCATTCTTGACGCCCGCTGACGGTGTAGTCGTTGGCCGACTTGATGGCCCAGGCGAACGCCGCGGCCAGATACCCACGGGCCTTGTCCGCTGCGCCACGGTGCCCAGCGGCGTAGAACTTGGACACGAATTTCACAATGTCGGCTGGCGTCACGTCGCCGGGTGCCGTGGTGCGCCCCAGCGCGTCAGCGGCGTTCTGCTTGGCCTTGAGTAAGACACGCTCCACCTCGTCGGCGTTGGCACGTCCACGCTCGTGCATGGCGGCCACGCGGGCTTTGAACATGGCCTCAATAGTGATGGCGCTGTCGCGGATCGGGCGGCGCTCTGCTGCCGGGTCATTGCCAGCGGCTACCGACAGGAACGTGTCGCGCGCCAGTTGGCGGGCCTTGTCTGGCGGCGCGTCCGAGCACCGGCACAGCGTCAGCTTGCGCTGCGTGCGGCTGGCGTCGCGGGTGCGGTAGCGCAGGACATAGGTCTTGCGTCCGCTGGGCTGGACGCGAACGCCAAAACCTTGCAGTTCGGCGTCCCAAAGCCATACGTCTTTTTCTGTGGGTTTCGTGGCCTCGATGAGTTGTTTGGTGATTTTGGGCATATTGATTTCCGGTTTCACTGCTGGTTACCGCCCTGCGCCCGGTCGCCGTTTTCGGGCGCGGGATTGCGGGACAGGCAGTGAAATTTACGGTCGTTCGTGGGTGGATGAAATCGGGCTAACGCATTGATTATATGATCAAAAATGATCATGAGTGAAAATGCGAGAAAACCCTTGGTACTGACTTCCAAGCTGAGGACGTCGGTTCGATTCCGTCTACCCGCTCCATAAATTCCACTTACAAAACAATTGGTTGCATAGACGTCGCGCCCGGGTCAAGCCCGGGCGTTTTCGTGTTCGGGCGCAGGTCGGCCTCAGTCTCAGCACTTTCCAATCCACTCGCCGGGCGTGGTCAGTTCCATCCGGTTGAACTTGCGCAGGTTCATGGCGGCTGGGATCACCTGCAAGTTCGACCATGTGTGCAGACCGCATGCAGTCCTGCATTGCAGCGGAATCATGTGGTCGACGTCCCAGGCAAAGCCGGTGGCTTGCTCGCGCAACCTCGCCAGATTCGCGGACTCAAGGTCCACGAGTTCCGTGAGCTCTCGGTCCCAATCTGGTGAGGCCATGAGCTTTCTCGCCCGCCTGCGCGACCACAGCGCGGCTGAGCGATCTGGGTTGGACCGGCTCCAGGCCCGGCGCGTTGCCTTGGCTTGGTCGGCATTCTTAGCGTACCAAGCGGCCGACCGAGCCTGCTTTTGGTCCTTGGTTCGCGCGTAGAGGTCTGCTGCCTGCTGACGGCGCTTGTCAGCCGCCGCGGCGCGCCTCGCCTGCTCGCACACCTGACATTCGCCGCTCGATGTGTAGCGCTGTGCCGTGTGGCCCGCCTTGCAAGGCCTGCCGGTTTCGTAGAACGGCAGGCCTGCAGCGATGGCGTCAATGCGCCTCATGACCCTCTGTTGAGGGTATGCCGCGACG
>ERZ650310.67-NODE-67-length-29945-cov-11.593008_pt1 | contig 29945 bp, 35 predicted proteins | sample MGYA00376246_ERZ650310 | MGnify/ENA primary metagenome ERZ650310 (study PRJEB26733, sample SAMN07839286) | wastewater metagenome | biome: small river; feature: stream; material: water | place: USA: North Carolina | collected 2016-03-01 ...
GCCTCCCGGTGGTACGGCTACGCCTCCCGGTGGTACGGCTACGCCTCCCGGTGGTACGGCTACGCCTCCCGGTGGTGGTCCTACGGGTGGCCCGACGCCTAATGCTCCCGGTGGTGGCACGACTACTACCCAGACGCCTTCCCCAACTCTCGGTGTGCCGGGTGTTACCCCAAGTGGCGTCATCATTCCTCCTCCCCTGCTCAACGCAGTCAAGGGCTGGATGGGTGGGCGTAAAGTTGTTGCCCACTGGGAGTTGCAGGGGCAGTTTGGCCTTAGCCCACAGCAGGCTAAGGAAGTCCTTGAGGCTCTTGAGAATGAGGGTCTTGTTGGTCCGGTCACTACTACTGGACCGTGGAAAGGCACGCGCGACGTAGTTCAACCTGCCGCTCCCGCCCCTGCGGGTAGCACTGCCCCTCCCGTTACTCCGGCTCCTGCTCCGGCTCCTGCTCCGGCTCCTGCTCCGGCTCCTGCTCCGGCTCCTCCCGTTACTCCGGCTCCTGCTCCGGCTCCTCCTGCTGCTCCTCCTACCCGTGAAGAAATACTTCAAAATCCTAGGTATTACGGGGCGCGGGAAGCTGAGCAACTTGGGCTTGATACGGGGATGTTTACCGAGGGTATACGGGACGTAGAAGCTGGGCGTGAGCTTTTTACCGACGAATATCTCCTTGAAAAAGTGGGCCCTGAACTTACCACTGCCTACAAGGCTGGCGTAGAGTGGATTAACAATTTAAAAAATCCCCCTGCCAATCCTACGGCTCCCGGTTTTGACGAGGGTGTTGACCTACAGGCTCAGCTTAATGCAAACGCCGCTGCCGCTGCTCAAGCTAAAGCAGACGAGGAAGCCCGGCTTCAGGCAGAGGAGGAAGCTGCTGCTTTGGCAGCAAGTAACGTTGACCCTGAGACTGGCGAAGTCTTGGTGCTCACTAAGGAAGCAGAAAATGTGCTGGCTATGGACCCAGCCGCTGCCGAGCTTCAATTTGCAGACGCGGATAGCTTTAATCAGCTTACTGAAATTGCCAAGGCTAACGGCGTTCGTGTCGGCAAGAAAGATGGCTCCCTTAGCGTCATTGACAAGCTCCGGCAAAAACGTGCTGCTATCGTTGAACGCAACAACGTAAAGAGGATACTCAATGAAGCCTCAGGCCAAGGGTCTGTCTTTGATCAGACTGACAACCAAGGAACTGGAGCAGGCACTAGCGTGTCTGTACCTACAGGAACTACCCAAAACCCGGCTGCTCAAGAAGCTGGAACCACGGGACTGGCTGGCACTGAGTCAACTGCTGGAGGGACTGCTGGAGGAACGGGCAGCGGCGGTACTGCACTAACCGAGAAGAAGGGGCGTGGTCGCCCCAGAAAAACCGAAGAGCAGAAGAATGCAGAGCGTATCGCTGCTTTGCGGCAGAAGATTGCTAACGGTGTGACTGACGGCAAGCTGACGCCCGAACACGTTGCTGAGCTTGAAGGACATCTCAACAAGCCCACGCCTGATATTAAGACTGCTGAGAACCGGGCGGGTTACTTGCTGGGCGAAAAAATTGTTAAGCCAAAAGCTACCAAAGCCCAGCCCAAGAAGACCAAGATTGAGTCCAAAGACATTGCAGCCGATGTCCTTGAAAGGCTGCTTAAGCTTCAAGATGAAGTCAGGGAGGCTAGCAACAACTACAACAACAAGTCGCTTAGCAAAGAACAACGCAACGGTCACCAAAAGACGCTTAGGGAAAAGCAGAGCGAGCTTGACCTTTTGTTGACGCAGACTGCCAACGACATAAACGCTACTCGGGACGCTGTAGATACCGCGTTTGAGAGAGCGCAAAACGTCCGCGAGTACAGCAAGTTCAAACCTGCCAAGGGTAACGAAGAAGAATACGATGCAATGCAGGAGGTGTTGGACACCGAGCTGTTTGATGTCTTGGACAAACAAGCTAAAAAACCCGAAGAAGTAGCCGCCAAACACAAGGAACTACTGGGTATTTGGGAAAAGGTTCAAGCTTTCATGGGCAAGTACAAGCTCATGGAAAACAATCTTGAAACCCTTTTTGGTGATTTTGCCACCGAGCTTTATGGGGATATGAAAAATATCCTTACCAGTGCCAACTTGATAAAAGAAGCGCCTGCAAAAAAGACCAAGACGCTCACCATCAGGAAGAAGGCTGCTCCTGTTGAGACTACCGAAGACGAGGATACCGTCACTGAGCTAGGCGACCTTGAGCCTGAGCCAACTACCGACGAAGATATGCCGTTCCAGCGTGGCTCTACCGCTCCTGCTGGCATGAATGAAAGTGATGTTTTAGATCAGGTTAACGAGGTCACCGAAAACTGGGCCCGTCAACCTAATGTCGTCGTGTATCAGTCGTATACCAACCTACCTTCCGCTCTGCGTCAACTGGTGCATCCGGATGCTATTGCATTCCTGCACAATGGTGAAATCACCATCATTGCAGACAACGTTGACCCAGCAATTGGCGTCAAGCCCACGCTCTATCACGAAGCGTTGGCCCACCTTGGCCTGCGCGGCAAGTTCGGCTCTGACCTCACTAAGCTGCTGACTGACATCTACAACACCCATGCCGGTATGCGTAAGGCTACCAATGCTTGGCTGGCTAAGAATCCTGAAACGTATCAGCATCTGCCGCCAGAGAAGCAGCGCCAACTTGCCCTTGAAGAAGTTATCGCTGAAGAACTAGAGAAGGGTCCCATCAAGAACGTGTGGCTGGCGCAGGCGTTCAACAAGCTTGCTTACCTTGTTCGCAGCTACCTCCGCAGTATTGGCGTAGTGAAGGGCTACACCAATAACGATGTAATGCAGACCATTCAAGCTGCACAGAACTATATGATCGTGGGTGAGGAAGGTTCCGGCGAGATTAACTCCAGCGACGTCAACTACATGATGATTGGTAGGAACGCCGACCTTACGGAGAAGATGCACGTTAACTTCACCACGGCAGATATCAATAAGTCGCGCAATAAAGACGTATCTGAGACGAGCAAGAGCCGCGAGATGACTGGCTGGCACGAAGGTGCTGACGGTAAGTGGCGCTATGAGATAAGCGACAGCAACGCGCAAATTCGTAAACAGGTTAGCAACCTGCCCGTCAACAAGCTTATGAAACTTGGAGATATCCTCAAGCACGATGAGTTGTTTAAAGCTTATCCAATTTTAAAAGACTTGAGTGTCTTGAGGGAGGACTCGCAAGCAAAGGAGATGAAGGGTTACAACGGGTATTACATGCCGCCTGCGTCTTTTGACATGACGGTATATAACGATACTGTTCCTGCTGGTGAAGGTTACCTTGCCATCTCTAGCGACCTAGATTATCAAGGCGCGTTCATGGATACCCTTATCCATGAAATACAGCATTGGATACAGAACTACGAAGGTTTCGTTTCGGGTCATAATCCTAATAGGGGTATAGGCGCGCTTTTGCTGGAAAAGCCTGACACGATAGATAAAATTATTAACATTATTGACGATGCTGAGAGTGGTAAGGGTAGTGCCAAAGTACTGATGGATGCAGGTCTTCCAGAAACAGAAACTATAGATGATTTTCTTGATGCACTAAGAACACAACTGCGAAAGCTTTCTAATTCGCTTAGGAACGATAAACAACCCAGTAGCGTAACGTTTAACCAGCAAGTATTAATTCAAGATATGCTCTCCACTAGGGGGATATACGTAAGAGATTTTCTTAGAAACCTTGAATACCGCATGGTAATGGGGGAACGCGAAGCGCGTGACACCGCCAACCGTAGGCAGATGACGCCCAAGATGCGCCGCGAGTTCGCTCCCGGTACTACCGAGGGGCTTCGTGAAATCAACACGCTGATGCGTGACGGTCTCACGGGTGACATTGCGTTTCAACGTAAGAGCGATACCGATGAAGTCGGTCAGCGGCGTACCAAGAAAGCTATTGATGATCTAGCTTCTAAGCGTCGTGAACAACTTACTGGTGAAGAAGGTGACCGCGCGGCAGAAGCTGTTCAGCGGCAGATAGATGAACTCCAAGAGTACTTTAAGAGGACGCAGCCGTCCAAGTTCAACGAAGAGGACCGAGTAACGCTACCTGATGGTGAACGCGCAACGTTGTTGTATCAAGTCAACAACAGTAAATCCAACGAGGGTAAGTGGGCGGTCATCCGTGACTCTACGAAGGCGGAGGGCCAGCAGTACCAAAGCTATTTCACTGACTCGCAGATGAAGGCGGTTAAGACTGGTAAGCCTCGCGCAGTTACCGGGGACATTGCGTTCCAGCGTAAGAGCACTGCTGGGGAAAGAGTATCCAACGAAGCGATGGATCAAACGAATGAGGCGCAGCGCTACGGGATAGGTTTGCCCAAGGATGTTGTACCGGAGGATATGTTCAAGGAGCGAGATAACCCGCACATTACCCATGCAGCGGGTTCGTATGATTACGCCCTTGAGCATATTGGCGATCTGGTTCACCGACTTTCTCATACGGATAAGCGAGGCGGTGGAGTCTCGTATGGTATTAATGCTGCGCTAACTAAATCTGGTCGCAACTATTACCTTACTAGCCAAGAGCTTGATAGGTTGTTAAAGAGCAACTACCCGTACAATGTCCGCGAAAAGGGATATAAGGGTACATATGAGCGGTTTGTTAAGGAATTTGAAGCCGCCGCTGACCGCTATGCGAATGCGTATGAACAGATTCCTGTACATACCGAACTACAAAAGCTAGCGCGGGATGCTGCTGTTGCTCTGGGTCGCCGTGACTTTCCCACGGCACAAAGCAATATTAACGAAATCAATAAGCGTCTTAAAAAGCGCAACGCGGTAGCCGAATACTGGAAGCCGCTTAAGTCTGGTGTCACTTCTGACATTGCGTTCCAGCGTAGCCCGCAGCGCGTAATCAACGGTATCAATGCGTTCGGGCAAGCCTCGCCGTCATCGCCAATGGCGTTCCAGCCATTCTCTTCCGAGCTAAAGGATAAGGTCCTTGGCTTCCTGTCGAAGGTTGGTGATACTCTTCTTAACGGCTACATGGGCCTGTTGTCCTTGCATCAGATGTACGAACTGTACGGCGACCGGATACCGGGTATTAAGAAGTTAGATGAAATCATCAAACGGCGTGCATCTAGCCTTGCCAACCGTCGTGACCTCGTTGCTCAGAACGTTCGTAAGTGGCACAAGGTTGCCAGTAAATACGAAGCTGAGCTGCCAAACTTCTATGAGATAGCGCATCAATCAACCATTGACCAGATTGACGTTCTTGACCCTGCGATGGCAAACAATCAGCTATCGCAACGGTTTAACCGCTTACCTGCTGAACTCAAGCAGATGTACCGCGAGTTGCGTAAAGCGTATGAGAACCAAGCCTTGGAAATGGAACAGATCCTGACGCGCAACATGACGCCTACAGCTGCTACGCGACTACGTAATTTGTTTGAAAGTCGCCGGGTAAAGGTCTATTTCCCCTTGTACCGTACGGGTGATTACTGGCTGACGTTTAACGATAGGTCTGGCGAAACCGTCACCATGTCGTTTGAAAACCCTTACTTGCGGTACAAGGCGCAAGAGCTAGCCGTATCGCAGGGGGCAACTAACCCTAGGTCGTATAAGCGGTTGAACGAAATCCCGAACCGTACGCAGCCACAAGCTGGGTTCATGGGCGACCTTATGCGGGAACTGGAAGGTAACGTATCGCCGGACATCATGGATGCAGCGTACGAAATCTATATGAACTACCTGCCCGCCTCGTCGGTACGTCAGATGTTCCGTCCTCGTGATGGCGTCAAGGGTTTCCAAGAAGATATGTTGCAGGTCTATGCGGATGTTGGTACGCGCATGGCTAACCAACTTAACAACATGGACTTCTCGGTGGAACTTGAAGAAGCCGTCAGCAATATCAGCGTACAGGCGGGGGCCAAGACCGACAGTACGTCGGCGGCTATCGTCAACAACATTGCTGCTCAGATGGAGTTCGTCCGTAACCCAAACAACGGCATGCTGGTTAACGGCGCTGGTTTGGTCTCGTACTACTGGAACATTGCCGGTAACATTTCGTCCGCTATCATCAATACGATTCAGCTTCCAATGGCGGTGTACCCGACGTTGGGCAGTAAGTATGGTATGGGCGAAGCGTGGAAGGCCATGGATGAAGCCCGCGAGATGTATTTTGCAGGGGGTAAAGATACCAACACCGAGTTCATGCCCGACTTGACGTTCGGTGCTGACCCGAACCTCCCCGCTGACTACAAGAAGCTTTATCAACGCGCACTAGAAATGTCAGCTATTCGTCGCTCTGTTGGTAATGAATTGAACCAAGCTCAGAACAACATGATGGGCAACTACACTGGTATCAGCGGCAAGGTGAAGCACGGTCTGGGCTACGTGTTCCAGAATACGGAACGCTTTAACCGCGAGATGACTATCCTTGCTGCTTATAAGTTGGCAAGGCAGGGGTCAACGGCTAACGGCGTAGCCCCCATGGGCGTTAACGAAGCTATCGAGGAAGCCATTCGCGTCAGCGAAGAAGCTCACGGTAGCGCCTTGGTGGAGACTGGACCTCGGTTCTTCCAGCAGGGTATCGGTAAAATCATTTTTACGTTTAAGCGGTTTGCACAAAACCAAATTTACGTAGTAAGTAAAATGTTCCATCAAGCGTTTGCTGGGGCAACTTCAGAAGTTAGGAGTGCTGCTCGTAGGCAGATTCTTGGTATCTATGCAACGACATGGGCATTCGCAGGTCTGCAAGGACTTCCGGGCTATGGTCTTGTTGAGATGCTCGCTAGCTGGCTGATGGATGACGACGACGACCCGTATGACTTTGACGAAGAAGTTCGTACAGCGGTGGGTGACCTCATGTACAAGGGCTTGTTCAACCAAATGTTCAAGGTAGACGTTGCGTCCCGCGTTGGTTTCAACGGCATGCTGTGGCGTGACGACCCCAAGCGGTTGTCTGAAGTTGGTCCGATGACCTACGCAATTGAACGCATTGCGGGCCCTGCATACGGCACGGGGCTTAGCTTCTTCAGAGGCTTGGAGCAGATTAATAATGGCGAGGCGTACAAGGGCTTTGAGTCCATGATCCCCTCTGCTACTCGTAACTTGCTCAAGGGTTTCCGTTTTGCAACGGAAGGCGCACGTAACTCAGATGGTGTTCTTATCACTGATGACGTAGAGGCTTACGGTGCGTTGATGCAGACCTTTGGTTTTGCGCCGTCTGAACTTGCAGAGGCGCGGGCACGAGCGGGTTCAATGAAGGAGAAGGAGCGCAAGATTATGGAGCGCCGAACCTCGTTGATTGACCGTTCAGTAGCAGCTTTGCGCGAAGGCGACGGCGAAGGGTATTCAGACGTTCAAGACTCCATCGCAAAGTTCAATTACCTTAACCCCGAAAAGAACGTACGCATTGATCCCAGCACTATCACCAAGTCTTTGAAGAGTAGGCTTGCAAAGGAAAAGACGGCAGTGGATGGCGTGTACATCACCCCTGCCCTGCGACTGCGTTTGATGAGCGAATCGGGAGCGGACGAAGAAGATTAATTCGTTCGCCAAACCCTGACGCCAAGGTGGCCTTCCTTGCAGGAAACGAAGGCTTTAACTTTTACCTTGGCGTCTTTGGCTCGTGTATCAACCACATACAGCATGTGAGCAGGCTTAAGCGTAGGGATAAAGAAAGACTCTCCTACGCGCATGAACTCAAAGGGGAACGCCCACACTGGTTCCCCTGTGGTGGAGTCAATCTCCATTACCGAACAACTCCGGAGGAGCCTCGTACTTGAAGCCGTACACCGCCACCGGAGCGGTGCTGCTCATCCCCGGCTGTCCCTTTGCCAACCGCTGCTTGCCACTGAAGGTAAGGATGCCCTTCTTCTCCATGCTGAATACGAACTCTCGTTCGCTAATCTGTAGCGCAGCAAGGAACGTCTTGAATTCGCGCTTGGATACGTAGTACATCTGCTTGTCTACTTCAATACGGGCTACAAGATTAATACGTGGTTCACGTATCATGCGGTCCTCGTTGAGTATCAACGTGCCGCCTTGGTTCTTCATTTGGAATTCACCGAGCAACCCCTCGTAGTCGGAGTTGTTCAGCTTCACAGACTTCTCGCGGTTGGCGATGATGTGGCTAAGTACTACGTTGTACACGCGCTCTAGATCGAAGTTGGTGATACCCGCGTTGTTGGCAATCTCACCGCCCGCAAACGTAATGGCAATGAGGTTCTCGTAGTACCGGTAGGCGGTGTCCCCGGTGAATGCAAGTTCAAAGCGTTTGCCCCACTTGGTGACGGTAGCAGATATGTGTTCCTCCCCTGCATCAAACAACGCCTTGATATACATCGGCCCTGCATGCCCGTAGTTGAGTCGGAAAGTATCGAATATCTCCTTGCCCAACGCAGGGTTATTAATCAGAGGCAGTGGCTTTATGATACTGAACTCGACAAGTCGTGCGAGCTCCCCGTCAGGGGATGATTTAAGGGATACAAGTTTGTCAGTTAACGACTGGTTGGAGGTGAGGAACGTGATGCTGGAAGCGGTCTGCTCAATCTCACGCACTGCGTTAACTGACGCCTGAAGGCGCATCTTGTTCTTACCCGCCGTGACCTTGTGGAGGAGCCTCGACACTTCCAACGGCGCACGGTTTGACGCCTCGTCGAGGCACATCATGATGTTCTTCAGGCCCATGTACCACTGAGTCAGGGCGTTCTCCGTTGCCGACTCATCCTTGGAACCGACCAAACTCTGCTCTACGGGGTCACCGAAAATGCTAGCGCCACCGTACATAGCACCCGTCTTGGCAGCGCCAGTCTCACCTGTATAGCAAACACTTACGCCACGGGTAGACGTAAAACGCATCAGAGGAGCACCGAACCCACACAAGATGGGGAACACATACATCTCCATATCGGGTACGTTCAGCTTGTCAGCGGCCTCGCGCCACTTCTCATATGTACCTTTGGTACGCAGAACATTCGCAATACTCGAAACCAAGGGAGATGCAGCGGTACGAGCCACCTTGCCGTCACGATGGATTTCCATGTTGCCTATGACAAACCCGTTGTTACCCTCGGTCCACCCCATCTGCGAACGGGTCTGCTCAGCACTTTGTTTATTGATCATGTAGCGTCCCCATTGAACGATGTAGTCCATCAGCCTCGGTATATTCAGCGCTCGGGGGAGTACCCCGTAGTCCGACATGGTTTCCTGAAACTTGTCCTTGGAGTACGCCAACTTCATCGGTAGTTGAAAGTCTCGTATGTCATCGTGCGGCATCCTGTGCCGCATCAACAAACACTCACCCTCTTGGTGTCCATACATACGCTTGATAGGCCACAGGTCGTGCTCCCACAATTGGATGGGGTCGTCTTGGTGCCACTTGCCTTCCTTGTCCTGCTCGGCGGGAGGGACGTAGTAGATACCCCCGTTTACTCCCCGTTGGTAGGGCTTGAGGTAGTCAGGGAGAGCGGTGAGTGTAAGAATCTCTTCGGCATCCTGCTCCTCCCGAACTGCATCCTCCTCGGTAGGCGGCGGGGGTTCTCGTAGTTGTCTGCCAATGGCAAGGGGGTTTGTGATTTTTCCTTTGTATTTGCATCCATCACACCCTCCCGGATTTCTTGATTCAATCTTGGCGCAACTGTGTGGTTTCTTGTAGGTCTCATTGGCTTTCCTAAGTGTGCGCTCCGGTGAGTAGTCAGGGTGCTCACTGGACATGAGGTGAATAGCCTCCTCCCAGTCAGAACAGTGCCTTGCGATAGACAGCCCTGAATGCCACATCGGTTCAGATAGCGTCCGCTCGTTCTCAAGGATGTACTTGATCTGCGCGCAGCCGTTATCGTCAAGGCTCTTCTCCGCGATGATTTGGAAGACCGACTCCATGTTGTCGGTCTTGAGCATCTTGAGGGTGTCCTCGTCTAGCCCCTTCTGTGCAACGGTAAGTACCGCCGCCAAACCCGTGATAGGACCGAGGTACTCCTTCATTTCCTCAAAGTCATATACGGGTATAATATGGCTGATAACAAACGTACTTATTGGCGTAGCATATTTGTAGTTCACGGTATCAGGACAACGCATGATACGTGCTACGTCCGCTGTTACCACTGGGTCAATAGGAATATGTTCCATGACCTTGGCCTTGAACTTCTCAGCGTAGAGCTTCCACTCCGCTGACGGGATATCGGCGTCAAATACCCAGTACGCATGGATGCCGCCACCTGAGTCCACACGAACAGGCTCAGGTAACCCTGCCTGTTCTAGCAGATAATCCAACGCATCGAGCGCATCCTGCTTGTCTGTGTAGTCCTTGCCGGGACCAACATCGAGGTCAATGAAGAAAGAACGCAGGAAGGCAGATGACTCGGCCTTCCTGCTGTGCCCCACGAAGCTACCGGGGGCAACGAAAACGTTTTGGTCACGGCTAGCCAAGTCCGTGATGGTGTTGAACAACTCGTCAAGTGTCTTAGCAAAGCGATTCGTAATCTTCTTATTCTTGTCTATGCCGCTTACACAATAGACACCCTGCGACGGTAGGACTTTCTCGTAGAATTGTTTTAGCATAACCGCAGAGATAAAAAAGGCGGGTGTTACCCCGCCATGGTTGGAAGGTAAGGACAGTGAACTAGACTGATACTCCTATCAAAGCAGCGATGTACGCCTTGGAAGCGACAGCATTCTTGGCGGGGAGGATACCCTTGGACATGTCCTCACGGAGCAAATCCATGAACACCTCCACCGTCTTACGTTTCTTCTTGCGAATCTCCTGCCCACGGAACCAACAGTAGACGGTCATCCGCGAAGCCTCAAGAGCCGCTGCCACATGGGAGGCAGGGATGTTAGCTGCAACGCACAACCTTGCCAGCTCAATACCTAGCTCTTTCTCCTGCGTGTCATTCAGGAAACGCAGGAACTTATCGCCGTAAGGCCGTGACATAGCTGCTCCTTACTTCTTAGACCACTTGCGGACTACATCCGACAAGTCACCGCTTGCTTCAGTCGTCTTCTTGCTTTCACGCAGCACGGGCTCGGGAGCGGCAGGGGCCTCAACCTCGACCTCTGCCACTACTTCCTCAACGCTACCGCTATCCTGTTGGAACACAGTCAGCTTAACAGCGCGCTCTGCCGCCTCGCTCTTGGCCTGATTGGCGAGTACCTCTTGATCCGCTGCATTGATAGGCGCAACGGGAGAGAACCACAAGCGTGGTGCAGAAGAGTCAGTGTCGAACTCCATCTTGGTGATGACACGCCCGGCAGAGATATTGTTCGCTGCCAACATCTGCACGAAGGGACGGAAGCGCCACTTGCCCGACTGCTCCGGACCCCACACAGAGGCACCGGGAATCACTAGCTGCATGACATCGCCATCCGGAGCGTTAGGCAGCACAACGGCGGTACGCCAAGAGATACGGCAAGCCGAACCAATGCCACCCTGACCGCTTCCCTTGACGCTATGAGGGCACTTCTCACAGGCAGACGCCTGAGGAGTCTTCACATCTGCATCGGGCGTCTTGGCATCCGTGGACCAGCAAGTGGGGCTAATCTTGACGCCCTTCTTATAAGCCCCGGTATACATCGTACGGCTTGGGTTGTGGGCCATCTTAACAAAGATGACGGTCATGTCACGGTCAGGAATCTTGGCGACTTCCTTGCCGTTAACGTACTTGCGGAACACGCCGCCCTCAAGACTGATGCGCTTGTTACCGGATGAACCTGCAACTGCGCGGGTATCGTCATCGACGCCCGTCTGAATCGCAGCAACGCTGCCCTGAAGCATAGTGATGATATCGTTAGACATGATGTACTCCTTGATTACTTGGAAGCTTTGCGAACGGTTACGCCAAACTCACGCATGACGTTGACACCGGGAGGCAACCCATCGGACTCATGGTCTTTCATGAATTCCTTGAAGTTACCCTGATGAATCCTACGTTCAAGCAGGTCAACTAAACCATGCTCCTGCACGAACGTCTTGAAATTATCCCAGTCACTGCACACGGCACGTTCCTTGAGAGAACGCATTACGGTGCCGTGACGGGTCTTGATACTGTCGGCATTGACCTCGTTGCATACGCCAAGCATGAACTGCTCGATGCTTGCTAGGTCTGCCTTGAGAAGCTTATCTTGGGCCTCGTACTCTGCGGCAATGCGCTCACGTTCTGTACGGATGGCGAGGTAGGCTTCAACTAACCCTTCTACGTTTACGTTACTCATACTGTTTCTAACTCCTGCTTGTATAAATCAACTAATTGGAGATGTTTATCTACTTTACCTTGCAACATTGAATACACTTTACGTTCTACTTCACTCCCTTGTAGGTGAACTACGGTCATCTTATTAACTTGGCCTACTCGATCAATACGTGCGATGCACTGAAGGTAGGTCTCGACGGACAGTACGGGACTCCAAAAAACTACAGTATCTGCTGCGGTCAACGTTACGCCATGCGATGCTGACTGTGGCTGAATGATAAGTACTCGCGGGTCTTCTGAAGACTGGAACTCGTTGATGATGAACTTGCGTTGGGTAGCAGTGACGCTACCCGAAATAATCTTGGACGTTATGTGGTGAGAGTCGAGGAACTTGCTGATGACTTCAATAGTATGGAGAAACGGTACGAATACTATGACCTTTTGTAAGGTCTCGTCAAGCACTTCTTGCAGGGCGTTTAGTCTCGGAGAGATGTCGAACTCCACGATTTCATGTGCGTCCGTATACACTGCACCGCCTGATATCTGCAACAACTTACTCATGGCAGCGGCTGCATTCACAGCACTAATGTTCTCGCCTGCTGCTTCAATAAGCAGTTGGTTCTTCAACGCCTTGTAGTACTTATTGACCTGTGGGCTCAACGGTATATCGCGGGTTTGGTATACGACATCGGGTAGGTCGAGGCATTCTTTCTTGGTGTACCGTATAGCTGGCTGAAGTGCTGCATACACGGTGTCTCGTGCGTCGGGCTTAGGCGACCACTTGAACTTGCTCACTTGAGTCATGACTTTATCTCGCCATGACGTAGTGTATTTGGGCACGCGATCCGGCGATATTAATCGTGCTAAACCAAACGCATCAACAGGACTTTGACTAGCCGGTGTACCCGTCATCATCCACAACCAAGTGTGCGGAGTAATAAGTTTAGCCAACGTCTTCCATCGCTTAGTAGTAGCAGTTTTGTAGGCGTTGGCTTCATCGACAATGATCAGATCAAAACCACCCTTGGCTATGTCCTCGGAGACAACGTTTACGCCATCAAAATTGATGACGACAAACTCGTATTCGCTAGCGATAACTTTCTTGCGCTTGTCGCTATCGCCATGCGCTACGCCAACTTTGCGGTGCATAGCGGTCTTAAACACATCGGCTTGCCATGCACTAAACATGATGGATAAGGGGCAGATGACCAGTACACGACGGATGATGCCAAGCTTCATCAAATAGTCTGCGGCCCATATCGCCGCACTAGTCTTGCCCGTCCCTGCCTCGTTGAAACAGAAGGCGCGGGGGCGAATGCTTAGAAATGCTGCTGTTTCTTTTTGGTGATCGAACGGCGTGAATATACCGGGCCAGTCGTAGTCCCGTAGCATCGGAGAGGGGAACGTAGGTAGTTGTGCTGAAGGGAGCTTCGCGTCTATAAGGTTGGCAGCGACCTGCGCTTCCTCCTGTCCCCAGTACACTACTATGTCCTTGCATGTCCCGTAGTTGTTGAGTACCTCAACCTTGTTTACGTACTGAAGTATGTTGTTGGCAATATCTACAGGCAGTGTCATGCGTACTGCGGTGTTATCAATAACTTTCATAACTGTTCCTTACTGTAAAAATAAGCCCGTAACGTGGGCCAATCGACCTAGCCTTGAGGAGGAGTGTTACAAGCGAACAGTACTCACGCTAGATTGACATGGTTAAAGAAGGATGCCTCCTTCGTGCCCACTCATGCCTTACAGCGATGTATTCAACTATATGCTCTTAGCGCAGTTTATCAAGAGGGGCTTGACTATTTCATCGCCCCGCTCGGCTTACGCTTGAACGAACGGTTCTTGTGGGGCGACTCAAGCCGCACACCATCTTTGTTGCTGCCGCCCTTGCTCAATGCTTTGACATGGGCAACGTCTTTGCCCTTACGGTCAACGCCTTCGGCATCAAGCTTGCGCCGTGCACGTTGACGTTCCATACGGTTCTCATGTTCGCCACGCGCTACTTGCTTCTTATATTCGTGCTTGTAGGGGCGAGGAGATTTAGTGTAAGGCATATCATCGTTCCTTATGAAATTGGCATGCGGTCACAGGACACCAACCGCACAGTGGCGTCGGGTTAGGTGTCCATACATCTGTATCAGTTGCTAGTTTAAGTCGTGCCAAGTCGGGTGCGAACCTTGCCCAATAGCTATCGGCCTTGGCTCGTGAATAGTCCTCAGTAACAAAGCCGTTGTTGAGGAGGAACACAAGCGCACCCTTAACATGCTTCACTTCAGGGAAGTGGGCAAAGGTCATCAGTGCCATAAGCCTTAACTGCTTGGGATCAGCGTACTTTGCGCTACCGGTTTTGTAGTCGGTAACAAACGCTGTGTCTCCGTCAATGATCATTAAGTCTACTATGCCACGTACCCAGTAATCGGGGGCGGAGAAATCACAGGGGGTTTTGTCTTCTCGCAGAGCCATTTTATATTCGACATACTGCTCCCCCGGTATCTCTTTCAGGGCATCGACGGTCTTCTTGAACCGAGCGTAGAAGTCAGGGAGGGGCTTGCCATCACGAACGTACTCCTCCAACGCCTTGTGGACCTCAGTCCCGTAGCGCATCTGCTCCGTCACACCTTTAGTATAGTTCTGCTTGACCTTGACCTCGTTGTACTGCCGGGGACAGTTGACGAAATCTTTTAGCCCTGAAAAAGACCACTTAACCATACTTATCTTACCTTAGTGTATGCCCTGTAGTAGTGGGCGCAGTTGGCTACCGACTTTGAGGGTTGATAGCCCGTGATTTCAATCCGTCCATACTCTTGCCAGTCCTTGAGATGGCTACGCGCCATGCCGCTCCAACAGTTGGGGTGATGCGGGTTGGACAGCCCACCTTGGGTGACAGCCTTTCGCATGTCCTCGCCTAGAAACGTTGTTCCCGGCGGGAGCGTCTCAAACCAAACACAGATGAGAGTATGGTAGTCATACTTCCATCCCGTGTACTCATAGTCAAGGACGCGCTGAACCCCTTCGTCTCGCGCTTGCTGTGCTTTAAACAAATCATATTGGACAGGTTGGTCGTTCATCATACTTCTCCGTAAGATTTGCCATACTTGGCTTCACATGCAACGGGTAGCCCCGTTGCCCATAAAGGTGGGGTGGACATGATTTCGGTGATGTCCTTGAGGGCCTGTTCGATGTTGTCCTTGGGGACAAGGCACACGGCGGCGTCATGCACGGTAAGGACGGGTGAGTATCCTGCATCCCGTAGCGCAACCATCTGCTGCCCCACGATGATACGGGCAAGGGCCTGAACGACGTTCTCGACCATGGCCCCACCCCATATACCGTTGACCCCACGCCGGGAGGTGTAGACCTTCCTGCCTTCCTCGTTCAGGCGTAGGCTAGGGTATCGGATATATAAGTTATTGGGGAGGAGAACACCTTCGCCGGTAATTCCCACACAGTTGACGTAACCGAGCGTAAACGGCGTCCGTACCCCACCCATCATGGCGTCCAAGGCCATGTCGCACTCTTTCCATAGCTCAACAATTCTATAATTCACATCCCGGTACAGGTCCACGTAGGACTTGCAAGTGGCGACGGGTAAGTCAGCGCCGGGAGGGCTTGTCTTGAGGGTATGGCGCAGCTTCTCTGCCCCGGTCCCGTAGCCCAGTCCCAACACGCAGGTCTTGCCTACGAACCGCTCCACGGGGTTGGCCTTGCTGATAGGTTTGCCGTAAATCTTGGAGGCGAACGTCGAGTACACATCCTCGCCCTTGGCGAACTGCTCCACTACGTCCTGCTGCCCCGCCCACCATGCCAATACACGGGCCTCGATCTGACTGCTGTCACAGTTAACAATGTAGTACCCGTCAGGGGCAACAAGCGCGTTCTTGAGAGCCTTCTTCTTTTTGTCTCGGCTAGGTAGGTTCTGCATGTTGATGCCGTCCTGACCAGACCACCGCCCTGTATGTGCGCCGTAGTACTTCAACGGGATGGGCAGCAAGCCTTGGTTACGTTCACCGATACCGATAAAGCGTTCGATACGCGACTCTTCAATGGTGCTCTTAGTACCCAAACGCACAGCACAAAGCTGCTGCACGATGGGGTCTTCGTGTTCTTGCAGTGCAATAAACCCTTCGTCCGTCTTGGCTAATGCGTATGCTTCCTTGCCTGTCGTAGCACTAATCTTCATGGGCGGGTCGATGCCACGCAGTTGCAGTAGCGCAGCGAACTTTTGATTGCTAGCCAGCAGCACACGGACGCTTTCCTCGTCCTCGCAGTTCAGCGTACCCATTAGGTCTGCCAACAAACCCTGCTTCTCTTCCCGTACATCCTCCAGTCGCTCGACCAACAGCGCATCATCTAAGCGCAGCTTGGGTTCCGTGAACATACGAACAGTCATATCAATGAGGTCGTACTCTAACTGAGGGAATCCCGGAGCAAGCTTGTGGAACAAGGCGTAGGTTAGTTCTACGTCATTGATACAGTACTCACCGTACCTAGCGAGTTCCTCGGGGGTAAAGTCGGTTAGCTTTTTGCCTAGTGCATTGACTACTTCAATGCCTTTCTCACCCAGCGCGTACCTTTGCGCCAGTGCCGCGAGTGAACCTCCCGCATCCACTCCGTGGATTGCTCGCGCCATGCAGAGCGTATCAAATATGAATGCAGGTCTGACGTTGTAATGCCAAGATAAAATTGAGGCGTCGAACAGGGCGTTGTGGCACAGGACTGCGCTGTTGCTCCAGTCGATTTTGTGGAACTCGGACTCGATTGCGCTTGGGGTTCCCGCAATCCAGTATGGCTCGTTGTCATCAACCTTGATGCCCACCCCGATGACATGAAACTGCGGGTCATGGAGATACTCCTCAGTAGTTTGTTTGCTGAAGCCTACATCTTTAGAGTAGTAGGTCTCAAAGTCCAGTGTCACGAAAGCCATTATTCAAACATCCTTCTGCAACGTATGGCGCATTCTTCCGCTGAAATACCTAAGTTGAACTGCGGCTTCAGTCCAACCCGGCATTCTAAGTAAGCCATTTTGTAGCGTTCAAGTTCTTCGGGGCTTTTAGCCATCTCTTCTAAATGGTAGTGCATGTATAGGTCTACCATTTTTATGTACGCTGCTAATTTCTCTTTCTTGGTGAACTTATTGCCACGGCGTATAAGTTTCATTCTGCCCCCTCGTTGTGTAGCACAAGTTGCGTTATGTATGGTTCTACCTCCCTTTCCGCTTCTTCTTCACTCATCTCGTAGTTAACAACCCACTCAAAGATGAGACGTTCTTTCAACTCGCTACGCAGAATAGCGTTCTCACGCTTGAGTCGAGCAACCTCGTCACGCATGTCGGCAAGTTCATCTGCCATCACTTGAATCATGTTCATGCTTTTCTCCCGTGTAGTAAGGGTCGTGTCGCTGCCCGTGGCAGTGCGAACACTCAAGCCATATGTGTTCATCAAGAGGGTGTGGGACTTCCCCGCCACCAAAACACGCGGGGCATTTTGGACGAGACTTGGGGGCCTCGCTCATTGCTCTGTCTCCTCTTCTTCCGCGACCACTTCCAACGCCTCCTCGGGAGACATGAGCGTCACGACGATCGGAGTATCTTCACCCATCCATGCACCGACAACGTTGAACTCAGCAAACTCGTTGGCCTCGTCCTCGGTCATGCCTTGGGAAATAAGAATCTCGATGATGCGGTCATAGTCATAGGCCAAGCGAGACGACATAGGTCCCTGCGTACAGAAGCCAATGATTGCATCATCCAGTCCATCAAATTTAAGAGCCATGTTGTTCCTCCTCCAGTATTTTTGACCACAATTTATCTTTCATATCACGCACTGCTAGTTCGTACCCCATCAGAAATGCTCCCCGCTGCTTTGCGCGGACGGTGCTGTGGGGACCGCTTTTTATTTCCGGATATAGCTCGTCGAGCCATTTGGTCCGCTGTTGGTTCTTGCTCACCTGTAATGCACCTCTTACACAACATCTCACCACGGGTAGGGCGACGGCAGCACCAACACGGCTTCGCTCCACCCCCCTTGCTGCCAATCATGAAGGGAGCGCGGACTACCCGACGCTCCTCCATGGCTTTATGCCTTGCCCAACCAAACGGTTGCCCTGCTTTGGTAAGTAGCCGGTTCCTAGCCTGAGCGCGTAACACAGCATTGCTACCATTGGTCTTTCGGAAACACCCACAAGATTTGACCTTGTGGGTACGCAGCTTGTTACCGTCAACTATAGTTAAGTTACCGCAGTCGCAGATGCACAACCAACCCCTGCCAACTATGTTCTCACGGGGTGTGAGCATAAAATACTTGGCATGTTCCAGTGGCTTGGGCAAGTTAGGCATCAGCGTTCATCTCTCTTTGGACGGCGTTCAAACTCCAGCTCATCACTAAGAATCTTAACGTCAAGCGAAAGACGTTCGATCTCAGCCCTTGCCTTTTTGAGTTCTTCCGATAGATACGCAGTGAGTTCCTTGCACAGTTCTAGGTCACTCATACAGCTTCTTCCTGCTTGATAGCAGCGTCCAAGTACCAACGCGCCTTCTGCAAGTCCTGCAACTTGTTAGCCTTGTACTCTGCGCGAGACACGTACTTCACCACGTTGCCCAGTTCATAGGACAGTTTCTTAGCCTTGATGAAGTCGTACACCTCGATCCCACCAGCCGTGTAGTGAGCGGGATGGTTAACCGCAGTATCCTCCAATAACTTATTGGAGAGAGCCTTAGCACCTTTACGTACTGCCTCAAACGCCGCATCCCAGTGCGTCGGATTGGCGTTCCCCGGCAGGAGTAACTTGATTTTCTTCTGTGCCTTCTTGGTCTTCTTCCGCGCCTTGTACTTGCGACCCATCTCGGGGAAATGTGCTTTACGCACCATGTACACCAATGCCTTGTTGCATGGTACGGCCTCGGCAATATCCATAACGGACTTACCCTCGTTCAGCATGGCCTTTACCTTGGTGGTCTTGTTCTGCTTAGATTTCATCGTCAATACTCCTTAGTACTTCATGTAACTGATTGATATTTGTCTCGTCAACAATGAGGGCTAGGCCCCCACAATCCTGTATGTCCTTGAGATGTTTGAATTGCAAGGCTGTTGGTTTATTGCCGTTGGCTTTGCACTCTATGCCTATGAACTTGCCGCGATAGCACACGACAAAATCGGGGACGCCGCTGTTACCGAAACCAGTTCCCAACGGCATCGCGTAGTAGGCGTTCAGGTCAGCTAACACACGCTTGACCCTTGCCTTTACCTTGCTTTCCGGCGTACTCATACTTATTTCACTTGTCCAACATCATGATGTAACCCGAACACTCCAAGTGGCGATTGGACTTTGTTTGCGCCCACCCAATGTTTGCGTCGAACACGTAGGGGTACGCACTGATGTAACCGTCTGTCTCGTAGTTCTGAAAGTGCGAGTAGTTGGCCCTGCGATACAGCTTGAGCATCGTCATCGCGCCGAGCAGGTCATCACGAATACCATCGGGCAGATGGTTAAGTGAGCGATAGGTCTGAAGCGGAAGCGTTGTACGCCATGCTGCGCTGTGTAGCGAGCCAACGCCAGTCAACGGGTCAAGCAACGGCGCACTGTCGATAGCCATCACATGGTAGTTGCATTCATGGTCGATAGTCTTGACAGCGGCGACTAACCACTTCTCACCCTTGAACATACTGCTCATGTTTGAGTTGTATGAGTCACGCTTGAGACAGTACTCATCGTACTTGGTAGTGAAGCTGTCAATCTTGCTGAGCAGCGATACGTCAATGTCGAGCTTATCCACCTTGTTATTGATGATGCGTGACAACTCGTATATGTCATTGCCTGTCAACGATGCGGGTAGTGGTTCTGCTGCTTTCTCACTGCTCGTAATGCGCGAAAGAAACTCATACGTATAGCTAGTGAGATCTAGCTTTATTCCTTTGTCTGACAGTACGCCGCGAAACCTAGTCGCTGCGGCCTTGTTACGACTTGTCATAGCAGTGATTGCGTAACGGGAATTAGCGGTCTCGACAAGCTCTGTTTGATTTGAGTGTTCAAACGGATTAGCCAAGAAACTATCAACGAACGCTACTCGATACTTGGAAGTAGTGCCCTTGATGTGGGCAATGGGCAAGCCGTTGGGGAAAGCCAACACAGCCTCATGTACAGACTGTCCAATACGGTACTGAGTGACACACAACTGCGGGTAAGCCGCTGTCATTGCCATAGCAATTGGATACAGGTCAGTACGGCGAAATGCCGACTGCTCGTTCTCGGGCATGGAACTATGAAACATGATTCACTCCTCGGTAGTTAGCGACCTGACACCGCGTCAGGTCGCTGTTTATCAAACTCTTACTTGAAGTCAACTTTGATGCCAGACGGCGGGTTGAACGATGCGTTCTGAGTGATAACCCACAGCGTTGGCACAGTGGTCTGCCAGTTCACATCGGACTCGACGTAACCATCGGTGAACACAACAAGTGCATCTGCCTCAACGTTGTTACGCACCATGTACTCGCTGACACAAGAGACGCGAGTACCGCCAAAGCCCTTGGGCTTGAGCATCGCTACAAGGTTGGTGTAGTCCTCGCTGAAGTGCTGCTCACCTGCTACGTGGGTATCCCACCACAGCACAACGACTTCCTCCGGGACAACGTTGCCGCAGATAGATGCCAGTTCTGTGGTGAACTCGTTGATCTGTTCTTGTGAGATAGAACCTGAGGTATCGAACGCAACGACGATACGACCAATGCGCTCGCTGTAAGTAGACGGACGATACAGTCCGGACACCACGCGCTTGCGATTAAACTTAGCGAAAGTAAACTCATCTACACCACGCAGTCGCGCACTCAGGTACTCGTTCAATACCTCACGCCAGTCAAGCTTGGGTTGCAGCAGTTCGGAGATGGCACGGGGTAACTCACCGTTAGTCATACCTGCAAGCAGGGCGGACTCTTGAATGGTTTTGTCAATCTCCTTGCTTAGTTCCTCTTCCTCACCCTCGGACAAGCCCTCCAGTTCTTGGTGCTCATCCATAGGCTTGGTAGGGAACACCCATGGGCCAATGTGGACCTCCTCGGTCTCACCATCATCGCCCTCCTTCTCCTTGGGTTCACCCTCGTCATCGCCCTGCTTGTTCTTGCCAGTCTTGAGATAGTTGTATATCTCACGCACCGACCAGTCATGGAACTTGGCATCATACAAGCCACCCTTGGGCAACTTGGCTAGCGACTTGTCCTTGAGGTTGACGATGATGTCATTGACCACGTAGTCCATCGCAGCATTGGCGAGGCGCGCATCTTCAGCCATCAAGTCAGTGTGCCGCATCATGTGCTTGAGGAATACGTGCAATCCCTCATGCAACACGATAGCCGTGACTTCCTCGGGGGTGAGTCGCATGATGAAGTCCTTGTTGTAGAACTTATCACGACCGTTAGTCGCAGCCGTAGCGACATCATCGCTGATAGTAGACTCACCTAGCATAAGCACACCTGAATACAGGTATGTCTCACGATGCCGCATGATGGTGATATGTGCCTTCTTGAGCACATCGTATGGGTCAGTCAACGCAACTTGAATAGACATGATTTAACTCCGGTTTGTAGATTCTACTGACTAGATTCTGATTGTCAACTTAGATGAGCTTGTAGTTATTGCGATACCACTCGTTAACCTCCTTGTTTTGCAGTGCCATACGGGCAGTGCGCTTGCTCTCGCACAACATAGCGAGGAACACACCGCGATACTCTTCCGACTTGACGCGCTTCATGAATCGCATGTACGCAGCCAACTCGTCTTGCGTCTGCAACTCGTCAACACCGTGGAACAAAGTCATCATCAACGCACCCACGCTGTCAGGCATGCGAATATTCTCGGGGTCCTTGATAATCGCAGAGGTCTGCACTAGGTCACGCTCGATGTGAGCGAACATCATGATGGACTCAGCGGCAGCAGCACCGACGACACCTGCCAGTGCCGACTTGACTACCTTGTCACCCAATACACTACGCTTACGCAGCACGTTGTCGGCCTTCTCAAGCGAACGTGGGGAAACAAACGCACCAATGGGCTTGGACGGATTGAAGATGAACTCGTTGTCACGCAGTTCGTCAGCGGTAATCTTGCGGTAGCTGTGCAGTGCCTTGGGCTTGAAGGATACCCATGCACGGATCAACGCAGTGAGGCCACGATTCGTAGCCCATATACCCCACGACCTGTGGTCAGGCTTGGTCATCTCGACCTCGATGATGCGATTCTGCTCGTGAGCACCCTTGGTGTCGTTAACATTGTCGCTAGCGAGATTCGACGTAGCGAACACGATGCTACCGTCAGGCAACTTGCGGTCACCAATCTCGCGGTCAAGGATGAAGCGGGTGAAGATAGTCTTCATCAACTTGTTGACCTTGAGGTACTCGTCGAGCATGTAGATGACGGGCTTGTCGCTGTCGAGCTTGAGCATACCCGCCGCGAAGAACTCCATCGTCTTGGAGTCAGTGACCGGGATGTTAGCGCCCATGTCGCCGTCACCAATCGTGGGGCAGTCAACGTATACGTAATCGTACGCATCGCCGTGCATCTCACGCAGCAGCTTGAGGATGGACGACTTGCCAGTGCCGGGTTCACCACGTACCACCACGGTGGTGGTGTCGCCTACCGCAGAGATAAGCGAAGCGCATTCGTTGACCGACAGGGTTTCGACGTTCGACGCAAAGTTATTCGACATGATAATCTCCTCGTTAACTATGAAAGAACTAGACAACGACCTGACACCATGTCAGGCCGCTGTTTACTCGACATCAACTACAGACGGAACTTGTTGAGGATGTCACCGACTTCCTCGCCTACCTTGATACGCATGCTGTCGCTCTCGCGCAGACGTTCGGCATCTACGTTGGACAGTACAGCCTGCAAGGCAAGCCGTGCTTCTTCTAGCTTGGTATTACCTGACGGATTGAACTGCGCAAAGGTATCGCACATCTCCAGTGCCTTATGGATAGTGCTGTCGTACAACTTACGACGCACCATCACGGTGTCACCTGCCTTGTTGGTCTTGGTCTCGAAACCGCAGCAGTGATGGATGGACTGCATGACCTTGACGAACTGCTCGGTCTGCGCCTCGTAAATGCTGTCAACCAACTCGCGGGACTTGTTGGTGTAATGCGTATGCAAGTCATTAGCCAAGTCGTGAGCAATCTGCACGCGGAAGTCGCCAGTCGGGACCTCGGATTGGTACAGGGACATGGTGAAGCACTTCTCCATCTCCTCCACGGACGGGAAGTCCTCACGGTTATACATCTTGCCCATCTTGAACGGGGCATTGGCGATCAAGTCGGGGTAAGCGTCAATAAACGCTTTCTTGAGCGTAGCGTGCTCGACCTCCTTGAGGTCGTACCAGTCCATGAACTTGTTGTAACGGTTCATTGGAAGGAGATTCAGCGAACCGGCCCACGGGAACGTGAACACGCGCATGCCATTGCCAATCGACGCGCGGAACTTGGTCAGCGCACGGTGCTCGGGGCAACCTGCAAACAACTTCTTATTCACCTCGGAGGCGTCATCGTCTGCCTGTTTGCTAGCGGACAACTCGCTGCCCAACTCGTGGCTGCGCTTGGTCCCGGTGGACGCAGTGACCTCGACGCTCACAAGGATTGCCGAAGTGGCAAGGCTCGTTACGTGGGTGGGTGCATCAATCGTCATGTTGATATCGTTCATCTCATACTCCTCATTGGATTGTGACCTGACACCGTGTCAGGTTGCTGATTAGGAACTCAACTCAATTGCACTTCTCGTCTAAGGCATTAGTATACTACAACTATACCTATAAGTCAAACATCTTGTCTAACTGTTTTATTTAGATTTTCTCCCTATGGCTCTTTCAAAGTACTGCTGCCCGAAGGTCCGCTCAGATTGGTGCTCGGGCGGCGGCAGGTTGCTCGTGCCTGTGCGATGCCAGTTCTCGCGGATTCGCGCGAACACGATGCATGCAAGCGTTACCCATATTAGAGTTGCTAGCCCCGTACCGATAAGCGCAACGTAAGTTATGAAAGTAATCATGGAGTCACCTCGCGGGGGATGAAGTTTTCCTCAAGTACATCTTTCATGTTCTTGATGTACTGAACTACGTCCTTGAGGGGGACACGCGCGAACGCCTCCCACACAATTACGTCATAGTCATCGTCGAGAATCATGTCCATGATTTCGTCGAAGGTCTTGTCATCAGGGAATGCCGACAGGTATTCCATACATGCGACTCGTTCGTATGCGTTCATTCTTCATCCTCCTCGTAAAGGTATTCACACCACAAACGATGAGCCTTCAGCAACTCATCGTCGGTCATCTTGTTAAACGGTTTGTCCTTGCGCCCATTGCGTAGAACATTCTCAATCCAAGTGTCGGGGTCGCACAGAAAGATACCGTTCATGTACGCCTCGATAATTTGATCAATGATTATTTCGCGGTTCATTTCTCATCCTCCTCGTTGGTAGTTGGAATGTCGATCCAGTCATCACTCTCACTCATGGTGGTGATGTAATGCTCTGTGTATTCAACCACTCGTCGGAACGATGGGAACTGCTGAGTGGAGAGCAGGATTCCCCATGCCACACAGATACAGCAGCCGGGAGACAGTGAGCCGGGGCACGGCTCACCATAGTTATGCATCATCCGTCTTACCTTGCGCGGATCCAAAGCGAGAACCCTACGAACCTTGGGGTCTCGCCATGCACGGATGGTCGCCGCCATGAAGTACGGCGTGATTTTGTTTACGTCATTGAATTGGTTCATTACGCACTCCTCACTGAGCAATAGATACCGATCGCGCTTCCCGCGACAAAGAACACACCGCTAGCGCAGTACGCGGTCTGCAAGAACAACTCCCAGTCGGGAGTCATATCGTCGGGCAGAATCATGAAGCATGCTGCTGCCGCAACGACGCAGATGGCGAGCGCCATACCCATGAACACGTTGTATAACTTGTACATCACTTGGTCTCCTCGGGGTAGAACTTGTCTAGGTCAGTGGGGTCAACCATGCCCATGTCGTCAATGGTGAAGCCATAGGCAACCAACTCCTCATGGACAAAATCCATGAGCGCCTCGTCGTCACTATCACCCTCGTCATCTATCTCTATACTTACCAACGCCCACACAGTCTTCTTGGGCTTCTTGGCTTGCTCCTGCATCTCAGCCCAGTGTGCCTCCCTCACTTTACGCAGCCACTCTGAGGGGTCGTCTTCGTAGTTGCCATACTTGTCGCTGCTCATATAACCTCCTAGTTAGTGCCCTGACACCATGTCAGGCCGCTGTTTTGTAACTCTTGACGCAGCACTGCATCGACTCGGACTCGTAGCCGATAATCTCCTCGTCATGGTAGAAACAGGCCCAGTAGTCTTGGTTGAACCAATGCTCTACTAGCGCATCGTGATAGGCGTCTTCTTCCTCTTCAGTCCAGTCAGGGAAGATGACGGCAGGCTCATCTTCAAACTTTTCGCCGTCAAACATTTCTCCTGAAATTAGGATGGGCGCGCATGCGGAAACCAGTTCTTCTAACGTTCTCATCAGCAGTTCTCCTTGATGAACGTCCAAAACGACAGCGACATGAATGCGATGGCAACGCCGAGCAGCACCCACTCAGCATTGGATGGCAGCACACCGTAGTGATGGGTGAACAGAAGAGTTATAAGAATTGAACCTGACACAAGCATGAGCTTGTCCTCAGTGCGATTAAAGAAACCGATATCTTTCTTCATCACGACACTCCTTCGAGATTAGTGACCTGACACCGTGTCAGGTCACTGTTTAGTTTGGTAAACGATTACGCCTTGTTGCTGTTAGTCATCATGAGCGCGCGCAGTTCCTCGCCACCCAAGATGCCGGGCCACTCCTTGTTGATCTGCTGCAACTTGTCCTCGTATGCGAGAGCGAGGTCGATGGTACGGTTCCACTCTGCGCGCAGGCGGTCGATGGTTGCCTGCTTCTCCCTTGCCTCCTGCCTTGCAAGCATCAGTTCCTTGTGCGTCTCGTAATGCATAGCATTGTTCTCCTTGATGGCTTTGACGCACTCCTCCACTTCCTTGTGGAGTTTCGCGTAGGCGTCACGCTCCTTGTCGAGGCAACCCCTGAGTCGGGCGATGAGGTCCGTCTTCTCGTTGATATTCGTCTGCACCCTGTCGATGGTCCGACGGTAACTTGCGCCACTCTCATCCACCTGCTTCTGCAAGCGGTCGCGGTCGGCACGGAAGTCGAGAGCCAACTTCCTCCAGTAGTCCTCGGGGGTCTTCTTGGTCAGGTCGATGTTGTGCACAGTCGGCTCCCTGCGGGGCTTGATGGGGGTTTTGGGGTCGAACACGTAGTCGGCGGGGGACTCCACCTTGTTCATGTACTCCTTGAGCATGAGATGCGGGTCACCGAAGCCCGGCGCGGGGCGGTCGGACACTTTGCTTGCGGGGATGAGGTTGTAGTCGTCGGGGGTTTCCACCTTGTTCAGGTACTCCTTGAGCAAGTCACCGATGCTCGTCGCGGGGAGGTCGGGCATGTCTGCCACCTTGCTTGCGGGGACGTACACGTGCGTGTCGTGGTCGAAACCGTTGTCCTTCAGCCATGCCGTCAGTTCTGCTTTTGTCGGCTTTTTGATATCCATTGTGATACTCCTTTGAGATTACCGACCTGACACCGTGTCAGGTCGCTGTATTGGTTTGTTACCGGATGATGCGCTGGGCCTGCAAGCGAGATGCCAGTTCTTTGGTGCGCTGCACCTCGTCCTTGATGCGCTGCTCGGTCTCGTCGGTCCAGTACTCGATGCCCTGCAACAGTCGGCAGTACTCGGCGAGCCGCTCCAGCACGGCTTCCAAGTCGGCAGGCGTGATGTCAATCTTCATCGCTGTACCCCTCAATAGTGTGGTTCACGATTTCCATCAGCCGCTCCACCTTAGAGCGGTGGCGCTTCAGTGCCTGCATCCGTTCTGCGCGGCGGTCACGCAGCAACTTGTCCAGACTGTCGGGCTTGGGCTTGACCAATTGCAGGAACAGCCAGTCGATTTCCTTATCGGTCAGTTCATGGTTCTGCGCGAGTACAGAGCGCAGCGTCATCAGTTCGCGCATGGTCAAAGGAACCAATGCCTCACCGTCGTGCGCCATCGGCACAACGCCGCGCGCAGCGGTGAGTGCAAGGTGCAACTGATTGCCCGTCGTCGGGTTCGTGGGGTTCGTCTTCACGTTCGCGTCTCCTACTAGTTAGTGACCTGACGCGATGTCAGGTCGTTGATTACATTCGCCATCGAATACAACTCGGCTACCTGACGCAGCATCTCATCGTACCGGCGAGGCCCGATGGTGCGCTGAAAGCGCATTGCGTCAGCCTGAGCGAGCAACGCCTCGGCAACGATGCGCACCCCCTCGGGAGTCTTCATGTTGCCAACGCGACGCGCGCGTATGGCACGGTGCATAGAACTCATGACTCACGGCCTCCAGTGATTAGCGACCTGACACCGTGTCAGGCCGTTATTTTTTCGTATCAACTAATTACCTCTCCCCTATGTAGGCCATTATACAGGTTTTACTATGCTAAGTCAAGCATCTTATGTAACTATCTTAAACGACATTGGGACGTTGTTTAGCAACCTGACAGCGTGTCAGGTCACTATCGTAGTCTGTGTTGTTAAATGATGTGGGGGGATGCAACTGGACAAAAGTCCGTTCCAATTGTTCCAGCCGTTCCAATTTCAAAAGTTTATTAATGGAACGGAATTTGGGAGGTAACTTATACAATTACGGTTTGGTCTGAAAACTCTAACTCCTTGATTCTCTTATAAAATATATTATATATATATACTAATAAGAAAAAGAACACGTACAATTTTGCAGTGCACCGTTCCAATGTTCCAGTGGGTCGGGAGGAGGCATGTAGCTTGACTAATGTGGGGTGCAGCTGCCGCAAGGGGCCGTTCCAACTTTTTTCTCTCAACTTTTCCCCGCCCCCTCTAAAATCACTGGAACATTGGAACGGTCAGGCACCTGATATTATTTTTAATATAGTATGCAAATGCATTACCTTTAGAATCAATGAGTTATAACTCCGCTCGTTTGGAAAATATGTAAAAACCCGTTCCATATATCAAGTTAGAGCACTGGAACGACTGGAACGGATTTTAGTACAGTTAGGAGTGTTGGCGTCATTTAACAACACGGGATACGATAGCGTCCTGACGCCGCGTCAGGTCACTGTTTAGTACGTGGCGGGTTGCAACGAGCCTTCGATGCCAGTTCTATTCCCCTGCCTACCGCGCAATGCCGGGATGCATCCAGCCTTCGATGCCAGTTCCCTCTCTTAATCTAAGTCTTAGGTGAGCGGAGCGAACACGAACAACGAGCGAAGCACCTTTCAATGCAAGGCCATCATGTAACGCTAGGTTATGGGATTACACCGTGAGCAAAGCGAACAAAAAACAGACACGCGCAGCGTGACTGATAGGGGCCCCGCCGCAAAACAGCGGCCTGACAGGGTGTCAGGTCGTAAAATAGTCTGTTAATTGATTGTGTTATAGTTGCATTTCCCCGGCATCCCGCCGGGCTTTTTGGAGACCAAGCAATGACCACTCGCAAGAACAAGCCCGCCCCCGCCGCCGCTGCACCCGCAGCGGAAGGCGCAGCCATGGGCGTAACCGTGTTGGAGTTCATCAACACCGCGACGAGCGGCGACCCGTGGGCTCCGCCCATGGTGGACAATTCCCGCGCCAACGTGCAGCCCGAGTTGCCGGCGTTCAATCCGAACGTGGGCACGAGCGCCCACTTGCCGACCGCACCGACGAGCGAAGCCACCGCTCCCATTGGTGAGACCGAGGCCTACCGGAAAGGCCGGGAACTGGTAGCAGCCGACGCCGCCACCCGCGAAATCATCCTGTGGTGTCGCGCCGCCAAGATTGCGCCGCGCGCTCAGGCCGAAGGCGAAAAGCCCGAAGACTACGACGCCTACTTGGAGAAGTTCAAGCCGGACGACGAGAAGACCGACGAGTTCAAACGCGGATACGCTAGCGCGTACTGCGACCGCGAAGGCCGCACCCTGCACTACGTCCGCCTAGACGAGGCCGGGAAGGTACGCCCCGCGACCGAGGCCGAGATTCAGGCCATGGGCACGGACGCGCAAGACGCGCGCCTGTTCACCGTCACCTCGTGGGCAGCGTACGAGATGACCGAACACGCTTTCGGTAAACTTCCCGGCAAGGCCGACAAGAGCGACGAAGAGAAAGGTGTTTGGGCGTCCGAGCGCAAGCGAGTAAAGAACACCGCCGACAAGCGCTTCTCGCGCGTTCAAGTGGAGGCCATCACCGCCGACACTTGGGGCGTGAAGCCGGAAGGCTCGCGCGGCTCTAACAATATGCCGTGGGAGTCGCTGAAAAAGAACATGGAATCGCTTGTCAAATCAGTAGGGCGTGTTGACCGAGGCTCTTCCGTCTGGCTCCGCGCGGAACTGGGGCGTGTCGTCGTCGCACTGGAAGAACGGACGCGCGGGTTCTACATCAAAGACTAATCGCCTAGGCCGCTAGGCCACGCGCCGCGCGACAGGTAACACTGTCGCGCGGCATTTTTTTGCGCGGGCTCGCGCCCCTCGCTCGCTGCGCTCACTCGGGGCGCGAGATTAATGAGTTCGCTCCGCTCACCCATGTTCACGGGGCTGGAATTCGCTGCGCTCATTCGTACGCCGTGCTCGCTCGCTTTGCTCGCTCGCTTTGCTACGTTCAGTGTTGCGTTACATGATTCGCGTAATAATAAGGTGTTCGCTCCGCTCACAGCGTTATGCTCGCTCGCTCCGCTCGCTCGCGTCCGTGCGTTATA
>ERZ650310.68-NODE-68-length-29855-cov-5.301846_pt1 | contig 29855 bp, 5 predicted proteins | sample MGYA00376246_ERZ650310 | MGnify/ENA primary metagenome ERZ650310 (study PRJEB26733, sample SAMN07839286) | wastewater metagenome | biome: small river; feature: stream; material: water | place: USA: North Carolina | collected 2016-03-01 ...
CACGGCATGCGCGGTGGTACTGCCCGAAACCGAACCGGTGTTGTCGTTGAAGATACTTGCGGTGACCACCGTGGTGCTGTCTGAAGTGGCCAGGTTGTTGAAGCGGTCAAGCACCTGAAGCACTGGCTGACCGACCAAATCGTCGCCGATCAATGCGCCGGTGACGTTCGAGTTGACCATGCGAAGCTTGGCCGGCACGGCGTGGGTTAGCACGAGGCCGTTCGATTCGGTGGCCGAGACCGACGAACCACCAAGTGCGCCGGTGAAGGTCAACTTATAGGTAGAGCCTGGAACACCGGTAACCACGAGGTTAGGGAATCGAACCACACCCTGGTTGGCGGTTGCGGTGGTGTTGGTCAGGGTAGCGCCAACACCGCTGGTAACGGCAGCCGTGACCACGGTGGTGTTATCGCTGGTGGCGATGTTGCCATCCATGTCTTGAAGTTCGAGAACTGCTGCGGTGGTTAGTGGCGAACCGGTCATGCCAACCGCAGGCTGGGTGTTCCAGACCAGACGCGATACCGCAGCGTGGTGAACGGTGAAGTTTGCCGAGGTGTCGGTGGCCAGCGCGCCCGAGCTGAAGGTCAAGCGGTAGGTCTGAGTGGTTAGACCGTGCATGACGAGGTGGCTGAAGGTTGCCACACCGTTTACCGCAGTTGCGGTCACGGCTACCGACTGGTTGCTGACCTCACGGGTGAGCGCTCCCCCGCTGCCAGAAGAAATGGCCGCGGTGATGACGGTCGAGTTGTCTTGGGTAACGGTGTTGCCGAAGCTGTCGACAACCTTGACCACCGGCATTCCGGCAAGTTCGGCACCAGTGTTAGCACCAATCGGCTGGTTCAGCACGACGACGCGAACTGGCGCACCCGGAATTACGGTGACGTTCGACGAGTTCACACCGATCAAGGCACCTGCGGCGAAGCCCAGCTGGTAGTTAGTTGCCGGGGTCGCGGTTAGCGCGAGGTCGGTGAAGGTCGCGCGACCATCAACCACGGATGCACTTAGGTCAGACGCGCTTGCACTGGTTAGCGTGCCGCCGGTGCCACCGACCGAAGCCACAACGTTGCCGACGTAGTTGTAAACGCGGTTTCCGTAGACGTCCTGGATTTCAACGATTGGCTGGGTAGGCAGTGCGAGACCCGTGGTTCCACCGACCGGCTGCTGAACCATAGCCAACTTGTTCGGGCTCGCGTAGGTCACGCGGAAGCTGTTGGTTGCCGCCGAGGTCAACGGGGTCGAGCCGACCGTGGTGGTGAAGTCGAGGGTGTAGTCGTGGTCAGGAAGCGCAATCACCTTTAGACCAGCGAACGTAGCGACACCCTGCGAGAAGGTTGCAGTGGTCGAACCGGTCAAGCTGACACCGGTAGAGGTTGCGATTCGAGCGGTCAACACATCCGTGCTGTTTGAAGTCACAACGTTTTCGTAGAGGTCACGAAGCTCGACCACCGGCTGACCGGCAAGGTTCGAACCGGTTGCGTTGCCGCCGGTTGGCTGCTGGGTGATGGTCAAGTGGTTAGCCACGGCGTGGGTTACGGTGACCGGCGATGAAGTGGTGAAGCGCGAGTTGACGGCAAACTTCAGGGTGTAGTTGGTACCTGGTAGACCATATAGCTTTAGGCCGCTGAAGGTTGCCACACCGCTGCTCGAGACCGCAGTGGCACTGGCCAAACGGGCAAGGCTCGGGTGAGCAACGCTGTTGTCGAGAAGGGTCAAGCCGTCGGTGCTGCTGATCGAAGCGGTAACGGTGGTGTGAACGTTGGCATCGGCGACGATGTTTTCTGATGCGTCGCGAAGTTCGATTACCGGCTGAGTGGTCAGCGCATCACCGGTTGCGTTGCCACCGACCGGCTGGGTGCGGATGGTCAAGTGGTTGAACGTACCGTAACCGATGGTGATGTTCGACTGGGTGACGTCATTGATTCCCGCTAGGTCAAGGGTGTAGGTCAACGAGTAGGTGTTTGACACCAGACCCGAAATACCGAGCGAGGTGAAGGTTGCGATACCGGCGACCGCCTGCTTGTCGGCCGCAAATGCGGTGATTGGTGCAGGGGTGGTCAGCGCGACACCGTTTTGCGCGGTGATCGCTGCCTGAACGGTTACCGAAGCATCCGAGCCAGGGCCGCTGGTGACAACGTTGTTGTAGCGGTCTAGAACACGGATGACCGGCTGGGTTGCGAAGATGTCGCCCGACTTGCCGTTGGCGGCTGCCTGGGTTAGCGAAATGTGAGTGGCAACGTTGTGGTCAACCTGTAGCGCGCTGGTTCCGGCCGAGGTAAGCGCCGGGTTGGCGTTGGTGAACTCGAGAACGTAGTCAACGCCAGGGGTACCGACGAGCTTCACGCCGGTGAAGGTTGCGATACCGCCGACGAACGAAGCGGTGGTCTGGCCGGCGCTGAGGCTTCCACCAGAACCAGACTTCACACGGATGGTTGCCGAGCCACTGTTTGTGGTGGTCACCAAGTTGCCGTCGAAGTCATAAAGCGCAACCACCGGCTGGGTAGGTAGAAGTTCTCCGGTCATGGTCATCGACTGGTCTGCTTCGGTGGTCGAAGGCGCGGTGGTGATGCGAAGTTCGGTCGCTGCACCCGGCAGGATGGTGAACTCGGTCGAGGTAACCGTCTGGTTGTTAGAGGTCAACTTATAGGTGATCGAGTAGTGATCGGTGGCCGGCGCGGTGAAGGCTAGGCCGGTGAAGGTAACCAAACCACTCGCGGCGGTGTATCCGGTGGTTGGGTTGCCGACCGGGGTGCCAGAGCCGTCGATTAGCTGAGCGGTAACGGTCGAGGTGCTGTCTGAGAAGACTCGGTTGCCCGAGGCGTCGCGAAGCACGACGGTCGGAACCGGGCTAAACGCGTCGCGAGTGCGAACGTTGGTCGGCTGCTGACCGACGGTTAGCGCAACCGCGGCACCGGCGGTGAGGTTGATGGTCTGAGTGGTCGAAATTTCGGTGCCGTTGTAGGTAATCGCGTACTTCAGGGTTAGACCGTTGGCTGCTGCGCCGGTGAACATCGAACCGCTACCGGTGAAGTCGACCTGACCCGCGGTTGCCGAGATGGTGTTAGTTCCGCTCAAGACCTGAGTTTCGGTCTCAGAGATGGTCACCGGCAGGGTGCTGTCGGCCACGATGTTGCCGGCCGAGTCTTCGATGTTCAGCTGAGGCTGCGTGGTGAACGGCACGCCAGAGTTAGCGCCGGCAGCGGCACGAGTTAGGTTCAACGCGGTTGGGTCACCGAAGCTGATGGCAACCGGAGCAACGCTGTCGACGTGGGTCGCGTTGATTGGTAGCGAACCGTTCGCGGCGGTGAAGCGCAAGGTGTAGCTGCCGACCTTGGCACGAAGAACGAGGTTGGTGAACTTGACGCGAGCCGAGCTATTTGAGGTAGCCGAGCCACCGGTGATCGAGATGACATCGCTGTTGCTTGGCTGTTCGGCGACCGAAACGGTGGTGGCCGCACCGACCAGAACCGGGTTCTCATACTGGTCGCGAACCTCAAGCTCAGGGTCGGCACCGGCGGCACCCTTAACTGCGTAGTCGTTCTTTGCGCCGACCGGGCTGGTGATCCAGGTCAGGTGGTGAGCGGCTGCGTTGGTGATGTCGAACGAGGTCGAGGTAACCGAGGTTAGGCCGGTCGAGGTGAACTGGATGTAGGCGGTGCCGGCCTTGGTGAAGGTCAAACCGGTGAAGGTGACCAGACCGTTGGCGTTGGCAACCGCCGACTTGCTCGAGTCAAGAACGTTGGTCGCCGCGGCATCCGAGTAAAGGGTCGGCTTGATGGTCACGGTGTTGGCCACGTCTAGAACGCGGTTGTTCCAAGCATCGAGAATTTCGGCGCGAACGGCGCTCGCGAAGGCCACGCCGGCAACGATGTTTGCAGGCTGCTGAACCACGCGAAGGTGAGTCTCGGTTCCCGCGGTCAACGCGATGTTCTGGGTCGCGGTGAAGCCGTTGTAACCGGTGGTGTTCACGGTGGTGAAGTTCAGGGCATAGGCGCTAGCGGCAACACCCTCGAGGCGAAGGTTTGCGAAGGTCGCGATACCAGCCGAAGCGGTAACGACATCCGAGCCGGCAGGGCCGGTTAGGTCTGCGCCGGTGTGGGCATTGACGTCGTAAGCGGTCGCGCCGGTCTGAACCTGAATCTGAGTCGAAGCCGCAGCGCCGGTGTCAACCAGGTTGCCGTCGGCATCGCGAATCGCAAGGGTCGGCTGGGTGGTGAATGCCTGGCCAGACTTGGCTCCCGAGGCGTTCTGAGTCAGAACGATCTGGGTCGCGGTTCCGTGGGTCAACGAGATCGACTCACTGGTTCCGGTTAGGCCGGTCGACGAGTAGCTCAGGCTGTAAGTGCCAATTGCACCAGTCAACTTGAGCTTGTTGGTGTTCTGAGCGAAGTAGGCGATACCAGCGGTTGCCTGCATTGAAGTGTCGCCACCGAGAACGGCTCCGTTTGCACCAGAGGCGGCCACCGCGATGGTCGCGGTGCTGTCTGAAACGCGGTTGTTCGAAACGTCCAGAACCTCAATCACCGGCTGGCTGGTGAAGGCGATTCGGTTGGCGGCACCGGCGGCACCCGAGCTGATGCTCAGGTGGTGAGCGGCACCGAAGGTGATGGTTACCGGCACGGTTGCGGTGACCGAACCAGGGCTCGAAATCGAGGCGGTTAGGTTGTGCGCTCCGGCGATTCCGGTGAGCTTGACACCCTTACCGGTGAAGTCTGCGACACCCGCTGTTGACTGCATCGAAACAGTGCCGCCGATGGTCGCATCCGGGCTGGATAGGGTCACGGTCTGAGCCGCGTAGCTGCCTGAGGTGACAACGACTCCAGTCGAGTCAAGCAAGGTAACCACCGGCTGAGTCGCGAAGGCGGTGTCATTGACCAAGGTGTTGGCCACGGTGATGCGCAACTGGCTAGGCGCACCGGTCACGGCAAGGATGCTCTGGGTCGCCGAGGCAAGTGGGCTCGACGCGTAAGTCAGGGTCTTGCTACCGGCGGTTGCGGTCAAACCTAGGTTTGTGAAGCTTGCCACACCACCCACGGCAGGCACGGTGTCGGTGCCGTCTAGGGTTCCGTTGCTTACCGACGCAGTGACAGAAACGGTCGAGTTCGCAACCAGGTTGCCCGAAACGTCCTGAACCAGGATGACCGGTTGGGTACCGAACTGTGAACCGTTGATCGCGTCGGCGGCATCGGTCGAGATCGCGAGCTTGGTAGCGGCACCGTAGGTGATGGTGACGGTCTGCGACTTGACGATGTTCGATGGGCTGGCGATGGTTGCGGTCAGAGTCTTAGCGCCGATTAGACCGGTTAGCTTGACGCCCTTGCCGGTGAAGTCGGCAACACCATCGTGGGCATCCATGGTGATTGAACCGGCGATGGTTGCACCGGTTGCCGAAAGGGTCACGGTCTGGGTCGACTGCGAGCCGGTAGTGACCACGTTGTCGTCGGCGTCATAGATGGTGACCACCGGCTGGGTAGCAAAGGCGGTGTTGTTAACGAGCGTTGACGCCACGGCCAAAGTCGTGTGGTGTGCGGCACCGTGAATCAACGTGAAGTTCTTGGTCGCGGTGGTCAGCTGGCCTGCGGTGTCGCTGAAGGTAAGCACCTTGTCGCCGATTGTTCCGGTCTTGCCCAGGCCGGCGAAGGTTGCGACACCGTTAACCGCGTTGATTCGAGTGGTTCCGGTTAGAGCACCAGAGTCGATTGAGACATCGATTGAGATGCTCGAGTTGCCGACCGTGTTGCCAGATACGTCCTGAACGGTAACCGCAGGCTGGGTGGTGAAGTTGGCGCGGTTCACGAAGCCGGCCGGGTCGGTAGTCAGAGCAAGCTTGGTTGCCTGGCCGTATCCAAGGGTGATGGTCGCGTCGACGCTGAAGTTACTTGGCGCGGCGATCGATGCTGTCAGAGTCTTTGAGCCAGCAATACCGGTTAGCTTGACGCCCTTGCCGGTGAAGTTGGCAACACCGTTTACCGCATCCATGGATGTGGTTCCGCCGAGCGCAACCGAGGTAGCACCGCTGGCGGTCAGGGTAACGGTCGAGTTGACGTCAACGGTGTTGTTGTCGGCATCCTGGATGGTAACAACCGGCTGGGTGGCCCAAGCGGTGTCGTTGGCCAGGCTATTGGCAACGGCCAAGTTGAGGTGGTCGACGGCGCCGTAAGTCAGGGTGAAGGCGAAGGTTGCCGAGGTCAGACCGCCCGCGGTGTTGCTGAAGGTCAGGGTCTTCGAACCGACCACACCGGTCTTTCCGAGGCCGGTGAAGGTGGCGATACCGTTGACCGCAGCAACCTGGGTGGTGCCAGTTAGGTTGCCCGAGTCGATGTTTACGTCAATCGAAAGCGATGAGTTTTCGACGGTGTTACCCGAAGCATCCTGGACGGTGATCACAGGCTGAGTGGTGAAGTTGGAGCGGTTCACGAAGCCAAGCGGCTGGGTGGTCAAGACCAGTTTGGTGGCGGCACCGTATCCGACGGTGATGCTCTGGGTGGCGTCGGCTAGACCGGTCGACTTATAGGTCAGGGTGTAGGTTCCCTTGGCTCCGGTGAGCTTTAGACCAGCAAAGGTGCCAACACCGCTGCTTAGGGTCGGCGGTGTCGAGTTGCCCGACAAGACCGAACCTGAAGTTTCAACAGTGATAGAGGCGGTGCTGTTGGTGACGGTGTTACCCGAAATGTCCTGAACGGTTACCTGTGGCTGTGTGGTGAATGCAACGCCATTGACTGCGCCGGCAGCCTGGCGAGTTAGCGCCAATTGGTAGGCCGAACCGTAGGTAATTGTGACCGGGTTGGTGGCGGTAAGACCACCGGTCTCGGTCGCGGTCAGGCTCTTTGAACCAACGGTTCCGGTTAGCTTGACACCCTTGCCGGTGAAGTCGGCAACACCCGAGACAACCTGCATCGAGACGGTTCCGCCGATGGTTGCGTTGCTCGAAGATAGGGTCACGGTCGAGGTCGAATCGGTGACGGTGTTGCCATCCTGGTCTTGGATGGTGACTACCGGCTGGGGTGCCGAAAACGGTGTCGTTAACGGTGGTTGACGGCGAGGTCATGACCAGCTGGGATGGGGCACCGAAGGTCAGAGCCAGCGACTGAGTTGCCGCGGTGACACCCGTCGCCGAGTAGGTAATGGTGTAGCTGCCGACGGTTCCGTAAAGCTGAGTCTTGGTGGTGTTCAAACCGAAGTCGGCGACACCGGCCGAGGCTGCGCGGGTAGCGGTTCCACCGATAGTGGCACCGGCCGAAGAAGCGGCGGTAACTGTAAGTGTGCTGTTGGTGACCACGTTGTTCGAGATGTCTCGAACCTCAAGCACCGGCTGGGTGGTGAAGGCGACGCGGTCAACCGCACCGGCTGCCGAGGTGGTCAAACTTAGGTGGTGGGCTGCACCGAAAGTCAGGGTGATCGATTGGGTAGCCGAGGTTAGACCGGTTGAAGCGTAGGTCAAGGTGTAGCCGCCGATGGTTCCGGTTAGCTTGATGCCCTTACCCGCGAAGTCGGCGACACCGGCAACCGCAGGCATCGAGGTGGTGCCACCGAGGGTCGCACCCGAAGAGGTGACGGTCACGGTTGCGGTCGAGTCGGCCACGGTGTTGCCATCCTGGTCTTGGATGGTGATCTTCGGCTGAGTGGTGAAGGCAACGTCGTTGGTGAAACCGGCGGCCGAGGTGGTCTTGGCCAACTGATAGGCGGCACCGAAGGTCAAAGCGAACTGCTGGGTCGCAGCGGTTAGCGAGCCCGAACGGAAGGTCAGGGTCTTGTTGCCGACCTGGCCATACTTGCCCAAACCGGTGAATGTGGCGACACCGTTGATCGCGGCTACGGTGGTTGAGCCGGTTAGGTCACCGGTGTCAATCGAGACGGTCACGTTGTCGGTAGCTGTAGTAACCACGTTGCCCGAGGCGTCTTCGATGCTAACTGCAGGTGCAGTGGTGAAGTTCGCACGGTTCACGAAGCCGGCGGCCGAGGTGGTCAAAACCAGCTGAGTCGCGGCACCAGGGGTTACGGTGATCTGCTGAGTCGCCGAGGTGATTCCGGTGCTTGCATAGGTCAAGGTGTAGGTAGCCGCGGTACCGGTGAGCTTTAGACCCGCGAAGGTCGCGACGCCAGCGACAGCGTTGACGTTCAGTGAGGTTCCCGAAATCGTGGTGCCAGAACCGACCGAAACGGCTACCGATGCGGTCGAGTTGGCAACGGTGTTGTTGCTCTGGTCTTGGATGGTGATGACCGGCTGGGTGGTGAAGGCGACACCGTTTACGGCACCGGCAGCAGAGTTAGTGATCGACAAGTGATGCGCAGCACCGTAGGTCACTGTGATGCTCTGCTGGTCAGAGGCGAGGCTGCCCGAGGTGAAGGTCAGGGTGTAGGTTGCGGCGGTTCCGGTGAGCTTTAGGCCCGAGAAGGTCGCGGTTCCGGCAGATGCATTAACCGGGGTGGTTCCAGACAGAGTGGCGCCCGAAGAAGCCACACCGATTGGGTCGGTTGCGTTGTCGACTGTGTTGCCCGAGATGTCTTGAACGGTGACCTTCGGCTGGGTGGTGAAGGCAACACCGTTGACCGCACCGGCGGCCTGCTGGGTAATCGCGAGCTTGTAGGCGGCACCGTAGGTGATGGTGATGTTGTTGGTCTTTACGATGCCACCGGCGATGGTTGCGGTCATGCTCTTGGTGCCGGTACCACCGGTCAGCTTGACGCCCTTGCCGCTGAAGTTGGCAACACCCGCGGTGGCATCCATCGCGACGGTTCCACCGATGGTCGCGGTGCTCGAAGACAAGGTAACAGTCGCGGTTGAGTCGGTCACGGTGTTGCCATCCTGGTCTTGGATGGTGATGGTCGGTTGGGTCGCGAAAACGGTGTCGTTCACGGTCGTCGCCGGGGTTGTGAACGCTAGCTGGTTGGCCGCACCGAATGTCAAGGTGAAGTCTTGGCTGTCTGAACTTAAGCCGGTCGAGCTAAAGGTTAGGCGCTTGGTGCCGACGAGGCCGGTCTTGCCAAGGTCGGAGAAGGTGGCGACACCGCTAACTGCCGCCTTGGTGGTGGCCCCCGAAAGACCCTGAGTCGAAGCGGTGCCTACTGCGGTCACCGCAGCGGCAACGGTTGCGGTCGACGAGGTGACGGTGTTGCCGTAGGCATCCTGGATGGCAACAACCGGCTGGGTGGTGAAGTTGGTGCGGTTTACGAAACCGGCGGCCTGGGTGGTGATGCCAACCTTGGTTGCGTCACCAGGGGTAAGGGTGACCACCTGGGTTGCGGTCTTGGTTTGGCTAACCGACGAGCTGTCAAGGTAGGTGACGGTGAAGGTAAGGGTGTAGTTGACACCGACCTTACCGCCAAGGATGAGGTTGCTGAAGTCGGCAACACCCGCAGTAGTCGATGGGCTGCCGCCACTGACGATGGTGGCGTTGTTGGTTGCGTCTGAGTCGCCATCCGAAACCGAAACGGTGATTGCGTCGGTTGCGTGTGGACCAGCAACGGTGTTGCTGCCGGCATCCTTGAGGGTTGCGGTTAGACCGAAACCGATCTTGCCGGCCTGGGCTGTGGTTGCGGTGGTCGCGATTGCGATACTTGCTGGCTCTCCAGCCTGAACGTCGTATGTTCCAGTAGTGACGCTGCTGGTTCCGCCGCTGACCAAGTTTGCGGTGGTGAAGGTAAGTGCGGTACTACCTGTAGCGGTAGTGAACTTCAGGCTGCTAAAGGTCTGGGTTCCACCCGCAATCACCGGGGTGGCGCCTGCAATAGTTGGCGCCCCTGAACCGGTAACGGTGGTGGTGTAGGTGCTCTTTCTTGAGTTGTTGGCTGAGATGACGTAACCGTACGCATCTTTCACAGTCACAACCGGCGGAGCCGACCAAGTCTGGTTTAGGTAACGAACCTCGGTCGAGCCAATCGCAGGTGCACTCGAGATCGAGATGTTCTTGCCGAGACCATAAACGGGGTCGATCGAGTCAACCGAATCGACCGAATAGGTGCCCGAAGCGCCGAATGAAGCACCAGAACCGGCGCTCGCGCCAACAGCAACCAATGCTAGGTTGCCGCTAACACCGTTGGTGCCCGGCAGGCTGATGGTTCCACCGGCCGAAAGACCTAGGTTGGTCGCGCTGATGGTTGCGCCACCGGTGGCGGTGATATTGCCGGCGGTGCGCAGTGCGAGGTTGTTCGATTTCGCCGAAGCGATTGAGATTGCCGCGCTGACGGTGATGTTTCCGCTGGTCGAATCACCAATACGGATGGTGCCAGCGGTGATGTTGCCAAGTTCGGTGTTGCTTAGAGCAAGCGTTGCGGTGGTGTCGCCGACGAGACCCATGTCGATCGTTTTACCTGCGGTGAAACCGGTGATTTGAGTTACCGCGGTACCCGAAGCGATGCTGCCGGTGATCGCAGCCTTATCCGCCTTGATTGTGGTCGGTTGGTTGCCGGCAGCGCTGCTGATTGCTGCCGAGCCGGTGAAGGTTCCGTTCGAGTTGATGGCGATTGAACCGGTTGATGTGGTTGCAGTTAGCGCGGCTGAGACGGTGACGTCACCACCCGAGATGGTGATTGGGCCCGCAATCGAGGTTGCCTTGCCCGAAGTTATTGCTGCGGTGTTGGTGCTTGAACCAAGGGTTAGCGAGCTCGATGTTGATGAAATGGTTACGTTGGTGGTGTCTAGGGCAGCGGCAAAGTAACTGGTTCCGCTAACCGGCTCGATCGTCTTGGCACCTGAACCGGCAAGATTTAGCAAAGTAAATGATGGCTTATTCAGCTGAAGCTTGATTGCGCCGTTCGTTGTGATTTTGGCGGTGGCACCATCGAACTTGGTGACACCCGAAACTGTTCCGGTCTTCACGGTAACTGCACCCGAGGTACTTGAAACGTCAGTGCCAGACCAGTAAATGTCGTCTGGAGACAACGTTGCACCGATACCCTCATAGGTGATTGCGCCAGTCGTAGTGCTAGCCGCCGTTGAATATGTACCGACGCCATAAGAGTTGGCGTTATTCAGGGTAGAGGCATCACCCTTGATATTGATATTTCCAGAGGTGGTTTGAATCTTGTTGGTTGTGCCAACCACTTCAGTTCCCGCCCATGAAATGATGACTCCAAAACGGGTTCCGGTTCCGGTCTGGCCGTTTGAGGTTTTTCCATCCAGCGTGATGTTTCCCGTGGTGGTCGAAATCAGTGCAGACTTTTCAAATTCGATGCCGGCGTTGTAGTTACCGTTTCCGAGAGTCGAGTTCTCAATACCGCGAACGTTGACGTCACCGGCATCTGCCGAGATTCGACCCATCAAGCGCACACCCGAGTAGCCCGCGTTGTTGACGCTGGTAATCAAAGCCCTGGCCTTTGCATAACCTACAGTTGGGTCAACGCCACCGCCGAGAGTAACCGCACCGCCCTTTGAAATGATCTGAGAAGCCGAATCCGTGAGGATACCGCCGCCATTTAGGTCGTCAGAGTCGGCACCGAGAGTAACTCGGCCACCATTCGTAGTCAGGTTGTAGTTAAGAATGACATTTGTGGTGGCACTTAGAACAATCGGAGCAGTGGTGCTGGTGTTCGCCGTCATACTTGCTCCGGTGTTGACATCGCCAGCAGTCGCTGTAACAACGATTCCGCCCGTACCAGCAGAAGTTAGGGCTCCGGTTCCAGTGAAAGCGGTGCCCGTTATCGACACATTTCCTGCTGCGCTAAGCGGGGCCGATCCGCTCACTGCACCAGAACTGGTAACGGTGATATTTCCGTTGTTGGTAGTTGTCAGACCAGCTCCAGTCAGAGATGTAGCGCCTCCGATAACGGTCACATCTCCTGCCACAGTTGCGCTAACCGACGAGCTAATGCCGGCGGTGTTTCCGATGGCACCGACAGTCAAACCACCGATATAGCCGCCATTTACTCCGGTGACGCCTGGGAATGACCAAGTGCTGTCAAAGGTCTGCGCAGCTGCGAATGAGGTTGACGAAGGAGCGATCGTTACCGTGCCCGACGTGCGCGCAACCATCGCTGCGGCCGTTGAGTTCGCAGTTGCTTCGTTGAAGCGGTCACCGGTTAGCGCGATGTTTGAGCTCGAGGTGCCACCAGAAATCGCACCAAGTATGAAGCCGTTCGCAACAGCACCGGTTAGGTCTAGACCGTTAGCACCGAAATTGGCGCGAATCTGACCGGTGCTGGCCAGCAGCTGGAAGTTCTTGGTGATGTCGAGGCTGTAAACAGTGGTCTTGGCCGAGGTCGCGGTGAAGTCGATGTCACCGCCACCCGTTGCATTGATTGAGAAAACACCACCCGTTTGGATTGGGTTAAAGGTCGCAGCTGAGTTGGTCTGGTTAGAAACCCACTTAACGGCTGGGGTGTTGTTGACGCCATCGGCAGGCGCACTCGACGAAACCGTCAGACCGCCGTTCCAGGCTTCGAAGACGTTGTCATTGGTGGTGGCGCTGACCAGATTGATGTCTACGCGACCAGCGACTGCGTTGATGGTGCTTGCAGTCGTACCCTGTACGGCCATTGCTTGCGATGCGGCGCTGCCTGTTTGACCATAAATGCGAATGTCGCCGCCACTCGAATTAACTGACATGTTTGTACCGGTCGGGCTGGTTCCCATACCAACCGCAAACTTGCTTGATTCGTTGGTGTAGAGGTGACCGTTAGGGTAACTATTTGAGTCAACCGAAGTCGAGCCTGCGATGTAGATTGGGCCACCACCAGAGGTGACCGAGGCGCCGTTATCCATGGTGAAATAACCTGCATCTGTGCTCGATTCAAGCGAGCCGGCGCGACCCCAGATAACGATCGGACCGTTGGTCGTACTGATTGCCTTTGATGCCGAAAGCGTGATGTTGCCTCGAGCCTTAACCAAAATCTTGCTTGCCGTCGATGAGGCCAAACCACCGGTGAGGCTGATGCTCTGGCCGTATAGCGAAATAGGGCCAGCAATCGAAACCGCAGGGATGGTTAGGTCATTCGCCGTCTGTGTGGTGCCCGAAACGACACCGCTGGTACCCGACTGACCAATGGTTAGACCGGTAACACCGGAGGTATAGGTGAGACCCGAGAAATCAACAGTTCGGTCGAAGCTCTGAGCCGAGTCGGCAGGCTGAATGGTTACGGTGCCGGTGGTCTTGAAAGCGCGGGTGTAGGCAACGCTGTTCACCGTGGTGGTGTTCGAAATTGAGTCAACGTTCAGCACGACATTGGACGACGAGTTCGTCATGTCGACCGAGTCAACCGAAACCGCCATACCGCCGAAGTAGTTGTCGGCACCGGCATACGTGGTGAGGCTTGTGTGATCAAACGATAGACCATAGACAATGCTGCTAGCTGAAGCCGAAGTGGTACCGGTGAGGCTGATCTGACCACCCTTACCCAAAACGGCCAAACCGTACTGCTCGATACCGTCGCCAACGTAGTCGGTAATGCCGGCAGCCACCGCGGAACCACTTCGACCGGTGATTTGAATTCCACCGGTGCTCGTGTTTGCGACGATGGTGTTTACCGTGTTTCCAGTTCCTCGCGCGAACAGGATACCGCTTGAGTTGGTCGAAGCCGCAGCCGTACTGTCACCCGAAATCACAATCGAGTCGGCAGCGGTGTTGGAGCTCGAAATAATGGTCTTCTGCGTTGCCGAAGCTCCATTGAAGGTGATTCCACGTGACCATTCACCGGTGCTTTGCGCGTTTGAAACACCGAAAATTCCGATCTTTCCGGCACCTGCAGAAAGCTTGTTTCCGCCGTTCATGTATACGCCGTCAGAGCAGTTATAGGTAGAGAGGTTTTGACCGCGTCCGGCGATGAACAGTGTTCCACCGGCAGTGCTAATCGATACGTCGGTACCCGTTTGAACTCCGTAAGTTCCGTTACAGTCTGAGCCGCCGTTACCCCAGGCGTAGCCATCAGGCAAACCATCCGAAGAGCTTCGACCAGAGGTCACGGTACTGGTACCATTGTCCGCACCACCAGCGAGCGTCACTGCACCACCATTTGAGGTAACGGTGTTGGAGTTATCAAGGTAAACACGCCCGATTGAGTTGACATCGCTGTCAGCCCAGAAAGTGATGTTTCCACCCTTGGTACTAAAGGCGCGTGTGCCGGAGGTGGCAACGTTACCGCCACCCTTAACCAGGATTGCGCCGGTGGTTGACGGGTCCACGGTTAGACCAGCTGAAAGAGTGATGTTTCCGCCGTAAATCGAAATTGGTCCGTTGGCTGCGAGCGAACCACCGATGCTCATGGCGCTTGAGGTATCCGTGGTCTTACCGACACGGATGCTTGTCGCAACGGCATTCACCGCAAATCCAGACAGCGAAACCGCAGTGAAATTGGCAGAGGTTGATTCGACAACGACCGCGCCGGTGGTCTTGAGGTTTGTGGTTCCAAGAGAAGTCACGTTATCGCCGATGATGGTCACCGAACCGGTTGCGGAACCGGCTGAAGTTGCACCGATGTTTGAGGTCAGACCAGATGCTGAAGTGACGACACCCTTTGCTCCACCATTTAGGGTGATGTTTCCGGTCGAGGCAAGGATGTCGGCTGCACCAATGTAAATGGCACCCGGGTTACTGCTGTTTACAACCGCCGACGTTCCAGTCAGCACGATATCTCCGCCACCCGATGCGTTGATTACCAGACCACCGGCTACCGAATAACTTCCAATGCCACGCTCACCAGCGTTGGCCGCTACTGTTCCGGTCTCAGTGCCGGTGATCGAGATAGCCGTTCCAGAGGTGGCGGCAGACAAAACCTTGGTTTGCTGAGTCGCGGTGCCTGGGTCGAGCTCGACGCCGGTACCAGTTTGCGAGTCGCTCTTTCCGTCCATGGTGATGGTCGATGTGCCGGCGTTGATGGTGACACCGCCGTAGGTCAAGATTCCCCAACCAGCGCCGGTTCCGGTTGCCGCCTGGCCGTAGATAGAGATCGGACCATTGCCCGAGTTGAGGCTGACGTTTGCATCGGTGTTCAGCGCCGAGGTTCCCAAACCGACACCCGAGGTGCTGGTTGTGGCAGTGTAGGCGTGTCCGGTTGGGATTCCGTTTCCATCAACCTGAGTGGTGCCGGCAAGGACGATGCGGCCACCACTGGTCGAAATCGAGGATGAGTTACCCATCGAGATCGAACCGACAGTTGTTGAACCTTCGGTCGCCAAGTAGCGAGCCCAAAGCACAACGCCACCACCCGCAGTGGTGAGTGTCTTTGATGCGGTGACCGGGATGTTTGCCGAGGCACGAACCACGATCGGGGCCGAAGCGCTCGTGTTGGCCGCCAAGTTGGCAGCGATTGCCGCATCACCACTGGTTGCCGTGATGCCAATACCGCCCGAACCTGCCGAGGTGATGGCGCCGGTTCCAGAGAATGATGATCCGGTGACCGAAACGTTGCCGTTTGCATTTAGAGTTCCGGCACCCGAGTAAGCGCCGGTTCCGGCAATCGTAATGTTTCCACCTGCGGTGGTGCTCTGGTTGCCACTGACGGTGACTGCCCCACCGTAAACGTCGATATTTCCGCCCACAGAATTCGTGCCAGATACGGTAACGGCGGCGGTGTTGGTGCTCAGACCGATACCTAAATAACCGATGTTGCTAGTCGACATACCGCTACCGAATGTTTGAGCAGCGTTGAAGCTGGTCGAGTTGTTTACCAGGTAGACCGAGTTTGCGTTCTGGAAGGCAGTCGCATAGGTCGGCAAGACGATGTTGTCTCCGCGAAGACGCACCACGTTGGCCTTCGCATTCGACGCTGAACCACCGATCGAGTTGGTCTGTGCGTTTGCGTTTTGACCGAAGTCGATTCCCTTAGTTCCGGCGTTCAGGGTGATGTTTCCACCATTGGCAAGGATGTTCGCGCCGTTCAACGAAATCGCCTGGGTGGTGCTTGGAGAAGCGGTTCCAACCATGCTGATATCGCCGCCGCCAGAAGCGCTAACGTTCAAGACGCTGGCACCGGACCAGTTCACGATTCCGCGAGCATTCGTCGAGGTTGCACCGCTGCCGACGACACCGCTGATGCTGATGGCTGTTCCCGAAGTCTTGGCCGAAGAAATGCTGGTCGTCAGACCTGAAGCCCAGTTGAACTCAATTCCGTGACCGTTGCTACTACCGGTAGGGGCGTTTGTATAGGCATCGATCACAATGGCGCCGACACCACTGTTGATGTTCAGACCACCCCAGGCCAAAATACCCATCGAACCGCCACCGTCATAGGTAGTCTTACCGCGGATGGTAACGTCGCCACCATTAGAAGTTATGGCCACGTTTCCATTTGCTGTAGTCGATGTGCCAAGGGCCACACCGCTCGAATAGGTCGAACTGTTATTTAACGCATATGTCGTCGGTGCGGTGTCGGTAGCAGCGGTCGAACCGCCGAGGTAAATAGGCCCACCCTGCGAGGTGATATCCGTGTAGTTACCGATCTTGACCGCGCCGCTGCCCGATGCGTCTGCATTTGACCACAGGTAGATAGGTGCGGTGCTGGCCGCTCCAGTGATGGTTACCGGGGTTCTGGTTGCAGACGCGCCGTCATCAACGATGACATCCTGGGTCGCCTTGATCAAGATTCCGTTACCGGAACTCTCGGAGGTTGTCACACCACCCTTGAGATCGATCGTGCCACCGTACATTGCAATGTCACCGGTCGCTGAGATCTTGTCGATATCGATGTCTGCAGCAGACTGGTTGGCACCTGATGTTCCGGCCTTGCCGATACGAACGTTCTTATAAGTAGTCGGGAAATAAGTTGCCCAAGCTGAGGCGGTTAATGATTCTTTATAGTCGAACGTATTCGAAGCATTCGGTTGAATGGTCAAGTTACCCGTGGTTCGCAACCAGGTGTAATAAGGGCAAACCGAGTCGGCGGTAAGAGTGATGTCACCCGAGTTTGTGAACGCCGCAATGGTTGGGTAACCGGTGTAACCGGTGGCGATATCAGCGGTATGGCCACCAACATACGAGTTAACGTTGCCCTTCATTGCAAAGCGAATACCCCAACGAACGTTGGTCGTTGCCTTGGCAGCCGTAATGTTGATGTTTCCATTCTTCGCCATAACATCCCAGTAGTTGAGCGAAACGATGTTGCTCTCTTCATACGTGTTGTACCAGGTGCCGACCCAGCTGGCGCTTCCTTGGATGCCGTAAATTCGCACATCGCCACCGTTTGTTGCCGCAACTTCGGTGTATGAAGTCCAACCGGCAATTGCGTTCGCCTGAACTGAAGTGGTGCTGTCGCACGAAGCGGTGTTTCCGTAGAGGTAGATCGCATTGGCAGTGGTGTTGTCAGAAATGATGTTGGTCTGAGCACCGTAACCGGTAAAGATACCCTGATGATAGTTGTTCGTACATCCAGCAGGAGATCGACCAAAAATCGAGATGGTACCGGCGGCAGAATAAATTAAACCGCCGCGCAAGACAACGCCCATGTCACTGTCGGCAATATCTGCACTTCCTCGACCTGCAATCGAGATGTTGCCGCCACCAGAAAGAAGCTGGTATCCGGAAATCAGGTCAATGCCAGCGCTAACTCCGAAGCCATTAACGCCAGCCGCATAGCCGTCTGGTTCGCCGTCGTTCGCAGTGTGGCCAGTGATTTCTGGGAATGCAACGCCACCATCGTCGAGACCTCCACCCAGGACAATGTCGCCACCGGCGGACTTAAGAACGTTTGTGTCGGTGAAGTACATGCTTCCGACACCATTGTTGTCTGCATCAGACCAGAACACGATGTCTGCTCCGCTAGTCTCAAAGCCCGCCGCACTCAAGATGTAAATCTTGTCGGTTGCCTTGAGCAGAATTCCAATATTCTTCGTCGCGCCGGTCGACTTTGCCATCGTGGTCTTAAGCGAGCTGCTTGCATTCACAACGACGTACTGCCCTAGAACAGAGAATGGCCCAGAAATCGTTGCTGTCGCCTGAACCGTTACTTGATAGGCGGCTGATAGGTGACCAATCGAGACCGAAGAACAGCCATCAAACTTGTGGTTTAGGTAATTCGGCGCTTCGATGTAGTCGGCAGCCTTCGAATCGAGAGTGACAGCACCGGTGGTCTTGAAGTTGACTTGGGTCGATCCGTTCCAGTTTCGGTCACCCAAGATAGTGATGCTACTTTGCGACGTGCCGGTTGGGATGGCTCCAAAGTTCGTGGTTGCTCCATAGCCGTCCACGATTCCGCGAGTACCACCGTCAATTTTGATTGCACCAGACGTTGATATGATGTCTGCCGTAGCTAGGTAAACTCCCCAGTCACTACCGACACCATTTACCGTGATGTTTCCAGTGGTTGTCGAAACTGCCGAGCCGGAAAGCATGTAAACACCTTCGCCAGATGTACCGGTTCCAGAAATCGTGATTGGACTGGTTGTAGCGGAGAAGATCGAATTCTGAATTTGAACAGCGTGGCCAGCGTAAGGGCCAGAGGTGAGAGAGATGCTGCCGCCGGTTGAATTCACTCTCACACCGTTGAAATAGCCCTGTCCCGAACCGCTCATGGTGATATTGCCACCGGCCTGGATGTTCGCGGTAGGTGCAATGCCGGTTCCGCCGGTGATTGAAACGGTAGTGCCAGCGGTCAACGAGCCGGCGCCCGAATAGGCACCGGTTAGAGCGACGCCAATATATGTGCTGGCTGAAACAGCCTTATCCAAGGTCACCGCTCCACCGGTGCTGGAGATGTCTACCGCATCGGTGCTGGAGGTTAGCGTCGCACTCGTAGCAGTCGAGATAGCGCCAGAACCAGAAAGCGAAATTTTTCCGGCTGCGTTGATCGCACCGGTAGGCGCAACGCTGGTTCCGCCAGTAATCGACACCGCACCGTTGGAAGCCGTAATTGCACCGGAGCCCGTGTAGGCGGCAGTCGGCTTGATGGTTACCGAGGTGCCAGACATTGCGGCGTTGACGTTAATTGCCTTTGCATTAGCTGAAATTGCGCCGGTGTTTGAACCGCTGACCGCCGAGGTGACGGCCGCTGAGAAAGTGATGTCCTGAACGTCGGTGGTCTTACCGTATCTAAACGATCCACTTGTGGTTGGGATAGCCCAGGACGAGGCAGCGGTGAACGACGTACCTGCAGATTCAGCAACCACATTTCCACCGGTGTTAATGGCAGTGGTGGTTGTGTTGTCGGTGTCCAAATAGGTGGTTGCCTTGAGCAAGACATCGGCAGTCGAGCTAGTCACATAACTAGAACCTGATTTCGCTCCGAGGTAAACCTCACCACGGCTCATGTAACCAACGCCGAGCCAGCTTGGGCCGCCATCCAAGGTGATCTTGCCCGACGTTGACAAGACCTGAGTTCGGTCTAGGGCCAGGCCAACGTATGAAGTAGAGCCGTTTCCAGTTAGGTTGATGGCACCGCCACCATTAGCCACGACATAGGTAATAGCGGTTGTTCCATTGCGGTTGAATGAAAGTGCTGCGTAGTAGGAAGAGTTGCCCGAAATATCAATGGCGGTGCCGCTGGTCTTCTCGGATAGGAAAACGGTGTCACCGGCATTATCGTCGCCGATAGTGTTTGCCCATTCGTAGGCTGTGTTATCGCCGCGAACGGTGATTTGACCTTGGCCAGAGTCGGCAATGAAGTCGCCACCCGAGCGGAAGCCAAAGTAATTTCCAGAAGGAGATTTACCGTAAAGATACTGATCGCCACCACCCGAATAGAGTCGGACATAGTTGTAGATGTGGATTCCAGAAGTGTTGTTGGTTCCACCCATGGTCGGGCCAGTCGGGTAACCGTTGGTGGTCGCGGTTCCACCGGCGATAGTGATGCGCCCACCACCAGTTGCCTGAGCCGCTTTATCGCCGTTGGTCGAGTCTAGAACCGTGTAGTTACCCAGAGTGACCGAACCGTCGGTTCCACCACCTGAAACAGTCCAGAAGGTAATGTCGCCGTTGTCAGTTACAAACTTGGTCGCTGCAGCGGCCGAGTCTTGAGAGTCTGACTGAATCCACTTCTTGGTCTTCACCAGGATGGCGCTGCCCGCCAGTGCTGTGGTGTCAAGACCGGCTGTCTTCGAGAACTGCACAGAGTTTGCAAGCAAGCTAATCGGTCCGGCAGCGGCGATCGCCGAGGTCACGGTGAGCGACTGCGTGACGCTAGCCGTTCCGATGCGAATCGACTTCGAAGTTGTTCCGAATGAGAAGCCTGTGGTTGTTACCGCGGCGGCAAAGTCGGTTGCTGCTGCTGGGTACTCAATTACCTTGTCGCCGGCACCACCCAAGGTGAGGGTGTTGCTAGTGGCAACAGCAGGCTTCGAAACCTGCAAAGTTACGCTCGCACCCGAAGAGATGGTCGCATTTTCAAAGGTGGTCGTAGCGCCAGATGAACCCTTGATGGTGACGGCACCGCTGGTGCTCGAGACCGTGTTGTTGCCGGTATAGAACCAAAGGTCATTACAGCCGCTGTTGGTGTTTGCGCGGCCATCCAAGGTGATTGCACCGCTGGTGCTGCTCACCGTGGCCTTGAACATGATGATGCCTCGACGGTTCACGCCGCTGGTGTTGTTGGTGCTGTCACCAAGGATGTTGATGTCGCCAGAACCAGTGGTGATGTATGCCAACGATGACGCGTTGTTGTTTCCGATCCAAACACCGTAGTGGTTGTTTGCCGAGTCGGTGCTGGTCGAATCCACGCGGCCGTTGACGGTGATGGTTCCGCTGGTGGTGGTTGTACTGCTGCCGAAATCGAACAGAACACCCTGTCGCGTGGTGCTTGGGCTGGCCGCCTCTTCACCACGGATGGTGATGTTACCCGCACCGGTGGTGATTGTTCCGGCAAGCCAAACACCGGTTTCACCGGTGTTGGTGGTTCCCTTCGCCCACGAGGTGGTGTTGTCGGTTCCACCCGATAGGTTGACCGCACCACCATTGGTGGTGATTGTCGAAGTTGAGGTCACCTTGATACCGCCACCGCGCGAGCTAGCGGCATCCGTGTCAGACCAGAAGGTCACCGCTCCAGCGTTGGTCGTGATGTTGGCGTTGGCAAATATGTCGGTGGCCGATTTCACCACTAGTGGCGTGCCCGAGGTACAGCTAGAAAGGTTGATTGCTGAGTTCAGCGTGACCGAGTTATCTGGAGAGCCGACCGTCAGGGTTCCACAGGCAGTGCCCGAAGTGGTCAACGCAGCCGAGAATGTAAGCGCACCACCGGAGGCAATCGTCGTGTTGGTTCCACTGGCACCGGTCTGAAGCTTGGTGCGCAGATCGTCTACGTTCAGCGTTCCGGCGCTACCGGCCGAGATCGCCTTGTATGAGTTGGTGGTCGAATCCCACCAAAGGTTCGAGGTCGCCGAAGAGCTGACCGAAATTGAAGAAGTCGTACACGACGAATAGGCCGTTGAGGTAGCGGTTATCTGCGCGCTATTCAAAACCGTTGTGTCTGCTGAAGCATTCAGGGCGGTGACTCTTGCGGTGAAGGCGAGACCGCACCGCAACGAGGGGTAAGTAGCCGTCGAAAAAGTCGCCGATGCAGAGGTAGGGTTTCCGCTCACAGGGCTTAGATCGGTGTAGGCAAGCTGCGTGGTGCCCGCAGCATCTAGGACTTCGACTCGGTATCCGTTGTCAACCCAACTGTTGTCAGTGAACGAAACGGTTACCGTATTTCCGTTGGTGTGAGTGATCGTTACGTTGCTAGGCGAGTTCTGAACGTATGTGTAAGAAGCACAGTTCAGACCGGCGATACCGTCGATCGCGCCTCCGGTGTACATGCGAATGCCTACGAGGAAAGTGCCTGCAGGGCAGGAAGCCGACTGGTTCGGGGTTTGAGTCGTAGGCTTCGTAGCCGGGGTAGTTGCAGTTGTGTTGTTGATGATGTTCTTACACAGTGGCGCAATATCATTTATGTACAGGTAACCGTTCGAGCCCTTATTCGACTTAACTGCTACTCCATAAGCAACAGAACCGCTTGGGCACACGGTCTCATAGCTGGCTCCAGGATCTGAACCGAAAGCAATCACATCGCTGTTGGTGCCTGAATTACCGTTCAAGTCAGGGTTCGGCGTGTTGCATTCCAAGACCAGCTGAGTCGCGTAGTAAGTCTGCGTGTCGGTCGAGCTGTTCATCCTGAAGCCCTTGATGACCGTGCTTGTCGGGCAAGAAACCGGGTTAGCATTCAGGCCACCACCCTGACCGCCCAGGCTAACAGTGGTCAGGTTTCGAGTACCTTCGACATACGCGCGAGCAGGCGTCGCGACCGTGAGTGAAAGTACAACTGCAAGGATGGCTGCCACGACGCCAAATACCGCTGTCTTCTTCGGCCCAAATTTGCTCTTGCGAAGTGATCGAACGATCACTCGACCGGCAACTTTAAGAGAGGCAACAAGGTAGCCCAAAGTCAGTAGAACAAAGCGAATCAAGCGCTTCATCTAACCTCCTTCGGGTCTCAAACTCGTTTTATATCCGGGTAGGCCAAGGCAAACCCGAACAACCTTTAAGTCTAGATTTAGGGTTGTCCCCCAGTTGGGGGATACGGGGTTATCCATAGGTTTTACTAGAAGTGTTTCTTAATAAGCTGTGGAGCAATCTGGCTAGCTTTAATCTCGGTTAAAGGTGAACCCCCGGTCGACCGAAGTCGAACCGGGGGTTCTTAGCTGTGAAGCGGTTGTTACTTTAGAACAACGGTTGCGCCAGCGCCCTCTAGGGCAGCCTTTGCCTTCTCAGCAGCGTCCTTGTTTGCGCCCTCTAGAACGGTTGCAGGTGCACCGTCAACAAGAGCCTTTGCCTCGCCTAGACCTAGGTTGGTCAGTGCGCGAACTTCCTTGATAACTGCGATCTTCTGGTCGCCAGCTGACTCAAGAACGACGTCGAATGAGTCCTTCTCTTCAGCAGCAGCAGCGCCAGCGCCAGCTGCAGGTGCAGCAGCAACTGCAACTGGAGCAGCAGCGGTAACTTCGAAGGTCTCCTCGAAAGCCTTAACGAACTCTGAAAGCTCGATTAGTGATAGTTCCTTGAACGCGTCGATTAGCTGCGCGGTTGACAACTTTGCCATTTGTTTCTCCTATTGATTGGAAAGATTTGTAACTAGTTTTTTGAAGCTGGGGTTCCTTAGGCTGCTTGCTTTGCGCGTAGCGCGTCGACAGCGCGAGCTGCCTGAGCAAGTGGGGCCTGGAATGTGTAAGCTGCCTTGAACATCGTTGCCTTGAACATTCCAGCGGCCTTGGCCAATAGAACTTCGCGGGATTCGAGATCTGCAAGCTTCTGTACCTCTGCTGCTGAAAGTGCAACGCCGTCTAGGACACCGCTCTTTACAACTAGTAGAGGATTTGCCTTAGCAAAGTCACGCAGAGCCTTAGCAACTGAGACTGCGTCTCCGGTTGCGAAAGCGAGAGCGGTTGGTCCGAACAGCTGGCCGTCAAAAGCGGTTACTCCAGCGTTCTTTGCAGCGATCTCAATAAGAGTGTTCTTTGCTACGGCGTAGGTTGCGTCGGCACTGATTGAACGGCGCAGCTCTTTTAGCTGTGCCACAGTGAGTCCGCGGTACTCGGTTAGAAAGACGGCGTTTGAGTTCTGGAATAGACCAGTAAGCTCAGCTACCTTCTCGACCTTGTTCGCCATGGCGCTCCTTGATTTCTTATGTCGGTAGCCCCGGGAAATAAAAAATGCTCCGGCGCAGACGCACGGAGCAGAAAAATTCACGAACCGAAGTTCGATAAATAAAAACTGTTACACACACCTGCGTTGGATGACACTTTCGTGTTCCTTCGTTGCCTGTTCTTTCGAACGTGCAAAACCGACGGTCTTTGGCTTCCTCCAGTTTAGGCGATTGCGCTCCCCCAGCGCAACCCCTAACCAGATACCCTCGTGAGTTCGGGCTACTTCGTCGTCGAGAGCGCCAGGTAACCCTGCGCTGGCAGGGTTAGCTTCTGCTTAGCGCTGATTTTTACCTGCTTGCCGGTGAAAACGTCGTAATACGTGCCGGCAAAGGCGCCGGTGGTGATGGTCGTGGTGGTCTTGCCGCCACTGAGGTTGAGCACGACCAAGACCTTGTTCTTTCCATCTGCTCGCCCGTAGGCCGCGGTGAAGTAGCTCGGGTTATCGAGCCAGGATGTGCGTGCCGGCGAAGCATCCGTGTTTAGGGCAGAGTTCTTGGTCTTTAGGGCGACGAGCTTTTGGTAGAAGGCAGTCATCGGCGAGGCCTTCCACTTCACCTCGTCCTTCTCGAAGAAATAAAGCTTCTCGCGGAAACCAATCTCTTGGCCGGTATAGATCAGCGGCATGCCCGGGGCGGTGAAATAGAACACCGACATCTGCTTGACGGCGTTGCCCAATCGCGAATACTCGGTGCCATTCCACGAGTTTTCATCGTGATTGGTGATGAAGGTCATCGGGTAGGTGCCGGTCGGGTAAGACTCCGAGTTGCGAATCGCCTCGAGAGCCTTGAGCTTGCTGGCAAAACCGTTGCTCATCTCGCTCATCTTGCCCAAGAAACTCCAGCCGTAGTTGGCATTGAAGGCGTTGTCGACCAGCGTGGTGTTGTCTTCGTCTTCGGCAACCATCCAGATTGGCTTGACGGCCTCTAGTTGCTTGCGGGCAGTCTCCCAGAAGTCGGTTGGCACACCGCCGGCCACATCGGCGCGGAAACCATCGATGTCATAGGTGGTTAGCCAGTACTTCATCGAATCGATCATGGCCTCGCGCATGTCTGAGTTGCCGTAGTTCAGGTCAGCGACGTCGGTCCAGTCGGTGCCAGGCGGAACGGTGATTTGGCCCTTTGCATCCTTGGTGTACCAGTCTGGGTGAGCGGTGATCCACTTGTTATCCCAACCGGTGTGGTTGGCCACCCAGTCGAGAACCACCTTGAACCCGGCGGCGTGGGCAGCATCGACCAGCGCCTTGAAGTCTGCCGAGTCACCGAACTCAGGGTTAATGCCCTTGTAGTCGGCGATCGAATATGGGCTGCCGAGGGTGCCCTTGCGGTTTAGAACCGAAATCGGCTGAACCGGCATGAACCAGAGAATCTTGACGCCGAGCGCCTTTAAGCGTGGCAGGTGGGTCTGAAAAGCCTTGAAGGTGCCTTCGTGCGTGTATTGGCGCACGTTGACCTCGTAAATGGTCGCGTTATCAGCCCAACTTGGTTGCCCCGCAGCGGCTAGCGCCGGGCTGCTCTGGCTTGGCACAATGCCAGAAACCAGGATGGCTGCCGCGGTGAGCAGGGTAAGGAGAAAGGCACGCGTCTTTGTCATGAGGTTCAATCTAGCCCAGTTGCGCGGGTAACACATCCGGGTATAAAAAGAACCCCGCCCAACTCAGCTTTGAGGCCGGTTGAACGGGGTTCTAGCTAATCGCTAAAGATTAGTCGAACTTCTTGGCGCGAGGACGACCCTCACCCTTTGGCTTGTCTGACCAACGACCCTTGCCAGAGCCGCCGTAGTTGCCACGACCGCCGTTGCCGCGGCCACCGCCACCACGACCATCACGGTCGAAGCCGCGTCCGCCACCAGAACCGCCACGGCTGTCGCCGAAGTCAAGGATCTCTGGGGCCGGAGCCGGAGCAATTGGGCCAGCTAGGGTTTCAAGCAACTCGCTCGAAGGACGAACCTCAGAGAAGATGCCATCGCGCTCTGCGCGGCGAAGCAGGTCTTCTAGACGGCGACGGCGGCTGCGCGGGATCAAGGTGATCACGGTGCCCTCCTTGTTCGCACGACCGGTGCGGCCTGAACGGTGCAGGTAAGTCTTGTATTCTTCCGGTGGGTCAACCTGAATAACCAAGGCGACGTCGTCAACGTGGATTCCACGAGCAGCAACGTCGGTTGCCACTAGAACTCGGCAGGCACCCTTGGTGAAACGCTCAAGGTTGCGGTTGCGCTGGTTCTGGTTTAGGTCACCGTGAAGACGTGCAGCCGGAACGCCAGCCTGAGTCAGGCTCTCGCTCAAACGCTCTGCGGTCATCTTGGTGCGGGTGAAGATGATTGACTTGCCCTCGCCCTGAACAAGACGTAGAAGAACGGCTGAGCGGTCTTCTGGGTCAACGGTTAGCACACGGTGGGTGATGTTTGCGGTGTCGTTCTCTTCGTTCGGAACCTCGTAAACGTAAGGGTCAGGAAGGAATTCCTTCACCAAAGCGTCGACCTCGCGGTCAAGGGTTGCCGAGAAGAGAAGCTTCTGGCTGTCGCCGGCGGCGCGCATGATGCGACGAACACCTTCGATGAAGCCAAGGTCACACATGTGGTCAGCCTCGTCAACGACCATGGTCTCAACTTCAGACAGGTCGATGATGCGCTGGGCCATAAGGTCTTCTAGACGACCAGGGGTTGCCACCACGATGTCAACGCCACGGCTCATTGCGTTCTCTTGCTTGCGCTGAGGAACACCACCGTAAATACATGCGGTGTAGAAGCCGACTGCCTTGGCAATGCCGTTGACGGTGCGGTCGATCTGGTCAGCAAGCTCACGGGTTGGCGCAAGGATGAGCGCACGTGGCTTGCCTGGCTTGCGTGGCACTGAGCCAGCAGCGATTAGCTTCTGAACTAGTGGCACGGTGAAAGCGATGGTCTTACCTGAACCGGTCTTACCGCGACCAAGAACATCGCGACCAGACATTGCTGCCGGGATGGTCGATGCCTGAATCGGGAAAGGAGTCTCGGCACCCATGCCGGTTAGGGCAATTAGAACCTTGGCGTGAAGACCCATGTCTTCGAAGGTGTCTGAGGTGATCGCTTCTGAAGCCTGAACTGCGTCTAGACGCTCAAGAACGACATCCTCGAAGAAAGCCTTCTTGTTTGGGTTCGAGTCGCGGGCACCACGGAAGGTTGATTCGCGTGAGTCATCGCGGGCTGCGCGGTCTGGACGGTTTGGGTTGCGGTCTTCAGACCATGAACCCGAGCGAGCCGGACGTGAGTCGCGGTCACCGAAGTTGCGCTTTGGGCCACGGTCATCGCGTGATGCGAAGTCGCGACGTGATTCGTTGCGGTCTTCGAAAGGACGGTTTGACATGCCGGTGCGAGGTGCGCCACCGTCACGGTTGCCGTATGAAGGGCGTGAATCGCGGTCGCCGAAGTCACGACGAGGTGCGCGGTCATCGCGGTTGCCGTATGACGGACGTGAGTCACGGTCGCCGTATGAAGGGCGGGCATCGCGAGCTGCACGGTCATCCGAGTTGTAGCGAGGCTTGCGGGCTGGTGCGCCGGTGCCTTCGCCATTGCGAGGTGACCAGTCGCGACCGTTGTCTGGGCGGCCACCGTTCATCTCGCGTGGCGAGGTGCGGCCAGCTGAGCCACGGCCTGCGCCGTCGCGGTTGCCGTATGAAGGGCGTGAGTCACGGTCACCGTATGAAGGACGGTCTCCGCGTGGAGCACCACCATCGCGGTTGCCGTAAGTTGGGCGGTCGCCGTAGGCAGGGCGTGAGTTGCGGTCGCCGTATGAAGGGCGATCGCCACGAGGGGCGCCATCGCGGTTGCCGTATGACGGACGTGAGTCGCGGTCACCGTATGAAGGACGTGAATCGCGTGAATCTCCGCGAGGTGCGTCACCGTAGGTGCGCTTTGGACGCTCTTCGAAGAAGGCACCCTTTTCGCGTGGAGCACGCTTTGGGCCGTTCTCTACAGGAGCGCGGTGAGGAGCGCGGCCGCCACGGCCGTCTTCCTTTGGCTTAAAGTTGTTGCCGCGACCGGCACCCTTAGGCGCGCGCGACGGAGTTTTGCCATATCCAGGCATAGTTGTGTTTCCTCTTCAATTGTGTTGGTTCTAACAGGGAGTAGCTGTTCTGAACCGATGGGCTAGTCGAACAGCGCTAAACCCACACACAAGAAGTACATCCGCAATACGGCGGAATCTCATTTAGAGGAAAAGACTGGCAGATCTCAGAGCTGGCACTTTGGTGGCCAGATGATTAGTTGATCTGCTGCAAACGACTACTGTTACGAATTCGTAACGTTCATAGCCTACTTGAAGGTTGGCCTTTTGGCTAGGGCTACTTCGTAAAAGTTAAAGTAACTCGCTTGGTTGCCACTGTCGCGTGCGAAATCTTGACCTTGGTCACGTGAATCTTGACCCATGGTCGCTTGACCTTTAGTGCCTTACAAGTCGCCACGGCAGCCGTCGAAGAACCCTTACAGTCAACCTGCTTGAAGGTTCCAACCTGCTTGACGATCTTCCAGAGCTGACCCTTTTGGAACTGGGTGAGCGTCTTAGCGTTCTGCTTGAAGCCACTCAAGATCTTCACGATTGGCGCCTTGGCGACCACGTACTGCGCCACATCCACGTAGCGAATCGCGTGGCTGTCGGTGAAGAACCACATGTCTTGCCAACCGCCCAGCTTCGAGGCAGGCAACTGAACGATTACCTGTTCGTTGCTCGCGCTCAGAATCTTCACTGGGATGTGGTTGCCGATGTAAGCCGAGTAGATCAGACCGAGGCCCTTACCCTTGAAGATCAGCTTGCCGCCGAGTGCACCCGATACGCTTACGCCGTCAGCCATGCCGTTGGCACGAGCAGTAGCAATCTTGTCGAGCGAGATCCAAACCTCGCCGTGCACCTGATCGCCGGTGGTTCCGCCACTCACGATTACCGGGTTCGATGAACCGCCGCCTGAGCCATTGCCTTGATTTCCCTGGCTGCTCTGATTGCCCTGGTTAGCACTAGCAACGGTTGCTGCGTGGAAGACGATTTGTGCCTCGGTGGCCGGCGAAGTACCGGCGCCGTTGGTTGCCACAACCGAAACGCGGTAGGTTGCACCGTCGACTAGGCCAGAGACCTCACAGGCGTTGGTGGTTGCCGAAACCGAACAATTGGTTCCGCCGATAACCTGCGCGGCATAGGTTGCGATGGCATCTCCACCGTCAGAAATAGGGGCAGTCCACGAGACCAACAGGCCAGCGGTTCCAACCGGGGCAAGGCTCACCGACTGTGGCGCATCCGGGATGGTCTTTGGATACTGAAGCACCTCGGCGGTGTTCGAAACCAGCTGAACTGTGTTGGCGGTGGTGATGGTCACAACCTTGACGTCATAAGAGGTTCCGTTGACCAGACCGGTCAGCTGCTTACTGGTTGCGCTGTAGCTGTAGATGACCTCGGTCGGTGTGCTTGGATAGCTGCCACCGCGAGGACGAACGTAGATGCGGTAAGAGTCGAAGGTTCCGCCACCGAGCGATGCAGGGGCGGCCCAGGTAACATCCAAGGCGGTGTTTACACCTACGGCAACGAGCTGGCGAACGGCCTCTGCGTGAGTAACCGGGGTGACTGCACCGGTGGCGCTCGATTCAACGCCATCACCGGCCGCGTTCACCGCGACCATTCTGAAGGTGTAAGCCAATCCGTTGGTCAAACCGGTCATGGTGCAAGAGGTCTGGTTCGCCGCACAACCCGAGTAGCTTGCCGCCAAGACGCCGTTTAGGTAGGCATTGATGCCGTAGGCGCGAATAACAGAACCACCGATGTAGCTCGGGGCCAGGTACGACAACGTGACCGACTGGTTATCGGCCGAAACCGACGTAATGAAAGGCGCACTCGCCTGGTCGGCGACGATTTCGAACGACTTGGTGATATCTGAGGCCGCCGCGTACTGGGCATCGGCAGCAGCCGAAAGCACGAGCTCACAGTGGCCAACCGCAAGGATGGTGACCACACCACTGCTGGTAACCGAACATGAGTTGGCGGTGGTGTTCGAACCGAGGCTGAAGGTCACCGGCGAGCTCGAGGTGGTTTCGCCAACCACGACGAAGGCAGGGTCGCCATAGGTGTGGTTGCGAACGTTCGAAGCGGTGATCACCTGGTTTAGTGAGCCGACCGCAATGGTCTGAGATGCGTCCGGGGCGGCTAGGTAGCGACCATCGCCGGCCTGGCTCGCAACGATCTCACAGTCGCCGGTGCCCGTGAAGCTGACCACAGCGCCGCTGATCGAACAGTAGGCGGCCGAAGCAGAGGTGACCGAGTAGCTGACGGCTAGGCCAGCCGATGAAGTGGCGGCAACCGTGTAGG
>ERZ650310.69-NODE-69-length-29693-cov-8.886126_pt1 | contig 29693 bp, 35 predicted proteins | sample MGYA00376246_ERZ650310 | MGnify/ENA primary metagenome ERZ650310 (study PRJEB26733, sample SAMN07839286) | wastewater metagenome | biome: small river; feature: stream; material: water | place: USA: North Carolina | collected 2016-03-01 ...
TTCCCTACACGACGCTCTTCCGATCTATAATTGATGGAACCTCCAATGTTAATACCTCCGACGCTTGCTCCAATTGCTGATCCAGAATATAATGATATGGAATTTGCCGTATTGCTGCTTGATGTCGTAGTCACCGTTCCGCTACTTCCACCCAACGTCAGCGCGCTGGAAGAATTGCCGAGCGTGAATGCGGCCCCTGTAGTTAGGCTATTATTTATCAGGGTAAACGCTTGAGAACCAGAACTTGATCCAACTTGTAAGCCCTCTGGCGAAAATGTGAACTGATTTGTAAGTGCCGTGCCGCCGTTTGTGAATCCCATCATTATTTTAGATTGCCTGCTTGCGTCTGTGCCCACAATCCATGATGATGATATTCGCGCCATGTCCCTGTTATCGGTTGTACTACTCTCCCCCTGAAACAATATACCACCACCAAACCCAGCCGCCGCTGTGCCGCTCGAGTTAGTCTGAATAATCAACCTGTCCTGAACGGTTGACGTGTTGGCCGTTACCCCTGTGCTTGTAATATCGCCGCCTGTACTTGCCCCGCTCGAAATGGTTGCCCGTGTTACGTTGTTCGTCTCAAATGCAAGGCTGTTGTTATCGTTCGTGCCTATTGTTACCGTTGCGCCTGTGGTGTTACCGCCGTTTACAATGTCTCCCGATGCCGAAGGCGTAAAGTATTCCAGCGCCGTGGCGCCTGAATTTACGCGAAGCTGCTGCAATGCAGTACCGAGCGCTGTTAACCCGGTGCCGCCCTTTGTAACGGGTATTGTAGTCGCGTTCCATGATCCTGTTCCGACGGTGCCTAAAGTGGTTATATTTGTCGAACCGGCCCACGTTGATAGCGCCGTATTTTCTACGTTATTGAGCGACAAAAGCGTTTTAGCCTCACTCGCTGTCAATTCTTGCGCATCCTGACTTGTTCCGTTGTCGTTCCCTAAAAGCACGTTATTTGCCGCTACATTTTGCAGTTTCGCATAGGTAACCGCATCGTTTGCGATTGTTGCCGCAACACTTCCCGGCCCCGATGCCGTTACGTCACCCGTCAGGGCTGTAATGTAGTTGCCCGATGCTTGCTTGCCGTTAAACGTTGACCAATCAGCGCTACTTAATGCACCCCTATTTGTTGCCGATGCTGTCGGAAGGTCAAAAGTATGCACACCCGTTGCGCTTGTTATTGCGAAGTCTGTTCCAGCCGTGCCTGTTGCAAAGGTTTGTGTAGCGTCTGTAAGGCCGTTTAGCGAAGTTATGCCACCGCTTGCCGCCGTGCCTTCAATCACATTGCCGCTTGCGTCGACCTGCAACGTGTATGCCGGTGTGCCTGTTTTCCCGCCGAATCCGTAGTATGGCAGATTTAAAGTGCCGTTGCCTTTTAACGTCGCAATGGTATTTAAAGAACCATTATTTGCGCCGGTGAAGGATAGCTCAGAAACACGCGCTCCGCCTGTTACATCCGTAAGTGTAGAAATGATCTGATTTGATAGCGGCACGTCGCTATCGTCCGTCTGCGTGTAAAAGTCAATACTTTGCCCCTCTCCATTTTCCGGTGTTGCCGTTGTTTGCTTCCAAAATTGGGCGCCTGGAGTTGCTGCATTTAATACGCTTGATACCTGTGAAGCATAAACAGGTAGCCCGTTTATTGATGTGATCGAAACGCCGTTGCCTGTCCCGGTGTTCGTAAAGCTGCCAGCCGACCCACTGCCAGCCGCTACGCCTGAAATGCCCGTCCCATCTGCCAAATCTTCTCCCTTTACGCCTACGCCTGTGCTTGTAAGGCCGTAAATTGCCGTATTTGCGTCCCCACCTGTTGCTGTCGCATAAATAGCGTAATTGTTTGAACCCGTCCCGGTGTGTGTGTTGCTGATATAGGAAGCAGCCGTAACCCTGTTTGAGCCCGCATTTGCACCGCTCAATCTAACATCGAGCAGTTTTTGAAACGATCCACCAGCCGGGGCAGCCGTAGAGGTAGACGTAACACGAAACCCTGATTCTGTCAGTGCGTTGAATGAATTTTCAAACTGATTTGCCGCCCACAATATTGATGTGTTTGTGCTGCCTGTGCCACCCAATTGAATGTCATCACCCGACTTTGTAAGGCCATTGCTTGCCGTAATCGTAGGAGCTGTGGCCGAGATTGTTACTACACCGTTGCTGCTTGTACCGGACGTTGTAAGCGTTATGCCTGTACCCTCCGACAATTTTACGCTACCCCCTGAGCTTGAAAGCGTGGCCGTATGGCTTGTAGCGTCGCTTGTATTTGTGATCGTTTGCAACTCATTTGATGTTGAACCGTCAACCTCTGTGCCGGTTACTGTTATTGTCGTGCCGGATGTACCTATCGTATTTATGCCACCTCCAGCAATGGTTACCGATCCACCTGAATTTGATAACGTCGCCGTTCCGGTTGCTACCGATAACGTTTGAAGCTCATTAGATGGGCTTTCATCCAGCGCCAAAAATGTCACGTCATTACCTGTCCTATTTAAAAAAACGCCAGAACCGCCCGTAAGCGTTACGCCCGTCCCTGTGGATGAATTAAGAGAGACCGCGTCGTCAACGCCCGAAAAAGTCAAATTTGTAGCACCGCCACCGCCACCACCGCCTGCGGGGTTTAAGTGATGCCATGAGCCTGAATGATAATAGTAAAGACTATCCACCGCGTTTACAACAAAAACGCTTTGATTCCTGAAAGGCGTGTAAGTAGGCGGTATAGCGTCTACCCTGACATCAATGCCCTGGCCCAATACGCGCCAACCGCCCAATTCTGACGGCCCGGCTGTACGGTGCCATTGGTAAATGTATCCGGTTGATGTGTCGATAGCTATTTCCGATCCTGTTTTTTCGCTTGTGGCGACGGTAGGAATGCCTTGCGTGTAATTGATACCAGCCGTTTTTTTGATGTTGTTCTGTGCATGTAGGTTGCACACAATCAGCAGGGTGGTAAGTATGGAAAAAATGTGTTTCATAGTGTCAAATTAGCAGCATCCTTGCTTTAAAAGGTAGTCAGTTGTGAATGTGTATTCATACCGGGCAAAGCACCCGCCTTGCTCCCAAGTCGGGGCAATCTTAATGTCCCGAATTGCTGAAAATGCCGGCATTGATGGGAACTCAATTGTTATGTCTTCAAATAGTGCGCTACTTTGTAGCGCATCAATTACTGATTCTGAAACCGGGTATCCCTCCAATTTCCAGCGTTTTGCAAGCCGCCGGCTTGTTGGAATAAAAACCCCTGCCGCGTCTGTGCTTCCTTGCTCCTCGGTTGCCCATTCTGGCTGTGATAAATTAGCCTCAAGGAAGATGAAAAAAGAATGAGATAAATCAGGGTAAGCCATGACAGGTGTCACTCCATCCGTTGAAGTATCTGCCGAAATACACCTTCCATCCATCCAAGTCATTTTTACCCAACCGTCAGAGCATTGCGGAAATTCTGCCGTCCCTGACTGCTCAAAATAGATAGCGTCTGTATAGTATGTGTTTGATCCGTCGTCTATCCTCAAATAGTAGTTACCCGGATTTATGGAGCCTGCTGATTCCCAGTTTCCTGCATTTAATACAAGCATCTCGTAAGCATCTACCGGAGCATCGAGCGAGTAAATATTTTGCGAAGGCGGCACAATGTCGAACACGTCTTCATCGTCAAGCGTCACAATTGTAACGGTAGCTGTACCACCTACCGTTAACCGCTTTACCATCACATTCGTGAACTTGCAAAGATCGCCGTTACACAATACCCTGTTTTCGTAAGGCGCACAATTGCCCTTGCGAAAACCCTGTAATTCCATCGCTGAATAAACGCCTATCGGTTGTGGTACGTAGTACATTAGATGTTAGATTCAATTGTGATATTCCGGTTATTCGTTCCACTAAAATAGTTTACCGTAGCCTTCGTGACGGTAACTTGCCCCGCACTTGTCGTGATATAGTTTTCAGGGTTGAAATCCTCATCACAACAGGAATTTATTGCAAAATCTTCCAGCTTGCGCGTTTTTCTTACCGTCTCAAATGTTTCAGCGTCGCCGTTCATTGTACCCTCTTCAAAGTACCTGTTATGCCGGTGCAAGTTATCGTGCAGCATCACCCAGCCCATCGGGTCGTTTCGCTCTAAAATGTAGTATTTATCATCTTCGTCAACGACACAAGACACCAGACAAAAATTTGTGTCCGCAATTTCGGCCTGGTTTTCTACTTGACGAATGTAAAACACGTCGTTTGAAAACATTTGTACCCGGTTATCCTTCGTTCCGGTGCCGCAATCGCCGTATATGATAGGCTCCCCTGCATGGGCAGCCGAAAATGTAGCATTATCAACCCAGTGGAATTTTTCAATATTTGGCGCGCCCGATTCGGATTTACCGTAATCGATATGGATATTTTGTGTTGAAATGTCCACGCCTGCAATGGCCTCAAAATAGCTGATATGCTCAATGATTAAATCGCCATCGTCTGTGATTGTCCAGTATGCGTTAAACATCACCCTGAAATCATCCAGCAGTTTCTTCCACGTCATTTTCCACACAAAACTTTCTGCCGGGTCGCTACAATCCGGGCATTTTACATCTGATTTTTGATGCACCGTAAGGTCTTGCATATATGCAGCCGCGAATGTGTACGCCACATTTGAAGGAGGTGCGGCATGGTCGTTATTGACTCCGAACAGGTGACTTTTTACCGCTCCGCCACAGCCGAGGCCGGTGTACATTGATACCAAAACCTCATCTAATCTTCGCCCATAGTCGAGCGTACCCAAATCGACCTCACCGGCATCAGGACAGCGCCACCAATATGTTAGCGCCAAATGTGTCCACCCTGTCCCCCATGTCGGCGGCTCTGTTAATGTTCCATGCCCCCGAATCCGGTGGAAACACGAAGTAATTGTAACTAAAGGATCTTGGTAGTAATAGCTATTATGGTCAAAGCAATAATCAGCCGGCACGTCGCAAACCGGGTCGATCGGTAGCGGATCTGGGAACGGGTCGGTAATAGTTTCAACACAACAGCCGCCTACCTGGTAATTCCCACGAATGCTGTGTACTACGTGTGCCCCGACAACACTAATAACATACTCTTCATTTATATGCTCATTAAAGCAATCATACTGCGTTTGTATTTCAGGCTTCAGTATTGCTACACACGTATTTTCATTGAACTTTACATCGTACTTTGTGAAGTCTCCACGCCATATCTCCGACCATGTTTCGTCGCAAAGCTCTTCCATAAAAATGTCGATCAACTCGCAATCTGGCGCGTCCTTTATTGTCACATATTCAGCGCCTTTAAATTGAATATCTCCGACCAATTTAGGCATAAAAAACACCTCATCATCTTCGCGCACATATTCGATACGCCCCGACCACGTAGGGTGAACGACGGTTTCGGCTATCGAATCTGACACTATTTTAAGGCGTGTTACACTCATCTGATTTTTGTTTTTCTGGTGTACGCTCCTTCGCGCTCAACAACAAAGTTGCCTTCAACCGTTCGCGTAACTTTTGACCGTGTTTCTTTGCGCCATGCCCGCACTTCGTTTGCTGTCTCGTTGTCGCCTTGCTTCATTACAACCACACTGCCAGCACCAGCGCCTATGGCAGCAGAAACAGCGCCCCGGTTTATTGAGTGCTGTGTAATGCGCTCAACGGCTGCGATCATACCGGAATTATCCCCCCTGTTTACGGCTGCGAGTAAATCAAAATGCTTTGCCGTCATTTTTTTATTGACAACAGCGAAGCGCCTTCCATCTGTGGCAAAGAACTCACCGCCTTCGGCCTCAATAGGAACACCACCGCTTTCGTGCGACGGCCCTAAAATTATACCGTCACCGTCAACATGCCCCTGTCCGCCATGTCGCAACTTTGTTGCCTGCAATGCTTTTGATTTAGCAGCAATGAACGCCCCAAACATTGAGGCTATCGCCGTGAATGCAATCCCCAAACCTATCGGCCCCAAAGGAGAAAGCGATTTTATTATGTTTGTTGAAGATGTCACAAGGCTCGAAGCCTGCAAGGCGCTATCGAGTAGAATTTGCTGCCTTTGCGCCTTTTTCTTTTGTGCCAGCGCCTTTTCTTCATCCGCTTTTGCTTGCTCCAATTCGCGTTCCCGTAGTCCTACATTATTTGCGAATCCCTCTTCCTTTCGCTTTATCTCATCTTCAAGCGCCTGCCTGGCAGCATCCGTTTTGTCTTGCGCGATCTGTAAATCGTTATCAGCCGCTTCTACGTTTGCCGCCGTGACTTCCTGAATTAAATCAATAGCTTTTCTGGTCGCGTCTGCGAGGGCTTTGATTTCATCCGGTGCAAATCCGAGCCTTTCAAGCAGGCTTTTTTTCTTTACAACTTCACCACCTCCAGCCTTTTCTATGTTTGCGATCTTCGCTTTGATAAGGTCTATTTGTCGCAAGGTTGAATCAAGTTGCGCCGTATTTCCTGCGTCTATCGTTTCTAAAAATGCGTTTTGAAAGGCAAGTTCATTTTCTAACCTTGCCTTTTGTATTTCCTGGTCTAAAATTAGTTTTGCCTGTTTTATTTGCGCCTCTGTTGCACCTGACTTTTCGAGCGCAATTATTACGCCCTTGCCTGTTTCTTCCGCAATGTCTATTTCCTGTGCTTTCAGGTCGCGCAATGCTTCGAGCGAAGAAATATTTTTTGCCGCCTTGGCTGCTTTATCTTTTTCAGCCGCTTCAAAATTCTTTGTATCCGCTTCGTAAATCTGTTTTCGTAATTCGAGCGACTTTTGAAGTAAAGCATACTGTCGATCAACTTCGTTCAATTGTATTTCCTGTAAATTGCGTTCGTGCTGCTCGGTAGCCTGTTCGGTATTGATGTGGTATTTTCGTAGCTCTTTCAAAAGCTGATTATACCTGAAATTTTCCTGCGCGATCTGCTTTTCAACGCCATCTTTCATACCGTTTATAATCGCCTGTTGGCGCAACTTTTCAAAGTTTGCCGCGTCTGCCACCGCCTTTTTGTTGCGTTCACGACGTGCCGCTTCGGCTTCTTTTTCAAGGCGTTCTCGCTCGAAAAGGTCGTCTTTTGCTTTTTCGTAAGCGTCCCGCCCGGTATAATCGACTTCAATCGTTTGTTTGCCTGAAAATAGATTGCCTATACCATCTGCGAGGGCATTAACAGCGTTTAATCCGGCAACTACTACATCTGAAATCACATTCCCTATACCCTCAATTGCAGGCTGCACCGTTGCAACCAATTTTTTCCATGCCCCACCTATTGAATCACTTTGCGCTTGCGCCTGATTTGCAAACTTTCCACCTTCAGCAGTCAGGTTAAACATAGCAAGCTGCAATTCTTCAAAGGATATTTTACCCTCACTTGCCAGCTTTTTTACCTGGTCGTTTGATACGCCCATCTGTTTGGCAAATTCCTGAATAATAGGAATGCCTGCGTCAACAAGTTGGTTAATGTCTTCGGCGTACAACACACCGGCGGCACGTGCCTTGCCGTAGATCGTTGTAAGCTCATTAAAATCTTTTCCGGTTGCCGCGCTAATATTTGCAATTCGCGTTAATACGTCAGGTATCTGGTCAGCATTTTCCCCAAACGCCAAAAGCGCTTTACCTGCTTGCAATATGTTATCGGTAGGAATAAAGTTCTTTTGCCCGGTTTCAATCAGGCTGTTTACTATCTTGTCTGCTTCTCCTGCGCTTCCCGTGAAGGCTTCGAAAGACTTTGTCGCACTCCGTATCTGTTGCGATAATCCTACCGCGTATGTGGTAAATTTTGCAACCGCCTGTATTGCGGCTGTTATCAATGTCACCTTTGTGAACGCGCCAAACAGACCTTCAAATACCTGCTTCCCTGTACCCGCGTTTTTACTGACCTCTTTCAGGTTTACACCCGCCGCTTTCCCGGCTGTCTCCAACCGCTTCATTCCTAACTCTAATTGCCCTATTGACTTGACATAGTTATTTATCAGCGTCGGATCTGTCGCTGATTTCAGGGCGCGTTGTAAGGTCTGCGAACTTCTTTGCAGCTCGTTGTATTCACGCTGAATGTCATTTAATGCGTCAACCATGCCCTGACCTACGCCGACGTTAAAAGCCTGCTCAACAGCCTTGCCAGACTTTGCCGCCTGTGCCTGTGCATCGGCCATACCACCCTTTAATTGAGCGATTGCGCCAAGTGCTTGCGAAACATCTATGACTATTCTTTCGTCAGCCATTACATTTTATCTTTTTTCAGGCGTTTTTTCTTTTTGTCCTTACCCTTTTCGTGGGTTTCGGTCTTTTTAGCTGGCAATTTCTTTTTTTTAGCCATTAACTATTCTTTCTGTTATGGCTTTTGCAAACCTGGTTAATTCTGCTTGGTTCGGCTCAATTATAGATCGGCCCTCCTGGCCGCTCATCCATGTTATGCGCTCATCACTTGTTTTTGTCTTGCCTCCTATAATTAGGATGTATTGCCCACCGTTGAATTGCGCATTTTTTACGCCAAATCCGCGCCACATTTCATTCGTGAACGAAAAATTCTTTGGGCTGCCTGGCCTGTTATTGAACTCTCTAAATTGCCGGTAACTAACACCCTCTTTTTTCTTTGCAGCCGCTTTTACTTTCGCCTCTCCTGGTGCGTTTACACTTCTTCCTAAATACCAAAAAGCCGGCACCTGCTTTTCGCTGTAAGGCGTGAATTTTCCACCTGCCGAGGTATCACCGTCATTTATCACACGTTGCGCTATGTCAGCGCATAAATCAGAACCAAGCGCCGCTACAACGTTTGCCGCACCACCGCGAAGCATAGCTTCCATGCGGTCTAACTTTGCTATTGATTCTGCGATTGTCATTTTTTACTTGCTCTATCTTCGACTACGTTTAACAGGGCGAAAAACTCGAAAACATCCATTTTTTTCAATTCTGTTAGCGGCGTTCCTGTCTGTGTTGACACACTTGTAAGGCACCCTACCCAAAACATTGTTTGCTCGTTTAGCAAATCATCCATCTTGCGCTCCTTTTCTTCCTTTACAGGTGTACCAACTCGCTGTTTTCCGGCCCCTGATCCTCCGAAGTATTTATTAAATCGTTGAATAAGCCTTCCTGATAATGCCTGCACAATTGCAGGGACAAGCCGAAAAAATCTTCCACCGGATAGCCCTCCTTCGACCAAATGCTTATTTTTTCATTCGCTGTTTCTTCGCTCCAGGTTGTACGGTCTTCATCATCCGGGCAACAAAAAAGCGTGGCCATTAAAAGCATTGGATCATGCTGTTTATTTAAGGCTCTAACTGTGCCTTGCATCATGTTATGCAGGGCATTGTCAGCCTCAAATCGCTTCCCTTTGTTTATAAGATCAACCACCTTTAAAAACCCTGTGTGTAGCTGTGCGTAATTTTGTCCGTACCGAGCCCGAACTTGCAACTCCTCCAAAACCCTATAACGTTCAATGTTCAAACTCGAATGAATGATGAACTTTTGCCCGCCGGCTTCAAAGCTGTTGTCAGTTAGGTTAATTCGTTTTTCTGTGCCAACCATTTTATGATTATGAAAAAGAAAATTGTTTGTGAGGTGAATATTATGTGTTCAGACAACGCCCATTCGCTTCGATATTTAAGCAGATACCACCAAAACCCAAGCTGCCCGGAAAAACATGTGCCGCAATATCCCAAAGGTTTTGCAAGCCATGGCGCACGTTCATTTAATCGCTCCAAAAAGTTGTACCACCTTTCAAATATCATCCCTGGAGATGTCAACACAGCGAAGAAAACCCACGCTACTATTGACACGCTGGCGCACTCAAGAAACATCATTAGTTCAAAAGTGCTTTTTCGCCCGAATTACTTTCTAATTCAAAAGGCTTCAAGTCAATTATATTATCTCCCTGCTGCAATCCAAGCATAATAAAAGAAAACGCTCGTTTTGCGGTATTCCGGTCTTTGAATTGCAAAAGATCAATTACCTGTGTCATACATTCCCCAAGCTCATCCATCGTCGGCTGCCCGAAAAACGTAATAGTGTCGCCGCCTATATGCTCGTTCAATTCTATTTTTGTGACTGAGGCAGTATTTAACAGGCAGTCGCATTCTTGTTCGTGGTATAAAATGTACATCTAACAAGCCGGGTTAAAAACGTGAACTGATTGCGTTTCGCACCCTGTCGCAATCGCGTATGAAATCCTGAATTTGTGTTGAAACATTCGGTGTGGGTGACCTCCGTATTGAAATTCTGGTTTGTCCCATCCCCAACGCGAAAATGTTTGCCCCTGCGAATCTCCGATAAAATCAATGTCAACCATGCGGAGCGGACTACCCTGGTCGATCTGAAATTTTGCCCGACGTATTAGATTAATGACCGCCAATTCAGGGTCAGCCAATTCGCTCGTTCCTACCCTGTTGCCGTTTATCCACCCGGTAATTGTGACCTCGTTTTCAAGTTGCATCAAATACGAATCCTGCCTAATTACCCTGCTTGGCCCTGCGGTAAAAAAAGTAATCGCCGTCTGTGTATTGTCAGGCGAGACGTCAATCATTTTGCCGTCCGCAAATGGCGCCACCTGTGCCGTTGCGCGAATGACATTCCCGCCGGCGGTAGATACCGTACTTTCGTAAAGTAGCCCGCCCGACTTACTTACAAAACCGGCGTCGTTTATCCGGTTTGCAAGCCCCTGAATTATGGCCTCTAATACCCCGATCATGGTAATTTACTTTCAACGCTTAAGGAGAATTTAGGCTTACAAAAAATGCAATCCGTGTTATTTTGATTCGCGTGATATGTAACAAACTCTACATTCGTTTGGTAGTCCTTCCACCACTGCTGAATATCGACAGCCAACACTTCGCGAGATACCGCCGCGTTACGGTACGGCTCCGGGTTTCTAATTATTTTTTCGGCTGCGTAAATAGCTGAAATATACCTGAATGCGTGTGCAAGCGACAAGGCCACGGGATCATTAAAATCAAGCTCATCAAGGCATACTGCGGTAGTTGGATCACATGAAAATTCGCATTGTAATGTCAGACCGTTCATGCCACTGCCTGAGGTTGTATAAGTGCTTTCCAAATCGAATTCAGTAAGGCTATCGCCAGACCAAGCGCCTATCATTGCCCAATTCGCCCACGACTGATCGCCACGCCACGATTTAGCGAAGTATGGAGATTCAGTATCAAATGATGGAATTGCATTTTTCGAGCAGGTAGGACACCAAACGCGATTAGCGCGTGGTAGATTCGACTGGTTAACCGTGTAAACGGCGAAGTATTCAGGATTTGAAGCACCGTCTACCCAAAGAGGCAATGAAATATCGCAAGAAGTTGATGTGTGTTGCCCCGCGACGGTAGAAATTACAACAGCGCTGCCAACTGTGGCGTTAAACCTGTCATAAATACGAACGGAAATGCTGCCAGTGGCGTTGAATATGCCGCCTATTCGAGTGATCCGCATATATCCGCCCTTTATCCGAGGTGCTGAAATCCTAAGCCCTGCGTAAGTATTTGAAAGCGACTGAACGTCCCTTGCCGATTTTTCCCCGACCATGCCTTTGTACGGTTGCCGGGTCAGTTGATTTTTTCGCATTAGCCCAGCTTTCAAGTCTTTTAAAAGCGTATTTGCGCCCTGCGTCCTTGCGTTATCTAACAGGTTCCATGGGTTTGCCGGATCGCTGCAATTTTCCACGCCGTCGAGCATTGATAGCGGTATAAGGTCTGCAATATACAGGCCAGCCGTGCTATCATTATACCCATCAGGGGCGGTTTCTGTAAGGCAAGGACATTCGCACGAAGCAAGCCCTAACACACCATCAAAACATGTAAGATCAACTGCCATTTTCGTATAAATTAATAAGGCCCGGCACGGTTGCGCCGGGCCTTAATTGGCTGATTGTTTTGGCTAAATCAGTTTCGTTATCAGTTTCGTTTTTTCCAGATGCTCCAAATCTGGTACGTACTTGACTGTGTACCGGCCCCAATTATTCTGAGCCTGTAACGTGCAGCCGTAGCGTCTGTGCTGCGCAACTGGAATACCTTTGCCGATACCGTCGCCGTCGTGCTATCGATCGCCGTCCAATCTGTTGATGTGCCCGTTCGCGTATTTGATGCGTCCAAAACAACCTTTACCGATTGAGTGCCTGAAAGGCTTACAGGGCGCACCTTAATGTCATACGAATACAGGGAAAGAAAATTTGTAGGAGTCGTTACCGTGTTCCATACCGTGTTATCGCGTCGCCCGATAAATAGATTTGCGGTACCGGCATTCGTCAACGTGTCCTTTCGGTAGTCAAACGTGGCATAGTCGCCAGTGCCGGAAAAATCAGGGGCATCAGCGTCGGCGTAATTGATAGCGCCTGTGGCAATACCATCAGCCGTTTTTGCTGTCGTTTGACCGTCATACCAGGACGACAGCGCAACGATAATGGCAAAAACAGGCAAAAAAAGCAAATATTTGAAATTCTGTTTCATTGTAAAATCAGTGAATTTGAATGAACGTTTTGCAGATTAAATACCTGCTTCCTTCGTGAATGCAAGCATGCCCGTTTGTGTTGCCGTGCAGCCGGTTGGGTTTACAAACAGTTTGTACCGGGCTTTTACGCGGTAGTTATCCTGCCATACGCCTGATGTGCAAGTACGGTTTACCTCAACGTCGTGAATCAACTGAGGAAACCAACGGTTAGGAATGCTGAAACGCATGTACGTGTCTGTCAGCTTTTCCGGTGTGGTTGGGAAATAGCCCTTTGATGCGAAGGCCAATGCGCCGCGATTAATCATGTAAGTGATTAATGCCGGGTCGTTCACCTCGTCAACGTTGAACAGATCGGTGTAAACAGGCATTTCACCCGCACGGAAAGCATCTCCTTTACCCTCGCCATTTTGCGCATTAGTTTTGGCCATGTAGATCAATTGATCCAGGTTTTCACCGTCCAGAACGTAGGGCGTGTCAAGTCGGTTTTTCTTTGCAGCCCGGCGAAGTTTGCCGAAAATTCCGGTATCTGCCCACTCTCCGGCGGGTATCGTTGTTTCTGTGCCTGATACTGTCCATGCACCGCCGTTCGTGTACGTGTTAACGCCAAGGTTTGCGTTAATTACACCTACCGAATACTGTGCCACCTGCTCCAGGTGTTGTTTCATTGCCTTGTTCAGGTTTACCGCGATAGCGTCGGCCTGCCCGTAGATGTTGTCGCGCCAAGTGTCGATCTTCTCAGAAAAAAGAATCTCTTTGCATTGGTCGATAGAAAGCGTCTGACTTGATACGTCGGCTTCTGGCCCTGTGAATGTACAAACGTTGTCAACGCAAGTATCAACCGTTAAATCACAGTTATTTAACCACGTCAATTTAACGTCTACGCCATCGGGCAGGTTTACAAGTTGAACGTTTGCGGTTTGTTGTGCCGCGATTGCCTGCATGGTTACATATTCAGGCATGAAGTCGGCAGCTACCATGTCATTTGGCCAGGCTACCGAAGATTTTGCAAGGACTAAGGGCATAACGCCCGCCGTGATACTCATAGTGTTTGTGTTTGTTTGTTTAGCCCTGCAAAAATCGCCTATTTCTTGTTTGCCGCCTCAAAGGCTGCGTAAAGCTCTGCTTTTTTTGCCGGGTCGGTTTCAGCGTAAAACGCCGCTTCAAATTCTTGAACCGTTGCCGGTGCTTTTATTGGTTTTGGCGGCTGCGTTAGTTCATTGCCAGGCGTTTGACGGCCAGGCTGTTTCTCAATATCAAACCACTCGAAAGCTTTTGATTTAGTGAATGATTCAAGCGTTACCGGGTGTCCATGTTTGTCCTTTTGCAAAGAGCCGTCCGGGTTTTTAAGGTACACGCCTGTTTCCTGCTCATCAAAGTCAAAACCTTCAAATTCACGTAAAAACGCTGCTTTCAATTTTGCCGCCGCCGCAGGGCTTTTGGGTAATACTACCCCTGCATCCTGCATTGCCGCTTCAATTTTTGAAAGGCTGTTTGTGAATCTGCTTTGCCGCTCTGCCTTGCTTGTAATCTCTGCGATTCTGCTTTCTGCTTCCGTTTTAGCGGTAGTGATTGCTTCTTCGCTTTCGGTTTTCAATTTCAGATAAAGCGGGTGAGTAAGTATTTTATCTTCCGAAGTTTCCGCTTTCGCCGCCTTGCTTACTGCCTCGTCAATCAGTTGTTGCAACTTGCCTTTGCTGTCGATGCCGTATTTTTTGCGTATTGCTTCTTCTTCCTTAGATAGCGCCTCGAACTTCCCTTGTTGGTGACCTCTGTCATATTCTGCTTTCAACGTGTCAGCCGGTGTGGCTTTTACGTGTTCGGCGTGTAAGTCTTCAAGTTCTGTTAAAGCGTCTTCATTAATTTCGTCGGTAAGTGTGCCGTCTCCCGATTTTTTGAAAAGTAGTTCGGAGATACTTTCATTCGATTTCCCCAGCGTCTTTGCCAAGTAGTCGATCATCAATGTTTGTAAGCTCATTATTATCAGATTCCGCTTTTTTTTCGGACTTCGCCCGGCGGACATTTTTTATTTCAGCGGGTATAGGTGGTTCGATGATAACGTAATTCTTTGAGATTTTAGCCCGAAACATAGCTTCCCACCCCGCATCTGTTACGTCTCTTTGAACACCTGTTTTTATGTGTTTAATTCTCATTTCTTCGATGGTTTGCGCCCGCGTTTTGCGGCGGGCTGTGGCATTTCAGGGGAAAGAATTTCGGCTATATTGGCTACCGTTTGCGGCTTTGATGCAATTGCGGCCACCTCTTTCGGAATTTCAGGCTCAAGTATCCAACCGTATTTATCGGTTCCCAATACGCTCCACTGTTTTAACGTGAAGTATTTAACGCGACCGTTTTTTGTAGCCTTTAATTTAACCAATTCCGCCATTGTCCAAAAAGTCGTTTAAAAGAATATTGTACCTGTGAATTGCCGCTTCAACCGTCATATTAATCTTAAAATTAGACAGTACGCGCGCGACTATTTCCGTGAGGCTTTGCGTAGGGTTGTCAATTCTTGCCTGAAAAACAGCGCCAAAAAGAATTTGAGAACGAACACTCGCTTTAAAAATGCGCGCTATTCCTTCGTTTTCTACGTTGTTTTTTGACATATACGCAAAGTTGTTGTTTCTTATACAAAATTAAACAAAATGCGCACCAAAAACATTAATTCGTGAATGTTACGTTTGTCGGAGTTGTGTTTTCTGTAATAGCGTCCAGGTAGTCGATTACGACAAGCTCAACCGCCTCTAAAATAGCCTCGGTTTCTGTCCCGGTTCCGGTCTTTGCGTCTACCGCCGCTTTTGTTGTCGCATAGGTATAACTGCCCAGTTCCGGTGCCGCCGCGCTGGCTCCGAGTGGAAGCAGCCTGCACAAATACGTCTCAGACCTGTTGTTGTATGAAAAATCAACGTATAGCGAAGTAGATTGGAATTTCACTTCGCTGCCTTCAAATAGTACGTATGGATTGTTTGCTGTTATCATGTGTTGTACCCTCCTGTGTGTATCATTAACTTATATTGTGTCGATGCCGTTAGCGTACCGTTTGCGAACAAATCCAAAGCCGCATCGCTCGACGACGATATAAAGAATTTCGTTATGTCTGTTGCTGTTGTGGCGTTACGGGGTGAAAAGACTGAAATTGTCGGCCCTATCGGAAATGGGATAGGGAAGGTCAGTATTGCAATTCGAGCGTTGTTAGTAGGTGTCGTTCCTGTCGTAAACTCAAAAATATAGAAGTTATTACCGCCGCTTAATAGCTGAATTGTAGGCCCGGTTCCTGCTCCTGTCCCAAAAGTGCAAAGTGCGTTATTCCATAAATTCCCGGTGTTCAATAGGTGTGTCCCCCGAACTTTACCGGAAACATCCATTTCGTGCTTTGGAGCGTCAAGGTTTACGCCTACAAGCGTAGCCGCATCGGTCGTAAGCGTCAAACCTTTATTAACCGTGCTTCCCGGCTTTGTGCCGCCAGGCGTTATCTTGAATTTATCTAAATCACTGTTATCAACGCCTAAAACTGTGCTTGTGCCACCTGTTACGACAAAAGCGGCGTAAGGATCACCCGCCAAAGTACCCCCCACCTGCATCTCAAAACGCGTGTCGCCCGTGCCGCCGACGTTCCGCACGTTAGAAAGTACCGCTATAAGTTGAGAGCTTATATTTGCCGATGCTCTTAATACCTCTGTGTCGCCTGTTATTGCGCCGCCGTTCAGGTTTAAGAATGCGTTACTTTGTCCTGTGCCTGCTGTTGTGCGCTCGATAAAAACGCGCCCATCAAATCGGTTTGTAGGTAATTCGCCTATTTGGTTGATAGCAATCGCATTCGCATTATTGAAGTCTAATTCAATACCGCGAAAATCAGCTACCGCCGTCAGGGTAGGTTGTATTAATACCTCTCGAATTATGCCAGACGCGCCGCCGGTCTGGTTGTACGTTCCATTGGTGCGTATCTTCGTGAATACGCCTGTTCCGCTTGTAGGGGCATACCCGTCGCCAAAGTTGTACCCGATCTTGTTTAGACCCGTTGCCGTGTATGCCGTCGCGCCCATTGATACGCCTATTGCGCCACCGGCCATTGCTGCCGTTGATTCGATGGTGACAATTCCGGATACCGTTCCTGTGCTTCGCACAATCACACCGCCTGTGCTATTGCCTAAAGTAACTGTTTGCGCACTGTTCCCGAAAATGTAAGACGCTGAAGGATTATTAAATACGTTGTTTGTGATCGTAATTGCTCCCGTAGTACCTAACGATATGCGCCCCGTTCCTGAAGTGTCGGCCCTGTCAAAGCGCAAAAATTCAGCGAGTGCGCCACCGTTGTCGCCAAGCTGGAGCGCAATTGCCGCTTCCCTACTCGCGTCCGTTGCCGTAACCCATAGCGCCGAAATTCGCGCCATGTCCCGCATCGTACCCTCTGTACCGCTTTCGCCCTGGAATAAAACGCCACTACCAAAGCCAGCAGCCGCCACGCCTGTAACCGAGCTTGTTTGTACGATGATTCGATCTTGAACCGTCGATGTGTTCGCCGTTATGCCCGTCAGCGTAACATCTCCGCCCGTTGTCGCGCCGCTTGATATTGTGACACGGGTAACGTTATTTGTCTCAAATGATAGCGCATTGTTGTCGTTCGTGCCTGCAATAATTGTCGCCCCTGTCGTATTACCGCCATCTAAAAGAAATCCGTTGCCTGAAATTGTCGTGCCTGAAATTGCAAACCCGGCACCAAATTGCAATTCCTGAACAACCCCGGCACCACTATCGCCACGACCTAAAACCCTGAAAGCGGCGGAAACATTTTGCATTTTAGCGTATGTAACCGCGCTATCTGCCAGCTCTGTTGTTCCAACTACCCCTGCGTCAATATTCCAAACCGTACCGGATGACGATACCGTAATATCTCCATAATCGCCATCGGACAACGCGCCGCCTGTGGCTGAAATCGTAAAATTAGGGTACGTTCCAGTTATTCCGATTCCAGTACCAGCCGTTAATGAAACTACCTGATCCGGTGCGCTGTTTGTGATTGTCGGATTGCCTGATACGCCGTCTGCATCCGTTATGCTTATGCCCGTACCGGCTGCGAGTGATCGGATAGCCCATGTGCTTGCGCCTGTTCTTACTGCTATCCCGGAACTTGCAAGCGCCTCAAGTGCTGCTAAATCATCAGCAAGCGTAAAAACAAATGTACCGCTACCTGTAATCGGGCTACCGGAAATTGCAAACCCGGCTGCAGGAGCCGTCGCGGCAACACTTGTAACCGTACCACTACCACCGCCACCAGTTCCGCGTTCGCTATAAATTGGAACAAGTATCGCCCCTGTTGGTATCAATGTAGCGGCTGTCCCGACTGCTGAAATCGTAAAATCACCGGCTACCGTGTCGGCTGTTACGGTTAGTTTTACCCGTTCGCCGTTTTCGTTATTTATTACTGAAAATATATCGCCTATTCGGTACTCGCCGTCAAGCAAGGCCGTAACCACATCAATAGACGTAACAGCACCAGATGGTATGTCTGCGTCTGTGGTATTAAGTGAAACAGGTTCTAAATATGTCTGCGCTTTTTGGAAATCCAAAGCCGACATACTGCCGGCATTCGCAGACGACGCCGGGCTAATTGATACCGTGTAGGTGTTGTCGAGTGCGGTTATTACAATCGGCTCGCTCCCTGCAATTATGCCGTTCAGGTCTGCAATGATTCGCGCCGTCGCGTAAGGGTTTCCTAATGTCGTACGTGCGCCGCACGTGTCCGAAAGCACAGTCCATTCGGCGCTATAATCCTCATCCAACTCTGACCACTGCTGGCAGGTGAACTCGTAAAAATATAGCCCGATTGTATGCTGTGCGAGAACTGCCATTACTTGGTTTTACCTTTTTTTGGCCCGGATTCGTTCGCGGCTTCTGGCAGGGATTGTTCCCCGGATTCGCCTGGCAAGTCCTTTTTTTTTGGTGAATGCAAAATGAGCATATCGCCGTCATCCATTGCCTCAATGGCTGCTTTCAAATTCCTGTTCGCAAGCCCGACTGCAATTAGTGCGTCTGTGGCAACATTCCCGGATTTAACGGTAGATTCAATACAGGCAAGGAAAACGTTTAAATCATTTTTCGTAATCATACTATTTTTGTTTTGGTTAAACTCTGCATTGTGTGAGCGTCCCGCCTTTTACGCTGTCGTGGTTATTTGCCGCAACGTACCAACCTCCTGTTGGTACTCCATCGTCTGAGGCTGATTGATCTCCGTCGTATTCAGTAAGCGTGTCTATCCACGTGGCGAATAGCGCCGCAAATGTGCTCCACTCGGTATCATTGTCCGCACCGCTCGATTTGCTTAATATCGTATTTGTCGCGCCTCCGGATGGAACTCCAAGCCCGTCCGCACCTGGAGTTGACACGTTCATTTTGACGGTCGTGTAATTAGGCACGAACTTGATAACTGTCTCGCTCATTTTACGTCAATTTGAACGCGCCTTCAAAAAGGCACTTTGTGAAATCATCCGTGTTAGTGTAGGTCAGGTAATACGGGTATGCGCAGCCGCGTGTCCACGTTGAAAAGTCCTCAAGTGGAATTGTGATTGTCGCCACATTCCCGGTTACTGTAATCCCGTCACCTATCGCCAGGCTTGTTTTTTCGGTTGCCGCGTCAAGCTCTAAAATAGTGAACTCGAAAGTACACCCTGTTAGGTCTGTTTCTGTTTCTGTTCCATCCTCAGCTACGTCAATAAAAGGCAGCGACCAAAGGAAGTCACCCCGGCGGCTTTGTACTATGTCGCGCAAAAAAGGCGTATCGCCTATCGTTATATTCATTTTTTTGCTGCCTTTATTTCGTTATACCTATCCTCTGAAATCCACATCAAAAAGTGACGACAATTATACCGGCCCCTGTCGATCAGTGGATTGTAAGTTGACAAGTGTTTTTGATCTATCAAATCCGGGTCATTCGGCCAATTCTTTTTCGCTTCTTCTTCCGTGAATGCTTTACCGTTTTTCTTTATACAAAATTCGCGGCTCGTTTTTATTAGCCCACCCTGGTAAATGAAGTGACGTAGGCCAATTTCATTTTTAAAGTGCAGGTTGTCAATTTCACGAACACGTGAATAAGCGTCATAGGCGTAATTGTTCCAATACGATGTAAGCGACCCTGATACGTCACCGCGTCCTTTTACGACCTCTTTTAGCCCTGACTGAAATTGTTTTAAACTTTGCTGCGAAGCAATCGAGGTTAAAACATACTGCTTTATTTTGTCCCGTACCGCTTCGCTCCTGCCAAGGCGGTACAAAAACCCGTCCTTTAATAGTTGCCCATCTTTGTCGATCCCGATAACCCCACGTATCAAACTAAGATCCCCGGCAATTGCGTCAACCTTTTCCCGGTCAAATCCGATTGTGTAGTAGTACGCTGCGTTTTTGCCTGAAATACCTAAAAGAGCATTTGAGTACTCTAAAAGTATTGCGTTCACCTCATCCCGTCCGACCTCATCAAATATCCTTTCAATCATATTTGCCTTTGCCATGTTCGATACGCCACCAACCAAAAACCCGTCTTTCAATTTCAATTCAGGCAATATGTCTGACAATATTTTTCTAAGTATTGAAGCCTCAGCGCCGAGAATCGCCTTGTTTAACCTCAATTGCAAGGCTTCAAAATCGCTTTCAAAACCCTCTATCCAATCAGATATTGCCTTTAATAGCGCCTCCATTATGCGAGCAATTGCGGCCCGGCTTGCGCCATAGCCAAGGCCATTTCTGCTACCTTAGCATCTACAATCGTTTTTTGTGTAGCGTATGGGAGCTTGTAAAAGTTGTCGTTTTCTGTTTCGATCTGGTCAAATATGTAGCCCAAATTTGCGTACAATATGCGCTGCTCAATAGGAACTAATGGGCTTTGCATAAACACCATTTTTTGTTCGTCTGTGAATCCTGAAAACGGATTGAACCTTTCCCGGACCTGGTACTCTACAAATTCGTGTGGGCTGTCGAGTGTTATAATTCTCATAATGTCCCACTCTATGGCCTGTCTTGCAGACGGCCCGGCACCGCTATCATTTGACTGCTTCAAATCTTCGAGCAGTTGATTCAGCGTTTTTAGTTTTAGGTCTTTGTTGACAATTATTTGCGCAAAAAGTCCTTGAGCCTGATTCGTAATATCAGCATATGAATACACCACAAAGCGCCAAAAATCAGCATAAAACCGGAAATACTTGTACACGAAATCGTTTGCATTTTCAGCGTCAAGGTTTTTGCCGGTAGCCGTTTCTGCAATCTCTTTTTTGCTGAATATATCACTATGCAAACACGCTTTGAAACACTTTTCTTCGAGTGAATCTACATACTGTTGTTGCCATTGCAGGATCGAAACATCGGGTGATACATAGTAGATAATCTTTGATAGGTCGATCATATCAGCCGCGCTTTCAGGCATGGGGGTAACTACAATTTCCTCAAGTACCGAAGTGCTTGATTTTTTTCTGCCTGTCCCTTCGCACGTCCGGCAAACTCCCGTAGGCGTGTATCCGCCGTCGCACTCTGGTGCGTTGCAATTGTCGCCAAATCTGACGGTTTGCGGCATAGCCACATTCGCTGCTGTCAATTGAAGTTCAGAAACGACCTTCAAAGACTGCATCAAATAAGGCTCCGCAGGCTCGTAAGGCCAGACGAATGTTTGCCCATCGGTTTGTTTGTCGCGCCGGTATCCGACACGCTTTGCCTTTATCGAATTTAGGTTGTGGTAATATTCCTGATAAATCCACTCGCTGCCTGAGATCGAAACCGTTTGCCCCGGAACAAGCAACACACCGTCTTCACGGTTCGTAGTTTCGCCTGTTTGCATCAAAGTGGATGCAAAGTTTTTTTGATAGCAGGTAAGTTTTTTTAGCGGCTTGCTTGCGTTTTTAGGATTGTCGTAATATGTTACAACCGTCAAGTACTGCAAATCACCGCGCTCATACTCAAAGTCAATAGCTGCCATTGATGGAGCCTCGAAAGGGTAAGGAGATGCAAATTCAATCACATTATCAAAGTCCTTCCATTCTTGAATGATCCACGTATTAGGGTCGGTACTTTGAAGCTCCAAAATCCTTGCCTGGCAAAACCCGTCAATTCCAAGCCCTCCGGCATATTCTGAGATCATTTGCTCAAATGATGCTGTTTTTGCCTCATTGATCGCATCCGTACCGTATGACAATTCACGGCGATAAAAGGATCGGTATCCTTTTTCAAGAATAGCTGAAAGGCTGTCAATAATAGAGGGCGTAATCTGTTCTGTCAATTCACAACGCACAGCAAACAGGGCAGAATCTTCGCGCCTGCTATATTTTTTCATGTAGTTAGCAATACCGTCACCAGTTGACAGCGCCCGGTATTTGTCGGCAATGTCAACCGTACGTTTATAGTAGCGGTGTGTGCGCTTCCCGGCTGCTGCCTGTATTAATCGCCTGTTAATTGTAATTTGATCCATAACAGAAAAAAGCCCGGCCCGTTTTTATTCGAGCCGGGCTTTTGCGTTTGTTTTTTGTGCCTTACAGGATAGTGAGCGGATTCGGGTCGGCTGCGTTTAGACTTTCCTTCGTGGTAAACACAATATTTGCATACTGCAAATCTGTGCGACCTTCAGGAACAATCAGACTGGCACGCATTGAACCGTTAATCCCGGCATTCCCGCCTAAAATAGTGCTTCCCTGCGCTGTCCAAATCTTTTGCCGGGTAGTACCTGCATCTTCGAGCGCTATAATAGCGGCAAGGTTTTCGGCTGTCAGGTCGTACGCCTTAAACGTGAACACCTTATTCCCTGGAACGCTGAAAATTTGTTCCAATGGTATATCGATGTCCTGTGTTTCCCGATCGCCCCACGAACCAATACCGGAAAATTCCCGGATAGGGGCAGCACCAACACCCGGCGTTGTTGTCTGGTCCAAACGATCAGCCCATTCGTCAGGGTCGGTAACGTCTGCGAGTACGTCGGTAGCGTTTGGGCGCGTCATGTAAAATTTGAAAACCTGCCCCAGCTCTACGCTTTGACATTCGTCATCAAATGAGACAGCAGGGAGAATATAAGTACATGCCATAGCGTGTATGATTCGTGTTTAAGTGTTTGTTGCACAAAACTACACACATACCACACCAAATACATTTTTTTGGACATTCGCGCACGTACAATTGTATTAGTAGTGTATTTGAATTTTACCTATACCTTCATTTAGCATCATACCGGTAAGGCAGTCTACTGCTTCATCGTGTGCTGCGTTCGGGAATGTAGCGCACTCAGTCAGGAAATTATCTACCCATGTCATGCCGTCTGGCAAAAATACTCGCCCGGATTCGAGCGCAGCCGCGCAACTGTTTACACGCGCTGTTTTGCTTTCTTTTGGCACACGCGCCTCTTTGATGTTTAACGCTGTGGCTGCCTTTAATACCTGGACAACGCTTTTGCCTGACGCTTTCGGCTCAACACGTATGATTGATCGGCTTGTGTAGCCGTTTCTTGCGCTGAAATCCTTTACATTCTCAATCTGTGCCGGAAATTCCAGGTACTCGCTTTTGTATTCAAGCACATAGAAATTAGCGCCGTCCTTTACGTATGCTATCGCGCCTGTCGGGTCGTTCTTTTCGTCTTCCGTGTATGCAGTGTCAAAAAAGAAGTTTACAATCTTTCCTTCAATCTGGAATTTTCGAGGGTCGTATTTTGGAAACCAAGCCTTTTTTATCAACCAGCCTTCCTCCGCTGATGGTCTTTGCTGATAAAGTGCGCTCCAAGCCCGTGTACCTACGTCTTTTTGAATCTCAAGCAGTTTTACCCTGTTGTATTTAGATTCCCAAAGAGCATCGCCGATGCCGCGATTTTCTTCGTTTTTTTCTGCCAGCGCGGTAAATGAAATTACCTCGGTGCCCGGTGTTGTCGACTGCAATATGCGCCCTGTTAAATCATCTTCGTGCCATCTTGTTTGGCAAATCACTTCTATGGCGCCAGGCTCAAATCGAGTGCGAAATGTAGTTTTATACCATTCGTGTGCCTTATCTCGGTACGTTTTTGAATCCGCTTCTTCAGCGTTTTTTATAGGGTCGTCAATTATCCCGACCGTTGCGCCTGCTCCGGTTATGCCTCCCCCTACGCCGGCGGCTATGTAGTAGCCCTTTGAGCCGATAATATCAAAACGCTTGCTTGTCTTTATCGCGCTGCTGTCGCGGCCCTCTGAAAGCCTGACATCCGGGAAAAGGTCTAAATATTTTTGTGATGTAATTATGCGCTGGCAATCACGGTTCATGGCACTGGCAAGGTCGAGCGAATAGCTTGATACTATTACCTGCTCGTTCTGATTACGAACGAAACACCATGCCGGGAACAAACGGGAAACCAATTCGCTTTTTCCATGCCGGGGTGGCATCATTACGATAAGACGTTGATATTTGCGATCTGCAAGACGCTGGAGCGCGTCAATTAACGCAAGGTGGTGCCAATTGAATTGGTATTCAGGTTGGATGTATTCAATAAAATGCCTGAATGATAACCTCGCTGCCTTGCCCATAAAAGCAAGTAGCAAATCTTGATCTTCGGCTTCATTGTTGACCACGCGCTTTCTTTAGTATTTCCACCATTTGCAAGGTTTCTTCGAGTGAAAGCGCGTCTAAATTCAATTCATTTTTTATGACACCGCTATGCTCAACCTTGTCTTTAAATTTTTCAGGGAATGCGCCCTTCATTGCGAAAATCGCCGTTGTGGCATTTGGTTGCTGCTTTGTTCGTGTAGTTATTGTCCTACTATCCCCTGTTTTTAAACCCTGGTGTGCAAGCTCCTCAGTCTTTGTTTCTTCGATCTCCCTTTCTTCTAAAAGCAATTCAGTAGCCCGTAACGCCTTTGGCTTTAGGATATTTTCAAACCAATTTTCCTCAGCAGTTAGTTTTGCTTTTTTATAGCGTTCGCCAAATTCGACAAATTGCGCGCACCATAAACTAAATGTAGTACGTGGAATGCCCACCTGTTCGCAGCAGCTTTCAATTGTCGCGTTCTGGCTTTCGTATAGTTCACAAACCCTCTCAACGATATAGGTTTTCTGGTCTTGTGTGTATTCCGGTTTGCGTGTGCCTTTTGGAACTGGCATTTCTTTTACTTTTGCAATATGAAAAAATATTGTATCGACTGCTCCCGAAATGTAACGCCCGTTAGGCGTTTTAGTTGGGGCACTGCTATTGTAACGCTGTTTTTGACCGCCGGTATTTTGACGGTCGTGTACTTAATTTACTACGCTTTCAAAAAAAACGACATTTGCCCGATCTGCAAAGGTAAAGACCTGACTTCAGCGCGTTAGGCTGATACTTGTGCCATCATCGCTATTTAATATCGCCGTGTTGTCATGAGGGAAAACGGCGTGCCAAATCACACGCTCGCCAGTTACCACGTCATTTAGGTACATATCGTCCCAATGGGTATAGAACGACAATGTGCGCATATTCTCACCATGTCCTATTCGGCACGTATCAATAGTGAATTGATACCGTGTGCTGTCTTGCGTGTACCATGTGCCTATTATGCCGCCCGGTAAATTAGCTTCCATAGGTGGGGCCGCACATGAGGACGCAAATAGGATGAGTATGATGTAGTATTTCATGGCTTCAATTCTTTGTATTTTTTTGGCCTTGCTTCATTCAAGACCTTTTTTTTGTGTTCGTAGTCTATTGACTTCCACGATCCGCCAGTTAGCCAGCATTTGCACTCATCCGGGTTGAATATCTCTCTTGGCTTCTCCTTTTTTTGCGATTTCATACAAATATACAAATTTAACGCAAAAAAGCCTACCACTTTCGCAGCAAGCCTTTCACGATTATGTGTTGCGGATTACCTGCGCGACTTTTCGCGCAAGTGAAATTCCGCCGTTCCAATTGTTTTTGTGCAAATATCATGCCTTACTAATTGATTCTAAAAAACCGCCGGACACGCCACATGCCCGGCGGAAAACTATTGACTCACTAAATTAAACACTGCTTTAATTCCAAGATATTCGAGCCACCAAATAACAGCGAATACCGGGTAAACAAACAAAGCCGCAAAAAACCATCTCGTCTCCGTGTGGCCGTCTCCTTTGTAAAAATCAATCTTCAATCCCCGCAGAGCGTTTAAAATTGCCTGCTCGACATGCCAGGCGAACGGGCAAACCACAAATCCAATCGGAACCGTAAAGCCAAATACCGCCTTACTCGTTCCACGCACCCGGCTTTCTATATTAGTCCCCGTGTATCCGACTTTTACGGCCCATATCTGTGGAATGAATATGAGCATATACACAATGCCGATGCCCATAAAGCGGAATTTAGGAAGGGAGAAAGGTTTGCGGCTCATTTGTTTTGCGTTACGCTTCCTGAATTTGAGATATTGATGTTTATGTTTTGCGGCCCTGAATATTGTTGCGTGTGTGAACTGCTCGAATAATTAGAGCCGTTTGGTTCCCGCCGCGCAATTGAGTACAAAAAAATGGTTGTCACTCCAAAAATACCGCCCCCGATTGCCAGCGCATTTGTGGCAACCCAAGAAAGAACGGCGCTCACTGCGATCATAATACCGGACACCAACACATACCCAGACACAACGACGCTGCCAACGATTGCGACGCCGCGAACAACGCGAATAAGCGGCAAGGGATCGTATTTTGCAACCTCAGCCTTTTGAACCGGCGCAAGTGGCCGCGATTGAATGACCTGATATTGTGCGAACACTTCTTCAGGCGTTAGCGCACACTTGCGTTCCGCTTCGATAATGCCTTGCGTTTGCGCGTCTATGTCATTGTTCATAACGGTATATTTGATGTTCGTTTGTAATTCGGAAAGTCGCGGCCTATGAAATAGCCGTCAAGAATCCGTTGTTCGTAATCTGACAACGGGCGCACCCGTGCCGTCTTCCTGTTTCGCTCTTCCACCCAACCAAGGTCATTGGTTTTTTTTGCGCCAGGTCGATCAGTCCGTTTACGCCTCGTTGTCAGTTTCTTTTTTTTCGGAGATTTTACGGGAAATTTTTTCGGGGCTTTCTCCCTCCATGACGCAACCATGCACAAAGGCAGACCATAAACTATCATCATACTCGCGAGCTTGTAAACTATCAGTATCGCGTCTGTTGTCATTTTTTTGAGCTTTGTATGATTGGTAAAGCAGCCATGACACCCATGTAAAGCTGATTGAAAGGATGGCGATTAGTTGCGAAGGATTCATTAATTTTGGTTTTGGTATTCACTTTTTGGAGCAGGAAGAACGGCGGACGCAAACAGGGCTTTAAGCTCGTTCGGACATTTACCTTCGTACCATTTTAGGTTCTCAATATGTTGCCGTTCTCCTACGTTTCTTTGATACGTTGACCATCCTGCGGTTAACTGCCTATGCTCGACAAGCATCACATTGTAAGGAAATACAATCACGGGTATTTTATCAGCGTATGGATTGCCTGAAAGTTTCAATTGCTCTTTCCAATCGTTTGCCCTTTCTTCGAGCTGCTCGATTGTTTCGTTTGGGTGCATGCTGGACACAACAACCGGCCCTATGCAGTTTGCGTAAGATGCTGCCCTGGCCTTTGCTTCCTTCAACCGTTGCGCGGCTTCAATCCTGTTTAATCCAACCCATGCCAACACAATCAACGCCACACAACCCATCCAAGGCAAAACACCTACTGCTGTCATAGCAAGCAAGACGGTAATTACCAACGCAATTGGAGGCAATTTGCTCAAATCCTGCATTAATGTGGGGCCGTTTTGCAGCGTGTTTGTTTCAGAATTGGTAGACATAATGTATTGATTTTCAGATTGCAGAATTTTTATGCAACGTTTTGCGCTGCATTTTCATTTTCAGACGTTTCGATCAATAGGGCGGTTGAAAACGTCCCGTATCTTTTTTCGATCCAGCTTTCAGACTTCCCTAATATTGTTGCCGCCTCGCTTTCCGTTTTACCGCCATGCCAGCACTTCTTACAGTGCGCGTTTTTGCTGTGCATTGATGTGTTTTTCAGTCCTCCCCACAAATCGCGCTCCCTTAAAAGCGTCACATCATACCCGGTCAATTCAGGCACACCGCCATTGATTTGGCGTTGTGCTGTCGCTGAATGAAAGCCGAAAGTTTGCGTTGCCTCATCAATGATAAACATATCCGGGGCCGCTTTGGTCTTTGGTGCCTCATATCTCTGCTTTGGCATAGGTAGCGCACACAAACCGCTTGCAAGCTGTCCGATTGTAGGCGGCTGCTTTGGCTCGAATAGCGATTGTATGACAGCAAAAAGGCTCATTTTTTCAATTCATATAGTGCGGATACCTGAGCGCCGCAGATCATTACCGCCGTAAAAATGGCGATTGTAGTACCCGCATCCTGGTGATCCCGGTTCGTAAAGTTTGCCACCATATCCAAAAATTCAGACGGTTTGCCTGAAACGGTTGTAAGGCTGTACGCCATTGAACCCAACAACGCCTTAAAAATACTGGCAGCGTTGCAAAACGCCTCGAATCCAAGGGTAGCCGCCACCACAAACCAGGCTCCAATACTTCGCACGCCAGCCCACAAAAAAAGCAAAGATGTGGCACTCGCAACGCCTGTAATTAATAAAGCTGTTGTTTGGCTATTGCTCAAGGCGTGCGATACCATGAACGTATTTGTAACGCTTGCCCCGGTAGGTATTAACAACGCGGCAAGTAGTACGGGCTTACGGTAGCTCTTTGGCTTTGCCGGCTCTATTGTATTGCCCGGTTGCACGTTTGCAACCGGGACAACATCCGCTTCAAAATTCCTTTTAATTTTAACACGCTTTTTGCCCGATTCTTTCGACGGGTACTTTGCCTCCATTGTTGTGATCTCTTGTTCGCTACAAATTGCGTTTGCGCGAAAAGAGTACCCAAGCGTTCGTTTCCACATAGCCTGAAATGCGCGTTCGTTTACGCCCAACCTTTCGCGCAACTCGCGCCCGGTTTCCATAGCTTGTTCGCCTTGTTCGTTCGCGTCGCTAATTTGTGCGCCGTTCGCGTTATGTTCGTTCGCCGTGTTCATGCTGCAAATGTGGCGCACATTTTTGGAATGCGCAAATGTTCGGGAAAATATTTTCACGCATTAACATTTGATCGACTTACATTTGCCCTATGAACGAAAAAATGAACGCACGTGAAACATGGGAAGACTTTTACGCATGGATACAAGAGCCTGAAAGAAAGTCGCTATTGAGCCGCAAAGAATGGGACTACCTTAGAAAAACAAATTCCGACGTGAACCTAAGCAGGCACGTCGGAATTTTTAGGTTGGAAAAGATTTTTAGGAAACACGCGCCAGGGCGCTATGTGTTTTCGGGTGTGTGGTCTATTTATTCCTGAAAAACAAACCTCCCGCCGTTTTTCATAAAATGCGCCCATTCTTCGCGGCTCATAAACTCGCAGCCAAACGGCGGAGCTGAAAAGTCGGATATTATTTGTTCCTCAAATTCATTGATGAACTCACGATCTGAAAGGGATGTACTGCTATCCGGTACAGTGAAGTTGCCAAATGGCGTTTGCATAATAACCGGGTTGTACTTCATCTTCATTCCTGCGTGAATCTCTGATGTGTCCCTAACTGGCCGCCACGTATCTCCGTCAAGAATTTGGAAACGCTTGCCAACTGTTAGCAAAATTGTTTTCAAGACGTGGCCGAAATAGTATTTGTACCGCGTATATGTATAGCCCCGTCTTACTTCCTCAATCGTTGCTTTGTGCCAACCGTCCGACAAAGACAAGATCGCCCCTGCGAAGTCCTTTCTCGTTTCCGGTGTTACTTTGCCGGCTATTGTTTCAAAGTTTATGATGGTGGTCATATTTCCGTACATTTTGGATAACTGTCACCTTTCGTACATGCGCTAACCGCGCACGTCGTAAGGCTTTTAGTTAGCCGCAATTAAAAATAAATAACCACGCTTTAAAAACGGCTTCGCAGGGGGTGTTACCCCTAAAAACTTCACTGCCATTTTCAAAAACATCATAGATGGGTTGATTTAAGTTTCGACAAGCCCATCTTGTGTAAATGTCGTTGCGCTCTTCAATATATAACGCCCAATTATCCGGCATCACCCTAAGTAAATCGGTTGGCGTTGCCCTCCATACGCTTCGTTGAATGCAATGCTGCTTAAAAGTCTCCCATTGAGCCGTGCCAACAAAGGCATATTGAAAGTCTGTGTTCATTGTCTCAAACAGCATCCCAAACCATGTTTCTTTTTCTGGTATGGGCTGCGAAAGCCCATTGTTTTTGGCATATTGCGCTTGATCCGGTGTTAAGAAGTCCATTTTATGGGTTGTTAAATATTCTGTCAAATGTTAGTGCGCCTCTTGAAAC
>ERZ650310.70-NODE-70-length-29505-cov-7.873480_pt1 | contig 29505 bp, 49 predicted proteins | sample MGYA00376246_ERZ650310 | MGnify/ENA primary metagenome ERZ650310 (study PRJEB26733, sample SAMN07839286) | wastewater metagenome | biome: small river; feature: stream; material: water | place: USA: North Carolina | collected 2016-03-01 ...
TCGACGACGATCTCAAGCCCTATCCTTCGCTGCTGCTCGGCCTGATCCCTCAAATTTTGCAGCACCTTGTCGGATTTCCTCTGCTCGGCGTCAAGTTTCCTCTGCGCCGCCAATTCCGCCGCAGCCAGAGCGGCAGTGCGGAAGGCGGCAACGATATACGAAGTCTATAGTGAAAAAGAAATTAAAGCTATGTTTGATAATGGTTGGATTACTTTGGACGATAAAGATAAAATTACGTTAGTTTTCCACAGAGAAAATTATGGTGATAGTACGGAAGGGAGGGATCCAACAAAAGATACCTATTATGAAACTTTTGCGACTCTTTGTGATTTAGGTCAACTGATGCTGATTGATGGAAAAGTTGTTATCTGGGAGTTAGCTGTTAATGCTCTAAAAGCTTTTAAAGAAGTTTGGATTGCTACTTATATGTTTGAAGATAATATTATGTCGACATATTTAAAAGCACACGGGTTAGACTATGAGTTAATTAGATTTGGAAACAAGCCGTCTGATATTAAGCATTTAATAAATATTTATGAAGATACTCCTAAATCTAAATTAAATGATATAGGGCGTAAAGAGTCCGCGTTATCTTCCTCTAATTGTAAACAGACTTCTGTTAAAGATACTTTATCTGCTAATTTAGATAACTATATTCGAAATAAAGCTAAGTGTAAGAAATCTGATTTACTTTGGACTTGTTTTAAAGATGGTAAAACAAGAGTACAAAAGAACGGTGTTAATAACTATTCAAATGAATGGTTACCTATGAACACTAAAGCTACTAATGATTATGGAGACAGGCACACTGTAGCTTATCTAATTAATCTCTACCCTAACCCTGAACTTACTAAAGCTTCTTCCGCAAGAGGTTTTAAAGTAAAAGAAGATATATATGCAATAGCAGAAATGGTCCAGTTTATTTGGAGATCTGCAATTAGAAACAATGAACCAATTAATCTTTATCTGCCATCCCGCAGGATGAGGACATTTTTAGAAAATTGGTTAAATGATGAATACGAAATTAACAAGGATTAATGTATGCTACAAGAACAAGCGCTAGAGTTGATGAAGACAGGTGTAAATGTCTTCTTAACTGGTCAAGGTGGTACAGGCAAGAGTTACACTGTTAAGCAATTTATTAGCTGGGCAAAAAATAAAAAGAGACTTAGTGTAACAGGCAGCACCGGAATGGCTGCTCTGAATATACAAGGTATGACATTACACTCTTGGTCTGGAATGGGAATTGACAGTGTTTTGAATTCAGAACTAGAAGCCCGTTTAGTTGATAATAAAAATTTAAACAGACGACTTAAGACTGTTGAGGTTTTGATTATAGATGAAATTTCTATGTTACATAGTAAGCAACTAGAGCTTCTAAATCAAATACTTAAATTTGTAAGAAAGAGTACAAAGGCTTTTGGAGGTATCCAAATTATTGCTGTAGGTGATTTTTTTCAATTACCTCCAGTGGCAGAACCCTCTGAAAAAGATTCACGTTATTGTTTCAATTGTCCTGCTTGGATGGAAGCAGATTTTAATATATGCTATTTAACAAAATTATATAGGCAAGCAGAAGGGGATTCTTTGATAAGTATTCTTAATGCTATAAGAAATGATTCTTTTACTTCTGTACATAAAGAACTTTTGGACTCTTGTGTTAACGCAAAATTAAAGTTTGAGTGTCCGTTGAAACTTTACTCAACTAATAAATCTGTAGACGAAGAAAATATGTTACAGTTGGATAAGTTGGAAACCCCTTTGCATATTTTAAAGGCGCATATCACCGGTAACGAATTAAAAGCAAAACAAATAATGAAATCTGGCAATATTTCATTAGAACTTTATTTTAAAGTCGGTGCGCAGGTTATGATAACACGTAATCAGACGTATAATGAGTATAGAGAAAAACACGGAGATTCTATACCGTATTCTGAATTTATACCTGAGTTTGTTAATGGATCTCAAGGATTAATAACTGAGATAATTCCAAATCAATATATCACTATTAAATTGCTAAATGGCAAACTTATTTTATTAACTCCTTTTAAAAGATCATTGACAGAGACAAATATTAAAGGCGATGAGGTAGAGGTTGCATCAGTTGTTTCATATCCACTTCGATTGTCCTATGCTATATCTATTCATAAAAGTCAAGGACAGACTTTTGAAGAAGCTTCGGTAGACTTATCAAATATATTCGAAGAAGGGCAAGGTTATGTAGCTTTATCTAGATTAAAGTCTTTAGCCGGTTTAAGCCTTTCAAGTAAGACCATAAGTACAAAAACAATAAAAATAAATGATACGGTAAGATTAAAAGATAAGGAATTTTTAAAACAAAGTGAGCAATACGTAGCAAACCTTAAGCTACCTGAAGAGCAAGTAGTTTCAGAGTTTACAGCAGATGAGGCTGTGGTCGTAATTGCTGAAGATGTCAATCCTTTGCAGATTGTTGCACATGTACCTAAAAATGTACAAAAAATTATTGCTAAATTACCGTCTAAGTTAGTTGTAAATACTGTTCATGAAGAGTACAAAGATTATTATAAACTATTAGAAGAAAAAGGTTACAGCTTAATGGACGTTATAAAGGAGCTTGAAATCACTATTAACGAACATAAGTTATATTTAGATGGAAGGAAGAGAGTTCCTTCCAAATCAATTTTGGTACACTTAGATGCTATTGTAAAACAACTATAAAATGAAATTCCTACTACTCATCCTTACCCTCTTATGTACCTCTTGTACAATGATAAATAGTAGTGTTACAGTCCCTATAACTGTAACACTGAAAGCTTGCTTACCCAATTGCTAGATGTTTATAAATCGCATCAGCAATAGCCTTTAACACCTTATTCGAAGGCTTAAGTTGAAAATCACACTGCTGGGTTAGCTCATAGTAAGTCTGCCCTTCGTTATTACGGGCTTCAATTCCAGTAACTATCCCAGATTCAGTCTCACTTCTAATGATAATATTAACAGGAACAGCAGTATCATCTAAGACTCCTTGGACTTTTCTAGTCCCATAGTAGTAAACATACTCTCCAGCAACATTAGCTGGAAATTCAATGTTATTGTCCTCAAGCCAACTGATGTTGCCACGACAGATCTGTTCAAATGTGTCATAGTCCCCTGCTTTGTAAGCCTTTTTAGCTGGCTTGTAATTTGAACTACAAGCTCCAGCAGCCTTAGCTTGTTTCAGGATTTTCTTACATTGGGCTTTTGTCATCGTCATGATGGTGCTCCTTTAGAGTTTACACATACTGAATAGCGAAAGGGAAATCTTCAACAGATTTGGTTTGATTCCAAAGACCAACCAAGGTATCCATATCAAAATCTTCTGGTACTTTGTTCAGATCAACTTTGATACGTATGTTATCTTCACCCTCGAGATAGTCATAATCACATTTATCTGTAATAGATAGATATGAGATGATAAACTCATCATCCATACCTAGTACCTTGATACCGTAAGCTGTATAACCGTTACGGTTATCTTTATCACAGTCTTTTACAGTAGAAGTTTTACCAGAAAAGGAAACTACTTCCATACTAGGTGCTAGGAATGGTGTTAACCATAATGGAATAAGACGTACATCATGAGAGATTTTAGTCATCCCCAGTGCTTTGTACTCTTCTTCTGTTAAGTCTTCAAGACTAGCCAGTTTTGGAGTATTCTGGATAATACGTAATCGTGTGTCTTTGCAGTATACACTTGAGAAATCATATTCAAAAGTTTCTGCAAAGTGAGTCTCAAGCTCTTTACGAGATTTCAGTACATTCTTAACTGGACCTGAAATAGCCATGATGTTAATCCTTAAATTGACGGAGAGTAATGCTGATGCGATCTTCAGACATTTGTTGGTTAGTGATGGAATGCAAGTAATGCTTCTGGCAATCCACTCAACTGTATTTCATTACAATAAATGGATAATCTTTACGTTTTGTTTTACCAGACCATAAAGAATCACCAATTGCTGCTTCAACACCAATATCAGGTACTAATGTTTCATCAACAACAATGAAGAAACGATCATCACCTTGTTCTGTATCAAAGTCATACTCTTGATGTAATGTAGCCCCCATAGAGGTAACTACATATACATTGTATTTTTTTAACTCTTCAATACAGAACTCAAGCAATTCCCAACGAAGAGCACCATATACTGTATATTTGCTCCAACGATAGGTATAGTCTCGTGTTTTTTCATACGCATCTTCAGCACTTACGCCATGCATACCAGAAGGAACTGGATAACGTTTATCACCAGAGTGCTTCGGCCATTTCTTCATAACTTTAGCTAGAAGTTTGCCAACACTTTCCCAGTAGAAAGCGATAACTTCATGCATTAAGTTACAGATTCCGATCCTTTTATCAGGCATGCGTTTAACATAGATCAAGCTCTCGCTCAACTCATTCACAATATCCATAACAACTCTCCTATACCAAATGATGTATTACAGTTGACTGGTCAACCCGAGACACAAGGCTTTCCCTCTATTTATTCAAACATTAGTGTTCTCTACGTAAGAACACATACTGTCAAATAGGCTTTGACACATGTCCGGATTGTGCTCTGCTTTAGCTACCAAAATTATTTCTTTACCACTAGAGAGATAAATAGTAATGGTAGCAGGATATTTATGATCTGCAAGAGAGTTTGCAGGGTTGTATGCCAGTGCAACTACGTGTTTGGCAATAGGTACAAAAAGACGTTTAGAATCAGAGAATTTCTGTACAGCCTTAGCTAGTTGTGACATGGTAAACCTCCTTTAAAGAGAGTGAGAGCTTTCTTTAACTCTCACTCGGTCTGTGATTAGAAACCTTCCAACATTACAGTTGTAACTTGAATAGCTTCACGTGCAGTTTCAAAGAGAAAGCCTTTCTCGACAACGTGCGCAAATGCCTTTTCAAGCAACTGATCTTGTGATACAGTAATGTACCCTTCTGCATTCGTAACACAAGGAATGTAGTAGATTTTATCTGAGTCAACTACATCTACACGTAAACCTACTGGTACGCCTCCAAGAGAATCACGGCGTACTGATTTCATTTCTGGAATATCAGGGCCGATCCAATAGAGCGTGTTTTCAGCCCATTGTGGAGCTTCCCCATGAATTTCACACCACTCGTTACGGTTTGGTTTGTAGAAATACACTAGAAGATTTTGATCATCAGCCCATTTCTTGATCAGTTCTGCATGAACATGTGGAGTTGCCATATCAATCACCTTTATGTTTTGTTGAGAGCGGAAGTACTCTTCAACGGTTGGACCTACAGCATTCTCTTCGTACTTTAGAAAATCCTGCAAGAGTGTTTCAGGAGCAGCCTTTGCTAAGGCCTCTTTTGCTGCTATTAAAGCATCAGCTAACCACGGATCACCACTCATGATTTGCTGCTCCTACGAGAACATACAAATGACAGTTATGTAAACCCTTACACCAACAGTATAATTTCTTACCTTTAAGTGATAAAACCTTAGCTTTATAAGAAGGTTCTCTCATCAAATTAATAAGATGATAACGATACTGAGCTACAGCTTCATCTACACTACCCACTAAGGTTGTATTCTTAATGTTAGGTAAATGAGTGTAGGGGTTTCCAAACTCACTTCCATTCCCTCTACCACAATACACATCATCCCCTGTTATATCTTTATCTCTCATATTACCAATCATATGCGAGAATACAACAGAGTTAGTTTCAGTATTACGAATAGCATATTTAATCCAATGACGATATACTTCATTAGCTTGACATACACTACCAGCTTTACCAAATATATCAGAGAACCCGCGATAGCGTGCAATCACTTTGTAAAGATCAGGGTTCTCCTCAAAGTACTCGTCCCATAACAAAGAGTACAATTCAGCACACTCTGTCATGTTAACAGCCGCACGGCCTTTAGCACTCTGAATACTCAAGCCTGTATCACCATTCTTGAATACTTTAGAAGCTTGATAGATCTCTTCAATGGTACGATTACCTCGTTTGGCAATTCTCGCATAAAATGCAGAGAACCTCTTATCACCTTCCGGATTTTTGGAACTACATTCCAATATAGGCTCAAAACCAACTTTAATCATTACATCTCTCCAGAATAAAGAGTCGGAGAGAAAAACTCCCCTCCAACCTATGGCTTTTAATGGTGTGTGTTACGCAGTAGTAGTCTCAGGCGCTGGAGTCACTGTTTCTTTATCCTCCTTTTGTTCTTCTTCGTGCCACCAATCTACACCTTTGTTATACATCTTAATACACCATTCTTTGATACGAACACACATATCCCATAACCAAGACATCATGGCTTTAACACCATCACGAGCTAAGTCATACTTAGACTTAAGCCAAGTAACTTTACCTGTGTCTTGACTGACAGCACCAAGATTGTTATTGACTTTGTCAACAAGGATATGAGAACCATCTGTGAGTTCAATATCAACTACAGGCGAATCATCTGATACTGCCTTAGCAACTGCCAATGTAGAGATATGGCAATCTGCTGAAGGTTTCTTCTTCAGATTCTCTGCAACAATCTCAATTGCATACTCATCAACCAAATAAGCACACTTATACTTTTTAAGCATAGATGCACTTGAGTAGTTGCTGCGGCCTGTGAGTAACCCTGTTGGATCTGTACGCAGTCCAGTTTCACCTTGAGCAAACTGAAGAATGTTGAATTCAAGGAACTCAACTAATTGCGATACATACAGACGCAACTCAGACTTGAGTTTATCAGCTTGCAATGGAATTGGTTGCTTCATTGCTTTATCGAGAAGCTCGAGAGTTTCATCGACTTTCTGTAAGCCACGTGCCAGACCTTCTTCAGGTTTGATTAAGGCATGTTGGACTTTTGGACGAGGTGCATTCATGACATTACTCCTAGTATTACACGGATTAAGGGTACAACATCGAAAGGAACATATATCGGTATATAAGGCGAGATTGCCGATAATACCAATACAAATCCCACAACTTCCAATTCTAACTCACCGTATATAATATGACTACGGAAGTTATAAATTAGAAATAAGAAACCAGGAACTGATACCAAAGCATAGATATCTTGCCCATACAACATATTCTCATGAGGTATAATCTTATAAACAATAAGAGTAACCAAGAGAATACCTACAATTGTAAGTGGGGGTTCTACACAATCTTTAAAGAAGCTGCTCATTTCAGTAACTCCTTGAGTTTAAATTGATAACCTTTACTTGTCATATCAAGTACAGGAATCTCTTTAAACTTCAACAACTTCTTCAGAATCACATCTGTTAAGTACGGATGGGTACTGATAACAAATGAACTACTGTGATCTGAATTGTATCCATACAAAGCAAATACGATTGAGCGATTAACAGGAGTTTCCTTTAACTTTACTTGCTTAAGGACAGAGTTAGCCCATTCAATTTGCTCTACATTTGGTTCGGGTACAGTTGGAACAACTTTACCAATAACATTATCCAGAGGAACATACAGTAGCTTACGACTGCTATGATTCTTATGTCCAACATAATGTTCTCCTAATAATGCATTAGTACGCATGTACCAGTCTTTGTTTAGAGCTGCACCAACTACAGCCTCTGCTTCTTTACGCACAGAAGGTAGAATTGTAGTGAGTGTTACCACAGAGAAAATCTTGTTAGCCATGATGCTATCTCCAAGAAATGGTAAAGAGAGTGAAGTACAGAATTATACTTCACTCTTTGGTACATGTCAGAAAGGCAGGTTGGATACGAAGGTTGTGGTCTTCATGAATCTTTTGCATTGCAATTTGTTACGGAACTTTGTTGCTGAGACTGATTGCTTTTTGATTAGAACTAAGTGGATACGTTAAACCCCTTTATTCTAAAAGGAATATTGAAAGGTATAGCAAGTCTTGCTATACCTTTTTAGATATGTTATAGTAAATTACAATAAGCTAAGGAGGCTTACGTAAAATGAAAGAATGTAAAACATGTAAAGAACTAAAACCCTACACAGAATACTATAAACACTCTAAGATGTCTGATGGGCATCTTAACATTTGTAAAGTATGCAAACGTGCACAGCAAATAATAACTCGTAATGATAATTTAGAATATTATCAAGAGTATGACAGAAACAGACCAAACAAAGAAGAACGTTGTAAAAAAACAATAGAGTACAGTCAAACAGAAAAAGGCAAAGCCGTCAGACAAAAGTCTTCTATTAAATATAAGACTCAATATCCAATTAAATATAAAGCTAAGAATGCAGTAAACAATGCAATCAGAGATGGCTTACTAATTAAACCAAATACATGTGAATGCTGTAATAATGTATTTACATCACATAACATTCACGGACATCACATAGATTATGCAAAACCTTTAGAGGTTATCTGGTTGTGCAATCTATGTCATGTAGAATGGCATCTAAATAGTGAACCATTAAACGGGGATGAAGGACTTTAATAAAGTCCTTCATCCACATAGGCATTAAATAGGTTATTATATGCCATTTTAAAATGGAAGGTCTGTATCTAAGTCGCTATCTACCTGTGGTTCAGCAGGTTTACGAGTACCTGTTGTTTTCTTAGTAGTAGACGGACGGCGAACTACGGGACCGGGCTGCGGCTTCTCATACACATAGTCTTCTGCTGTAGGAAGACCGTAGTCAACATCCATATTATAAGGAATGTGAACACCTGCTTCGAGTTCTGCTTCTTTAACAGCAGCAGACTTACGAAGAACAGAGATCTTACCTTGTGCAATATCAATTGTTGGATTGTACATCCAAGTACCTTGTGCATTCTGGTAGACACCAGTACGCATAGTTCCAGATACTTCAATCAATGCTCCAACATGGAAACGATTGACCAATTGATTGTATAACACTTCAGTTTGTGGCCAAAGTTTAACAAGGTACTGTTCTGTCACATTGCGGCCATGACCAGTACGAGAGTCAACATAATACTCCTGCAATAACAATACAAGAGTGATAGGGTGGCCTTGTTGAAAACCTTGTTGCAGGTGACGGGCTACGTTGCCGGTGACGTTTACGCGTGGGAACATGATTATTACTCCGAAAGATTAAGGGTTTTTAGATGCGCTGCTAAACGATTTAGGGCATCTGGATTGAAAAGGTTAAACACTGGAATATCTAGTAGGCTAGCCATACGAATTGCACTACCTGTACCACCAGTTTCTTTCTGTACTCGTGAATGATGTTCTACACCATCTGGAGTCCAACATACAACAAAATCAATTACAGCTTGCTCATCTACGTCAGGGCCATACACTTGAAACACATTACGTGTATGTAGAGTACGAGCCCCTCTACTCAGTGATGCCCACTTTGGATGCAACTGGGACATCAAGTCTTCAGCAGCTTTACAACTCTCTTTAGTAAACGAGTCATAATAAGCACCATAGCACTGAGGTACACAATCAAAGTTAAATGCTTTCCAAGGCAAATAAATCTGATTAGCAAGAGGATCAACACCATCTTCCTCAATTGCACGATGAACACCCCATTGACATGAGATATCTGCACCTGCAGCGTTACCAGAGCGACACTGTCCGCCTAAATTGGCAAGACGTCTGGTCACTTGCGCCAACTTTGCTTGCATGTTACCCGGAGTCTCACGACTCCCAATACCGGCAAACACAAATTTTGGTTTATAAGCTACTTCGTTCATGGCGATCCATCCTCAATGTTAAGTTCGTATTGCATTTGTTGGTGAGTCTTTTCTCTTGCTGCTTTATCAGCATCTGTATCATCAAGATCAAAGAAGTTTACAATGTTGGCTAATACTAAAACTATAGCCACAATGGTATACTTTGCATTCATAATAAACTCCTATAAGAGGGTACCGATAGACAAGTACCCTCTTAGGTCAGTGGTTAGATTTCTTCAGGCTTATCAGGAGTTTTCTCAAACCATTTCTGAACAATCGGTTTAGCCAGTGCATCAGCCATGTTCTGATATTTTGCAACTGCAACCCCGATATGAATCAAAGGAAGCATCAGCTTTTCACTCATTTTCAGTACATCAACAATCAGATCTGGTTGGATCTCAATTGTCATTGTAGATACAATGTTGTCAGGCTCAACTTTGACTTTGAACGCCTTGTTTTCGAAGGCGGCTTTCTTGACGAAAGTGTCGAAGTTGGTTTCTGTATCTGACGAAGCCAGTTCTGGTTTACCAACAGCGGCCATTTCAAGAGCGAAGATTTCTTCAGTCTTAACAGCATAAGCATGGATAGCCAGAAGTACGGCACGATTGATTTGGATTTTCATAACAATGTCCTTTTAGACGTGGGTTAGTACAACAGGGTTACAACATTAAAGGGAGTTGTGTTCGGCTAGCTTTGCGTAGCTCCAATACACACTGATATTAAATTCATTCAGGGTGAGGACGGTCCAGTCAGCTTCTTTGTCATATACAAACTTTAACTTGTAATCGTGCCAGAGGATTTGACGTTGCAACGTCGTACACGTCAATTCAATGGTATCACAAGAATCTTTTAACCCTGCAGCTACAAGGTTGCTATCACCTGTAAGCTTAAAGTCGCAAGAGCTTAGCAGCGGGTACTGATTGAAGAACAAGTCCAAGCGTTCTTCAATCATCTGTTTAGACAACATGTTTGCCTACTCCTTATTTGAACTGTCGAAAAGTGAGTGAAATTCGCGGAGAAGTTCCTTTACCTTTTGGAACTTCGTGTTGCCAGAGTTTCTGACATCCTTCACCCATTACAAGTACAGTGCCGTCAATTAGTGGGATGTCAACAGTACCTAGACCTGTTTTAGAATGCAAACGAAAAATACGTTCAGCACCGAGGGATACAGAGACAACTACGGGATTATCAACTAAAGAATCTTCGTTATCACTATGTTTTGAAATTGCAACACTTGAGTCAGGATAGTAGTTGAGTAAGCAAGCATTGAAGGAAGTTCCAAACTCTTTATTGATCTTTTCCATCAATGCAAGAATCTGTTTATCCCATGGAATTGCTTTGGCAACTTGACCACTGTAACCGTAGTCTTTGCCCATCGAGCATACACCACGTTTAACTTGCTTACCAAAGAATACTGGATAATTCCAAGGAATATTCTTGATAAGACGTTGCAAGTGATGCTCTGTATTCTGTATCCCCATATCTGATACATATACGTCACAGTCTGGTACTAGTGAAACTGGCATGATTCATCTCCTTATAGATGGTTAATCGCCCACATGATGGATCTCAATAAAGAAATCCATCAAGTTGAAGATTACAACATGTACCAACACCAACTAATAATATAAGCCACAGAAAGCCAAGCCAAGGTGATTACCCAGCCATGTAACTTATTTTGGCTAGTCCTTTTGTTGGTCATTGCAAAGACGATTAAGGCTGTCCATACAGATGCAAGAATCAACAACATTGTTGCAATGATACCTAAGAGTGTATTTAAGTTCATTGCTTTGTCACCTTGGTGATAGAGGAACCGTTATCCTCAACAGGAGTACCATCTGTCTTGAACAGACGTTCCCACTTTGCTGTGGTGATCTTGATTAAGACATCAGTTCCCATAGCCAAATCTTCCAATACAGTTTTGGAAGCTGTTACAACATGCACTTCATTGTTTGACATTTCAACCACATCCCCTTTCTTTACAAACAACAGTGAAGGGTTCTTTGCACGTTTCTTCTTCACTTCGGTATACACTCGCCCAGCTAGCGCGCCTGCAATAAGAACAAGCTCGCCTTTACCACGACGTTTCATAGTTGCAACAAAACCATCTTTCCGTACGTGATGGATAAACAGGCCAGTTTGTAACACAACACCTGCTGTTACAGTGCTCATAGAGTCATTTAACACCCCTGCAGCTTGAATAACGTTTGCAATACGTTCAGCAGGTGTATAGAAAGGCGCAATAGCTGCCATTACCAAACCAACTTTCCAATCATTACGTGTAGTATTCATACCAGTGCTCCTAATAGCTGTGGTGTTAACATCAAATTAAGATTGAAGATTGCCAATTCAACCCACTTACCATGTGACTCACGAAACTCAATGCAGGCAGGTTTATCGCTAAACTGCAATACCATTAAAGATTCGATTCCAACATTTAAGCAATCAATATTGTTCGAGGTCTTCTTAATCAACCCGTTACGAATATCATTGATTGCAATCTGTACAATGTTCTGATGACGTTCAAAATCCGCTACAGTCATTGTAGCTGAATTGTATAGAACATACGTACCTGCACGATGAAGGATGTTTAGATTGTACTTCTCTTCAGTCTGAGTGTACACTTCAAACAACGACGCAACACCGTCTTTCCAGTCTAGTACTGGTTTGTTAACAACTTTGATATTCATACTTATGCATCCTTTTGCACGAGTTTACGGAATTTGTACTTATGGGATACCGTCACTGTTACGCCAACAATATTGTTAGCTTCTTGAGTGATTACAGTACCTAAGTACGTTGACTTACGATTACCTACAGCTTCAACACTGTCACGCTCAATCCAGTTCTTTACTGGGCGACTAGCATCGTTGCTGTACATCGGAGTTACACGAGGAGGATTGAATTCACCTGTATGCAAGGCACTGCTTTGCAAGAAAGGGAGAAGTTCAAAATCAGAAGCGGAGTACTCTGGATAGGAATCAACAGAGTTCTCTAGTTTCTTTGCAACATCGTTCATGTGAGTATGGAAGTCGTTCATAATAACGCCTCTTAAGTGAAGGAAGGATGTGGGGAATTTCACCCCACTATGTACTTACTTGTTTCGGCTAATGCGTTCCAGATTGTAATCATACCAACCTTGTGCTTTAAGGATAGCAGTTACAGTCTTGTCATCCCACTGGGCAGTCAGATTTTCATAAGCCAATTGACACTGAACTTGAAGCTGCTCAGATACCATGACTTCTGTGATCTGTTGTTGGGATACACCTTTACCCATCATGAGTCCGATAGACATACCAACTGTCAAGCCAGTCGATGCAATATCAAACTCTGCGTCAAGAATCAGATCTTCGGTTGTAACTTTCATGCTAGTTCCCCTTATGGATTGCATTGAGACGTTTGTTCAATTCTGACTTGCTAGTGCCAGGAGCTTTAAAGATTGTTGTTAGCAAACCAATAACAGCTTCTTTACCAACTTGTGATACTGCGTATGCGTCAGCTTCATACTCAGCCTTCATGTACACACCAGACTTACGAGCTTTTTGGAACCAAGTTAGGTTCTTATTATGCTTGTGTACTGAGTGTCCAATCTCATGTTCATAACCAGCAATCTGAATTTCTTCTGGTAACTCCGTATACGCATGGTTAATCACGATACCTTCAGTACCGTTAGCAAACTCTGCAATGATGATTGCTGGATATTTCTTACCAATCATGGTGTGAACCAGTACAGTATCATCATTGATATAAATGTTCATACCTTTGTACTGAACACTTGAATGCATGATAGGGCAGATCTCAAGACGCTTCTTTGCTTCAGCGTACTCTATTACCTGACGGAAGTAATCACTTACAGCTTTCTTGATATTCATCACACTTGCTCCAGAAGTTTGTCTAAGATAGGCCGGATTTGACCTTGACCTTGTCCATCACCAATACGGATGTAATTGGCTTGGTTACCATATGCTCGTTCACTGTTGTGACTAGCAAATTTCAAAAGACAGATAACAACATCATAGTTACCTGACTTCTTCCCAACAATTCGGTCTTGATCCTTGAGAAAAGAAAACTTGATCTTTCCTTTGTAGTCTCTTTTAAGTTGATGGGAAAAGTCAGATCTTACGCCAACAATCAAGACCTTTTTCATATCATACTCCAAGAAACCATTCAAGGTAACTTACTTGCAACGATTGGAGTAGAATGTTCTTACCCCAATTCGTCTTTGTGTTGATAACAGCAATAAAACGATTTTGAAGATCAATAGGTAAATCGTCAAAATACGAAGTGCTATTTAATAATGCAATAGCATCCATACGACTCATTACAGCTTTTGATTCTCCAACTGTACGTGAGAGGTCATAGTAGAACTCTTTACACGCCAACGCTAATGTCTTGCTCATTTCTAGTCTTCCTCTGGGACGTAGTAATCATCCAGATGATCATAATACTCTGTCTGATCATCCAGCCACTTGCAGTATTCAAGATGTTCCTGCTGCTTAGCAATACTTGCAGGGTCTCTTCTGCCCCATTGCACGTATGCTTCAGCTTGTTTCAGCTTCTTGAAGGTACGCTTACAATTGTACGGTTCTGTAACAGTAATACCCATATCACGTAGTGAACGTTTGCGTCTAAAAGGATCAGAAACTCTCACGAATAATGATTCAGTATGTTTAGAAAGATATGGTTTACCAACAACCACAACTTTACTAATACCGTACCAAGGGCATGCAACGTACAACACAGCACCATGATGGATATCTTTCAGACGAACACGGGTTTTCTTAATCTTCATGATACACCTCTCATAACAAGGAAAGAAAAAGGTGCTAACTTAATAACACCCATTCACAACAATTACACAGCAACAACATAGGCAATATCGAGATTGTTATTCTGGTTTTGAATGAATGTACCCTCCTCCGTGTACATATTTTTCATACCATGCATAAACTCAACACTCCACTTGTACACATCACAACCAACACGTCCTTCTGTACTCTTAATCCCTTTAATCTCAAGAACAGCGCCAGAACGTAAGATTACAATAGAACCGTTACGTAGTAAGCTCACAGCCACTTTGGAATTGTAATAGCTTTTGAGTGGGTAATGTGAAAGAATCTTCTTAAGGGAAGAACTCTTAATTGTACCTGTCTTGTATCCTTGACGGTAGTATTCAATCACGTACTCGTTGTTGGTCTTAAGAGTATTTGTAACAATACACAAACCAATATCTTCAAGTTCAATTACATCTTGAGCTTGCACCTTTGCAAAGGGTGAAGTTACAGGTTGTACGTAGAACTCTTTCAGCTTGACACGGAGTTCTTTTTCAAGTTTCCGAGCAGCGCGTACTTCAACGTTAGCAGTGACAAACTCTTCCAAGCTCGCTAACATCTCAACTTGTAAGGTTGATGTCATTACAATACCATTGCTAACCAAAGCAAGACGGTCGCTATGAAACACCAAAGAGATGAGCTTATCTTCTAAGCATGCATCAACGATTTGAGCAGCAGGGATGATTTCACCTGTGGTGCAATCAATGGCACGCTTAATCATATTGAACTTAAACATAACTGTCTCCTAATGACAGTGGGTGAGGAAAAACCTTTATTGTTGCTACCCTATACGAGAGTAGCAAGATAAAGATTCTACAGAGAACCAATATGTTGAATCAATTCACACACACTTTTTGAAGCTACCTCCATGTTGGGCTTCAGTTTCAAAGACAGCGGGTTAGCGTTCGTCGGTTCTTTGATGAAAAGACGATTGTCACTGACCCAACAGCGAACTACATGCTTTGGCTGAATGTAGTAGAAGTCAGCCGGATCTTCTAGAATCTCAAGCAACAACGTATTCATTGTAGCTAGTAACGAATCAACCATTTCATTTCCCCTTACTTTCAATTGCTTGGATGTACCCTTTAATGAAGTAGTCCAATGCGGTGGGTGTAGCTCCATGAGGATGAAGCTTCTTGAAGGCTTCTTGAGCCTTTACAACATCTGCTACTGTAGCCATTACGTGTACTTTCCTTTCGTAGGCGTAGTAGTAATAGCAACAATATCGTGTTTACATGTACGGTAGTGGTGCCCACCATTAACCATGTAACTACGTACTGATCCGTCTGTAAAAGCTATCAGTACACTATATGACGGATGGGTATGTTCACTTACCTCGGCAATGGTAAGCAAGTCCCCCTTGCGTGTACGAACTTTCTGGCCTTTCTTTGCATTCTGTAACATGGTACATTCCTCATGACGGAAATTGGAAACTACGTGTTCGATCAGTTTAAGGTCTTGATCAAGACCAAAGCTATTATCATAGCAACACCCTCTGTGTTTAGAAACAAACCAAGATTGACATCAAGAGTACAAAGAAGAATCCTAGTACATGGGATACAACAAAGAGAGAGTCTCTTGCTGCTTCTCTCTGTTCAGCCTCTTTCTTGTATTGCGCGACCATCATTCAATACTCCCCGTTAATAGTTTAGCTTGCGCATAGCTATCTTCAAAGTTCTCGTCCAATACATATTCAGAGGAAAGCTTTTGGAACTTCAGAGCACCTTCTTTGAATACAGCCTGAATGGTTGACTCTTTGTCGTACAGGGCTGCATTCTTATTGAACACAATGCACGTCATTGCCAACTTACGATGTTTATACACCCGAATCTTATCTGTTTGATAAGCAAGATAAGACTCAGACTCACCATCAGCATTACACACTTCTGCAACACTTACAGACTCAACAGTTTTTGCACTGTTGCCTGACAATGTTGCAAAGCCTACCAATACCAACAAGAGAACAATAGCAATAATAACGAAACGGTTCATAATAACCTCTTTAGTACAATGAAGGGAAGAGTGATGCCCTTATGACACCACTCTTGTAACTCTTAATCCAATTCTACAGAGATCCCCAAACCTTCTTGGAGATCTTTACAGGTCTGTTCGAATCCTGAAAAAGAGAACCCGGTAACCTCGGTAAGACCAGTTAACTGGTCAACTACAGTCATCGGATACACCTCAAACCAACGCCCAGCGGCATTGATACTGTGCACAGTGTTGGTCGCGATTGATGCAATGTGACGCTTACCGAATGCATCATAACCGAACACAGGCGAGAACACCTGTTCAGTACGATAACGCACAGACAGTTCTGCATCTTCTGTGAACACAGCTTCTAATGGGATAATAAAAGAACTGCTCATTTGGTTGCTCCTTAATAAGCTTACCGGGTTGGACATCATACACATATGTACCCCATAAGAGAGATACATAAGTTTATAATGTAATAGCAGTTTAGTCACATGCTAAGGTGATAATACAATTAAGTATTAAATATATCGTCTAATTTTTCTAAGAAACGATACGGGAACCCATATGATGGGTATGGTATCGTTTTGAAGTGCTTAAATAAACCGACAAGTATGTTCCAGTTAGTTTCAGTATAGCTAATATAGCAATTAAGTACTTGTTCTTGTTTCTTGCCATTGTTCAGCATGGCGGTTATTTTAATGTTATTATTATTTAAACTATGAGATAGATGGTACACCAAACTAAAGTACTCCGTTTTAAAAGTATCATTCAACGAGCTACCGGTGGAGTGACGGTACTCATGTTTTCCCCACGTAACCGCTCCGCGTGGTTGCACCGATTTCACGGGCTTCCACTCACGCTTGAACTTACGGGTGGCTACAACTTCGCCAGTCTCACGCATAATAACTTGCGTGAAAGTGCCGTCTTTGTAGTCTGCAACTTGTGCCTGTGCTTTGGTAAGGCGGTATGCTTCCGCCGGTTTGTGCCAACCGAAGACAAACGAAAGCTCATAAATCGCTCCCATGTCAACGGTGCGACATATGTCAGTCGCTTTGTTCTGGCTTGTCATCTTGCTCATAGGTTTCTCCTGTGTTGAGCATGTACGGAGTTTTAAGAAGGACTCCGCTTAACCTTACCCCCTCTGGTTATATGTTCTTAAAAAGACATACTAACTGAGAAGAACTGACCATCACCGAGATCTTCCACATGATCAATGCGGAAATCAGGGAGGCGGGGCGAACCGACCAGACCATACAATTCTGACAAGCCGTGATTGCAAGTCACAATGTAGCCGTCGTTTGGCGTGTAGCCTTTAAGTATGGTATTAAAGGTCATCGCTTTGATGGTTTTCTTAGCTTGGCGAAATTTCATGTATTTGCTCCTTATAGTTAGCAGGGCATGACCCCTATGAGTGGTTTGGAAGGTTTCAACTGTCTTCCACAGACTTCTTTTATTTATCATGCGTTGAAGATCGCACAGCCTACAAGAGTTGAGTACAGTATACAGCATGTACTCTAGTCTTACAGGACTTCTGCCCATTAGCAGTTGTACTCGACCCAGGCCTGGTCGTACGCAGCTTGGCGTGCGTCGTGCCAAGCTTTGAGGTTTACCAGCTTACCCTTTAGACCCCCACGGAAAGTATCCGATGTGATCTCGACCAACAGCGGTGAGTCCACTGGAGTCTTGAAGGTTACAAAGCCGCAGGTGTACATGTTCTCAACCGAGTCCAGCAAGGCGCGGTCTGCCTTGCTAAGCTGTACTTCAACACGGCGGGCATTGAAGGCCAGTTCCATACGGGCCGATACCTCGACAACATCGCCCACCTGTTGCGTTGTATTCTTGTACATGATGTATTCTCCTTAATTGATGGGCATCACCCCAAGATTGAAACTTCTTTATATATAGAACCCATAAGAGAGTCTCATATGTAAAGAAGGGGCGCCGGAGCACCCCAACTTTTTAACACACTTGCACTTCATTACCACAATCAATACAAGCATAGTACTCGTACTGATTCGTCATGCGTGAGAATGCGCATGCGTGGCCGCATAGACAGCAGCGAAACGCTCCACCTTCCGAGTTGAGGTGTTCGAGGTCATCAACCTCGCCCTCCATCGCAGCAGGTACAGCGCTGTATATGACATATTCAGCCATAACGTACTCCAAAAACAATAAGAGATTTTAAAGGGATTCTCAAGTAACCCTCAATACCAGTTTAACGTCGTAGTATCAAGACATTCTCTATTATCATTACACACCCCTTGTGTATTAAATAACTACACAGTCAGTAACAGCAGATGGAAGGAAACAAACATCGAATCCCTGGATACCCACCATCTCACCGTACTTAATTTGTAGTAGGGAGATGTAGGCTCCATAATTCCGAGCAAACTCTTTCTTCTCAGATACAGAGAGATCAGAATAATACTCAAAGGTCATAGCATGAAGCCATTGACCTTTTGCCACAGAATTACCGACTGTGGCATTTGGAGTTTTGGAGAATCGGACTACGTATACATCACGTAGCTTATCTCCAACCCCCCATGGATGGCCTATCTCGGAGTCCATCCAATCATGATCCCATTGGTACATAATGTGTACTCCAAGGTAAAGAATCAAACATATAAATACTAACTAAGAGTACTTATATGTTTGATCGAGGGTTATAAGAAACCCTCAAAAAGACCCACCTACCCCCGCTTAGGGTAAAAGGCAGTGGAGCCATCGGTAGCAGCAACGGCTACCTGCCAAGAACGAGGACACGAATACGCGTCCCCCCATATCTCACAAGGCACATTCATCGCCTCGCAAGTGTCGACAAACATAGCTTGGTGAATGACGGCAGCCTCCTTGTAGTCGCCGTCGAACCCCATGAAGTACTCATCGTGGTACTTCTTAGCCTCTTCCTCTATTTTGAGGACTAAGATCTCTGCCATATTCATGCTACATCTCCACGACCAAGATAAGGTGGTCAGCCCATTAAATCAAAATAAACTATAAGAAGCTCACTTTGATTTAATGACTATTGAGTAACAGAGCTAGTCAGACTCCGTGGGGTCACCCCTATTATTACCTTAGTCGGCATAATAGGAGTAATCATAATCCCCGGAACCAACGCGATACGCGTCAGATCCTACAGGAGCCGCAAGGGCTTCTGCAAGGGAAAATGTACCCCAATAGTAAGATACTAGTATTAACATACTGTTCTCCTATTAGAATTATCTGTGATTTAAGGTACACAGACATAACCTAACTTTGAGTGACACAGTAGCTACACTGCGAGTAGTTCTCTACTAACGAGAGATGTTCGCCCAGTAGGCCAAGACACCGAAACAAGCTTTCGCTTTAGTCTGGTATTTCTTAGCTTCCTGTTCAGGATCAAGACCTAACACAGTACGAGTAAACTCAATACCATGTTTAGTCATCCTAGCATTATCCAGTGAGTCATATGCTTTAACCAACAAAGCAATCTGATTATCACCTTCTAATACACGAACCAATGCGGCCGAAGAAGACTCACCTTCCATCTTAGTAACAAGACGGAGAGCTTCTTTACCTTCTTCAGATTCAATAAACTGATAACAGTCATCAAACCCATAAGAGGTATCCTCAACCACATCGTGAAGAATAGCCACTACCAGTACGTCACCGGTATAACCTTTCTCCACTAATTCACCGTACACCCGTAGAGGATGATTGATGTACGGTTCCTCACCACCTCTACGCATCTGACCCGTATGGGCCATCTGAGCAAAGGCTATCACTACATCTATTCCCATATATACTCCTATGTGTGATGGAAATAAAGAACAACAAAACCCGTTTTTCTGTATTAGGAACGGGATTACCAAAGCCTTTCAGCTTCAGAAACCTAATATATGATATCCATTTAGAATATCATATATTAGATTAGACAGTTTAGAGACCTGTCTAGGTCTACCCTCTTAGCTACCTGTACCCCAACGGTTAGCCCATGCCCAGTCACGGGCCGCTTCAACAGATGGGTACGTGTGAAAGGCTACTTTGCTGTAGCCCTTAGCGCGGAAAGGTGAACACAAATACGTGCTCAAGATAGCTTTGACGTGGAGAGTGAATACACCTTCACGCTCTTTCCGGACTATGAATCCGTCGAACTGAGTTGATTCCATTAGAATCTCCTTTAAAACAAAAGAGAACTTTAAGGTGTTCTCGTAACCTAGCTTTGAGTAACATAGTAGCTACACTACGGATAGTAGACTATCAGCCTACTCGGCAGAACTCTAAACTAGAGTGACGCGGTATGTACGGAGTTTCCCACCATACATAAGCATCTGTTCTAGCGTGAGTTCTTGGCCACGGAGTTCCTCAGGGATGCTCATAGGCACCTCTGTGATTGACTCCGCGAGCACTGCTAAGTACATAGGTAATACACCAATAACGTGCTTACCTTGTACATCTTCAGCAGTGCCGTGTTGAATTACCTGAGTATCTTTGGAACATAGTCCAAGTTCAATCAGGTATTCAACAAGGCCAAGATGACGAGTAACTACGACAGTTTCAGTCATAGTACTTTATCTCTTGTAGAGAGGACAGAGATTTAAAGGTACTCTGTTGTAACCTACTCTTTTATACTAGAAGTACTAGTGTCCTTGAGTAGCATAGAGGACATTCTACGGGTAGTTCTCTACCAACGAGGAATCAATCGTCTTTTTGAGACGGGTGATTTTCCACTTCTAAAGCCTTTTCTGCCGCTTTAGAAATGTTTATGTAGTCCCAGTGACAAGCACTGCAATCACCGCAGTATCCGCCAATAAGATTACATAACTCACAAAAATGTGGATCATCCATGAAGAGGACTCCAATTTAATTTATGAGATTACCCATTTAATTATACAGGCTGTAGTACCACCTGTTACACACGGAGAAAGGAATCACGAGTACTTCAATAAGTACTCACGGGTAATCCCTTTCTTCATGAAGAAACCTATACCCTAAACAAATATATAAATACCATATAGGTACCTATATATTTGTTAACTCTAATTAGAAGGATAGAGTTAATCCTTTGTACACCTTAGCCCAGTACAGTATACTGAGAGAAGGTAAATGTTGCTGAGGCAATTTCTTCCTCAGTGTATTCATGACGAGTCGCGTCCAGACGTGGTAATCCACGGACACCCATCACGATGACACTGTCCCCGACTTGCAGGGATACCTGAGGTGCCTTGGCAGGGATCTCAACATGGAGACCATATCGGACCTCCATCGCGGTGATGGTGGCTACGTGTGACGGGTTAAGACACGGAACAACGCCTGCCTCAACCAGTTCACGGACAGCCTCGACGGTCAACGAGCGACGTTGAATCGCCACATCGCCGTTGAACATGCTGTCAGCCAACGCAAAACCGAAAAATGTAGCCATGATAGTTTCTCCATAATGACGGGCATCACCCCGATATTGACACTTTACCAAGACGGTAGGTGGTCAACGATGACCTTTGTCACATTTAATTATAAGAACCGTTAGAGGATTCTCATAACTAAATATGATATAGATAAAGAACATGGTTACCAAGGGGTTTCTCACATCCCCCAATAACCATACCCTGTTAGTAATCTAAGAAGAAAGAGGAGAGAAAGATCTCAATCTTCTTAGTTACCCTAATTACATTTGTACTCAATGAGATATCCCTTATATAGAATTTATTGTAAGGAATGGGATATCCCAAAGCATATCAATACAGAGAGTGTCGACCCACTCTATATCAATATGGTAGCAGTTTTAGGTCTTACTACAGGACCTGACTCACGTAGACTTAACTGGGAGTGTACTGGAAATTCCAACAGTATTACCATGCCAGTACACAAAGTGTTCATGATAATACAGAATCAGTTTATAATGTCTTAATTAGGACACTGTAGCTATCCAGTACATAATAAGTACCTCCATAGCATAACATGAGATTTAATAGGTACTCATGTATAACCTTACTGCAAAGAAAGAAGGGTTTCCGGAGTCCTTCCATCTTTATACATTAGTATACTAAAACAACTAATACACTAAGGTATAAAGAGAGAGTTTTAAAGAGACTCTCACTAACCCAACAGAATAACAAGGTCATATTACGAAGATACAACTGCCTTGACGGAGTATCTAAGTACCACAAGAAGGTCATATTAAGAGGATGAAACTGCCTTCACGAAGCATCCAAGTGACACAAAGGTACTTCTAAAGCGCCCCTTACGCGCTACTTGTAAAACATCTGAGGTTATGTGCACTAACCCAATGTTACATAAGTATTGATACCACTAAGGATACCAATACGTATGCAGAACAGTTTACTGACTTGTTCAGGTCAAGGAGCAAGGTTAAGACACTAAGTGCCAGTAACCCTGCTCCTTCAGAAGTGTCTCCAGGCGGAGGAGGTGATTCACATCACTCGGACCTCCTTTCCCGGAATAACAAACTGTACGCAAAGAACGTACAGTCGTGGCGACTGCAGAAGCAGTCATATTGATGTCCGGACGAATCCGGTCTGCGACAGCAACCATAAGGTTACTCCTCTTACTGAGAATTTTGAAGGGGTTTCTCACCAACCCCATGTTACATCACAACATATACCAATAGAAGGTACATCTTGTCATATAACAAGTGAAGAAGCTTCCGAACTCCTCATGAAGCCACCATAGCTTCTGAGCTTACTTCGCCCACAAGAGTTAAAAGATCCGCAATGTGAACCTCGTACCTCAAGAGAAGCGCCGGGACGACAGAGGGCACAAAGACGGTAACCCATCGGAGTTACTCTTACTCACCTAACACGGAGTCAGAGAGTATCAAGGCACTCGGAGTGAAGAATCACCCGCAAGCGATCACTCGACAGGAGTAATCACAGGCACCCGACTGGAGCTCAGTTGCCAAATGACCAGACCGGGAGGAAAAAGCCTCAAACCGGAAAGGCCATCAGCGACGACTACCCTGCAGGAGTAATCGTAGCGACTATACTCCCAGTCGCCTGCCGATGCCACACCATCGGGTGAGACAGCGGATGCGCTCTGCCCCCTTCGCCAGTCAGGAATAATCCTAAGGGCCTCACTTCCGCGAAGGGGGACGGAGCGAGGTCTTTTTTGTACCACCTCCTCAATATTAAAGAGGGATTAAAGTGACCAAGATCAGAAAATCTTAAGTTCACCATGAGGTGGTACAAAAAAGGCCGAGCGGAGTACTGTAAGTAATAAAAGCATATACAGCATCACACTCAACACCCTTATTTATATGAACACCAATATTAGATGTATTCATATGAATAAGAGGACTGTTTTTTAAAGAGAACAGTCAAAACTCTTTTACCTAGCCCTGCATAAGCAAGGCTAGGAAAGATATAACATTAGAGGGCGGTGACCCAGCGGTATTTCGCCGCCATGGACACGAGTTGCGTTTGCACGCAATCATAGCTCACAATGGTCTTACCAGCATTCAGGACATTGTCCTTCAAGCCTTCGAGACCAATTGGGTTTTCACCAGCGTATTTGATCTCATTACGCATGATGGTTGCCTCCAAACATACCTCAGTTTCCATACGGCGACCGACATTAGCCAATGCATGATACATTGCGTGTGCAATGATCTGCAAAGACGTTGTCTGGCGTATAGCCAGGAAGTCCAGATTTATACCTTTGAAGCCGAAATCGACTTTGTAGGCACTGAACAGCCCGACAATAGCAGCTTTACCAGCCTGCGCCGCCTTGCGCCCGCGTGCGTTCAGATACGCTGCCACGTCTTCAGCTTTCGCTTCGTGACGTTTTTCGCGCATGAAATACGCCAAGCCTTCCAGCTCACCTGCGGTGAGTTTCGACTTGTGATCCACGCACTCTGGCTCTGTACCATTCCACACGCGTGTTGCCCGCGCTGCTGCACGTGGGGCCAATGCCTCGGCAAACGCCTTAACAATGTGTTGCCCCTCGTCAGTCTTGATCAGGTTCATAGCATCCAATTGGATTGCTGCGCCCTGAATACACTTCAAGAGTTGACGAATGGTACGTGCAACCTTCTTGAGGTCTTTGGCTTGAAGTACTGCGAAAGCACCTTTATCCCAATTACCCAAGAAGTTTTTGCGGTCACTCAAAAACTCCTCGATATCTGCTTCAACCAGGGCCTCCTGCTCCTGTACTCGCATCATCGAGGTGGTGAATTGTGCCACCTTCGCTTTCTCCGCACCAGCTTTGATAACGCTGTCACGGATTTCATCGAACGTGTACACGTTGCGTGGCGCTGGTGCCTGAGCAGCAAGGTCAACAAACAGACCTGCATGCTCTTTTTCGACCGTTGCGGTTTGATGCACATGCATCGCGTTCTCCCACGGATTCGAGGGATCACGGTAGCAAGTGTCACCAAGCGCGGCAGCCAATAATGCACTTTCTGGAAGTACGAGTGCGGTGAAAATATCACCGTCAGCATCATCTCCATTCAGCACAGTGGCGTAAGGCGACACGTACCCTGACGTACCATCTAGGAGTGCTTCGATTTCTACCTCCCGTTTGGTACGTACTAGCATAGCGTCCAAGTCGCGGTACACAGCACGACGAACTTGGTGCTCCATAATGGTTGGAGACTTAAACACAACAACACCTACGTCCTCATTGTAGGTCTTCCGCGCCCAGCGCATACGTTGGCGAACAACGTGAGAATCAACTTCATTCTCTGCCAAGTAGCATGAGGTGACGAGGGTCAACGCTGAACCAAGCCCTTCGATACGGGCTAGCGCTTTCCCTGCGATCTTATCGCGGGCTGCAACCAAGTTGCTCATGGTGCGATGTTGCTGAGCAAGGGTTACAGGAACAGCCAGGGCGTCCTCCAGGGTATCTTTTGAAACCGCTTGACCCACATAATACCACAGGGCTTCCACTAGTTCCGCCAACATCCCGGTAAGGATCACATGCGTGCCAATACCACCAGCTTCATGCGATTCAGCCAACTTCTTCCCTGTTGGGAATAGCATTGACTGTTTGCCCTCTTCGTCCCCAATGCGCACCCACTTCGAATCAACATGGAGTACTTGGTTGAGGACGGTTGAAACCACCGCAATATGCTGCGAGATACTCCACTCACGGCTGAAATCGCCATAAGTATTGTAGACAACATCGAGCACCGCGTCCCGCAACTGAACAACAGTCACAGGGTTTGGAGAGATCTCGTGTGCAGGGATATCACCCTCAACCATGTCTACGACAAGGTTAATGGCCTGCACATTTCTCACAGCCTTTGGAGCTAACATCAGGGCTTCCAACAACGCCTCTGCTTGCTCTGCTCCAAAGTTGGATCGTAACGACTGCAACATCTGTGTGTTGCAACGTGCGGACAGACTCTTACGGCGAATCAGTCCGGCTACCTCAAGTTCCTCAAGAACTTGATAGGCGGGTTTGTCCTCTTTATCTGCAATGGTGTATACCATCTGCATTAGGGGTAGTTCACGAGCACCAGACACTCGTTTAACTACAGACGCAGTATGCGCCTCCAGCCCTTGCAATTCCACCTGGACTTTTTCCCAAGCGTTAGTGCAGGCTGACTCCGTGATGCAGAAGTCTACGTCTTTGATCATTGCGACCAAGATTTCGACTCCATTGCCTACAGCGACCTTCTCCCAAGGCAGGGCTGCCCGAGCAGCAACCGATTTGACGCTGTTTGCGCCAATGGCTACCACTTTACGGTCAGAACCGTTGAGCAGCAAGTGCGCCAATAGTGGATCGACGATCTTTTCACCATCGCCAACTACCACCTTTTGCCCCAGTACCATCGCACCCACTTGACGGTGTGTTCCGAAGCGTTGACGCATCGCTTTGTTCGGAATACCTGCACCGGCCAGGAACGTTGTCACAATTGCTGTGGCAACGTCTATCTCGTCCTGTGTAGCAGTGTTGCTATCAATTGCTGACAGCAACTCCTTTGTACCGGCAATTACGACATAGTCGCACTTGCCGCTGTAGCTTGTTGTTTTCTCCTTAACTTGCTTGGCCAACCGAACAGCGAGATTGCTGAGCGGTTGGGCTGTTGTGATTGTTTGGGCCACATCATCCACCTCTTGGATGAAAGCAGACAAGGCAAATGCCAGTTCCACCTTCTGGATGTAGCCATGCTTGGCATAATTGTCTGCATCTGTCACGACAGTGAAGCCGTGTTTTTTGCAGACATTTGCCACAAACTCATCCCCGAAAGGATGAGCAACAAAGGAGGCAGTTTCGAAATTCGACTTACCTCCTTTTTTCACATCAATGACAGCACCAACGCCTTTCTCGGCGTTCAGACCTTTAACCTCAAGACCTGATAGCGAAGCCATCATCACCTTTTGGAACGGTGACAGATAACGCTCGCATTTGGCGACTGTGTCAACACACAACAGTACGTCATGTGCCGACAATAGCTGACAGAACTTCTTGACCGTCATGGTCACTTTACGTGACTTTTCGATCAAAGTGATCTTGCTCCCGAAGAGCCGCACTTCGAAGCCTGGGATCTTGTTGCTGATCTCCTTGTGTTCCACCCATGTGCGTGTGCGCAACAGGTTTGCGATTGCTTTTTCAGCAAATGGCAGGCCAGCGTGTCCCACCACCGCGTCAGAACCGACCGCCCAGGCTTGGTAGCCTTTGGACTTGGCTTGCGCCCGGCGGAACGACGCAACAGCAGCCCCGACAATTGCCTGAGCCTGCCCTTTGATGTCACGGTCAGTCGACAGCAACTGTTCACGAACAGCCACAATCAACTCTGACATCGTGTGCAGACCGTCCAGGGTGTTGTTGACCTCCCGTGCATCAGCATCCGCAACGGTGTGGTGCGTTGAAGCATCGGCCAGGTTGGTTTCCATTTTCTCTAGAACGGCAATGCCGTCCTGGATTTTTGGAGCAACAGGGCCCAGTTTGACCAGCGGGAGGAACGCTTCCTGCACTTCACGAAGCGAGTAGTCAACGATAGTACGACCAGCGTACTCCCGGTGAATGACTTTTCCGCCAGCAAGGCGCTCAGCCCGGCGTACCTCACGCCGGGCTGCCAGATCGGCTTTGAACTGCTCTTTCAGGCGCTCTTTTCGAGCCGCCGACACTGCCTCGTAAGCCGCACGCTTGGCGGTACGAGCCTGGCGACGTGCCCGCTTTGCAGCACGTGCTGCGTGAGGTGCGGCCAATGGTGCCCACACTGCTTCAGCAGCTGCCAGGAAGTCAAGCGCTGCATCGCGCGCCGCTAGGGCCGAAGTTTCCACGCGAACAGCGTCGCGAAGCTCAACAACAGCGGTGTCGTATGCAGCCGAAGCTGCGTACAGGGAGGTGGTAGCGCCTGCAACGCAGCGGGAAGCCGCGTCGAAACGCGCTTTGGCAGCGTCACGGTCAACTGCAGCGACCAGGACTGCTGCATAGGCAGCGTTAAGGTCGGTGTTGGTTGCGATCACGCGCGACTTAGCGCGGTTTAAAACGTTAAGCTCTTTCATGATTTTCTCCTTAGAGTTGCTGGCTCATTACACCAGTTCTGCCTAGTACAGAATAATGTGATAACTAGGATTTTACAACAGTACAGCAAACAACAATTCCATTTTAATTAAGCAATGAGTTAGGAGTCTCATTTTAAAACGGTGTCACACTTCTACAGCACCAAGAGGTAGATTTTAAACACCATCTACTCGAACTCATAACGTTCCCGCTGTTATGAGTTACGTGGATTCCCACCACATGTCACTCTTGTTCCACTTTTCGATTAAAGAGGGTATGTGAAGAACACTCTGGTTTGCCATCCTCAGTACAAGAGTAACCAACTCTTATAGACACCCCAATTAAGGGGTGTTTCGGCATTGTGTACATAATTTCAAGAGCCTATGTACTTAGCTCACCAGTTTTAAGCCTTGGCAGGCTTTCTTCCTCCAGTTTTGTTTTTCCTGGGTTCTAGCATTTTCAGGCGAGTTGGGAGGATTGAATCAAAATCCTCCCAACTAGCCTTCGACTCAACCCTTGGGATGTTTGGCACGTCACATTCTTGCCACGTCTCGAAGTCCAGGTACGGGATAAGGACACCATCTCCATGTCTCCACTGAACCTCGGCGGTCTTTGTGTACTGCATCTCATTCTTGAGACGGTGAAGAGTCATGTCTCCTACACTCAGGACACCCTCATACCGGGATGTGCGGCACACATCCGGAACAACCTTTTCAGGGAGGTAATCCCTGCCGACAGTCCGGCGTATGGCTGCCAATTCATGCCGGGAGAACTCCTTGAACGGCTTCCGTTCCGTGAAGTTTATTTTGAAACCTTTTGGTAGAAAGATTTCCGAAGGGTCATTCCGCCAGGCGTACGGCTCATCTAGCTCTATCTTGCGACGGGAGACTCCCTCCTCTACAGCTTCGCGACACAACTCTGCCTGCATCCGTTCAGTAAGATTGTACCACGAGACCCCGTCCACAACCGACGGATGCTCAAGATACCACCATTGGTATCCACGAAGGGTTTCCTCGTGAGAATACACCTCCTTCCGTTGACTTCTATACTCAACCTCCCAAAATCTGGAGGCAATGATGCTATCCTCTCCTTCTACTTCCATAACACGCTCCCCGAGGAGGTCGTCCACCTTCGCTCCGTGGAACCCATACCCACGGGGAGCGAGGACCCCGGTTTCTAATCCAACAAGCCGACGGTAGTTTGGTGCATGGATGACACCGACGCCATGCGCGTGGTAGAACTTTCCAACACTTGCACCTACCATGCAGCTACGTGTACGCTCATCCGCGTATACAATGTCAACCTCCTCCGCAGAGATAGCAAGTTGCAGCGAAGCAACCAACTGGGCCGTTTGGACGTCCGCACCCAACTTCAAAGCAGCTTTGACCGGACGAGTCCCGCGTGTTATCGAAGCTTCAAACGCAACAGGGCAGATGCCAAGGATCTTGGCCACAACAGCATTCAGAACAGCTTGAGTAAACATGATTTATTCTCCTTTAGACGGTAATCACACCGTTACCCCTAGTAAGTAAGATAATAACTAGGATATGCTGTTTCGTCCTTATGGACTCATCAGATAGAGCTATACACTCTACGACAGCTAGCAG
>ERZ650310.71-NODE-71-length-29139-cov-8.174907_pt1 | contig 29139 bp, 44 predicted proteins | sample MGYA00376246_ERZ650310 | MGnify/ENA primary metagenome ERZ650310 (study PRJEB26733, sample SAMN07839286) | wastewater metagenome | biome: small river; feature: stream; material: water | place: USA: North Carolina | collected 2016-03-01 ...
CCGCAAAGGCTCTTCACATCTTGCGGTTCCGGGCGCAAGTTGAATACCGAAGTAGCGTAGCAATCCTCGAAGCGGATGCCAACGGCCGACAAGGACTTTTTCAAGAGTCTCCCCGCCGCACCGCTGAACGATTGCCCAGCGGCCTCGTCTTCTCTGTTCCATATTTCACCTATGATGAAGATCACTTTTGTTTTCCGAGCATAGCGTAGCCCGCGATGTCGTCCCAATGGTCCTCAAGGTTCGGATCGCCGCACAGGATACGGGATATTTTCACGGCGATCATCTCCAGGGCTTCGACGTGTTGTTCGGTCACTGACGCTACGCGAAGCTGGCGCATGGTGTCTTTGAGGGAACAGGCGAGGAGGGATTGGGCCTGCCAATTGCCGTGAGTGGTTTCGCGATCGTTAATCAAATCAGTCGTTGACATAGGTTTGCTCCATTTACTTTCTGGTAATCTAATACTAGGTTTGTAGGTATATTCATCTTCCTTGACATACATAAGACTTCCAGGAGGTAAAGAGAAATATTTTTCCGCCTGTTCCTTAGTCGTCGTCATGGAAGTGCTCCGTTGCTTGGTTGTAGAACTCTGTTGATACTTCGAGGCCAAGGCTTCTCGCGCCAAGTCTAGAGCTGCATCGAATTGCATTAGCCGATCCGCATGTGGGGTCGAGAACGCTGGAGTATTCATCAATCACCATCCTGAAGAAGTGAGAAAGAACGGGGAGGGGCTTCTCGCTCATGTGAATTTTCTTAGTTGTGGGGGAAGAGAAAGAATTGGCGACCGGAGCAACGATTTTCCTGTCACCACGACTTCCCAAAAAAGCTGTTTCATAAGTTCGGCGTGGTCCTCGGAGAGGGTCTGGGAGAAGGCCTGCATTATCTGACTTATGCCATATGAGTGGGAAGGGGGACACAATCCAGTCCATATCTCGAAGGGCGTTAATGGTTCGTTCGTAATGAAGCATCGAAAACCAAAAGATAAGATGGGCGGACTCCGCGACAACGTTATCCATTGCATCTCGAAGCGTTCCAAGAAGTCTGAAATAGGTATCGCCAGAGTCCGCATAGGCACCAAACGCAGCCACATTTGATCCCTGCTGTTGATTATCGGCATTGATGCCGTAAGGGAAATCGCAGTGAATGAAGTTGAACTTAGGGCCGGTGTACTGGGGAGCCCACTCGTTAAAATCCACGTTGAGGAGAGGAACGGAAGAGGTTTCAATGGGTTTCTCCTCAAGAATTGCCAAGGCACTCGCCGCCCGGCGCTGAGATTGCCGGGTGGTTATGGTTCGCGCCTCGGAAAATTTAGTCGCCGCGTGGACTTTCGACCCAGGGTTTTGCATTTCTTTTTGAACGCTGAGCTTTGTGTTGACCGACGCCTGCGTGATGCCCAGGGCGTCAGCCGTCTTGGCCTCAGTCCAATCAGCATCATCCATAGATCGAAGAGAGTGGTAGCGAGCGACGGCATCACATTCTTCCTGCCACGATAGATTTTTCCTTTTGATATTTTCGTCGAGTTCAAGAAGTTGAAGCTCGGCTTCGTTCAAGTCCTCTACGAATTGAACGGGAATGTGGGTCCACCCGAGGGACCGGCAAGCCTCAAGTCGGGTTTCCCCGGCCCGAAGCCTACCGCTGCGCTCAATCGTGATGGGGTGGATGAGGCCGATTTTAGCGATGCTTCGCGCTTTGTCGGCCACATCCTCTAGCGTTAGCTCTCGCCTTTGCCTCTCCTCCCGGATGACTATGACTTGATCGATCGGGTAAGAGGCAAAGTGTCCGCTTGTCATTCAAAGGCTCCAAGTAGGGCGAGAGTTATTAAGAGAAGGGCGAAGACGCCGAGGATCAATTTCCCAACAGTCGTTGACGGTTGTTAACGAACTGCTGGTAGATTGATCGGAGTTCGGCGTTGAGGGAATTCATATCCCAGTAGAAGATTTTACTGGGAGGGGCCCAAATCGGCAAGTCACCGGACGGCTCAGGCTTTGTTCCCACGAACTGATCAACGACATCAGTAAAGAATGCGCTTTCTTGCCGAAACATTTTCAGTGTCTCGGTAAATTCGCTTATTAACTTTTCGTGATAGGTTACGTCAGTTTCATTTCTTGCTCTTTCCATCAGATTACTCCGGCAACGCCGTGGTCTTGCCGATCTGATTATACATGACCTCCGCGTCATTCGGGTCGGAGCGCCACTTCACATGAACGAGGCACTCGTTGCCGACGGCCTGCGATGCAAGCTCGTTGAGGTCTTCCCCCTGAATTTTGAGGTGATCAGAGAGGAAGCGCTTGAGATTGAAGACCGTGCGCTCAACGTTCGCGGCGGCCTCAGGCCCTTCTTCTGTTGAAAACATGAAGCGGTGCGTAAGCACAGAGCCCTTGCCCAAGCCGCCGTACTCAGTAAGGGCGTCGGCGTCAACGTCGGCCATCGGCTCAACGAGTTGAAGCTGAAAATCCATGACCTTGAAACGGCCATTGGAGATTTCATCGTAAGAGACTGGCTTTGCCACGCGAGCCCGATAGGTGCCGACCGGGATTAGCGGGGGGCGCTTTACGTCTTCGACCTTGGTTCCGAGAATTTTCCTGAAGTCAACCATGTTTGTTTTCCTGAAAGATTGAGTTATTGTACGATTTGCCAATCATTGGCGAGTAAGTCTGTCTGAGAGCATAACCAAGGTACAAGTTTATCATCAGCGGTTTTCATATAGACGTAGGGCAGGGACATTTTACTGTGTGCATCAGGAATTTGCAATTCAAGATACATATTTTTTCCGTTCCAGTCCGCTCTTTGGACACGATGTTTTTGTTCTAAGAGTGCTATCGCATCACCTATTTTCATCATTTATTTTCCTTAAGTTTTTCAAAGATTGTTGCCAGCCCGGTTCCGAGATCGTAGTCCTTAGACAACTTAAAAGGGGCTGAGCTTTTAAGATCGATCATCCCGGTGGGAACGGTGCGGATTTTTCGCTTGACGTTCTCGCCGGAACCTGTGGACTCTGCTAGGAGCAGAGTGTTGAAATAGCGGGGAATGGTGGCGCCCATTGCACGGCCAAGGGCGTTGGTATAGCCCTTAACGGAGCCATCCGGCAACTCCTGCAGCTGCACATGGGAAATGACGATGACGTTGGTGTTGAAGGACTCGCCAGTGAGATTGGAAAGAACGTCCTCAATGGCTTTCTGGCCGGTGGCGTACCACTGGCGAGGGTCTTTTGCTGTGGGGTTCATCCCCTTGGCCCACTCCAGCGCGGCCTTGCCTAGGGCGGAGAGGGAGTCGAGGACGAGGATTGTGTTCTCACCCCAGTCTGAAGGCTTCGAGCCGTCGGGCCATTTTGTAAGAAGGCTCATGGCGTCAACGAATGCCTTGGGCTGGCCCTCGATCATAGCGCCGCTTGGGGTGATTTTATACTTGTCGCGGCGGGTTTCGTACTCCACGTTTTTGATTTTCTCGGGGCAGTCGCGGCGAATATATTTTGCCAGAATGTCAACGCCGTTGTCGAGGTCGAGGATGCGAAGCTGGTAGCCCGCCGCTACAAGCGAAGCTAGGGAACCTGTTTTGCCGGTGCCGGAGTCGCCGATGTAGATCATCTTGACGAGTTTGGAAGAATGGTGCTCGGATAGAGAGGGCATCAATAAATCCAGTTCTTTTTTGCTTTGATCTTTGCAAGTTTTCCGCGCCGGTAACCTGCTTTAAAAGCACACTGAAGCATTAATGTTATGCTTGCCTCAAGTGCCTGATTGTTTGAATAGCTATCTAATGCTTTGGCAATCTCACTCTGAGTTAAAGGTTTATATCGCTTAAACCACTTTTTGAAGAGATTTTCCATCGTGTTACCTCGAAAACGTTACGTCCTGATTTTCAGTGAATGCGTGTTGCTCTGGAGTGGCTCCGGTAATGACGGAAATGATGGCGTTGTCCTGGGGGAGGCCGTAGATCTCGGCTTTTAGTAGGTTGACGCCGGGCTCGGGCCGGACAAAGACCTGGCACTTGTAAACGTTGCCGTCGTAGAAAGTAACCCAAACGAGTTCTTGCATAGCTTGCTCCATTATTTTGTGGATTATGTCGTCTACGTGCGGAAAAAACATAACTACCGCCTTTTCAGTGGGTCCCAGCGTTCACCTTTCACAAAGTCTCCTGCGAGAAACGCTTCGCGCACATGAGGCGACTTTGAGCAGATGCTGCGGAACTCGCAGCCTCCGAAGTTACCGCAGGCGGAGGGGTTCATGGGGAACTTGCCCTCGGCAGTCTGGTCTTGTGCGAGCTTAATGCGGTCGAGGGTGGTTGCATACCACTCATCGATCTTTGCTGGATCACGGAATGTAAATCCGCGCAGGAAACGGGAGAAGCCAACGGCGATCTGTGCTGCATCGATGATGACGCCCCGGACTGGTTTGTCGTATATGACCTGCCCGGCCATTGTGTAGAGGGACATTTGAGTGTCGGGATCGAAGCTGTCGAAGAACATTCCTGTGAGGGTGGAGCCGGTGGTTTTTTGGTCCATGACGTAATAGGAGTCGGAATATTTCACAAGCCTGTCGATGTGGCCAGATAGGAAAATGTCAGGGGTGGCCTCAAAAGAAAAGGAAAACTCAACGGCTGGTGTGCCGTCGGCCTTCATGTAGACTTCAACCGGGTCGTCGGCAAACTCGTCAACGTACCAGATGATAGTGCGGATGAGGTTCTCACGGGTCTTTGTGTTGTGGTCAGAGAGCCAAGGCGAAGCCGTTTCGCTGTCCCAAGTTGATAGGAGGGCTTCGAGAACAACCTTTTCCAGGGCCTCGTCAAGCGTGTCGCCAAGGGCGCGATGCTTGTAGTAGTGCTCCAGTGCGGTAGCGTACCAGCCTCCAAAGAGAAGATGGACGCTTTTGCGCCGGGGTTGCCAGCCGTCGATCATTTTCAGTTTATATTTATACATGCAGGTTTCGACAAGTTTGATCGAAGTACTGTCCCATGCGAACTGAATACCGTTACGAAAAGAAGAGTTTTCTTGAACGCCGTTGATGAAAGAGAAGTTCTCTATTTTGGAAGCTGAAATGTTTTCCATGTCAGAGACCGAGGTCGCCGAGGTCAAGCTTCGCTACTGCCTTCGGCTTCGCCGCCTTTATCTTAGTGCTCCCGGCGCTCATGACACCAGTGTTGAAAAGCTTGCGCTTGGCGCGAAATTCAGCTATGAGGGCCTGAATGTCCTCGCGGGTGCATTGGTTGGGGTCGAGTTCAAAGATGCGTTGCATGTCTGTCACAGTGTGACCTCAATCTTAATTTCTTTTTCCCCGCCTGCAAGCTTTTCGAGGTGCTTGCGAACGAGGGTGCGGATGACGATGCTGGCGCCCAGGTCTTGGTAGACCTCCTTGAGTCGTTCGAAGTCGCCAGCGAAAAGATGCAGGGTGTGTTTTTGGAGATCACTCATCGACGTTCACGTAGAGGATGGGGGTTTTCGGATCGGGGACAGAAAGCTGAGCGAAAATGTGCTGTTTGCCTTCCAGGGCCTCGACGACTTGCTTTGAGGCCGTCCGAGGGATGTAGCCGACGAACTCATTCGTCAGGTCATCGATGACCCGGACTGCCCAAGGATCGTAGGGGTTGTCGGGCTCAGGCTCAAGGCGAAACTCCCGGTCGATTTCGAACTTGGCGACCAGGAGTTTTGTGGATTTAGGGCGGAAGGAAAGACCGGCGAGTTGGACGAGCATTGCGTGGGCTCCTTGAGTTAAGTGGGCAGTTTTGACTCTGCGTACCCAGGCAGGCAACACCTAATAAAGTCGAAAGAAGCGCCCTCACTCCATGCGAAAAAAGTGAGGACGCTCAGTTACAGTGGCAGGGAGGTAACCACTGGGTTAGTTGAGGCCCAGGTCGGCCAAGGAGTTTTCAGAAGCCTTCTTCTGCGCGTTGAGCCGGCGCTTGGCTTCCTTGATGACATCCTCGCGTGCGCTGGCGCGTTCGTAGGCGCCTTCCAGCTGCTCGTCGGTGTAATCCTTGAGCTTCTTGCCGGACTCGACAATCGTCTGCTTGACGGCCTGCTTGGCGATCTTGAGGATTTCGCGGTCGAGGGGGTCGATCGGCTCCCGGCCTGGAGTGGGCATGGAGAAGGTGTACTCGGCGTCGTAAGCGGCAAGGGCTGCGCGGATTTCATCGAGGGTCGGGACGACCTCGCCCTCTTTCAGCGGTACGCCGTCGAGGGCCGCCTTCACGCGCTTGCGGAAGTTGTTGGCGATGTTTTCGGCGCGGGTCTGGTTAAGGGTTTTGGCCTCGACCGCGTTGATGACGTTGCCTTCGGCGTAGGGGGAAGTAACGGTGAAAGTTTCGTCGTAAATGGAGATTTCACGGGTGGACATTGATAGTTCCTTTTTTGATTGGGCCATTGTTGGCTTGCACGGGTATTATAGCAACGCTCGGCGGGGATTGCAAGGGGAATTGTGAGGGCCGGGTATGGTTTAATAACCCGGTTATGGGGCCATATGCGGGCTTATTTAAAGTCCGCCGTGTTGATGTAAGTGAGCGTATCTTTCGTGCGAGTTTGCATGACGTACCGCAAATTCCTATCTTGCCCTTCGTCCCTAATGAGGTGCTGGTCGAGGATGAAGACGTTGTTGAACTCCAAACCCTTTGACTTGTGTCCAGTCATCAACATAATCGGTCCCTGCGAAGCGAAGATGTGCTCCGCATAGGCGATGGCGTCACCAAGTTCCTGGCCTTGCTCAGCAAAAAGCATAAGGCATTCGGCCTGGTCTTCGACGGAACCCTTCGAGCGAGATTTCTTGAGTTTCGCCTCCTTCCATTGCTCGATGGCGTCGAAGACGAGGGCCTGGGGCATGTTCGTGGGGCCCAGTTTCTTGAGGATTTTAACCAGTGCCTTCCCCATGTCGTTGCCGATGATCTGAGGGTAGCGCCCGGCCCGAAGAAGGCGCAAGGCGGTACGAAAGAGAGGAGCGTTGTTGCGGCAGATTATGGCGGCGTCATCAGGGATTGAGTCGGCGGACCACTCGCCGAGAGTGGCAACGGCGCCGGGCTTGGCCCACTGAGGCCATTGCATGTGAGGGGCGCGCCAACGAGCGTGCTCGACGATGGAAGTGGGGCAGCGGAAGCTCACTGAAAGAATGAGCTTCCGCATCTTGAATTGTTCATGGAGGAGGTGCATAGAATTTTCATGGGCTCCCCTGAAGCCGTAGATCGCCTGGCACTCGTCTCCGACGGCAATGAGGCGCTTTTTGACGAGTTTGGAAAGGAATTTGTGGTTGAGGGCGGAAAGGTCCTGGGCTTCGTCAACGAGAACGAGGGGGTAGATTGGCATCACCACCGGAAACACTGAGGGCATGAGGATTTGATCGTTGAAGTCACAGACGCCCTGGAGAGCTTGTTTGATGCTTTCGACGGAAACTTTCTGGATGATTTCAAATTGCACATCAGTGGGTTCGTCGTCGTACCATGCGAAAAGCTCGTCGTCGGACATCAGGGGCTTCGCTTGAGGGAAGTGGTCGTCGGGGACGTAGCCGCAGGTCTTCGCTGCATCTACCATTCGCATTATCTCAGCCATTGTGTCGAAGGCGTGTTTCTTTTCCTCCTTGTCCCGGAGAGCGTTTATGTGGGCGCTTACGAGGTTGTAGGTTTTCTTTGTGTCGATGGTGAGGCGCTTTGAGAGCATTTGCGACCACACTCGATGACCAAGGGAGTTGAGGGTCATGGCGGTGCAATTCTGCGGAAGCCGCTCTTGCATCTCCGTGGCGATCTTTTTGTTGAAGGCGAGGCAAAGAATTTGTACCTTTGGTAGGGCCTCGGCGATGAGGATGAGGGTGCTGGTTTTTGCTGCGCCCGCGAGGGCGCTGATGAGGAGATTGTCCTCGGACGTGGTTGCGGCCTCAACGATGAGATTTTGTTCGGGGGTGGGGGTCATTTCTGCCTCATTTCTTCGATCAAATTGTTCAGTTTCGCCATTTCTTGCAGGCGATCCTCCTCGGTGAGGAACCAGCCCCGCGCCCTTGAGGTCTTAACAGGGAGTTTCGCCCGGTTTTTCATCTGCCAAATCGCTACGCGCGAGGAGTTTTGCATCTTTTCGTAGCCGCGGCCGGTGACTTTCAGAATATCCGCCACCTGATCCTGGGAAACGAAGCCGTAGCGAACGAGGTTTACGTAGATGAGCCACTCCTTCTGCTTGAGGTTGAGGCGAATTTGAATGGCGAAGACAAGCTCTTGGGTAATGGGAGTCATAGGCCGAGGTCCTTGAGTGCTTGCGCGCGTTCGGCCTCTTTTTCAAGGCAGTGGCGTTCATTGGGAGGGAGAGGGGGATTATCGATTGTGTGTTCGATTAGACTCATAAGTTGCCTTGGGACATCTGCGTTAGGGTCATCCGCGTCTTGAATCAAGCCTCTCACAAAAAACAGCCGGTCGAGGACGGCGAAGCTTCCGTCCTCCAGCCGCACAACGTGAACGCAATCGTTTGACCAGCGCTTTGAGAAGGCTTCCTCGGAGGGGGTCATATCTTAACTCCTCTCGGTGCTTTGATCTTGAAAAAATCTTCCATACTCGACACTTCCACATCGCTTCCGCTCGTTGGCTTGCGGAGGTTGATTGCGCTTCCCTCGGGGTCTATGAGGAGGTCGCAGCTTCCCTTCGCAAGCGTGAAGCCGACGTTATCGTAAAGAGTGCCTCCGCTTTGGCGGTAAAGCCGCAGGAAAGAGTAAAGGCGCTGCCGGGCGTGGTGGGCTTTGCCTGCGTTGTCGAGGACGAGAACGAGGGGCTCGTTTTGCTCGATCACTGTGTCGAGAATTTTGCGCTCGCGATCGTATGCGGAGAGGATTTTAGGCGGGGGCATCTGTGGGCTCCAGTGATTTGAGAAAGTTGATTTCGGCCTGGGCGGTTTTGCGGAATTTGGGGGAGTCTAAGCCATGCGTAAGGTAGGCCCAGTGTGCCTCATAATAAGGAGTACTATTGCAGTTCCCTAATCCGGTTTTATGGGAGACAGGGCAATTTTTGCAAGTTATAACGCCATCTTCGTCTTTGCTTGCTTGACAAAGAGCGCACCACTCCGCCTGAGGCGTTTCACCTGGCAACGCTTTATTATCCCTCATCCGTTCCCAGTGCTTGATTGACTCTTGCAGTGGCGTCATAACCCTAGCTCCTTCAACGTGATTTTCATGTGTGTTTCTCTGAACTTCTGGACCATGCGGTCGAGTTGCACCTGCGTAGGGAAGCCTGGGGATGCAATTTTGGTTTCACCGAGTAAAGCGGCAAGCAAAAAGCGATGAAGAACCTGTGCGCCAGCGTAAGTTACTGGCACCACGAGGTCCACGTCGCCCTGGGAGAGAATGAAGCCCTCAGTTGAGGCTTTGATTGTCCACATGAATTATTTCCTTTATGACTGTGACGCCGAAAGCGGCGAGTGCCTCTTCAAGAGCGCCTAGAGTGCAACGAAGCCCCTCCTCGCCTTGTGCGCGAGGAAGAGCGTTGAGGTGGCGGATTTGTATCTCGACCATCCGCCCGAGGGTGCAGGAGAAGCAGTTGCACATTAGTAGGGAAGTTCGTCGAGGTAGGGAGAGGGTTCCGTAGGGGGCTCGTAGTAAGAAAGTTGTGGGGTAGTGAGGGATTTCATGCCTTGGGAGGAAAGCGCAAGAACGCGCTGGTAGACCATGCCGACGGCCATTGAAAGGCCAGCGTTACGCTCAAGCAATTCGATCTTTTCGCCGGGCTGTTCACTGCGGAAAATGCAGCACCAATCTTTTGTGTGTTCGCTGAAAAGAACGTGAACGCTGGCTTTGTGAATTGAGGCCAGGACGTTGAGTTGAGTGATGGTTTCCATTTCAGTCTCCTTGGTTGATTAAAAGGGCCACGCAAGCTGCGAGGGCAATGAGGATGAAGAAGAGGAAGAAAGACATTTTGGGGCCTTTCGAGCATACCAGTCCCCCTTCGGAGGTTGCGATCCTGACTCATCAGCCCGGCTAGGATCAGATTGCCGAGGACGCGCTCACGCGCGTTTCGTCATTTCACAAGTTGTCGGGCCAGCCCCTCAGTTTGGGCAATGACGTAGGCGAGGTTGCGGTAGGTTTCATCTTTATAAGGTATGCCAGCCGGGATTAAATCCCCTGCGTGAGCACAGTCGAAGCCAAGCCAGAAAATGCCCGGCCACTCTGGCCATTCGCCGCCGAAAGTGAGGCCGCCGTGAACGTCAACCTCTGGTTCGTTGTAGTTCATGTTTTGGGCCTGAACGTAGCCGCATAGGTGGCCGTGAGGAGTTCGGCGAATGAGGCAAAGCCTTCCGACGTGTTGCCACATGCAGAGGTTGGGCTCGTGGTGCCAAGGGCCTGGGGGCCAGGTGGTTTTGTCTATGAGGGGAATGGAAAAATTATTAAGTGGTTTCATTTTAGGCGTTCCTGTGTGGTGAAGAAGGGTTTGTGGGGCCAGCCCTCCCTTCGGGAGGCTCATGATTTCACCTCATGGGTTTTGCCCATTGCAGCGTTGTGCATTGCCTCAAGGGCGTCATCAGCTGTTCTGCAAGCTTCGCTGTATGAGTTTCCATTTTGAATTGCTTCCAGTGCCCTTCGCGCGATTGTGAGTTGCTTTTGCAGGGAAATAATGCGCTGTTCTTTGGTCATGATTTGTAATCCGGGCGCTGGTTCGCAAGCGTGATGTGGCGCTCTTCCAGAAAGTCGGCGTAGGACACTGGAAGAAGTTCTTCGAGTTCCTCGATGATTAAGGGGGCTGGAAAACGCCTTGCTTGCTTGCAGCCAAAGTACATTCCGAGTTGTGTGGTCTTGGGAATAAGGTAGCCCTTCATTTCATTTCTCCTTTGAGGTGGGAAGGGGCGGGATTGCCACCGGGGCGGTTTTCGCACCGTACCCGTATCATACCATATCTGGGCCGGGATGCAATCCCGGTCGTGAGGGCTAACCATATCGGGAAATCAGGCTTTAAATGGCGAACCAGACCCTAAAAGGTGCATCAGAATGCACCAGAAGCAACAGGAATAATGCATTTCCGTAACCTATTGATATCATTGGCCCGATAACACTTGTGTCCCACATTGTCCCTGGTTTGCCTGGTGTTAGGCCCCCACCCCCCCATTTCGCCGTCCGCATTATCGAAACATGAAAACATATGGCTACCCCTGTGGTATGGCCCTACCTTCTTATACTCAATAATTTTTTTTTTTTTTAAATAGTCGCAAAATTGGGATACCCCCGAAAATCAGGAATAACAGGGACAATCAGGAATAATGAATCCTCGGGGGTTTTTAGCGTGATAGGCGGCAAACTTTTTAAAAGGCTAGGGTCGTGGCCAAAACGTTTGCGATTGGTGCCACGCGCAAACGTCGTGCGATTGCGGGGCCATTGGCGAAAAACATTCGGTGCGATTTCGCCAAAAACGCCAAAAACCCGGCTTTCACCGGGTTTTCGTATATGGCGCAAATATGGTGAGGCTATTTGATCACAACCTCGTTGCCAAACGTCCATTCCTTCGCCAGTGTGTCGTCGTCGTTAAACAAACCGCACCAATAATAATCTGTCCAAGCGAGTTGCTTCATAGCCATTTGCGCAATAGACTCGGCGTGATCTATGTCGCTTGGCAAATCATACGGATTGATCAAAAGCCTTGGGCAACCAATTCCGCCGTTGAACATAACTTTCATTTTATTCTCCTGTGAGTTGGGGCAGCACCATGCTGCCCCTTGAGGCTACTTCAAACCAAGCGATGACAAATCCAATGCCAAGGTGATCTTCGCCGCACCTGCTTTCTTGTCATCTTCGATTTTCTTCAATTCCAAAGCGCGCGGTTCCAGCGCCTCGGCGTGTTTTTCAAGCAACGCAACAATGATTTCGTCCGCATTGTCAGCTTTGTTAATTGCTTTCCATTGTGCCGATGCCACAACTTCGCGCAAGGCATTGATGCGGAAACGGACCATTGGGTCTGCGCTCTCGCCGACGCGACGTTTCGAAACATTCCCTTCCATCAAATCGGCGACGATTGCTTGCGCCATTTCCACTTTCACTGCCATCGTTTTGTCATCGCCACCAACCTTGTCGTTGACAAAGCGCTGGAAGCCATAACGCAATACGCGATCGAGGGACACAAGTGGCAATTCGCCCATCGGGCAATGCAATGTTTTGGAGTCTTCATTGCCATTGCGGCGGCCTATTGTTGTGTCGCAGGTCATTTCTGTTACAAATTTGAACAGTTCTTCGGCGTCATAGTTTCGCATGATCTTATTCCTTCGGGCGGGATTGCCCCAACAACAGCGCCGCAACGCTGTTGGTAATGTTCCCCGCTTATTTCTTCAATTGCTTAATCAAATTTTTCATCATCACTTCATTTTCGCGGATAACTTTCCAATCAGCTTTGGAAATTAGTCCAGCTTGCGCATATGGTACAATTTGCCTGCGCAACAAATCCAATTTATCTTCCTTTGCACGTTGCATTCTCGCTTCATGAGTGTAACGCAATTCCCGTGCGGCAATCATGTGCAATTGATTGTTATTCAACTCTTCGGCGAATTGTTGTTTTTTGTACTCGTAAATGACTTTCATTGCATCCACTCCTTGTCGGCTTGATTGCCGATGACCTAACCATACCATAGCCATATCGCTTGTCAACAACTAATTTCACCGCGCCTCACAATATTTTTCGATGCCACCCCCTTCTTTATTTCCCGAGGGGGGGTGTACCCCGCCGATGCCGGTGGGCCTCACCCCATACCCCAGGACCTCCGAAAACGCTGCGACAATTTGACTAATTGCGAACTACGGTGGGGTGTGTTTTAATGTGATAGAAGGAGAAAGAAAAATGGACCTGCGTTATGATAGTGAAACTGGCTTATTTTGGTGGACCACCCCGGCGCAACATCGGGATTTGAGGGTGTCTGCCGGGTCAATTAAAAAAGATACTGGATATGTAGCTATTCAAACAAACGGTAGAAGATACCAAGCGCATAATCTTGCCTGGTATTTGACTTATGGAGTGTGGCCTCGAAAAACACTAGACCACATTGATGGTGATACAACTAATAATAAATTGAATAACTTACGTGAAGCCGGGCCTAAATTGCAGCAACTTAACGTAGCTGTTCATAAAGATAAAGAAAGTAGGTGGCCGAGAGGGTTGGATCGTCGATATAAAAAGTTTAGAGTTCGCGTAACGGTTGGAAAAACCAGAAAAGAAAAAGCCGGAATTAATACGTTAGAAGAAGCCTTAGCTCTTTTATATAAATGGGAGGCAGAAGCCCGAGAAGTTATTTCCATGATTTGAGTAGTGATATGGCTTTATAACCTAGTTAAGGAGCCATACCCGCCCCGAACCCGCTTGCCATCACGCCTGCGGTGTGCTATCATCTCGGGATGTCAAGCGCCCTTGCCCTCACCCCGGAAGATGCAGCCATGCTTCACCAGCTGGAAGCGCAACCGCGCCCAATTGACAGGGTGCGGCAGAAGCATCACCTTTTGGCGCGATACATTGCCAAGGGCTATGGTCTCGGCGAGGCAGCTTTGCTGGCGGGTTACGGCACTGGCACCGCCCGGCAATTGGAACTCGACCCCACCTTTCAGGAGCTTGTCCGCTACTATTCTCTTGAACTAGAGCCCTTCAAGGAACAGATGGTTGTGAAACTCCAGGCCATTTCGATGGAGGCCGCGGATGAAATCCTCGACCGACTCGATGACCACGAGCTTCGCACAAAGATGCCCACGAAACAGCTTGAGGCCCTAGTAACTCTCGGAACCGATCGCCTGGGCTTGCCTCCGAAGCAGGCCGCGCAGGAACTTAACGTGAACGTGAATATCGCAACGAGGCTCGAAGCTGCGCGTAAGCGCGTGGAAAGCCGCTTAATCGAACATGAGGCACAGGATGTACCAGTTAATTCCGACTCTTGACACCGGCGCCTACGCGAGTGGCGACGTCCTCTTCAACTTTGTTCGGATTGAGGGCCTGGCCGCCAGCAAAGAATACTTCCTCCAGTCCTTCAGCGTCATTGACGCATCAGACTCCGGTGTTGATATGACCCTGTTGTTCGCTGGCTCCGCCCTTGACCTTGGCACAGTGAACTCCGCTGTAAGTATCAGCGATAGCGATGCCCTTCAAATATACGGGGCACTCACAATCTCTAATTACATTTCGGCCTGGATTGATCTTGGTGGCGCCAAGATAGCAACAGTTGTTGGCGGCGGCCTGGTCCTTCCCAGCCCCCTCTATGTCGCTGGCATCGCTGGCGGCACTGCCACCTACACCGCAAGTTCCCTCACCCTCAACCTCGCTCTTATGCCGGTGATGTGAGTTGAGAAGTGTACTCAAATTACTTCTCGCGGGAAATAGCTTGGGCGGCGGCAGCATCGCCTACACCGGGCCGCAGATCGTCATCATCGGCTACGGGCAGAGCAACTGGCTGAAGCACATGACAGATCCCAGCAGCCCGGATGCGGCTGTGAGCGGGACATCCTATTTCGACGGCAGTTCATGGACGACGGTCCCTGCAGCAAATGGCGTCCGCAAGATGCTCAACTCCATCGCCACGACAACCGGAAAAACTGTTGGCATCATTTCTGGCGGGCAGACAGCCGTCACCATCGAAGCGCTAATGCCGGGAGGGGCTGGTTATTTCGAGGCTCTGGAAACCAAGATCATCGCCGCTGCCACGGCTGGCGCAGAAGCGGTTTACATCGTCTGGCACCAGGGCGAGGGCAACGCCAATGTGGCCAGTCCGAACGCGACGACACACAGGACCGCCCTCGACACAATGCACGGCCATCTCGTGACGGCTCTTGGCCGAACCAAGGCCACGGTGCCTTTCATTCTGTCCAGTCTGGCGACGGTCACAGACGTTAGTTACACATTCCCGGACACGTCATGGGCAACCATTCAGACCGCACTTGCAACGGCACACGACACCTACCCCTATATCCATTATTCGCACTCCAACATGGACGCCGACCTTGGCGGGTCGCCGAACGTCCACTGGACCCCTGCCAGTTATGGCCGGTCGGGCGAGCGGTATGCGCGGAAAATCCTTGCCCTGCGCGGTGATATAGCGGCAGCACCAGCATGGTACATCGCCAGTATGGCGATTGTCGATGCCACACATACAGACTTCACCATCACGCATTCGGGCGGTACAGATTTTACTCCTACCTCGGCAATTACCGGCTTTGAAATCAGCGACAACAACGGCGCTTCCTATGTAGTCCCCAGCGCCTGCGTCCGTCAAAGCGCTACTGTAATTCGCGCCACGCATTCATCTCTCAGCACCACAGCGGATCGAACCGGGCGATACCAGTATGGCAAGACACCAGTTGTCACCGCGCCCGTTGTTGACAACAGTTCCATCGCCAGCCCGCTAAATCATTCCATGCACCAGGCATTGACGGCTGCTGGCAGCGGCGCTCTTCCGGTGCCGACGTACAGGACAGCGGCATCGCGCTCTGAGGGCAATCCGGCAACCACCAGCACATATAGCGCGCTCAATCTCGGCGCGTCCTCTACCACTGAAGAGTTGATGGTGATTTGCGCTGTGCATTTCGCCGGCGGACTGCTGCCATCAGTGACCGCATGGACGCTCACGCCGTCGGGCGGAAGCGCGGTTGCCGCGACATCCGTCTTGACGAGTGCCGATACAAATCCGGCGCACAGATTTGTGACATTCATCATCCCGGCTGGGTCTAACTTAAGTTCGGCCTCAATGGTGATCACTCACGGCTCGACGTTCAACAACGGGCGGGCGGTGTTCGCCACGGTTCCGACTGGCGATCTTTCGTCAACGACACCTGTCTACGCTGATACAGCGTTTGTCGCATCCGGCACTGTGGCTACAATTGAAGCCACGACGTCAGCGGACGGATTCTACATCGCGCTTGGCGGTGATACCTCCTTCTCGGGCACCGCGACATGGACCGGCGATGAGGCGATTGCCGAGCGGCACGATGCCATTGGTGTTGGCGATATTGTGACCTTGGCCGATGCCTCCGGCACGGCGGCATCGACGTTGGCCAACACTGTCACAGTGACATTCACCGCGTCCGGCGCCTTGCGGCTTTCAGTTGTGAGCTGGCGGTAGATTTGATCAGCGCCAAACCGTAGGAACATGCGAATTACATAATGAATGACGAACTCATAGAAATTCTCGCAGGCTTTGCCAAAGACCCCCTTGGCTTTGTCCTCTGGGCGTTTCCTTGGGGAGAGCCGGGGGAACTGGAGTTCTACGACGGCCCCGAGTCCTGGCAAGTTAAAATCCTAAAGCAACTTGACGAGGGCCTACTTACAGTGGAGGGCGCAATTCGCCTCGCCCGGACCTCCGGCCATGGCATCGGCAAATCGGCCCTGGTTTCGTGGTTGATTTTGTGGGCTATGTCCACCTGCCCTGACTGCGTAGGCGTCGTGACGGCAAATACCGAAACGCAGCTTAAGACAAAAACGTGGGTCCAGCTTGCCGTTTGGTATCGCCGTTGCCTCGCAAAAGACCTCTTCAAAATGACCGCCACGGCGCTCTTTAGCGTCGATCCCGAGCACGAACGTACTTGGCGAATGGATATGGTTCCGTGGTCCGAACGGAACACCGAGGCCTTCGCCGGCCTCCACAATCAGGGCCGACGTATTCTTCTTGTCTTCGATGAGGCCTCCGCCATCCCCGATACGATTTGGGAAGTTGCCGAAGGCGCTCTTACTGACAAAAACACTGAGATCATTTGGGCAGTGTTCGGGAACCCGACCCGAAACAAAGGTAGGTTCCGCGATTGTTTTCCGGGGGGAAAGTTCGCGCATCGCTGGCAAAGCCTCGCCATTGACTCCCGCTCCGTTTCCTTTACGAACAAAGAGCAGATCAAGGAGTGGATTGATGACTACGGAGAAGACCACGACTTCGTGCGCGTTCGTGTGCGAGGCATTTTTCCCAGGGTGGACGCAGAGAGTTTTATTTCCTTTGAACTCGCTACTGAAGCAGTCAGCCGGGACTTCTACAAACCTAATGATCCCGTTGTCCTCGGTGTTGACGTCGGTCGGTTCGGAAACGACCCTTCGGTAATCTACCCGCGCTGCGGGCGGGACGGCATTACTCGTCCGATCGAAATCTACCAGCAGATCGACACTATGTCCCTTGTCGCCCGGGTGGTCGCAGCGTACCACCGCCATCACGCTGTGATGGTTTTCGTTGACGTTGGCGGAGTCGGCGGCGGTGTCGTAGACCGCCTGCGCCAGCTTCGCATTCCAGTGATGCCAGTTGACTTCGGCTCCTCACCTGATGAAATCAACATCGGCGACGACAGGGGGACGAAGTACAACAACAAGAGGGCCGAAATTTGGGGTGCCATGCGGGACTGGCTGAAGACTGGCTCAATCCCCGCTGAAGTCAAGGGGAATGAGCAAACGCTCGTGGATGAACTCACCGGCCCCTCCTTTACATTGACGGCCAAAGAGGCCATTCAGCTTGAGACTAAAAAAGACATGCGCCGCCGTGGAGTACCCTCGCCGAATATCGCCGACGCCCTGGCTTGCACTTTCGCTATGCCAGTCTACGCCGGGCGCGATGATGAAACTACCGAAGTCCAGGTCTTCACCCCTGACTACGACCCCTATTCTCAAGAAAGGAGAATACACTGATGGGCTTTCTTTTTCCCTCTCCGAAAAAACCACCCCCTCCGCCAACGACTCCCACGAATGCTGACGCCAGCGTCGTCGCCGCGGGCGAACGAGGCTACAAACCTTTTCAATCGTTGGTCGCCACTGGTTCGGCCTCCGGCCTTATTACGAAGGCAAAGACCTACAAGCGCTCCTTGATTGGAGGTTCCCAGTGAAAATTGATCCGAGTATTCTCTCCTCAAAGAAATCCCTGATGGCCGGTATGGAAACGGAAAGGAACAATTTTAAACAGATTTGGAGAGAACTCGCGGATTACATTTTGCCGACGCGCTACACCTGGCTCCTGTCGGAGACGGAACGGCAAAAGAAGCTCACGAAAAACCCAAATATTATTGACGGCACTGCGACGAAGGCGGCAAGGACGGGGGCCAGCGGCCTCCTCAACGGCATTACCTCGCCATCCCGTCCTTGGTTCAAGCTTCGCCTGAAGCGCGACCCCTCAAACCAGAGCTACGAGGTCCGGCGCTGGCTTGACGACGTTGAGCGCATCATCTTGCAGACGATGGCCGACACAAACTTTTATAACTCGTTGGCGACAATGTATCTCGATTTGATTATCTTCGGGACCAGTGCGACACTTATCTACGAGGACTACAAATCCGTCTTTCGTTGCTACAACTGTTCCCTCGGGGAGTTCTTCATCGCCAATTCATCCACTGGTCTGGTGGACACGTTTGGTCGCCAGTTCAAATACACCGCCCGCCAGTGTTACGAACGATTTGGCGACAACGTAAGCGAGCAGGTGAAGCGCGAAGCCACCGACCAGGGCGCAAAACAACTTAACTCGTACACCGTAACCCATCTGATTGAGCCGAATGATGGAAAAATCGCCAATGTCGCAAAGATTTTCCCAATCCGCGAACTTTTCTGGCTTGATAAAGATGAGGAGGGCCACATTCTTTCTGTTCGAGGCTTTAATGAACTTCCCGGCATTTTCCCTCGTTGGGAAATCTCCGGAAACGATGCTTACGGGTCTGCCCCCGGCATGGACTCCCTCGGCGACATCATCCAACTCCAGCACGAACACAAACGGAAAGCCCAAAGCCTAGATTACATGGTGAAGCCGCCGGTCCTCGCCGATATCCAGCTCGCACACAGGCCCTCGGCCCTGCTGCCGGGAGGCCTCACTTTCATCGCCGGAATAAACAACGTCGGCGCGAAGCCAATTTACACTGTCAACCCGCCCCTGCAGGAAATGACCCTCGACATCAAGGAAATCCAGGGCCGCATCCGGGAGTTTTTCTACAACGACCTTTTCACCAAGATTTCTCAGCTAGATACCGTGCGAACGGCGACGGAAATCGACGCGCTGCGGGAAGAAAAACTTATTCAGCTTGGGCCGGTGCTCGAACGTTTTGAAAATGAGGCCCTTGATCCGGCAATCGCCAGGATTTTCTCCATCTGCGGCCGGGCTGGGATCATCCCTCCGGCACCACAGGGCCTTGGGGACGAGGAACTCGAAATTCAGTACGTTTCAATCCTCAGCGCCGCGCAAAGCGCTGTGGGCGCCGCTCCGTTGGAGCGCTGGCTCGCCTTCGTCGGGCAGATCGCCCCGGTGTATCCAAGTGCTGTGAACGCCGTGAACTGGGACGAGGTCATCCGCGACTACGGCAAGGACATTGGGGTGAAGGCGAAGCACATCAACTCAATTGAAGAGGCCGCCGATCGAACCGCTGAACAAGAAAAGATTTTGCAGGCCCGGGAAATGGCGTCGCAGGGCACCGCGCTGGTTGAAGCCGGGAAGACTCTATCCGAAACGCAGGTTGGGGGTGGCTCCAACGCCCTCCAGCAGTTGATCAGTGGCTGATATGGCTTATTGCTTTCCCTCCTTCCTTATGCTAAATTGCCGCGATGCAAAACGATAGAGCCCTGCGCACCGCCACCAACAAACTGCAATCGCAGCAGCTTGCGCGGGACCGTCAGATTGACGAAGCCCTGCGCGCGGTGATGCAGCACCAGCAGGGCCGCAGGTTTATCAATTGGCTTCTTTCCTTGGGAAAGATTGGCCGCAACCCTTACACAGGCCAGGCCCTGTCGACAATGTTTAATTGCGGGGAACTCAACACAGCGCAGCAACTCCAAGCGCGCATCATTGATCTCTGCCCCGAACAGTATTTAATAATGGTGAAGGAACTTGAAGATGAACGAAGAAGTGACGCAGCCTATATTGACCGAGCCCGTGACGACGGAGACGAAGACGGAGCCGACTCCATCACTGATCAGTGAGGCCGCGAAGACAGTCGAGGCGCCAGTAGTCGAACCCCTTAAGGTCGAAGACTTCAAAGACGTTGCCGGGTTTGATGCTGCGGACCCGCATCTCAAGTCTTACGTAGACACCATGAACGACCAGGCGCTCTCCCCGAAAGAGCGTGCAACGAAACTCTTGGAACTGCAAAAAGCGGTTGTGGACGGCCTCTCTGAGAAGGGAAACCAGGCGTTCATGAAGATGAATGAGGATTGGGCCGCGCAGACGCGGGCTGATCCGGAGTTCGCTAACGGCAAGCTTGAGCCCGCCCTCGGTGGTATCTCCAAGCTCGTCAACCGTTTTGGGGGACCGGAGACGCGTGAAGCGTTTGACTTGACGGGGGCTGGAAATCATCCAGCGATCATCAAGTTTCTTCACAAGATGAGTGCGATTTTAAACGAGCCGGGGCCAGACCCTCAGAAAGTCATCCCCCCGGTTGCGCCGAAAGATCGCGCTTCAGTTATGTTCCCCAACCAAGGATAACAGAAAATGGCAACACTACAGACTAAATGGCCCACCTTGCTGGACTTTGCGAAGGCCAGTGACCCCGACGGGAAGATTTCACAGGTCGCAGAAATCCTCACGGAGACGAATGAAATCCTCGAGGACATGGTTTATGTTGAGGGCAACCTCCTCACCGGCCATCGTCACACCATTCGCACAGGATTTCCTGACCCGACATGGCGCAAGTTCTATGGTGGTGTTCAGCCGACGAAAGGTTCGACCCGTCAGGTCACTGACTCCTGCGCAATGCTCGAATCCTACGCGGAAGTTGACAAGGCCCTTGCGGACCTCAATGGCAATTCTGCCGCATTCCGTCTGATCGAGGACTACGCTCATATCGAAGGCATGAGTAATTTCCTCGCTCGCGGTCTTCTCTACGGCGACGAAACGCTCGACCCTGAGAAGTTCACTGGGCTGTCGCCTCGTTATAATCTGCTTTCCGCTGATAACGGCGAGAACATCATCGACGCAGGCGGTACGGGCACTGACAACACTTCCATTTGGCTGGTGTGTTGGGGACCGCAGACCGTCTTCGGTATTATCCCGAAGGGCTCAACTGCTGGCTTGAAAATGGAAGACAAGGGCCAGGTCACGATTGAAAACGTGGATGGCTTAGGCGGTCGTATGGAAGGCTACCGGACTCACTACCGGATGGACGTAGGCCTCACCGTTCGGGACTGGCGCTACGTAGTTCGCATTGCCAACATCGACAAGTCTGCCCTGACCGACGATGCTTCGTCAGGCGCCAATCTTGTCGATCTGATGGTGAAGGCAACGGAACAGGTGCCTAACCTCACCGTAGGCCGCCCGGTCTTCTATATGTCGCGCGGTACTCGTACCAAGCTGCGTATGCAGATCAAGGCGGCGTACAAGTCTGCCACTATGACCGCTGAAAATGTGGGCGGCAAGCGCGTTGTTATGTTTGACGAAATCCCCGTCAAGCGTGTTGACGTTCTTTCCGTTGATGAAGCTCGTGTTGTTTAAGGAGAACACAAAATGATCCTCGATGAAAGCCTAGAATTTGCTGACGCAGTGAGCGTAGCCGCTGCCGCAGGCACTGCGTTGATTGGCGATGTTGTTGATCTCAGCCTTGTGGGGTCTGACCTCGGCAACGGCGAAGATATGTGGGTGGTTATTCGTACAACCACAGAAATCATCACTGCAGGCGCAGCTGGCACTATCCAGTTCTTCCTCGCCAGTGATGCCCAGGCCGCCATCACCACCGGCTTTACGCAGCATCTTGCTTCGTCTGTGCTGGTATCGGATGACGCCGCAGCTAACTCTTCGGAGTTGAACGCTGGCGGTACTATCCTGATGGCGAAGTTACCGACTGGCACTTACGAGCGTTACCTCGGAATTATGTGCACCATCGCAACGACGACTGTGACTGCGGGAGCTATCGATGCTTTCCTCACTCGCAACGTCGCTAAGTGGCGCTCGTATCCGAATAACATTCAGTAATCATCATGCTAGTTAATCTCGCACGCGATGTTTACCTGGATAAGCTTTATGAAAAGAAGCACAACCCAGTAGAGGTTCCGGAAAGTTTCCGGGACTGTCTCCCCTCGGGGGCGGCTATTCTTGCCGGAGCGCCGCCCCCGAAGGTTGAGCAACCGAAACCAGTCTTAAACACGATGAGTTCAATGACTAAGAAACCCGCTAAGAAAGCGGAAACGATGGGCGACTTAGCCCGTGAGGACGACCTGAACGACTAGGAGTGTAGGCTGTGGCGCTAAGTGTTCTCGAGATTTATAACAATGCTTTAGGTCTCGTGGGCTCGCGTCACAGCCTTACTTCTGTAAGTGATAAACTGCGGGAAGCCGACCTCTGTAATCAATACTATCCGACCGTGAGGGAACAGGTGTTTTGTGCGGCGCACTGGTCCTGCGGCAAAACGGCCCGCCGACTTACCCTACTTAAAGAGCGCGATACGTCTATTGATTGGGTGGATACTGAACCGATGCCGCCCTGGCGTTTCGCTTACAGCCGCCCCTCGAATTGCGCCCATCCCAGGTACTTCACTACTTACGGTTCATTTGAGGTCAGTCGTTACGGTACTTCAAACGCATTCCTGTGTGATACAGAAGACCCAATCCTCATCTACACTCATGTTGAAAATGACACCTCGCTTTGGGACTCGTACCTCACATCCGCAGTGTATACCGGGCTGGCAGCGGCAATCGTTCGCCCTCTCACAGGTTCGACGCGCAAGGCCAATGACCTCGTTCAAGAGGCTAACCGCTACATCATGATTGGGCGAGAATACGAGGCTAACCAAGATAGTACGTATTTTGATTTCATGCCTGAGTCCCTAGCGGCTCGCGGCATCAGCGGCCCCACCAATCCCAACAGATTTATCTACCCGGTTGGTCCCCTCTTTATGGGAGTGTCTGGCTGATGCCCGGGCAGTTCGTTAAATTCAGTTCAGTTGCGGGAGAGTTAGCCCCTGCATACCGTAACAGGACTGATTTGCAGAAATACGACCTCGCCCTTTCACGGGGCGATAACTGGTTTATTGATTATCAGGGCGGGCTGTCTACACGTCCGGGGACTGAGTTCCTCGACTACATCAAGGATGATGACAAAAATGTCAAGATGGTCCCGTTTCAGTATTCTTTTGGCATCGCTAATACTTACGTGGTTTTGTTTGGGAATAATTATATTCGCTTTCTGCAAGATGGTGCCTATGTTTTAGAAAACCAGAAGGCGGTGGCCAGTGTCTCAGTGCATCGCATCACGGCGCCTGGCCACGGCTTCTCAAACGGCGATTGGGTGAAAGCGAAGAAATTCAACGATGCCGCCCTAGACGGCCACACCTTCGTCGTGACAGCGGCGACAACGAATGAGTTTAACTTACTCACTGTGGATGGCGCAGCGGTTTTAATCCCAGTTTGGTCCACGTCGGCGAGGATCGCTAGGATTTACACTCTGGCTTCGCCCTTCGGCACTGTCCGAATTGAGTCTCTCGTAACTCATCAGCTCTACGACACCATTCGTATAACATCCAGCGAACAAATTTTTTCGCCTTACGATCTCATTCGTGTGAAATCGGATGAATGGACTCTGACAAAAACAGATTTCACTAACTCCATCCCGCGCCCGACCGGCCTGACGGGGAGTGGAGACACTTCCAGCGGTGACTCCACCGTGATCTTCGCGGTCACAGCGGTTAGTAAAGAGGATGAAGAAAGCCTTCCCTCGGATCGTTTGTTTATTCCAGGGCTTCGCGACTACACTACCACAACAGGCTACGCGCGGATACAGTGGACTCCGCAGGAGAATGTACGTTACTACAACGTGTATCGCTCTATCGTCGGGCGAGATGGCAATATGACCTTGGCCCAGCCCCTCGGCTTTCTTGGCCGAGCCTATGGCGCCACTTTCACTGACAACAACATCGTTCCTGACTTCACAGTGACGCCGCCCGTCGGTATCAATCCTTTCGCGGACAGCGGAATTTCCTTCATCAACGTGGACTCTCCCGGCACTGGCTACGACAAGCTTTCTACTGTAACAGTAACAGATGCCACCGGCTCCGGCTTTGAAGGTTTCCCGGTTGTTTCCAAAACAGGCCAGTTGCTCGCCATTGTCGTAGTTAACTCCGGGCAGGATTACACCGCACCAGTCGTCACAGTATCGATTGGGGCAGGGGCTGTTCTTAGCGTAGAACTCACAGAAGCTGATGGTAACAAGCCCGCCGTCGGTTGTGTATTTCAGCAAAGGCAAGTATATGCTAGTACCTTCAATAGACCTCTTGGTATTATTGGCAGCCGTATTGGTCTGTATAATAACTTTGACGTAAGCACCCTGGTACTGGCGAATGACTCTTATTCATTCGATATAGACTCCGACATCATCGAGCGGATTAAGCATCTTCTGCCGACCAGGGCCGGACTTCTTATCACCACAGCCGCCGGGCTTTGGCAACTTTCTGGCACTAACGACGGGCCTGTCACGGCAATTGATGCCGGGGCTGACCGCCAATCCTACACTGGTGTGGCCGATGTTCCGCCTTTAAAACTCAACGAAGACATTGCCATCATCGACGCTGAGAATAAATCAGCTCGTTTGCTTGCATACAGTGATTACCAAAAAAGTTACATGAGTAATGACATAAGCATTCTTTCCAACCACTTTTTTGACTCAAACAATCCGATCATCTCTTGGGATTACTTCAACGGTCCCCATCGACTCATAAAAGCAGTCCGCGCTGATGGCTCCATGATCGTCGGCTGCGTTGTGAAAGAGCATGACATTTTTGGCTGGACTAAGTGGACCACCCAGGGCTACTTTAAACAGGTCATGCGTCTGCGTGAGGAAATCGAGGATCGCTGCTATTGCATTGTTGAAAGAACACTCAATGGCGTAGTGCATAAGTTGATTGAAAGGTTTGCGCCTAGGAATATAACTGACCTCGAAGATTACGTGGGAGTGGATTGTTCGCTTACGTTACCGCGCCTTTCTTACGACGTGTCGGTGCAGCCCAATCAATTGATCGGCCGTGTTCGCCTGACGACTACATCGGCAACATTCGACAGCTCGATGATTGGTTGGCGTTGGCGCGGGGGCGGAGGCCGTGGGGAAGTCATTGGCTTTGTGAGTAACAAAATTATCGACGTGGAATTGGATACTCCAATTAGGGCGAAGGTGCCGGAGACTGAAATACCTGCGTTGCTTGCGCCGGGTGAATGGTCACTCGATCCGCCGACAACTCGGATTGGCGGCATAGAACACTTGGAGGGAATGAGCGTTTCCGTTCTTCGGGATGGCGACACTTACCTGGCGAAGAGTGTTGTGAACGGTGTTGTTCATTTCGGAACTGCGGAGTTCACCAGGGCGGTCGCCGGACTTCCATTTACTTGCATAGGGCAGGCTTTGGCTCTTAGCAGCCCTAACAAGGCGGTGGAGTACTCACGCAAGCGTGTGGTGGCGATTGCCCTTTGGCAGAATGAAAGTCGGGGGCTCAAGGTCGGAGCCCGCCTTGCTAAGCTTTATTCGTTGAATGAAAAATCCGACGAAAATTATAATCAGTTCACGCAATTGTTCAGCGGTATTTCTTTCTCGTCGGTGGAAGGATCGTGGCGGCCCGAGGACACTTTCTTCTTTATTCAAGACGAGCCTCTCCCGGCTTCGTTGCTCGGCGCGATGATTGAGGCTGATGTTGGAGATGATGATGATTAAGTTGAAAAAGATAACCGCAATGCCTAAGCTTCCACTTTCGCCTTATGCGCAGTGGGAATGGAACAATACAAGTGAGCCGGAAGAAAAGAGTCGTTATATCTTTAACCACTCGCGAGTGTGGTTGCTTTCGGTTGATGAAACCCCTGTGATGATCCTGGGTGTGTGGAAGCTTTCGCTTGTGGGCTCAGGAAATAGGTTGTGGGCGATTGCACTCCAGCCGCTGAAAGACTATGGGCTCCGAGTGGTGCGGTTTCTTCGCCGGGCCATTCGTATGCTGAAAAAGTTTTGCGGCGCACTCTCCAGCGTTACTGTTGGGAACTTTAAGCAGAACGAAAAGTTTGCGCGGCTGGTTGGTTTTAATTGCATAGGCTTCACTCGTGATCCAGCGGGCAGGCAATTTCATTACTTTGAGGCAAGATAGAGATGGCTTTTGTCGGGGCTATTGGCTCAATCCTTGGTGGCGTGATCGGGCTGGCGCAAGCCAGCTACCAGGCCAAGGTTGCGCAGATGAACGAGGACATTGCGAAAGATAACGCAAAGCGATCGATTGAGCGCTCGCAGGTTAACGAACAGGACCAGGCCGCCCTTACGTCGCAGATGCTCGGGGAACAAGAAGCGGCACAAAGCGCAAGTGGGCTTTCTTTAAACAGTGATACCTCGCGGCGCATTCGTAAGGCCTCGCAAATACTCGGGCGTAAGGACGTTCTCAACGTGCGTCAGGCCGGTGAAATTGAGAAATATAACTATCTCGTTGAAGCATCGAACCAGGATGCCGCCGGAAAAATGGCGATGATTGGCGGCATTGGTTCACTCCTGAGTGGCTTCGTCAACGCCGGTGGGAGTCTCATCGGTTCCGCTCCGGCAACTGCATCACCCTATGGCCCGAAACCTTATCCGAAACCGAGTATGCTTTCATGAAAATTCCGCACGAAGTAGTAGGCCGGACTCAGCCCTCGACTCAGGGGCAGGCGTATTTTGCTGACTCCAGCGGCCTTGCTGCTAAGGGCTTGCAACAGCTTGCCGGAGCGTTTGAAGGCCTGGGTGGAGTCCTACAGCAGCGGCAATCGAAGGTGGAGCAATTCACCGCTATTCAAAATGGAGAAGAGTTTCAGCAGAACCTTAACCTAGCTGTGACAGAACAGCGGCGTCAGGCCGATCCGGCCGACACTACAATCGCCGAGCGTAACCTTGCCCTCTTCAACAACCTTGCCGCAGATACCTTAAAGAAAACACCAGCTTCGCAACGCGCTGCTATGCAATCAACCCTCGAACAGCAAAAGACTGCGTTCATGGCCGGGTCGTATAAGTTTCAGTACGATCAGCAAGATGACTGGTTCCGTAAGGGGATTGGAGACTCACTCGTAAGTGCGCAGAATGCGGTAGGCAAGGACTGGTCGAACGAGGGGGTTGACGCCCAGATTGCGGCGATACAGCAGAAAATTGATGCCTCGGATTTGACTGTTACGGAAAAGCAGAAGATCACTGAGGAAGCGAAGATGCTTTTGCTTTCGACGCAATATAAGCAGGCCGTGATGAATGGAGAAGAACAAACTGCAAGCGGCTCGGCGACAGGGGCTACGGTAGCTGGAGGCGATCGTGGCAAGCAACTTGCTTTTGTAGTTCACGAACTTGGCGGGGCAGAAGCTGACGCTAATGCAAAGTTAAAAAGTGCAACTACAGTAGAAGAAGCTACAGCTGCTTTTATAGGTTACGAACGGCCGCAAGGGTGGACTCCGCAAAACCCTCAAGGGGGGCATGGCTTTAGTTCTCGTTTGGCAAACGCAAAGAAAGTGCTTGCGGGAAAAGCTACAGCGGAAGCTATGCAAGCTCGTGGCTATTTTGAGTCACAAGGCTATACTGCAGAACAAGCTTCAGGTATCGTTGGTAATTTGATGCAGGAAAGTGGGGCGAAATTAAATCCTGGTGCGCTGGCTAAAAATGATGCCGGGCCTGGAAATCATTCTATTGGAATTGGACAGTGGAATAAAGAACGTCTTGCTGCAATGCAGAAATTCACAGGCCAATCGGCTGGTGTAGATTTGCCTGATGGATCAGGACTTACGAGCAAGGGTAGTGCACTTGACGCTGATCCGCGTTTCGATAGTATCCCGCTCGACCAGCGCGAAGCCATCGCCAATGACGCTAGGGTTTTGCGTAATCGTGAACTTGCTGCGCAAACAGCGGAACAAAAACAAATCCATGAAAACTACACAGAGCAGATGCTCCGCGACATCTACACTGGAAAGGTGGATAAGAACAACTTCACGCAAGCTTGGCAAGACGGCAAGATTGACTACACTGAATTCTCCAAGATGAACGAAGCACATAATAAATTCACTGAACATAACAGCACGTTAACTTCGGCACTGGAAACGCAAGGCAAGGGTATGCCGCTGGATGCCGGTGGCGCCAACGCTATCGCTTCGGAGTTTAAACAACCTGACGGTCTTTACGGCAAGGACCCTGCAGTAGCGCAGAAAATTATTTCAACTGTACGGTCGGATGGCATCCTCGCCCCGGTGAACCAGAACGTGCTGGAGTCTATGATTTACGGAAGCGATGTAGCGAAGCAGGCTTATGCGCTGAAGTTGCTTGCGGGAATTGCAGATAACTCTGTAATGGCTTGGAATAAGCTGCCGCAGGAATTGCGTAGCCGGGCCCTGGCTTTTCAATCGCAGGTGTCTACTGGTGCAGACGATCTCAGTGCCGCAAAGAAGGTTGGCGGTAATTACTCTCCGGAAGAAATGCGTCAGCGCGATCTGCTCCGCGAGCAGGGGCAGAAGCTTTACACAAACAAAGAACTTGCGGGCGTGGACGTATCGGCGCAGCCAGCCACGAAGCTTAATGATTTAAAAGCTTATTGGTTTCAGCTTTGGTCGCAAAATCCTGTCGTTACCGCTACGCAAGTTGGGGCAATCAACGAGTGGTACCAGGGGGCCTGGCTTGCCAATTTTACCGACTCAGGTAACGTTGCACATGCAACGGAACTTACGAATAAGCAATTCGATGACACTTGGAAAGTCACAAACGTAGGAACAGTACCGACGGTGACGCGGTTTGCACCGGAGAACCTGATGCCCGTTAGTGGCGAGGACCGGGACCACTCGTATATGAAAGATCAGATGGTTGCGCAAATCAACGGTCAGCCTGGCGAAAAGTATTCCTTGGTCGCTGACGACACCACGGTTGCTGAGTATCAGGCTTATCAGCGCGGCGGTATGAAACCTGCGACAGTGTTGGATCAGATAAAGAAGGGCGTGAACACACTCGTAGGGCAAGATATTTTGAAAACCGATGCGCCTCCCCCTTCCTACAAGGTACTTCGCGTCAGCCCCGACGGTATTCCGCGCATTTTCTTAGTTATCTTGGGATTCCTTGTCTAAATGTCCATGATTTTATCGAATTGCCAGATTCTGGAAGTCCTATCTTTTCCTAATGAAATCAGCTGCTGGAAATTATGATCAAAACTCATGCTAATAATCTTAGCCTGATGACCACCCAAGGCATGTATGATATCCATAGTGATAAAGTCCAAAATAACAATATGGTTATCGTTATTGTAGGTAATAATGATGTATTTTTACTTGTTATCTAAGCATATTTAACTGATTTAGCTC
>ERZ650310.72-NODE-72-length-29075-cov-7.488491_pt1 | contig 29075 bp, 41 predicted proteins | sample MGYA00376246_ERZ650310 | MGnify/ENA primary metagenome ERZ650310 (study PRJEB26733, sample SAMN07839286) | wastewater metagenome | biome: small river; feature: stream; material: water | place: USA: North Carolina | collected 2016-03-01 ...
TTTCCCTACACGACGCTCTTCCGATCTTAGGTAAGGTCTTTTTCAGGATAATTGAAGAGGAAACACTTTTATCTAGATACAAAGAAGATTTTTCATTGATTATTTTTTTATTATTATTAATATTTTAATAACTCATTTTACCTTTCTCGCCTTCAGAAGTCATTATTTTACCTGCTGTTCTATTCCCCATCCCATCACCCATCGCAGTTAATGTTCCTTTTGTTTTAATATTTTTTTTAGCTTTTAGCTTTTTTTTAGCTTCTAATATTTTATTCATAGTATTTACTTAATTAGTTATTAACATAGCAGTTAACTTATAATAGTTAACATAGCAGTTAAACATAGTAGTATCTTTACTTAATCATTGTCTTTAACTTCTATGTTCTCTTTCTCTATAGAGTCTTTAGAGTACACAGCTTCGTCATCGTTGTCAAGGGAATTTAGCAGTCCAGCCAAAACAATGTTGTTCTTCCCATGCTTGATGCTCAAAGGGGCATAGGTGCTGATCTCCTTGAGGCATGGTAGGCAAGTGTCCAGGAATTCATTGGTGAATCCATTTTTAAGGGTTGATTCAAGGTCATTTAAGTTTTTATCGCAACACACACAATGGGTCATAGGAGCCTCTCTAATGTTGTTTGGCTAGGGTAGCCTAGGCTTAGGTGTTCTAACGCGTTATAGGCTCTTCTAGAGCCCTTCCTGAGTGTCTGTCAACGTGGTGGCTTCCATGCATCACCAAAGTTCCTGATAAACTTAGCAGCCCCGGCTTTATCAGTGCCATTTGTGTTCAACCACTCAGCCACCATGGCAGTTGTCATTTCGTGTTTACATTTCATATATCCTACCATTTCAATGGCCTCTACAATAGCGTCAGGCCAGTTATTACTGGTAAAGCATTGTTCCAGTATTGGTTTAGGAATTGTTGACATTATTAGTACCTTTAATGTAATTCAGAACAGAATCTGGTATTGTATTGTTTCGTTTGATAATAGTCAATGGTGCCAATGCCGCAGGTAATAGTTTCTTTCCATGTTCACAGTATGATACTGGAAAAGGCCATATATTATTAAATTTACAATTACACTGTTCTGTATTACTCATAACGTAAACTCCCCATCAAATGAGGATTCACAATCCCCATAGTTAAGTTTCTCAAGAATTGATTTTGTTTTGTATATCATATTGACGACATCACTAGAACTACCATTGGCACCACTTTGAAGATATACATCATCATTCAATGCTGCAATGACGCGATTAAGCAAGAAACTACAATGCTCAACTGTAGTGGCGCCCACGCCCTTATAAATATCAAGCTCATATTCTAGCTTCGCTCTCTCATGCGATGCCTCGCCTAGCTCTCTCATAAGCTCATAGACTCTGTTTTCAAAGTTATCCATTGTTCAATCCTCTGTAAATTCTTGTTCAGACTCTAAACCTTTGACTCTAAAGTCTGACAGTGGCAAAGGAAACAATCCTCTATCCTTTCGCTCAAGACAGTGGTCATCGTATATAGCCTTCAAAGACTCTATAGCATCCTCAAGACTATCATCATAGGCTAAAGACTTCCAAGGCTTTCCCTTGGGTAGTCCAGCGTAGAATTGTGTTGCAAAGATCTTTATCATTCTTGATCCTCCCATGGTGCAAAGCGCACCCCTTCAAAGTTAACCCAAAGGATAGATTCCCGATTGACTGCGCGATAGCTCTTTGCTTGCATATCATAGACAATGATGAATTTAGACCTGTCAAGGGTACATTGTCCGCCCTTTAGAGCATAGGTGACTCCGAGGCGCCCGTTAAGGGTTCGCTCCGATCCATCCTTCTTCTTGAAGCATACAGTAAAGAAACGACCATTGCTGGCCTCGATCATAGCTGCGCAGTCTGACATTACAGACACTCCATCTGAGCAGTGCGAGATTGCACTCGCAAGCCCCCACAACGGAGGCAAGCGGCTACAGTCTACACAGAGGGTCAGAATTGAGCAAAGACAATGGTGCCTGAGTCAGTCTCACCACACACGTAAGTGTTTTGATTTGATAACCAAACAAGCACATCGTCACGGGTCATCTCATCGTCTAGGCTGTAGTCTCTGATGACTTCAGCGAAGGTTGACTCAGTGTATTCACAGCACAAGGCTATAACGTCCAACTCGATAGACTCTCCGGTGTCTTGCTCGTACTGTTCAAGGTAGTCAAAGAGGACACGCTTGGCACCATAAGAGAATTGTTCGTTGCGGCCCATGCTGCGGAAGGCATCGCAGAAGGATGAGAAATTGACTGATTGAAGCATGATGTGATCCTTTGAGTTAGTAGGTGAGCACAGAGAACCATGCAAGGGCCAGTGCTGCCAATGCTAGACCTATGGCTATGGCTAGACAGTAGTCAGCGGGTGTGAGAGGCGTATCGTTCATGCTTGTGCCCCTGACTTGATAGATGAACGATATGGAAGCATTCTTTCCAATGCATCAATGGCATCATGCATTGCATCAGAGGCATCGTGCCAGTGTTTATGTGCTGGGTCTAAGTGGTGGATTGTCTCGGCCTGGTCCCTTGCGAGCCTTGCGTTATAGATCAGCATCCCTATCATTGCCTCGTGTTGTTGAGCGTTCATGATGTGAGTCCTTCAGTGGTTGGTAAGTCGATGTAGTGACTTTACAGAACAATGCACGGGAAACCATAGGGACAAACCCTAAGTCTCTCAAGTCTTTGATGTTCTCTCAAGTCTACGTTGTAGGTTCCCATGTTCCATTTGTAGGCACCTGCTTCGATCCTCCCCAATCCTTAATGCAAAAGCATTCGCAATAGTGATGCGTTGCAGTTGCGTTGCAGTGCCTATGTAAGTGAGTGCTTACTAACCTGGCTCGATGCAGTGACTGTTGTGTAGCTGTTGTGTAGCTGGCATGATTCTTGCATAGGGGGGGAGGGGTGTGACTTGGTTGTAACTATTACAGGAGCCTCTAACGTTTACAAAAAAGTAAATAAGGAACTTTACTTAAAGTAACTCGTAAGTTACGTGTAAGTTATTGAAGACACTGGATAAGTTATAATTAAATAGGGACAGACAAACATATAAAGTTAAACAAGACATAAGGTGTACAGATTCTGAAGGAACTAAGAAGACCGATAACGTACACCCTGGAAGGGGGACTTAGATGTATAAAAACTACTAATGTAAATAAACATTGACAAAACCCTAAAAGTATGCTAGAATAAATGCTTATGTTAAAGACAAACAAGATAAGTACTTTAAAGTCACTCAGACGAAAGAGAACACACTTAGTAAATTATAAATAAATTACTGTTAATAGTTAACTGTATAAGTCAACTACTAATAGTTAATTAAATAAGTTGTCTCTTACGAAAGAGAACCTTCTTAGTTACTTTAAGTAAATAGATATGTCTCCCCACATAGGGGGTAAAGATTAAGGATTATAGATGTCTGTACCTACGGGTAACAAAAAAGGTAGGCCTACTAACTCAGCCCTTAAAGCATTGAAGCCTAAAGGTAGAGGTGTCATAGGTAGACCTAAGGGTGATGCTGCAATCATCAATGATTACAAAGCCAGGATGCTTAACTCACCTAAGAGTGCTGCTGTCTTGGAGAAGATATTTGATGCAGCTTTAAGTGATGAACATCCACACCAAGGTGCTGCATGGAAGTTGATTGCTGACAGGATTGTTCCAGTGTCAGTATTTGATACCATGAAGAATGCTAACAGTACACCTACTATCTCAATCAATATCACAGGTCTTACATCTCCAACTGTGGAAGCACACCAAGAGGTATACGACATATCTACGGAGCCTGTAGATGAGTGAGTTGAACTTCAAGCTACTAAAGTGGCAGCAAGAGGTCTTTAAAGACTCTACACGATTCAAAGTAGTAGCTGCTGGACGTAGATGTGGTAAGTCAAGGTTGTCTGCTGTGACTCTGCTTATAGAGGGTCTTAACTGCCCAGCAGGATCAGCAGTGATGTACGTAGCTCCTACGCTAGGTATGGCACGTACAATTATGTATGACCTTCTATTGGACTTAGGTAAGCCAGTTATCAAGTCTGCTCACGTTAACAATCTTGAGATTACTCTTGTTAACGGTAGGAAGATCATGCTACGTGGTGCTGACAATCCTGACTCGTTGCGTGGTGTGTCTCTGACATACGTAGTGCTAGACGAATGTGCCTTCATCAAAGAGGACACATGGCAGAAAATCTTACGTGCAGCTTTGTCTGACCAAAAAGGTAGAGCTTTATTCATTTCAACTCCATCAGGTCGTAACTGGTTCTACGATGTCTTTAAGCTAGGCAGAGATGAGACTGATGAGGAGTGGAAGTCATGGCATAAGACTACTGCTGACAATGAGACTATTGACCCTAAAGAGATTGAAGCAGCTAAACGTACACTAAGTTCGTTTGCATTCAAGCAGGAATACCTGTCTAGTTTTGATACCACAGGTGCTGATGTATTCAAGCATTCCTGGATTAAGACTAGTGAAGAACCTAAGGATGGGTCTTACGTAGTTGCTATCGACATTGCTGGCTTTGAAGCATTGTCTGAAGGATCACAGAACAAGAGCAGGTTAGACGAGACTGCTATAGCAATTGTTAAGATTGCTGACAATGGTACATGGTGGGTCAAAGATATTGAACATGGTAGGTGGGACATTAAAGAGACTTGTGCAAGGATCATCAAGATAGCACAGGATTACAGACCTTTGATGGTAGGTATTGAACGAGGTACAGCTAAGAACGCTGCTCTGACGATCCTTCAAGACATGATGAGGCAGAACAATACCTTTGTTCATATTCATACCTTGACTCATGGTAATAAGAAGAAGTCAGAACGTATCATCTGGGCCTTACAAGGTAAGTTTGAGCATGGACGTATCTTCTTCAACAAGGATGAGAACTTTGAAGAACTCATTGACCAACTGATTATGTTTCCAACAAAGGGTGTACACGATGACTTGGTTGACGCTCTTGCTTATGTCGAGCAGCTTGCTATTAACAGCTTTGTTCCTGACTATGAAGAAGAAGAATATGAAACATACGATGTCATCTCAGGATATTAAATAAGGAATATCATGGAAGAAAACGAAAAGAAATCCAATGCTGAGTTTGAAGTTGAAACAGAAGCGGATAAAGACTTAGTTGGTTGGATCAGTCAACACTGTGATCAATGGCGTGACTGGCGTGACCAGAACTACCTTGAGGACTGGAAAGCATATGAGCGTATCTTCCGTGGTCGTTGGGAGTCAGAAGATCGTACACGAGACTCTGAACGTAGTCGCATCATTTCTCCAGCTACTCAGCAAGCCATTGAGACTAGGCACTCTGAGATCATGGAAGCAATCTTCGGTCAAGGTGACTGGTTTGACATTGAAGATGATATTAATGATGTCAATGGTGATCCTCTTGATGTAGAGGCTATCCGTGCTCAGTTGATGGAAGACTTCAATCGAGACAAGATCAAGAAGTCTATTGACCAGATTGAGTTGATGGCTGAGATTTACGGTACAGGTATTGGTGAAATTATTATTAAGATGGAGACTGAATATGCTCCAGCTACTCAGGCTATCCCAGGTGTTCAAGGACAAGCAGCCATTGGTGTTCAGTCAAGTGAGCGTACATCAGTCAAACTCATTCCAGTTAACCCTAAGAATTTCCTTGTTGATCCTAATGCTACTTCCTTTGATGATGCTATGGGATGTGCCATTGAGAAGTTTGTATCTGTCCACAAGATCGTGGAAGGAATGGAGTCAGGCATCTATCGTAAGGTTGATTTAGCAGTTAGCCCTACAGATGATGACTTAGAGCCTACTGACGAGACCATTCAGTTCCAAGACAATAAAGTAAAAGTTCTTACCTACTATGGTCTTGTGCCTAAAGAATACTTACGTGAGTTTGAGAAGGAAGACATGGTTGACCTCTTTCCAGAGGATTCCCTTGCTGATGATTACTCTGAACTGATTGAAGCTATTGTTGTTATTGCCAATGATGGTCAACTGTTAAAAGCTGAAGCTAATCCTTACATGATGAAGGATCGTCCTGTGATGCTCTATCAGGATGACACTGTTCCAGGCCGTGTATTCGGTCGTGGCACTGCTGAGAAGGCTTTCAATATGCAGCGAGCCATTGATGGTCAGTTACGTGCTCACATGGACTCTGTGGCCCTTACAACTGCTCCTATGATCGCTATGGATGCTACTAGGCTTCCACGTGGTGCTAAGTTCGAGATTAAGCCAGGAAAGGCTTTCTTGACCAATGGTGATCCTAATCAGATCATGATGCCATTCAAGTTTGGTCAGACTGATCCTGTGTCGTTAGCAACTGCTCAGAACTTTGAACGTATGCTCTTACAAGCTACTGGTACTGTTGACAGTGCAGGTATGCCTACTGCTGGAAATATGGGTGATGGCGCTGGTATGTCTATGGCTATGGCAGGTATTATCAAGAAGTACAAACGTACCTTGACTAACTTCCAAGAAGACTTCCTCATTCCATTCATTAACAAGGCTGCATGGCGTTATATGCAGTTTGATCCTGAGCGTTACCCTTCAGTAGACATGAAGTTCATTCCTACTGCTACGTTGGGTATCCTTGCACGTGAGTTTGAACAGCGTCAGTTTATTGCTCTGTTACAGACGTTAGGGCCAGATACTCCTGTGTTGCCATTGTTGCTTAAAGGTATCGTTCAGAATAGCTCGCTTTCTAACCGTCAGGAACTGTTACAGGCACTTGACCAGATGAATCAGCCTGATCCTCAAGCACAGCAACAGCAAGATATGCAGATGCAAGCTCAGATGGCTCAACAGCAAGCTCAAGTTGGTGTTCTGACTGCTCAAGCACAGAAGTATGGCGCTGAAGCCCAACAGATCGTTGTAGAGACTCAACTTGCACCTACTATTGCACAGGCAAAGCTCACCGCTGCTCTGTCAACTAACCTTGATAACAACAATGAACAAGCTGACTTTGAACGCAGGGCTAAGATTGCTGAGTTGATGATTAAAGAGGAAGAATTGAAGATCAAGAAGATGGATATTGCCTCCAATGAGCGCATTGCAAGCACTCAGATGGAAGCTAAGAACAAGAGTGACCAGCAGTTCACATCATTATTGGGTGAATAAACTGTGGATGAAACTAAATTATTAGTTTTAGCAGACAGGTTTAGGAAGCTAAGGGATCAAGTTGACTCCTTAGCCACTAAGCAACTTGAAATTCAGACAATTAAAGGCGATCAAGGCCCAAAAGGTGAGCAAGGTGATAGAGGTTTTGATGGTGCTCCAGGCTCAGATGGTGATAACGGAGCAGATGGTAGGGACGGACAAGATGGTAAAGATGGTATTTCTGTTGTTAATGCAGAAATTGCTATGGATGGCTCTCTTGTTCTGTACTTATCAGATGGTTCAGAAATTGACTGTGGTGAAGTAGGGCAAGCAAAGACTGAGAACATCTTTAAGTCACTCACAGCAAGCGGAGGAGCATCTACATTATCATCAATTCAAGATATTCTCATCACTGATCCTCAAAACAATGATGTATTAACATATAATTCAGCAACTAGCAAGTGGGTTAACCAACAAATTAGCCCTAAAATAACAGTTTCAGCGGTAGCTCCAACGTCTCCCAATACGGGAGATATTTGGTTTGATATTTCTTAAAGGATTACTACAATGGCAACATATACTAAATTTCAAGACTTCTCTGAGCAACTGGTTCGTGGCGTACACGATTGGGACGCACATACGTTCAAGATTGCTTTGACCAACACTGCTCCAGTTAACACACAAGTTAGTCTTGACACTGTTACTAATCATCCTGCTCCTACTGCCGCTAACGGATATACTGCTGGTGGCACTGCTACGACCATTGCAGTCAGTGAAACCACCGGTACTACTACTGTTACTGGCACTCAAGTAGTGTTCACTGCAACTGCTGGTGGTATTGGCCCATTCCGTTACGCTATTCTTTACAACGACACTGCTACGTCACCTGCTGATGCTCTTGTTGCCTTCTGGGACTATGCTTCATCTGTTACTCTTGCAGACACTGAGACGTTCACTGTAAAGTTTAATAATACTTCCCCAGGTACTATCTTCACGTTGGTGTAACAATGACTATTGTTTACAGGTCAACCAAGGGGAGTAATTTAACTCCTTCTGAAGTAGATGGTAACTTTGCTGATTTAGCAGCACGGACGGACTTGTCTTGGTCACAGTTTGGTTCTGATCCTGTTGTCAGAGAAGGTATTGCAAACTCTGCTTCATTATCCAACTTTCGAGATGGTTTGTATGAGTATGCATACCTTCCTAACGAATTAAATCAAGCATACTTGAAGTTTGACGTTCCTTTTGACTACGCTGTAGGAACTGATTTAGTTATAGGTATTCACTGGAGTCCGGGTAGTTCAACTTCAACTGGAAATGTAAGGTTTGGGTTAGAGTTCACTTATGCGTGGGCTTATGGGCCAGGAGCTAATTCAGTGTTTGGTGCTTCACAGACTATTTATATTACAGCGTCACAATCTAATGGAACTGCTTATGCACACTACATTAACTTCAATGATCCTGCTAATAACTTTCCAGCCGCTGCTGTACAACAGAATATGCGCTTCTTAGTTCGTATCTTTAGAGATGGTGCAAACGTATTAGATACATTTCCAGACCCTATCTTTATCATTGGAACTGACTTCTTCTATCAGACTGACAAGTTTGGTACTGGAAGTAAATCTCCTCCATTTTAAGGACTAACAATGCCTAATATCAAACACGTTTTTACATCTGCTAAGACTGACGGTGCAGATGCTACGCTTGTTCAGCCTAGTAACTGGAACGATGAGCACACAGTTGACCAATACTTAGACATTCCTGACGTTGCAACACCTGCTGCTCCTTCTGCTGGTAATTTACGTATATTTGCTAAGAATAGGGCCAACAGAGCAACTTTAAACACTATCGGCCCTGCTGGTATTGACGTTGCTTATCAGCCAGCCTTCTTTGGAAATACCATTATTATGTGGATGCCAAGTGGCACTACTGCTCAGACTGCTATTGGTACGACTTATACTGCACGTAACGTAGGAACTGCTGCTGCACAGGCAACTCCTGCAAGGGCAAGCACTAATGCAATGACTAGCTTATCCCGTGCTCAGTTTGGTACAGGAACTACTGCTACAGGTGCTTCAGGCACTCAGACTACTTCTACTGTTGCTTGGCGAGGTAATGCAGCAGGTCTTGGTGGCTTCTTTTTTAATGCTAGATTTGGTGTAGAGACTACTGCTGCTGACTTAAGGATGATGGTTGGGTTATCTGCCAATAATGCAGCAATGGCTGCTGATGGTTCTACTTGGGCTAACACTGTTGCTATTGTTAAAGACACTGCTGATAGTACATGGCAGATTGCAACTAGAAATGCATCTACTTTAACCAAGACAGCAACTGGATGTACTGTTACAGCAGGACAGGTTCTTGATCTTTACATATTTGCAGCCCCTAATAACTCTGCAACTATTTATGTTCGTTTAGTTGATGCTGTTACAGGCACTATCTTCATGGATGACGTAGCTATTACAAGTAACTTACCAGTTAACACTACGTTTCTTTATATGCAAGCTCATTGTATGTCTGTAACAGGAACTACTGCAAAGATTCTTTCTCTTAATAAAATGTATCTGGAGCAAGACCTATGACTTGGGACGTTTTACAACATACTGATGGTTCTTTACAGCTTATCGTCACAGGTGAGGCTATTCCTGAAGGTTGGACTATTGTAGCTACTACTTGTAATCCTGATTATCTGGAATACATGAATTCCCTTCAAGGGTAACACTAGATGGCACAAGCATTTGACTCAGGTGCCTTTTACAGCGGTGCCTTTGAAGTTGGCACTGCTGCTTTAGCATATACGTTAGATGCTCAACCTGCTTCTTATTCTTTAACAGGAAGCATAGCGTCTACAGTAGTAGATAGAAACATCAATGCAGCAGCTAGTTCTTATTCTGTATCAGGACAAGCAGCTACAACAGCAGTTCAAAGGACTTTAAACGCTTCAGGAGGCTCTTACAGCTTAACAGGAGCACAAGCAACTGTATTAGCCAACAGAAACGTTACAGCATCTTCTAGTTCATACACTATTACAGGCTTTGATGTAACTTTTGTTGTAACAGCAGCCGCTGGATTAGATGCACAAGCAGGTTCCTTTACTGTTACAGGAAGTCCAGCATCTTTTGTACGTACAAGGGTATTTAACGCTGAAGCAAGCACAGGATATTCTCTTGCAGGTAATGGTTCTACTTTAGCTAAAGGGGTTTGTTTATTAGCTAGTCCAGAGAATTACACAAGTGCTTCTTACGTAGATAGCGGATACGTTGATCCTGGATATGTTGGTAATGACAATCCTCCAGCATCTTTAAATGTATCTAGGAATGTTTTAGCAACTGGTGGAACTTACACAATAGTAGGTTCAGATGTTGAATTAATTAGAGAACGTAAGTTAAATGCTAGTTCAGGTTCTTATGTAATTGCCTTTCCTACTCCATCACAAACATACGTATTGAAGTACTGGACTGGCTCAATATGGCAAATAATCTATAAAGACCCTATAGTGTACCCTTAAAGTAGTACATATACTTGACAAAATGTAATAAATGTGCTAGAATAATAACTCATGTGTTATACTTTAAAGGAGTTCTCCTAAGTGGATAAAGAACTACAGGATTATTATGAAGAAACATTCTCAACCACTGGCTCTAAAGGGTGGGCTTTCTTAATTGAGGATATGGAATCTTTAAGCGATAACATTAACGATATTAGCGGTATATCAAGCACAGATGAATTGTTCTTCCGTAAAGGACAACTAGACATTCTTAACTTGATTATCAATCGTAAAAAGATTTGTGCTGAATCTTACGACAGTCTTACAAGGGATTACGAATGAGGGGCTTCTTTGACTTCCTCTGTGAAGATGGGCATCTAAATGAACACTTTGTAGAGATGAACATCAGAAGCATTGCCTGTAAAGAATGTTGTAAGGATTCAGTAAGGATTATCTCTAGTCCACAGATTAAACTTGAAGGAATCACTGGTGATTTCCCAGGTGCTGCGGATAAGTGGGTAAAGAAGCGGGCTGAAAAGCTCAAACAAGAACAGAAACGAGCCGAGTAATCGGGAACTTGAATCTGATAACATTTAAGTAACTCCTAGAACCCTTAGTGGCAGGAGAAAGGTATGGTATGGCGTATATTGAAGATGATGATGAATTGGATCAACAACCTGACGTTGATGAAGAACAAGTTGAAGATGAGGATGATGAAGGGTCAGTAGATGACCTAAGCGCATCAGCATTATCAGCTAAACAGCAACAGTCCTCTGTAATTCCTGATAAGTATCGGGGTAAAAGTTTAGAGGACATCATGAAGATGCACCAAGAGGCTGAACAGCTAATTGGAAGGCAAGCCCAAGAAGTTGGTGAAGTTCGTAAGTTAACAGATGAGTTACTGAAACAACAACTCTCTCATAACAAAGTAGAGCCTCCGCAAGATGAACCAGAAATGGATTTCTTCGAGAATCCTCAGAAGGCTATTCAGAACGCAGTAGAGAACCATCCTGATGTGAAGGCTGCAAAGCAAGCATCTCAGCAGATGAAACAGATGCAACTACAAAATCAATTACAAGCGAAGCATCCTGATTTCTCTGATATTGTCCAAGATGGAGACTTTGTAGACTGGGTTAAAGCATCTCCTGTACGTCTTCGTATGTACGCTGATGCAGACACTAACTACAACTTTGAAACTGCTGATGAACTGTTATCAACCTATAAGCAAATTCGATCTATTAAAGCTCAAGGTGTAGCAGATGCTGGCAAACAAGTACGCAAACAGGCTATGAAAGCTGCTGGCGTAGATGTTGGTGGCTCTGGGGAAACGACTAGAAAAACTTATCGCCGTGCTGACCTTATTCGGCTACGCATGACAGACCCTGAACGGTATGAGCAGCTTGGTGACGAAATCATGAAGGCTTATAACGAGGGTAGGGTTAAATAAACTTATTAATTAAATAAACTAGGAGATATTAAAATGGCTTTAGGTTCCTTACATCAAACCGTTACGACGGCTTCTAAATTCATTCCTGACATCTGGAGTGACGAAGTTGTTGCAACGTACAAGAGCAATCTGGTTGCTGCTAACCTGATTAAGAAGATGAACGTGGTTGGCAAGAAGGGTGACGTTATTCACATCCCTAAGCCAGGGCGCGGCGCTGCTAACGCTAAGGTTGCTTCGACGCAAGTTGTGTTGAACACCGATACCGCTACCGAAGTGCTGGTCAACCTTGACCAACATTGGGAGTTCTCGATCCTGATTGAAGACATCGTTGAAGTGCAAGCCCTTGCTTCGATGCGTCAGTTCTACACTGATGACGCTGGCTACGCTCTTGCTCGCAAGGTTGATAGCACGATCCTGCAAGTGGGCCGTGGCGTTAACGGTGGCGGCGGTACTAATGCTTACTCTGGTGCTCTGTCTGGTGCTGACGGTACGACGGCTTATGTCGCAGGTGCAAACACTGGCTTAGGCGCTATCACCGACATCGCTATTCGTCGCACGATTCAGCGTCTTGATGACAATGATGTCCCTATGGACGGTCGTTTCCTCATTGTTCCTCCTTCGACCCGCAATACCTTGATGGGCATTGCACGGTTTACTGAACAAGCCTTCATTGGTGAGAATGGCAATTCCAACACGATCCGTAACGGTGAGATTGGTAACGTCTACGGCGTTCCTGTGTTCGTTACGACCAATGCTGATACGACCTCTGGCTCGACTGCTTGCCGTATCTGCTTGATGGGTCATCGTGACTTCGCTGTGCTTGCTACGCAGAAGGGTGTTCGTACCCAGACGCAATACAAGCAAGAGTACCTTGGTAACTTGTTCACTGCTGACACGATCTTCGGTACCGCTGAACTTCGTGACGGTTCTGCTATTGCTCTGGCTGTCCCAGCTTAAGTAGTTAGCTTTTATGGTTCCCTTCTAAATAGCCTTACAATGGCAAAAAGAGGGGAACCTTTTTAATGTGCTTCTTTTACGTGGCTCCGCCACTTTTAGTATATTACAAAGGTTAATAAATCATGGCTAAATTTCAATGCACCGCTAGTGGTACTATTTTAGAAGTAAGTACTGAATATGACATTATTAGTATGCGTCAAAATCCAGCTTACATTGAGCTTCAAGAGGAACCTGCTAAGGAAGAACCTGTAGCTACAGTTAAGAAGGCTCCTGTAAAGAAGATTACATTAGAGGAAGAATAATATGTCCATCTGGCGTGGTGTGGGAGGTGGTGGAGATGCCACTACAGATAGTGAAATCAATTTAATTACTTCTTTAGCCAATAGCATTACCGATTCAGTAGCCCTTGTTGATGCTGACGCTGCTGCCGCTGCTGCTTCAGCTTCTGCTGCTGCTACTAGTGCCTCTAATGCGCTTACATCTGAGAATGATGCTGCTACTTCAGCTACCAATGCATCTACAAGTGCTTCTAATGCTTTAGGGTATAGTAATGCAGCCTCTGTAAGTGCTGCTGCTGCTTTAGTGTCTCAGAACGCTGCTGCTGCGTCTGCTGCTTCAGTAAATGACACTAACTTAGTACATATTACAGGTACTGAGACTATTACAGGTACTAAAACTTTTAGTACATCTATTAGTGGTTCTATTACAGGTAATGCTGCTACTGTAACTAATGGTGTTTATACCTCTGGCGATCAAACCATTGCTGGAATTAAAACATTTAGTTCAACTATTGTAGGTTCTGTTAATGGTAATGCTGCTACTGCTACTACAGCATCCTCTGTAACCAACGGTGTTTACACTACTGGGGATCAGACTATTGCAGGTGTTAAGACGTTCTCTAATGATATTATTGTTCCAAGTGTCAACGGTGGCCAACTCGCTGGCTTGCGCAACAAGATCATCAACGGGAACATGGGTATCGCGCAGCGGGGGACTGCTGCGGTTACTGCGTCTGGAAATTATGGGCCAGCGGATAGGTGGCAAACTGCTGCCACTGGAGATACATTCTCAACTACGCAAGGATCATTTGTTTCTGGCGATACACTATATGATACTGGTGGGGCACAATATTTTACGCAAATTGCTGTAACTTCTGTTGCAGCCGCAGGCAATTACACGACATATTTTCAGTATATTGAAGACGTTCGACTTCTTGCTGGGCAAACAGTTACGGTTTCCTTTTGGGCAAAAGCAGCATCAGGCACTCCAAGTATTGGGTTGGAAATAGTGCAAAATTTTGGTACTGGTGGTTCTCCGTCTTCTGCGGTTACTGGAGTGGGCCAAGCACAGGCGCTTACTACCACTTTGACAAAATACAGCAAGACGTTTACGATTCCATCAATTAACGGCAAAACAGTTGGCACAACGGCCAATACAAGTTCCACTACCCTAAATTTCTGGCTAGACGCAGGTTCTACATATGCAACCCGCTCAGGCTCCATCGGCCAAGCCAGCAAGACCGTCAGCATCGCTCAGGTTCAGTTGGAGATTGGCTCAGTAGCCACGCCATTCGAGCAGCGTCCGATTGGGATGGAGTTGGCGTTGTGTCAGAGGTATTACACGCAACTTGGCGGGAATAGCGCGAATGATCTTATCATACAAGCCTATGCTGGTAGTGCCGGAATAGCCAACTCTTTGAGCTTAACGCTACCTGTTGCAATGCGTACTGCCCCAACACTTACGAAAGTTGGAACTTGGGGCGTTAGTAATTGCTCCCAACCAGCGGCTGTAGCCTCGTCAGTTAATACTGTGGCAATCAACGCAACGGCGGTTGTTGCTGGAAATATGCAAGCAAATACATTAAATACAACCACATATTTAACTGCTTTAGCGGAGTTGTAATCATGTACCAACCAACTGACACTATCGCCATTATCCGCAGTACTGACGGCGCATACATCCCCGCCGACCCTGCCAACACCGACTACCAGCAATACCTCGCATGGCTCGCCGAAGGCAACACGCCTGAGCCTTACGTCGCACCACCGCCACCCATCCCCAGTACAGTCACCCGCTTCCAAGCACTCGCTGCTTTGTCCGCTGGTGGTTATCTTCCGCTGATACGCACCTACATCGCTACGCTTGGTGAGGACGACATCACGCGGCTGGCGTTTGAGAACGCAACTGAGTGGGATCGTAGTAGTCCTACTCTTGCTGCCTTATCTCAACTTCTTCAACTTAGTGATACCCAAGTAGATGACTTGTTCATTGCTGCCAATGCTATTTCAGCCTAATAATAATAATAATAACATAAAGGTGACAGCTTACTATGGACATGGATCAATTACAGTTTGGAAAGTTACAAGCAGAAGTTGAACAGCTTAAGGCTGATATGGGAACCTTGAAGAATGATGTTAAAGAGTTACTTGCTTTAGCTAACAAATCTAAAGGTGGCTTCTGGATGGGAATGACTATTGCATCAGGTATTGGAGGCTTTGTAAGTTGGATTGCTTCCCACGCTGGTATCTTTAAAGCGTAACAACAAGGAACATATATGGCACTACCTACATTTCTTGAGTTAGTTAATGACGTATTAGTACGTATGCGTGAGCCTGAAGTATCAACTGTTAATGAGAATACTCTGTCTAAGATTGTTGGTAGGTTTATCAATGATGCTAAGAGACAAGTAGAAGATGCTTATAACTGGAATGCTTTAACTGATACTTTAACTGCAACTACTACTTCAAATACATTTAACTATGTCTTAGTAGGCTCAGGTGCTAGGTTTAAGTTGTTAGAAGTCTATGACGTAACCAATCGTCAACACTTGACAGCTATTCCTACTACTGAGATGACTAAGTTATTCATCAGTACTCCTACTCCTAACACTGGTATTCCTGCTTACTATAACTTCAACGGTATTGACAACAACGGTGACACTGCTGTTGATCTCTACCCTATTCCAGATAATTCTTATTCGATTTACTTCAACATTTATAAGCCTCAAGCATCCTTAAGTACAGATTCAAGTATGATGTTAGTTCCTTCAGAGCCTGTGATTCACTTGGCTACTGCTAAGGCACTTGTTGAGCGTGGCGAAGATGGCGGTACTGTATCGTCAGAGATGTACGCTTTGTACAAACAAGTCTTAGCTGACTACATTGCTATTGAGTCTAGCCGTTACCCTGAAGAAGATTCTTGGGATGCTGTGTAATGGCTCAACAATTACAGACCTATAGCATTACTGCTCCAGGGTTCTATGGGTTAAACACTCAGGACTCATCTCTTGACTTAGCCTCTGGTTTTGCTCTTACGGCTATCAACTGTGTTATTGATAAGTATGGTCGTGTAGGTGCTCGTAAGGGCTGGAATGCTCTTAACACTACCAATGTTACTTTAGGTGTCAACCCTATCAAGTCCATTGGTGAGTTAGTTACAACCACTGCTGTGTCTTACATCATTGTTGCTGGTGATGGTGGATTGTTTAGGTATACTGGAGGAGCCTTAGTTACTCTTACCTATGGTGGCCCTGGAGTAGCTCCTACGATCACTGACAGTAACTGGCAAATGGTTTCATTAAATGACCATATGTATTTATTCCAAAGTGGACATGAGCCTTTACTGTTTGATCCTGCTATCAGTACTACAACGTATCGTAGGCTTACAGAACAGACAGGATCAGCAGGTACTCCTCCAAATGCTAACGTAGCTATCTCAGCTTATGGACGTATCTGGGCTACTGACTCAGTAACTAATAAGACTACTATCTTTTGGAGTGATCTTCTTACAGGTCATAAGTGGACTGCTGGTTCGTCAGGTAGTTTAAACGTAGACCAAGTATGGCCTAACGGTGGTGATGTCATTACAGGCTTAGGCGCTCACAATGGTTTCTTATTCATCTTTGGTAAGAATAACATCTTAGTGTACACAGGCGCTACTAATCCATCTACTATGTCTTTATCTGATACTGTTACAGGTATTGGATGTATCGCTAGAGACTCAATTCAGAACACTGGTAGTGATCTTATCTTCTTGTCTGATACTGGTGTCAGGAGTGTCTTACGTACTGTTCAAGAGAAGTCTGCTCCGTTCAGAGACTTAAGTAAGAATGTACGTAATGACTTAATGACTGGACTTAGTGGTGAAACTCTTGCTAACGTCAAAGCTGTTTACAGTCCTTTGGATTCTTTTTATTTACTTACGTCTCCTTCTCTTGGTATTGTCTACTGCTTTGACAACAAAGCATTGCTTCAAGATGGCTCTAGCAGAGTAACCACTTGGAGTAATATCACACCTAAGAGTTTCTTATACACTTCAACTAAACAATTACTTATCGGCAAAGAAGGCTACTTAGGTGAGTATTCTACTTACCAAGACAATGGCACTGCTTATCGTATGAGTTACTTTACCAACCATACTGACTTAGGACAACCTTCAGTTAGTTCAGCTTTGAAGAAACTATCTGTAGTTGTTATTGGTGGTACAAATCAGTATGTAACTATGAAGTGGGGCTATGACTTCAAAGAAAACTATTACTCACAAAGTGCTCAAATTCCTGAGCAAGGTGTATCATATTATGGTGTAGCAGAGTATAATACTACAGCAGCATATGCCGATGGTATTGATCTACAAACTCTTGTAGCATACCCTACTGGAGCAGGTAAGGTTGTTCAAACAGGCTACGAAGCTGACATTAACGGGTCTTCTTTAAGTATTCAAAAGATTGAAATCCAAGCTAAGAATGGAAAGATATTATGAGTTCATATACAAAGGCTACTAATTTTGCAAGTAAAGATGCATTAGCATTAGGCAATCCTTTAAAGATTGTTAAAGGTACTGAATTAGACAATGAGTTTAACGCTATTGCAACTGCTGTTAACTCTAAGATTGAAGGTTATAACGCTTTACTTACTGGGACTCCTACAGCTCCTACAGCTTCAGCAAGTGTTTACACTACTCAGTTAGCTACTACAGCTTTCGTACATGATGTCCTTCCTAAAGGTATCATCATGTTGTGGTCAGGCTCTAGTGCTTCTATTCCTTTTGGGTGGGCCTTATGTAACGGCACTAGCAGCACTCCTGACTTACGTGATAGGTTCGTTGTAGGTGCAGGAACTACTTATACCGTTGGTGGTGTTGGTGGTTCTAAAGATGCTGTTGTTGTAAGCCACACTCATGCTTTAACGGCAGCAGGGACCAGCAGCGCAGGTAGTCACACCCACGCTTTTGATCTTGGTGATAATAATAATGACAACGCAGCACCTGCGGCAGCTTCTAATGGTGTTTTTGTTGCTCCTGATGGAACTACTCAGGCATCAGGTGTACACACCCACACCTTAACTGGAAACACTGACACCGCTGGTGTCTCTGGCACTAATGCCAATCTCCCACCATATTATGCTCTTTGTTATATTATGAAGACCACTGGTGTTTAAACATATACTAATGAATAACAAGGAGACACTATAATGGGTTTATTTGGTGGAAGCAAGAAGAAAGCTCTAAAGAAACTTGCTAAGCGACAAGAAGCTGCTGGACAAGCATATCAAAGTGCTGCTCAGTTCAAGCCTGTAGGTACTACCAATGCTTTTGGTACTACTCAGTACACTTACAATCCTCAAGGACAATTAGAGACTGCTGGTTATCAGTTAGACCCAAGGTTAACTAACTTGACTCAAGCAGCTATTGGTTCTGCTGGAGGCACTGGTTTACAGTTTGCTAATCAAGCTGCTCAGTCAGGATTAGACTTAACTGGTTTAGGTGCTCAGTACATTGCAACGTCACCTGAAGAAGCTGCTGCAAAGTATATGCAACAGCAACAAGCATTGATGCAACCTGGACAGGACTACGCACGTGCTCAGATGAATCAAGGTCTGTTCAGTTCAGGTCGTGGTGGCTTATCTGTTGAACAAGGTGGAGGCATTGGAGCAGCTAATCCTGAAGCTACTGCTTACTACAATGCACTTGCCAGACAACAACAAGAGATGGCGATGAATGCTGACTTGTATGGTCGTCAACGTGTAGCCTTTGGTGCTGACATTAGTAAGGCTGGTTTAGGTCTTGGTGTTGGTGCTTATGATCCTATGAAGGCTAACTTAGTTGCTGCTCAGGGTGTTGAAGGTATTGGTACTGGGTTACTTGGTCAAGGCTTAGATATGGGTCAATTACGTACTGCTGCTGCTCAGGCAGGTGCTCAAGGTAACTTACAAGGTACTTTAGCAGGTGCTGAGTCTCGTTATAAAGCAGCTATGACTCCTTCGTTTGGTCAGTCCTTAGCTGGTGGTCTTGCTAATATGGGTCTTAACTATGCCACTGGTGGTTTGTCTGGTATGGCTGGTTTTGATGTAACAGGCAATAATACAGGTGCTTTAGGTGGCTTAGGTAGTTTTGGTCTTGGTCAGTACTTTGGGCCAGGACAGGCAACCACTGCTCAGGCTTATGCACCAGCTAATCAAGGATTCTATCAGCAAGCTGCGCAGCCAACATACTATGGTGGAGATACTTCACAATATGCTGGTTTGGCTTGGCAACCTTAATAGAGGAATACAGAAATGGCTGACAATATCGTAGGTGGTTTATTCGGGATGACTCCTGAGTCACTCCAAGCACAACGTAATGCTCAACTTGAACAACAAGCATCTAACTTCGTCAACAACTATGGCGATCAAGGTGCTATGTTTGGTTACAAGTTAGGAGCTACTTTAGGTCGTGGCATTGGTGGAATGTTAGGCGCTCAAGACCCTGAGATGCAACGTGTACAGCAACGTCAACAGATGATGCAAGGCATTGACATGAATGATCCTCAGAGCCTGTTAAAGGCTGCTCAGGCTGCTAATGCTGCTGGTGATACTCAGGCTGCACAGGCTTTGTACGGGGAATATCAAAAAGCTGCTCAGGCAGGAGCTACTTTGAGGAAAACTGAAGCACAAGCAGCACAGGAACAGTTTACTTTAGGTAGACAACAACGCTTAGAGGCTGCTCTTGCTGCTTTGCCTCCAGGCGCTACAGATCAAGATAAAATGGATATTATTACTCGTTTTGGCGGTGCTGATAAGTTACTTACGGTTATTCAAGGTAAGCAAAACTTAGCAGAACAGATAGCTGCACGTAAAGAAGCTGCTGACCAAGCAATACAAGCACGTAAAGATACTGCTCTTCAGGCTCATCTGGATAGAATGGAAGCACTTCGTCAGCAAGGGGCTACTCAGTTTCAAATAAATGCAGCAAACATACAAGGACGTAGAGACATTGCAGAACTTACGGCATCGTTGAAGCCTCCTAGCCCTGCTGTGTTAAAAGCACAAGCTGATGCTGATGCTAGGGTTGCTGGTCAGGAAGGGTTACAAGATACCGTTGAGACTGCCAGAACACTTATCAGTGATCTTTCTAAATCAGAAGGAATGACAGGTACTTCACGTTCTTCCTTAGCTAACTTATTTACATCTTTAACTACTACTGGTGTGGGCCAAGCAGCCGGACGAATGGTAGGAACTGCTACACAATCTAAACGAGATGAACTTGCAAGTGTTCGTTTACAGCTTCTTAACGCTATTAAACAATCTACAGGAATGTCTTCACAGCAGCTTAACTCTAATGTTGAATTAAAGACTTGGTTAGATTCTTTAGGCTCTGCTGGAATGACTAAAGAAACTAATGAAGCAATCCTTAATAACATTGAAAATAGTTACCTTAAAAAGAAACCATCTATGGCTCCTGCTGGTGAGTGGGGAATTGTAAAGAAATCACAATAAGGACATTATGGCTACTTATACTATTACAGCCCCCGATGGGCAGCAATACGATGTAACTGCACCTGATAATGCTACTCAGGAACAAGTGCTTGCATATGCTAAAGCAAACTATCAGAAATCATCTTCAGTAGCTCAAACACCCGCTCAACCAACACAACAACCGCAAGCAGTTCCTCAAGAGCCTCCTTCAATGATTGAAAGGGCTTTTGGTCTTGGAAGCCCTATTGCTAGATTTGCTAAAGGGGCTATTGTTGATCCTTTATTAGGTGTCAACCAACTGCTTGCAAGTTCTGGGTTATTTGGGGAAGGAATTAAACAAGGAGCTACTCAGAATGTACAACAATATGAGGCAGCTACTAAACAAGCAAGGGAACGTGTAGGAAGCACTGGGTTTGATCCTTATCAGTTGCTGGGGGCTGTAGCATCACCAGTTAATAAAGTACTTCCACCAGTAGCTGCCACGGCTGGCATTAGTGGGAAGATTGCTCAAGGAGCTGCTACTGGCGCTTTCTATGGAGGCATCACACCAACTACAGGTAAAGTAGAAGACTTTGCCTCTGATAAATATACTCAGATTGGTTTAGGTGCTTTCTTAGGAGGAACTATTCCAGGTCTTGTTGAATCTTCTGCTTTATTAAAGAAGTTCTATAAATCACTTCCTGTAACTGAAAAGAATAAACAAGAAGCCTTTAAACGACATTTAGATAAACTTGCTGAGCCCGATAAACAACAAATCATTGCTGATCTACGAAATGCTGGTGAGATTATCTCTGGAAGTAAGCCTACTGCTGCTGAAGCATTAGCGTCTACTCCTTCAGGTGTTGGTTTAATCAAAGAACAACAACGTGTTGCTGCTAGTTTAAAAGAAGCACCTAGGTTTATCACTAGAGGACAGGAACAAGTAGCAGCTAGGGAACAAGCATTGACAGGTGCTTTTGGAACTCAAGCAGATTTAGCAGCAGCTAAAGCAGCAAGGACTGCTGAGACTGCTCCTTTACGGGAAACTGCACTTGCTCAAGCAAACGTCTATGGACAAGCAGCCCCTTCGTTAGAGGCAGCAGTAGCAGGTAAGCAGCAATCCTTTGTTGGTGCTTTACAGGGTGAAGGTAAGGCAGCCACAGAGGTTGCACAAGCAACTGAACGTGCTAATACTTGGTCGCCTATTCCGGGTCAGCCAAGGTTTCCTGGTCGTTATAGTCCTAACTATGAGAGAGCAGCAGAATACAAGAAAGTAACTGAAGAATTTGGTAACATTTCTGACCAACGCAAGGCTGAGTTAAACTTTAAGAAACTTCAACTTCAAAGTATTACTGATGAAGGCTTCTATCCATTGTCTGCTGATACTTTAATTTCTAAGATTGACACTAGCTTATCTAAGACCGGTGAAAAATCTAATCAAATGCTTGTTAACTCTTTACAAAGCATTAGGGATAAACTGGCAAAGTATTCTGATGATAATGGAATTATTAATAGTATTGATCTTTACAATGTACGTAAAGAAATTGGTGACGATATTCGTTCTTTCTTAGTGCAGCGTCAAGGAACCAACGCAAGTTTTGGTGCTCAGGCTGCAGGTGTTGAAAAACGATTGAAGGCATTACTTGATGATTCTATTAACAATGCATCTGGGACAACTATTTGGAATGACTATTTAAATAAGTTTGCAAGTCATAGTCAAAAGATTAACAGAATGGAAGTTGGACAGGAACTTATTAAGAAACTCGGATCGCCTTTAGTTGATGCTGAAAAAGCTGGTGTCTTTGCAAATGCTATTGAAAATGCTCCTCAGTTAATTAAGCGTACAACTGGTGTACCTAGGTTTGAGAAGTTATCTGATTTCTTGGATGGTGGTCAAATCAAGGCAGTTGAGAACGTACTTGCTGATCTTTCTAGAAAGGCCAAGTCAGTTGAGATTGCAAAGGGAGTCAGAGGAACTACTGAAGATATTATTGGTGCTGGTCAGGAAGTTCCTGGATTATTAAGTGCAAAAATTACAGCAGCTAAATCATTACTCAATGCTTTGAAGTTTGGCAGTCAAGCACAGTTTGATAAGAAGTTTGCTGATTTGTCTTTAGATACAAATAAGTTGGCTGATTTCTTAGAAGTTGTACCTAAGAGTAGTACTGAGAAACTTGTTCAGGCCATGTATGCAAAACTTAGTCCAGATAATCAACAGTTCTTACAGGACTTTGTACGGTCTGTGAAAGTGCCCTCACAACAAGAAATTACTGGTGGCCTTATTCAGCAAGGTGTTAGAGAACCATGACCTACAACTTCGGCTTAACCAGCAAAGCTAAACTTTCAAGTGTCCATAAAGACCTTCAGAAAGTCTTTTACGCAGCTATTACCAATTCTCCTTATGATTTCTCTATCACTGAAGGATTACGTTCATACGCTAGACAGAAGGAATTAGTAGCTGCTGGTAAGTCTAAGACTTTAAATAGTAGACATCTTACAGGCCACGCTGTTGACTTCTGTATCCTCATCGAAGGTAAAGCATCATGGGAGTTACCTAAGTACAAAGAAGTAGTAGAGCATATCAAAGCAACAGCTAAGGAACTTAACATTCCAGTTGTCTGTGGTGTTGACTGGAAAGGCTTTGTAGATGGCCCTCACGTGGAATTAGATAGGAGTGTGTACAAATGAGTTTACTGTCTCTCCTCCCAATAGTGGGAGATGTCTTAGATAAGATCATTCCTGATCCTGCTGCACAGGCTGAAGCTAAGTTGAAACTTATGGAGTTAGCTCAAAAGGGTGAGTTTACTGAAATGACTACAAAGGCTGACATCATCAAGGCTGAAACTAACTCTGAAAGTTGGCTTGCACAGTCTTGGAGGCCCATTATGATGCTGACCTTTGGTGCTCTCATCGTAGCTAGATGGCTAGGATATGCTGCTCCAGGTATTTCACAAGAGGAAATACTTAAATTGTGGAACATTGTAGAGTTAGGTTTAGGAGGCTACGTCATTGGTCGTAGTGTCGAAAAAGTTGTACCTCAAGTAGTTGGTGCTTTGAAAGGAAAATAAATAAAATGATTCCACGTACTTATCCTTCAACCTTTGCTCCTAATGGTCAGCAGCAAATGGTTGTGTATTTCCTTAGCAGTGTAACAGGACTTCAACGATGGGTTGATTACATTCCTGTAAGGCTGACTAATGGCGGTGTTGAGAATTCCTATGATAATAATGGATACATTAATGTTACTATCATTCAGTCTTTAGTAGGTGCTCAGGCTTGGAATCAATATATTCCTGTGTATCTAGATGTTGCAGCTACTGATGTTTGGCAAGTTAACGCTGTTGGTTATATTCCTTATAACTATTCTCAGTCTGGAGATGCTTCTTTAATTCTTGACTTCACCAATGGTGGTGCTTTAGATTCACGTATTACATTCACCAGAGCAAGCTCAGGCTCGTACTACAACTCTGGTGGCTACTTACAATTAGCTTCTACAAACTCTCCTCGTTTCGACTACAACCCCGCCACGCTACAGCCCCAAGGTCTGCTGATCGAGGAGGCTAGGACGAACCTGCTGACGTATAGCAGTGAGTTTAATGATGCTGTGTGGGTTAAAGGTGCGGTCACGGTTGGTGGAAACATCACCACATCACCAGATGGAGCGTTGTCAGCAGCTGCCGTTGTACCTAGTACAGTAAATACAAACCACTATGTTGTACGGGGTGTAACAAGATCAACAGGCTCATATACATACTCAGTGTATGCGAAGGCAAACGGGTATGGCTTTATTGCTTTACAAATTAAAGACTTGGCTGGCGTCTTTAAGTGGGGACAGTTTAACATCTCTACTGGCGTAGTGGTGAACAATAGTGGCGCTCTTTCTACGGCAATTCAAAGCGTAGGCAATGGCTGGTATAGGTGTATATTTACCTTTGATAGTGGCACTGGTGTTGGTGCTCCTAATGATTCTATTCAGATAGGGTCTATTGCGGGTAACTTTGGTGGCGGATTTGCTGGTGATGGGGTTTCTGGGGTTCTGCTCTGGGGCGCTCAACTAGAAGCAGGTGCTTTCGCCACCTCGTACATCCCATCGACCAATACGTTTGTCAGCAGGGCAAGCACTGGGACGTACTACGGCAGCAATGGCCTGATCCAGACTGCTGCGATTGATGTTGCAAGGTCCAACTACAACCCTGCCAACCTGACGCTCCAGCCTACTTTGCTCCTCGAAGCAGCGGCGACGAACCTGCTGACGTATAGCAGTGCGTTCAACCAAGCAATTTGGAATAAGTATAATACTTCATTAACATCTAATGCAATAGTGTCTCCTAGTGGAATACTTGAAGCATCACTGATAACAGATAACTCTACACCAGCAGTTGAGCACTTTCTTGAAGAAGCAATAAGCACCTACACCAATCAAACATATACACAATCTATTTATGTAAAGGCTGCAACAGCTTCTAGTTTCCAATTTGTTGTTGTTGCTGTTGGTTCTTCTAGCGCAGTATCAAACATTCAGTTTGATCAATCGTCAGGTGTATACTCCCCAGCGTTTAAAACAAACGGTTTAATAACATCAGCCACGGCAACCAATGTAGGAAATGGCTGGTATCGTTGTTCTGTGGTATACACACTAAATGGCACAGTAACCGCCCACAGCCTAAGATTTTATCCTTTTACGCTTGGTATATACGCTGGTACAGGAGTTGGACATTACATCTGGGGTGCTCAACTAGAAGCAGGTGCTTTCGCCACCTCGTACATCCCCACAGTAGCAGCAACAGTCACACGCTCGGCAGATGTTTCAACGTCAGCAGCAGCAACCCGCGCACAAGACAATGCAGTGATTAGTACACTGACTCCTTGGTTTAATGCGACTGAGGGGACGTTGTTGGTCACTGCAGATACGTATACAACTACACCAGCAATACCCAGAATTACTGCTTCACTCAGTTCTCCACCAAATGGCTATGTGATGCTGAAAGTAGTAAGACCATCTCAATTAACAGGACTTACAGTTGTAAATGATGCAGGTGTTGTATCAGCAGATATTGTTGGCGCTGCTGGTGTAGTAAATACAATGACAACTATCGCTGGAGCATACAAAGCCAACGACTTTGCATTAGGAGATCGTGGTGGTCTGTATGGCCCAGATTTGTCTGGGAGTTTGCCTACTAACTTTACTGCGCTTTACATTGGCTCTGATGGAATTACTACGCAGCAAAACGGACATATCGCACGTCTTGCTTACTACAAACGCCGCCTAAGCAACGCTGAACTGCAATCTATCACATCCTAACATTTAAACTAAGGACAACTTAAATATGTATACTGATTATTATTTGAAGTTTACCAACAAAGCAGAAGCTGATAATGTACTGTTTACTACTGAAACTGTTATGGTTGAAGGCGTTGAAGAAACTATCATGCGTCCCAACTACACAGCCATTGATGTTATTGGTACAATCTATTCACCTACTGGCAACTCAGTTGTTGTTGATGGCAACACAGTTCCAGAAATGGTTGAAGTTCCTGGCTATCATGCCAATGTTCGTCACGCAGAAGAAGCATTAGAACTTGATGCTTATGTAGTTACTGTAAAGAGTCCAGTACGTGTTTGGGCATAAGAGAATACTTTAAAAGGAAACAAATATGAAAGCACCAACGAAAGCAGCAAAGAAAATGGGTAAGGTCATGCATGAGTACAAAGCAGGTGAACTGCACTCAGGCAGCAAGAAAGGCCCAGCAGTGACCAATAGGAAGCAAGCCATTGCAATCGCTATGTCAGAGGCTGGCATGGCTAAGAAGGCTCCTAAGAAGATGAAGTAAGTATTACCAGTGATGAATAATACCTGCAACGATACATATATTAGTAACTAAATAAATTAAAACTATTACAGCCCTTACTATAAATGCTTTGTCTGCAATGGTATTATTCTCATGTGCTTTATCACCTAAAGCCTTCTTAAGTATGTAAAGATAGTTCATAATATTCCTTTAACTAAAAAAGCCCCTTGAGCGTTACTGTTCAAGGGGCTTTACTATTTCTACTTAATTATCTAGCACATTAGGAACGCAATAGTAATAATCCCTAGATGTAGATAGAACACTGTAGTTTCTTCATCAGCTACGTTCTCCTTTTCGTCCATCATATGAACTACATCCGCCTCTAATCCAAACACTAGTCCTGATTTAAACTCTGCATTAACAATCATATTATCGACCCTTCTTAAACTGTTTATCAATGTCTGCAATGGACACTAGAGGGTCATCTGTAATAAGTTCTTCCTCAAATGCTATAACAAACTCTTTTGTAAGCCCTGACCTGACGATCTCATCCCTTGTAAAGTTAACAAATGATGTATCTTCAATCTTATACTTCTGTACTAACAACTGTAGGTACGTAAGACCATCCATACCATTCTTAACATCTGACTGTGTACCGCTGTTGTCACCACAGAAGATCATCTGAGAGCCTTCACCAACTCTGGTCACTAGAGCCTGTACTTCAGGAATAAACAGTGATTGTGCTTCGTCAACAATGATGATGCTATCTTGCCAACTCCTTCCTCTGATAGTCTCAAGAGAACATATCTCGATAGTCTTATTCTTGATATGTATCTCTGTAGATGCCTTACCTAGATAGTCCTCAAAGTAGTCAATCATCTGCTGATAGAACGGTATCAGCTTCTCATCTAGAGTTCCAGGTAAGAAACCAATACTACGTCCTGCCAAGGGCTGGTATGCCCTGATAAGTACAACCTTCTTTACATCGTTAAAGTGTAGCTTCTTAGCAGCGTGCCAGCAAGCCAGTAAAGTCTTGCCAGTACCTGCTGAACCCTGAGCAACTACCAGAGTACTGTACTTCAGTGCCTCCAGCAGTTGACTCTGTTTAGGGTTCATAGGCAACAAAGGAGGAAAATGCTGCCTAGCGAACTTCTCTTTCTTGATGAGCATATCTTGTGTCTTTTGTGCTCGTTTCATTCGTCCCCCTTGGAAGTCACTCATTAGCGAATCGGACAAGCACCAGAAGCACACTCAGAGTCGTCAAGACCAATGGTAGCCTCATCTACGTGGTTGATAGGAGTTGTAGAAGCAACAAGAGCATCATACTGTTCTTTGGTAATTTCTTCCAAAGGAGCCTGTTTAAAGCCATGCTCGCTATGAAGCAAGAATGACAGACTCTTATGATTGTTCTTATAGTTCTTCTTCAAGTATGCACGAATCTCAGGGAGTTCTTCCTTACGATAGTACACAGTGCAGCTAACGCTATTGTCACTCCAAACTTCTTGCAGCCACTTAACTGTTTCCAATTGGGAAATAGCTGTCATGTCAGAAGCCAACACAGCATTGTCAGGGTGACGGAAAGGGAACGAAACTACAACGGTACTATGGTCAGTAGAGCCATCAAAGTTCTGCTGATATTCCACTGGATAGCCATGGTCACGACACACCTGAACAAGTGAATGATTAGCACTGATACGGATACGTCGGATCATGTAACGAGCATAAGCAGGATGACAACCTGGGGTGACACCTGGAAGCAATGACAAAGTTCCAGAAGGTTTAATAGTAGTCAGCTTTACAGACTTGTTAAAGCCATGCGCTGCTGAGTACACATCATCAAAGGTACGGATAGCCTTATATGCCTCATCAAGCCATCCTTGCTGTTCCTTAGACGCTTGAAGCACACCTGTGATACCAATGCCCATACGCATATTTTCATGGACGATAGCTTCAGTTTCTTTCAAGTGACAAGGCAGAGCAAGGCTGTGTTTGTTGATACGGTAGAGCAGCCAAGAAACATCAACGAATTCTTTATACGAAGTAATGTTAGGCAGATAAATCTCAGCAAGACAACAAGTCTCTTTGTCAGCAAGGGACTGCTCAGCACATGGGTTATATCCTTGAACTTTAGGATCAGGATATTGAGTCTCACCCAAACGTCCAATCTTGCGTGACAGCTTAAGGTTAATCAACCCATAAGGCTCACCCTTGCCTTCGTAGCCATCCCAGAAGTATTCATGCAAATCACCAATGTCGTTACACACGACAGAGTTATTAGACATTGAACGCCACGAAGGAATGTTACCCATGTCCCATCGTTTAGCAAGCAAGTATTCAATGTCATCAGGATCACCAATGGCAATCTGAGCACTTCGACGCACGTTACCTGCTACTACAACAGCACCAATGATGTTCATCATGTCAAGAGCATCAATGGGACGGATCTTCTTACCTGCTCGCTGCTCAAGAATCTTACCGATTTGATTGATACCCCACACCAAGTCCTCTGGGCCTGATGCAGTGCCTCCAAAGCCTTTGATAGATCGGAAGAGCGTCGTGTAGGGAAAGAGTGTCTTCGCCTGTGTAG
>ERZ650310.73-NODE-73-length-28854-cov-6.477864_pt1 | contig 28854 bp, 34 predicted proteins | sample MGYA00376246_ERZ650310 | MGnify/ENA primary metagenome ERZ650310 (study PRJEB26733, sample SAMN07839286) | wastewater metagenome | biome: small river; feature: stream; material: water | place: USA: North Carolina | collected 2016-03-01 ...
AGTGCCGGTTGGCGAAGACCAGCGTCAGCACATCGAGCTAACCCGCGACTTGGCTTTGCGTTTGCCATTATGGGTTACCTTCAGCGATGGTTGCGCCGGAAGTGGTGACGGTATCGTTGACTGCGATAGTCGTATTCGTGATGACGATGTTCGTACCTGACGTGCCGACAGTCAAACCTTCTAGCACGACGGTAGTTCCATCGGCCTTCAGCAAGCGTGCGATGGCGGCAACGCCAGCGCCTGTCGCGGTTGCGTTGGCCACCGCGTTGAACGTCAGCACGCCACCGGCAGCTGCAGCCGCCAGAGTGGCTGCGCAGGTGGACTCGTATAGCACCGCCGCGTAGGCTGCGGTGTAGACGCGCAGCTTGGCGCCAGTTCCGGCAAACGCCGTGATCTGGTCCAAGCGGTTGTTCCGCAGGGTGACGTTCATTGATACGGCCATGGGTTACCCCTCAGATACTGTTATGACGTCCATCGTTTCGATGCGTCCACTGTCGTTGTAGTGAACCTTCAGGCTCACTTTTTTCTTTGTTGGCTCCACGAGTTGCACGATGGTTGGCCCCGCTTGCGCAGTTACGCTGACAGCCGGAGCGGCCACATTCACGTTGGGTGCTGCGACGCTAACGTTCGGGGCTGCCACGTTGACAACAGTGTCCTTCACCTCAACGCTGGCAAGCTGCTTGATGGCCGCTACCAGCTCCGTAAAGGTGAGCGCGTTGGCCTCAGTCAGCGCAACCAGGTCGGCTAGCGCAGTAGCCAGTTCCAGATTTGCGGTCATCCAAGGCACTCCTTCAGCTTCTCTAGGATGCTAAGTCTGCTGGGTGGGGTTAAGCGCATCCCCTCGTTCAGTGCCTTCAGCTCAGTCGCAACGAAGCGCGCCCTGGCTTCGTTGTGTACGGCGGCGTTGGCGGCGTTCGTCAAGGCCTCGGGCGTTGCCAGGTCGCCGTAGCGCTCCAGCATCCGCTGGTCGGTCATGCCGTCGACCACTCCGGCAAAGGGCTCTGCCTCCCGGATGGCGCGCAGCATCTCGTCGGGAGACGAGTAGCCGAACATCTCGCTGGCCACCTGCAGGTCTGTCTCCGAGTTGGTCTTCTCGGGTTTTGGGTTTGCCCGGTCCCAGGCGATCATCTCCCGGTCTACGGTGTTGGTCAGCTCGCGTTTGCTCTTGGTCACCAGCTGGGCCTTCTCCAGGCCATTGACCTCAGCGAACCCAGGAAGCGCCGCCTTGGCGTCTTCCAGTGCCTTGGCCGCAGCGGCATCGCGCAGAGCCTTGTGGGCTGCACTGGCTGCCTTGTCCTCGGCGGTTGGCTTGTGTGCTGCGTCCAGGTACGCCTTGGCCTCGTACACCGGCAAGCTGGCGACTTCCATCTTGACCTCGGCTTCAATCGCTTTGCGCTTTTCGGCGGCATCCTTGGTGAGCGCCTTGAGCGCACGCGACTGAGCGTTGACCGTCAGCTTCATGTCACGCAAGCTGCGCGTCTGCAGGTTCTCCATCGCCGTCTCGGTAGCGTCTTGGGCCTGCAGCTGGTAGATGGTCCAGGCCTCTGGCGTCATGCCAGCCTGGTCTGCGGACTTGAATAGCGGGGCGTAGTTGCGAACGTGCTCTGCCTCTTCGATCTGGGCGTCGGTGGCCAGCATCCGGTCATAGACGCCACGGACTTCGGGCGTGAGCGTTTTGCCCATGCCTTCCATCCAGTCCTTGGCATTCTTGTAGACGTCCTTCATCCAGGTGGAGAACCGGCGGAAGAGTGTCTGCATCTCCTGGTTGGGAGACTGGCCCTCGAACAGGTAGCGCTCGTAGTGCTCTGCGAACTTCTCGTGGCTAGCGCGCTTGGCCTCGAAGCTCATGCCGTTCCACGTCGCCAGGTCCTTGACGCCGAACCAGTCCATCAAGGTGTTCACGTCCGACACGATAGGTGCGGGTGCGTTCGGCCCACTGGCGATGTCGATAAGCGTCTCCAGGTAGAAGTGCGCCATCTCGTGGTGGAACGTGGAGAGGTTGGCCCTCTCCAGCAGGCTGATGGTCAGCGTCTTGGGGTTGAAGGTGCCGCGAGCGCCGGGGGCGTTGAGCACTTCCGGTGTCGCCAAGGCGTCGTACTGCGCGCGCTCCTCGGGGTTGAGAGAGGCGACGTCGCGGCCAGCTAGGTACTTGGATTGGTACTTGTTGCTGCTTTGTTCAAGCTGTCTGCTAGCAGCTGGCCTTGTTGCTTGCTGTACTGTGCCCACGTCATCCCGTACTGCTCCATCCAGTAATCCTGTTTTGGTTCCCCGGTAGACGGCATCTGAGACTTTTCCGGCTTGGTACTCTTGGTCGAGGGTTTCATTTAGTTTCTCCGATAAGCCATTATCAGACACCTTTGGGATATTAGCAAGTGCTGTAACGGTTGCGTTGCCTTTTCCTTTGGAGTTGTCGACTACGGTGAACTGAACGCGAGAGTCGTCTTTGTACTTCTCGATCAGTTTCTCAACCACCTCGCGCGAGCCAACGTGGCTGGCCTGCAGTACATCCAAAGGCGCTGTACGTCCTGAGTTCATGGCGCGTGGCAAGGCTCCGTTCTTTAGCGCTTCAACCGGATCACGGTAGACGTACAGGTAGTGGACGTTGCGCCCGGCAGCCAGGGCTTGCTCTATCTTTTCTGTAGCACCCTTGAGTTTGCTCATGGTGCCATCGAAGATGATGTTGGCTTTACTTCCGACAACTGGCATAAGTTCCAGCGCGCTGGACTTACCAGCGCCGGTTCCACCTGCGGTGAAAAGCACGTAGGGGTCTTCGCCCTTCGGTACGGGCTGCGCAAGTTTCTCAGCGTACAAGCGCGTCATCAAAGCGCTGGCAGCATCGTGCACCTCAGCAGAGCGCGTGCGATCCGCCCGGTACTCTGGGCTAAGTTCACGAGCGATGTCGGTATTTATGATCTGACCGCCGTTGCTATCAGGCAAGGCGGCGTACTCCGCCACCACACCCGCAAAGTCTTGCTTGACCCTGGCGTTCAACGCAGAGTTAAGCGTCTCCGGCATATCCCCGGCGCGGCCTTCTTCCCAGGTCCATGCTGGCATGAGACCCGTTTTCTGGTCAGCAAAAACAGTGTCCTCCACCTTGGCGTTGCGGTTCTTCTCGCCGTGGGGGCCGTAGTTCAGCCAGCTGTTCTGGCCACGGGTCTCTGAGGTAATCGCCGCCACGGCAGGGCCGGTGAACAAGCGCACGTGGGCTTGCCAGGCGTTCTCCTCGCCGTCTGCCCGGAAGCCAGCGCCCTCGAAGCCGTGGCCGAAGGCATCGTGCGCTGCACGGAACAGGTCGTTGGCCAGCACAGGATGCATCACCCCGCCTTGGTCTGGCCACTGCAGGCCGGTGTCGGCCAGCATGGGGTTGTCCTCGGTGGCCCCCTGAGTAACACCCTCAGTGCCGTAGCCGTCATAGGTGCCGTACACGGCCATCGCCTGGTTCGCGCGCAGGTCGCGCATTGCGTTCCAGGGGTTGCCCTTGTAGGGGTCGGTGCCGCTGTCGAAGAAGGTGAACTTGTACCCGGCGTCCTCCAACGCTTTGTACTGCGCCATGGTCTGCTTTATGAGGTCGGCGTAGGCAGCCTTCACCTCGGGGTCTTGGGGCGCATGCTTCATGTCCTCGTAGGCCTGCGCGATACGCGCAGCACGCTCTGGATCAACCTTCACGTACTCGCTCTGACGGCGCAGGTCGATACCTACGCTGGCAGCATAGGTTTCGGCAACGTCTACGAGGCGTTGGTCTGGGCCGCTCGCGCCTTCAATCTTTGGCGCACCTGGTAGCGGCGTATCGCTTCCAATCGCGCGGCTTCCTTCTCGGTCTCGTTGGCCATAAACTGGGTCCTCCGTTTTGCTCTCAAAAGCCTTCACCAGTTCCGACTTGTACATCGTCTTGGTAAGGTCCCCATCAAAGACACCGGCATGTTTCATGGCGGCGTAGTCTTCAGCTGGAAGCAGCTCAGCCCATCGCGCCAGGGTAGGGGCGCCGGATGGCAAAGCGTTGTTGGCAGTAACCCGGTCCACGACCTGATCCCGACCAATGCTTTCGCGTGTGCCAACAGGTGGCACTACTTTGCCCTTGGTCTTGCCTGTAGGGCCAAGCACCTCGGCGTCTACCATCTTTCCGTTGAGCACAACCACCTGCCCTGGCTGGGTGCCGCTGAGCCGGTCCAGGTAGCCGTCGAAGCCGTTGTCTAGCACCGCGCTCTCGAACGCCAACTGGCCACCTTTGCGCAAGCGCAGGGGGTCGGTGTTGGCGTCGTAGATGTTGCTGAGTTGAGCGCGGTGGCCGATGCCGCCAACGCCTGCTTCTGGCGTGATGCCGGTGCCGGTGTCGACGTAGAAGTACGAGCGATTGCGCAAGCGCTTGTCTTCCGCGCTCGCGTACATATCCTGGTTGCTGCCCTTCAGCCCTGAGCCAAAGGCGTGCCCGCTGATGATAGGCCGCTCGGCCTTGCTGTAGTGGTAGCCTTCAACGCTGAGCGCACCTGGGCGTGAGTTAAGCACCTCGCCTTGGGTTGCAGGGTTGACGCCGTTGATCTTCAGCGGGTAGCGGTTGTAGGCCTCTTCTGCTGTCACACCCAAGCGCGATGCCAGTGCGGTGTACATGTTGGCTGCCACAGTTGCGTAGGCCCCGTTCACGTCTGACGTGAACCGAGCCAAGGTGGTGAGCTGGCTGTGGATGTTGGCCTTGACCTTATCCGCGCTTGCTTGAGCAGCCACGGTATCGGTGGCTTCAGAGATGACGCGCTTGGCCTCGTCTTGCAGGTAGGTCTCGGCCTGGGCTTGTGCCTCCTTGGCCTCCGCCTGGCTCATGTCAGCATCGCCAATGCGTGCATGCTCGGTGAGCTTCTTCTCGACCGGAGTTCCTGCAACGTTGGCCAGCAGTTCACCGATAGGCACACGGACCTCTCCGCCAGTGGCCAGGGCCTCTTGCATCTGGGAAGCAACGCTTGGCAGCATCGCTATTTCGTCTTGGTTGAGCACCTCACCCAACGTGCGTGCGTCGAAGCGCACCTCGGTCGGTGCGCCTTCGGTTTGCTCCGCCAGGTGTTGCGACACTTCAGCGAACGTCTGGGGGCTTTGCTCGCGCAGCTGCGCTTGTGCAGCCAAAGCCAGCATCTGGCTAAGCTGGTCGGCGTTGGCTTGGGCGCGCTCCTGCCCGTGGTCCTTCGCTGCGATCTGCAAGCCCTTCTGCACAACCTTGCTGAGCACCACCTGGCCGCCACCACCGAAGGCTGTTGCCAGGGCCGTTTGCAGGGCCGCGTCTGGGCGCTCGTCGATGTAATCCTGCAGCGTCTTCTCCGGATGCAGTACAGCCCACTCGTTCAGGTCCTGAAGGTGAGTTGCGATCTGCTCTCCGACCTGATCCTTCCATAGGTACTCCATGGCCTTGGCACCAAACTGCCCGGGCTTGAACATGCCCAGGGCGGCAGGCAAGCCCATCATCTCCGTACCGGCTTCGATCACACCCTGCGAGGCTCCGAACATCAAGGCCTTGGGGATGCCGACTCCGGCGTCGCGCGCTTCGCCATACGCCTGGCCACCTGTAGACAGGCCCATGGACGCAAGCACGGGGGCTAGCTTTCCGCCAATACCGAGCGGCATCTGCAGGATGTTCAGGCCGAGCGACTGCATGCCCGAGTACCATCCGGCGCCCAGTATGCTTTCTGCCTTCGGCATCAGTTCGTTCGCCGTAGACCTCTGGATGCCGCCGTACTTGGCAAACAGTTCAGCTGCAGGCAGGCCAACGATGTCCGGCAGCAGTTCAGCACCGGCTCGGGCTACACCCCACGCGCCTTCGTTGAACTTCGGGCCTGCGCTCAGGATGGCCTTGCCGGTGTTAGCCAGCGCGGTTTCCAAGGTGCTCAGCACGCCTACATCCTTGGTATCGACCAAGGGTGTGTTGCGCGTGTCGGCTAGCCAGCTTCGCAGGTGGGGTGCGTTGGCTGTAGCGCTGTCTACGTCATCGGCCTTGGCTTTGACCTCGTAGTCCTTTGGGAAGGTGCGAACGACGTCAACCGGCACCTTGTACCGGGCTGCCAGGTCTTTGTACTTAACCTCTTGCTGCGGCACCGCGTCGGCGGTGAGCTGCACTGCCGTGCCGGGGTTAGCCGGTGGGGCTGGCGTATCGTTGAAGAGGTCAGAATACTGGCCCATTACTTAAACCTTCCTTGCTCGCGCCCACGCTGGTACGCACGCTCTATCGCCTCTTTGTCGATGCGCTTGGTTCCGTACATGCCGGTGGTCTTCGGACCAGGGGCGTCGGCTTCCAGCTGATTGCGGATGGCCTCGGGAATCTCTCCGTAGGGCGTATCCACAAAGTTCTTGTTTGCGCTGTTCGGGTCGGCCATGACCTGGTAGCCCTTCTTCGTGCTACGGAACGCACCGAAGATGCCAGAGCCCTGCTCGTACTTGACGCGCAGCATGTCCATGCCGATAGCCTTCAGCTTCTCAGGAGGCAGCGGTTTGTCGCCTGCTGCGCGCTGGGCTTCGCTGATGGCCATAGTGACTGAGCCCATGAAGTTGTTGTACTCAGTCGCGGCGGCTGACCCTTCTTTAGGTGTCATGTCCAGGCCGCTTGCCAGTATGGCCGTCTTCACGCTGGACACTGCAGTCTTGACCTGGGTGTTCAGGTCCATGGCCTTGGCGTCACTGCGCTCGATGCCACCTTGCAGTTCGACCAGGTGGTTGAGTTGCTGCTTGCTGACGTAGGGTTGCGCCTGGGTCAAGTTCAGTTTGGAGAACTTTTGCGGGTCTTCCATAGCCATGACGCGGTAGGTGTAGTACCGGCCAAATTCGTCTGGGTCGCTCTTACCTTCAGCATCGGCCTTCGCTTGGCGAGCCTTGGCTGCCAGCCAGTCGCGCATCTGGCGCTCGGCCTCTGGTGCCTGCTCGCGCAAGGTCACCATCAGCGACGGAGGGATAGCGCTCATGCTGCCCTTCTCCATGAGAATAGACCAGCCCTGTTTCTCAACGGCCTTCGCCTGACGCGACTGGATCGCTTCCTGCTCCGTGAAGCGGGTCTTAACCTCAGCCAGGGCCATCTCCTCGTCCTTGCCATCGAAGCGTTTGCGCGCCTCGGCTAGGGCGTCTTCCAGTGTCATCTTCTTGGCCATCACCTCGTCACCGAACGACTGGGCGTTGTGCTGCCCGGTGGCCTGCTTCAACAGCTTATCCACTTCGTCCACGCGCGTGGCGTCGAACTCTTTGCCCTTGTCCAGCTTATCCCAGTAGGCACGTGCGGCTACGGGGTTGGTTTCGCTGAGCTGGCTGATGACGTTGCTGTGCAGTGTCGTCAGGTCCTTGACGTTGTGGTATGCCACCTCGTCCGCTGACAGGTTGCGTAACTCGCCCCACCTCGCGTTCTTCGCACGGATGTCAGTAGCGGCCATGGGCGCTGCCTGTACATCGCCATCCTTAACCGCCGTCAGGGCACTCTGGATCACCGCGTTCTTGGCGGCGGCGTGGCCTACCTCCTCGACGCGTGCAGTCTCAGCCTGGGCGTAGTTCGATGTTGTGCGGGTGGCGATGTCACGAGCAGCAACGAGAGACCGGCTGGCGATCATCTGGGCACGCCCATCCAGGCCTTCGCCCAGGGCCTTGGCGTCTTCGTTCCACCACTTGTCGACAGCGGCTTGGTAGCCGCCAATCTTGGTTCCGCTGAACTCTTTGCGCAGTCGTGTGTCGGTTTCGTACCAAGCCTGGCGAATCTTCACTTCAGCCTCTTGGGCTTGAAGTGTCGCGCGTTGCTGGTCCAGTTTGTCCAGTGCGTCCCCTGCACCCTGCAGCGCTTTCGCTACGCCAAGGCGACCGGAGCTGATGTCCTGGTTCTGCTGGAATCCACCCTCAAGCGCGGCTTGGCGTACTTGAGGGCCATCGTAGGTGGGTATTGTTGGCATGTTACTCGTACCAGTCCATCTTCGGTTTTGCCTTCGGGGCTCCGCCACCGTAGGAGTACCAGTTGGAGGCCACCGAGGTGCCTGCGGAAAGCAGGCTCTCCGTCATGGCGCTACCGGCACGGGAGGAGGCAGCGGACGCCTGAGCGCCGAAGTTGTTGGCCTGGCTTTGCTTCTGCCAGGCTTCGACCTTACCGTTGTACCGGGCGCTCTCAGCGTCAATCTTGCCGAAGAAGTTGGTCTGGTCCATGATGTCGCCGGGCGTGCCGTCGTGCAGGTCCAAACCTTTGGCGGCAAAGCTGGCGCGCTGCGAGCCGAGCACGCTGTTGGCGTTGCGCTGTACCCGGCCAGCCTCAATGTCACCACGGCGCAACGCGTCTTGCGCAGCGAACTCAGCTGTCTTCTGGTTGTTGCGTGCGACACCGGCCTCGTAGTTGGCCTGATCCTGCTTGGCTTGCCCTTGGGCCACTGCGCTCGTAACCGCCAGCGCAGAGCTGGCAATCAGTAGGGTGGTGGGCTCGCACATATCAGGACCTCATATCGAATCTATGGAAAGGCGACCCGAGAGGGCCGTGGGGTTCCGGGGACTGTAGCGTAAAACCAACACTTTTAAGCCACCGTACCGCGCGGGTGTTGTCCGCGTGGACGTAGTTGTAAAGGTGTTTGTACTCGCTCAGGAAGGCTTGAATGTAGGGTCGGCACAGACGCATAAGCGCACGCTGGTGCACGGTAACGAGGTCTGTCCCAAGCATCCAGATAGCGGCGCCATCGGCCAAGGGCACGACACCCATGACGCACACCACCCGGCCGTTGGCGGTTATGGTGTAGGCCGGAGCTGAAACGCTAATGCTGGTGTCGATAAGCTGGACTAGGCCGGAGGTGTAGCCGATGGCTGCAAGTTCCTCTAGGTCGGCCTGTCTCATTTTTACAACAAGCTCAAGTGAGTCACCCCACTGCGGCTTGCGAACGTCGATATTGGTCACAGGGCTAAAGCTAGAAGTCCCACGCGTTTTTCTTTGTGACAAACAGCCTTTCCGGTTTCGCCGGAAAGTCGAAAAGCGCGGCATCGGTTACTTCAAACCTACCCTCCATACCTTCTGGCTCCTTCGGAAAGTAAAAAGGCGCGGCGTCGGGGTTTTTAGGTAGGGCCTCAAGAGCTTCGATGTAGCTGGTAAGGTTTTTAGCTACAAACTCAGCTCGGAGAGCGCCCACCTGGTCTGCAGGTTCCCCTTCGGTGACCGAAGCTAGCAGCGCTTCATCGAAGCCAGCATAAGCTATACGCCCACCGTCAATTTCAAGTTTCAGTTTCATAAGTTGCTTTCAGTTGCTGATGCCAAAGTTTACTTGCTAAAGCCGTTTTTGTGTGTTGTAACGTTGCAACGCTAGCCACCTACTGCCACCTCGATTGCCATGCTCAGCATCGTGAGCGGGAGCGGGGCTGAAGCTCGCACGCACACCGTGGCGTCGGACTGCCAGGAGGCGCCAATCGCCAAGGGAAGTTCGCCGTTGCGCAATGCCGGTGGAGAGCCGTAGGGATCACTGACGGCACGCGAAGGGTAGTCAGTGAGCCGGGAGAACGAAGGACCTGCGGACACCAACGAGCTTTGAGCAACGCGGATGTGCACCTTGTTGACGTTCTTCATAGTGCCCGTGCCGCCTGCCGCTGCGCCTTCCAGGTCTAGCGGTACGGTCTGCGCGTCGGAGACATAGCCCAGGCCGATGCTGATGGTGCTGGCCGGTGTCACCAAGGTGATGGCACCGTTCGTAACCACGACGCTAGGCGCCACTGCACCGTCCGCCAGGATGCTTACCGTCTTGCCCTCAAGGTGCCAGAGGCCCGTCACGGTGCTGACCGGAGAACCGCTGTACGTCAGGCCGGAGTCTACGTAGAAGCAGCTTGCCAGTGTTGTGAAAATGCGGGTTTGCAGCTTCTCGATGTAACGCACGGTGCGACCGTTCACGGTACGCCGAACGATCATGTACAACACGTCGGTGTTGTTCTCTGGTATCACCGCGATGGACTCAACGAAGCCATCCGTGACGTGCTGGTGCCAGCCGTAGACGTTCTGGTCCGGGACGTAGGTGAGGCCGAGCAGCGTACCGTCGCTGCGCACCGCCCACAGCATCTGGTCTGGTGCCCGGCAATATGCCAGTTGCACGACGTTGTAGCCGTTGAACAAGTGTGGTGCCATCAAGCTGATGTCCACCGTCCGGTAGAAGCCAGTGCCCGATGGGTCGTAGGCAATCTCCCGAACGTGTGAGCCCTGCGCCTGGACGTACAAGGCCGATCCGCTGGTGACGACCGGCTGTACACCGTTCGCACCGCAGTACGCCTGGGGTTTTACCGTCAGACTTTTTGGCGTGATGGCCGAGCTGGAGCCGTCCGAGTAGATACGGAACTCTCCACCGGCAGTGAGTGCCAGCAAGTCAGCCAGGGGGACTAGGTGCCGGATGGCATTCTGCTGAGCCGCGGCAATGCGGAACTGCAAAGCGTCGTCGTCACGCGAGGGGACCGAGGACGTCATGTTCGAGTCGGTCGCGTTGCGCGTGGCGTATATGCGCTGCGCGCTGTTGATGGTCCCGCCGAACCACCGACGCTGCTCGTGGTAGGTCGTTGCTGCGGGGTAGTCCCCTGCGGCTGCGTTTAGCGAGATGTTGGCTTCAGGCGGCACCTGCGTGGTGTCGGCTGTGATGTTGTCGTCGATCAGGCTCAGGCTGGTTGTCTGGCCGATGTAGCCCCAGGCTCCGCCACGTTGCTTGTACACGTAGTAGCGGTTGGCGCCTGCGGCTGCAGTCCAGCTGATGGTGTTGTAGTTACCGGCCAGAGTCAGGTTGTTGTTGCACGTCACCACTGCAGTCTGCAGGGACTCGGTTACCAGGTCGTTGGCCATCGTCGTAACGACGTAGCGCTGCGCTGTTAAGTTGGTGGCCACTGCCACTGTGGCGACAGCAGACGGCGCTGTGGGTGCCGATACCGTAGGCGCGAAGCTGGCAGCGGTTAGCGTCCAGTTCGTGGCACCAAGGCGGCGAAGTTCCTGGGTTGGTTTCGAGTTCAGTGTCAGTGTTATGACGTCTGCGTTCTGCGCGTAGACGATGCTGAACAAGTCGTCGGCAACGTAGGGCGTCGTGATCTGGTAGACGCGCGCCGCCTGGTTGTACGCACCGCTGGGGTTGGCTGCTGTGCCGCCGGGGTCAGCTGTCGTGTAGGTGTTGGCTCCGGTGACGGTGATCTTGAAGAAGCGACCGCCAGCGCCGGACAAGGACAGGAATACCCAATCCCCGGTAGCATAGCCGTGAGCCGTCTGCGTTACTGTGTTTCCTGCTACAGAAACTATAGCGTAGTTGGCTTCCAGCAGTGTGCCGTTGCCGTTGTGAAAGCGCATGTACCCGACGCCAAGCTCCAGGACCATAGCCTGGCTGGCGCTGTACACAAAAGGAATGATCCGCGAGATGTTCGTGCTGTCGCGGCTTTCGTTCAGGAACGCCGTGCCCGGCCTGCGGGCCAGGGGGCCGTGAGGCAGCACCAGAAAGTTGAGTACCTTCTGCATGCCTGTCTGGTTCTTTGGCAGGTCCAGGCGCCCGAACAACTCGGGGGTTATCTCACCACCGGCGAAGGACCTCTGTAGCGTTTTGGTGCTCATGCTCGACGACGGATGTGTTCTGGCACATGGCCTGAAGATTCAACACTGGAGTTCGCGTCGTTGGCAGCTGCCTGCGCGGCTTTACGCTCTGCCACCTGGCGCATCTTCAGCGCGGCGTTGGTTCCCTCGGCACCCTTTATGAGGGGACCGGCAAGGTAGGACGCCACCAGGAACGACAGCGCCGAGGTGAACCCGGCGGTGAACTTGCTGGTGTCGATGACGTCGTGGGTGTACAGCAGCACTGCATCAGGCTCATGCGTCAACACGACGCCATCCTCGATGTCGAAGTTGGCGGAGCCACGCTCACTGAACAACGCCACCTCGTCGGCACGCAGTAGGCCGCCGAAGGGGAAGAACCCGTAGGCGTCCAGCGTGCTCGTGGTCAAGATACGCTGGCTCTGGATCATGTCCGATGGCGCCCCGTAGGCGTAGGTCCACGTTGCGCTTGGGTTGACGCTGAGAGCGGCTAGAGCAACGCGTGTCTTCGCAAACCCCCACGCGTGCATCTCGATCAACTCCTGCCGGGCCACAGGGTAGTAGCGGGCACAGTAGCCAGCTTCCACACTGCCGTCAGGCGGGTTGATAGAAGACAGCACTGCGTCGGCGCCGATGTGGCTCAGCGCAAGGTTGCAGATAACGACGTCACTCGTGGCCATGGCTTACTCTCCGTAGAGCGAAGCAGCGATAGATTTTCCGCTGTCGACAATCTCAATATCAGTGAGTTTAAGAGTCAACCGAACGTCAGGCGCACTCCCCTCCGTGCTGGCTTCGTCAGCCTCTTCCAGCTCTGCCGTAACGCTGGTGGCCACCGCAACTACCTTCATGTGGTAGACCTTGCCGGGGGCTGGGGGTGAGGTGATACCGAGCGCTTCACACTGGTCGTCATTGAGCCAGATTGTGGGGCTGGAGTCGTAGTCTGGAGAAGGTACTTCGGCACCTTCGGACTTGATGTTCATTGCGGTCATGGCGTTCTTTCAAACAAAAGTGGGGCCAGAAGGCCCCACGTTCAATCGTCAACCGATGGCTTAAGCCAGGTCGGCTGCAGAGGCTTTTTTGCCTTTGGAGGCTTTCGCTTCGGCCAGTGCCATTGCGATTGCTTCAGCTTCTGCCAAGGCAGCAGCTTGCGCAGCGTCGGCATCTTTCTGGTCCTTCAAGGCTTGAGCCACAGCGGATGCGATCAGCTTGGACAGCAGCGTGACGTCGCCGGTCAGGCCGCCATCACCGAACTGTTCTTTCATTTTGCGCACGCGCTCTGCGTTGGACTCCAGGTACTCCTGGTACTTGGCGGAACCGCGTTCGCAGGTGGGCTCCAAGTTTTCGGCGGGCAGTGTGCCCTCCGGCAGTTCAACCTCTGCACCGGCCTCGAACAACTCGTTGCCAATGAGAGACTTTTCCTTGACGATGTACTTGATAGGGGTATCGGCCATGGTGGTCTTTCAGTTGTGAAAATAGGGCTCCCGCTCCGTCGACATTTCGGCTTCAATTGCCTGGTGTGAACGTAGCGGGAGAGGTCTCTTTAGGAGACCAGGAAGCCGGACTTGCCGTAGATGTTGGCGATGTCGGCTGGGTCTTTGACGATGGCAGCAGAGAACGTGCCAGCAGTCAATGGACCTGTACCCACGGTGTAGCGGATACCGATGTAGCGACGAGCGGCCAGCGGTGCTGCGCGGTCGTAGCGCAAGTGCACCAAGGCACCGGCCACCAACGTTGCTTTACCGATAGGGCCGGTCTGCACAATCGTTTCCACGTTGACCGTCAACGCGGCGTCGTCAGCTTGGATCAACTCGAAGTTGACAGTGGCTGCGCCAGCCGCGGCGGCGGCCACCAAGGTGCTGATTGCGATGCTCAAGGGTTCACCACGGCCAAGGTCGTTGGGAGTGTTACCGCCCAAAGCCAAAGGTGCAGTGTCGTAGGTGTTGGTCGACACTGCGGTTGCGGTGACGGCCTGGCCAGACAGTACGCCAGCTGCGGAGTAGGCGCCGGACAGGAGGAGAGTGTTGTCGAGAATCATTTGGTTTACCTCTTAAAGATGGTTGCGAATAGAGCCTGCCGAAGCAGGCTCATGTCAGCTTTAGACCACGCGAGACTCGGTGTTCAACAGCTGGTCGACCTTGCGCAAGGGCACGCCCAAGAACTTGGTCAACGCGTAGGGGGTGCCGAACTGAGTCAGCGCGTCTTGAATGCTCAAGGCAGCGTTGGACTTGTTCAGCGCGGCGACGCGCAACATGCTGTACACAGTGCGGTTTGCGTAGAAGCAAGCGCGACCCATGGACAGGTTTGGCACGCGATCCAAGGCACGAGACATCAAGTTGATGATCTGCGTGGCAGCGGTGGTCGCCTGTGTACCGGCTTGGGTTGTCAAGTCGGTCACGTTGATGTTGGCGATACGCACAACATAACGCCAGTCCTTGACGGCAACACCGTTCTTCCACTGGTACAGAGCACGCAGCGCTTGGAAGAAGTTGTTGTTGCTGTCAGGCACAGACTCTTCGCCCAGGTCTTGGTGCATCAAGCCAGCCTTCGTGCCCTTGGGGAATGGGCAGAAGACAGTGTTCTCACCCCACACCACCAAGTAGATGGATGCGTTGTTAGAACCTGTACCGCCAGCGTCCAGAATGTTCTGGGCGTTACCGGCAGTCAAGCTGGAGTAGCGGGTCTGCAGGCCCAAGAACTGACGGGGATCAGTACCGGGGTTGCCGTAGAACATCGCGCCAGCCATGGTCTGGTTCATCGCTTCGATAAACGCCTGGTCTTCCGACAAACGGAAGGCAGCAGTATTACCGTTGAGCTTGGCCAGTTCCACGTCGATGTGCGAACGTGCTTCCAGGATACCGCAGGCTTCGTCGATCTGCGCGGTCAGCGATTTGCTGGTCGGCACACCTTGGTTGATCATGCGGTAGAAGACTTGAGGCAATCCGGTGCGGATTGTCAAACGATGTCCGGTTGGCAAGTTGCCTTCCATGAACACCGCGTCTTCAAGAATCTCATTGGTTTGAGACAGCAGCTCGGCCACTTTAGGCACTTGGCCATCAGGGTCGAGACGTTTTGCCCAGTCGGCCAGGGTCAGTGCGCCGGTAGAGAGTAAAGCCATTTTGAGTTACCTCGTTCTAAGATTGATTTGGATACAGGACTTGAGCTGCGCCAGCTGCGCCCTTGGGTGCTCCAGAGCCACCAGGTACGAAGTTGTCTTCGCTCAATGCTTTGCCGACGGCATACGCCCACTTCACGACAGCAGGATGGCTTCCCATCTTGGTGCTGCTCAGCAGGTCCTTCAGTTCGGGTGGCCCAAGGGCAATCGCCTTCTGGCAGACGGCCAAGGTCTCTTGCAGTTTAGCGCCGCCGAGTTCCTTGTCACCCACCACCGTGGCTTCCCACGCCTGAACCTGCGCAGAGAACGCTTCAGCCTGGGCTTTGTCTCGCGCAATGGCGAGGTCGACCAGTTTCTGTGCGCCTTCCTTGGGCAGCTTCAGTTCCTTGGCAATCGCAACGAACTCTTCAGTGGCTTTCGCGTCGGGCTCAATGCCTTCCGGCATTACGAACTCGTAGCTGATTTCCGCTTCAGGCTCGTTCTTGGTTGCACCTTCGTCGGCGCCTGGGGCAACCGGCTCTGGCGTTACCGAACCTTCAGGCAGTGTGCCTGGATCGACGTTAGGCTGTACCCCGGCATTGGGTGTGGCTTGGCCGGTTACTGGCTCTACGGTTTCTACTGTCATTGCTTCTGCTCCTTGAGCATTTGTGCAAATTGCTCAGGGGTTACTTCCATAACCTCGCTGAGCACAAACAGGCCCATGTTACGCATGCCCTCACGGAAGAAGGTCTCACTGTTGCCAGTGAAGCTGGTACGGTAGATACCGGCCTTCTCCAAGAGTCGCATGACAAACCTACGGCCCTGCTTGTGGCCCATCAACCAACGAATGTCCTCTAGTTCCTTTTTGCGTTCGACGTTTGCTTCGAGGCCTTTGGCCTCGTCTTCACGTGCGTGCGCGTTCAGGTCTGTAGGGTCGCGTTCGGTGGATGACATGCTGTGGATTCTCTGAGGCGCTTAGCGGCTTAAGCACACGCTATTGCGCTTCAGTGAAGTCAACGTAGAACTGCTTACCAGGGGCGAACTCCTTGGCAGCTTCGGAGTTGATAGTGCCAATCTTGATCTCGCCCCAAGGTGTCCACTTAAAGAACGATTCGTTCTCGGCGCTGCCACTGGAAACTGGGATCAGTTTCACGCTATGGCCGTTCGAGTCGTGGGTGACTGACTCAACTTTGAATTTTGCTCTCACTGTCATGGTTTACCTTTCGATTTACGCTATTGCGCGCCTGGCGTGTTGTATCCCTGCAGTGATGCCATCACGCTTTGCAAGTTCTGCGGGTTAATCTCGCTTGCCGTCTTCGCAGTCTCAACGGTCTGTGGCATCGTGGCCGCGGTTTGCATAAGTTGCGCCTGCTTGGCTGCATCTGCGCGCTTCTTGGCCACCACGTCATCAGGCACGATGATTTCTGGGTTGACACCATACATCTGGCCGTAGTCGTCGATGGCCTGATCGAAGTCGATCTTGTCGAGTACGCCTGGGCTGAGGCCAGCGATATTGCCAACGGTAGCCAGCAGTCGGTCCATGCCTTGCGCGCTGACGATCCGCTGTGCCTGAGCAAGTGTGGAAATGAACTCGGTGTTGAGCTCAACGCCTTGCAGTTCCTTCGGGGCTGGGGGCAGGATGCCTGCCTCAACGCAGTAGTCGAAGGTGATGTCGATCAGGGGCTTCAGCAGCTCGTCGTGCAGGCGTTCCAGCACGGGGCCAATCATCAACATCTTCTCTTCGTGGCGCTCTGCAACCTCGGTAGCGGTGATCCCGCTGCGCGTGTCGTTGGCCAACATCATGAACAGGTCGGCGTAGTAGGCACCCCGGATGCGGCCTCGTACATCGTTGATGTCTTCCAGCAGGTGGTTCAGGTCCAGGTTGACCTCGAACGCAGAGCGAATGCCGCCACCGGCTTGGGTGACGTCAGCGAACATGATGCCACCCGGCAGCCGCGACTTCGCAGCGTCCTTGTACTGGGTGGGCACCTGCAGTGGGGGATTGACCTGGTAGTCAATCGCCTGCGACTTGCGCAGCTGCTCGTGCTGTAGCTGCTTGACATCGCCCTGAGCTTCCATGCCTGGGCTGTTACCGTAGATGTCGTTGCCCGTCACGGCCCAACGTGGGGCCAAGCCTGGGAAACGTTTGAAGCCAGACTGGCGTAGGAACTTGTCCTCGTTACCGCCCAGCTCCAGGTAGTTGGACGCGAACGGCATGTTGCGGTTGTCCCGCTTGCCTGGCTCACGTCCATGATTGGGTTCGATCAAGTGGACCACTGGCACCCAGGCGTCCAGCTGGTTGCGCTCGTACAGGGTGCGCACCGTGGTGCTGCAGTTGGCTACGCCGAACTGCTTGACCAGTTGGCCAACGGTCATCTGGAACTCACGGCCCAGAGTGTCCACACGACCGCGATGGTCGGTGCCAATCGCGTATTCCCCAATGGTCATGGGGTAGTGGTGGATCACGTTGTCGAAGTCGGGCAGCACGACGGTTGCCCACGTACCAAACAGGCCCAGCTCCTCGTAGCCCTGGTGCAGGCTGCGATAGGTGTTGGACCGGGCGAAGATGTCGCGCAGCAGGTTGGTGCACTGGAACAGCCAGGACTTGACTGGGCCAAACTCCATCAGCTCGCGGTCAGCCAGTTCCATCTTGAACCATGGACGTGCGGGGCTGGTCATGCCAGACATCATCCCGGCAGCCAAGGTGCGCGAGGCGCCGATGGCAGTGTTGTCGTAGATGCTGTTGTGGCGCTTCCAGCCCTTGTTCACGTCGGTGACCATGTACCGGCCAAGGCGTGGCTGCTGGTATTCGCTTATCTCGCGCCAGTGCATTAGCCAGGAGCTGCGCTCTTGCCACAGCGCGCCTTTGCGCTGCAGTACGCGTTGCCTTTCGGTGAGGCCTGAGCCCGGTACGGTTGCCATGTGTTAGCCAATCAGAAAAGTGACGTGGGTAAACACCCACCATAGGCCCCACAAAGAGAAGCCAAGAGCGCACACAAGGCCGAAAACGCCAAGTACAAGGAGCACTTGAATAGCACCTACGATGTCGTACATGGCTAGCTGCCCAACAGGCTGTTACGCCCCAGGTTAAGTTGCGAGTTCTCGATGCCCGTTGCCCCAGTGAGCAGCGTACCGCCACCCGACATACCGCCACGCTTCTTGCGCATGTCGGCCAGGTCGGCCAGGTTAGGGTCTTTAGGCGCAGACGGGGCTGGGGTGGACACGGGGGTGGGAGGTGGGGAACCGCCAAAGCACATGGGGATACCTCTGAGGTTGTTGGGTACTGTAAAGCCCGAACTCTAGGTCGCAGGTGCGCGTTTAAGCGCACGCGCGCTAGCCCCGTGAGGCCATTGGGTCGTAGGAAAGCACCTCTTCCATGCTCTGCTGTTGCATCTTGAAGCTCACCTTCGGCGTCTCCATCAAGGCCAGGATGTAGGCCGTGGCCATGTCCGGGCTGTGGCCAATCCGCTTGATGATGTCGTCGCGGCTTTCGACCTTGACGGTGTAACCAGACGCCTCCCACTTGGGTGCGCACAGTTCCGACAGCAGTTTCTTGGTTGGCGGCAGGGCAATGCCAGTGTCGTTGGCTGGGTCCAGTGCCTCGCGCATGCGCCACCACAGCTCGCTGCGTTGGTTGAAGAATCGCAGCTTGCCTGAGCGATCCGTGCCTCGTGCCTTCTCAGCCACGTTCACACCGATTACGTTCAAGCGCATCCCGTTGAGCACATCGTAGGGGCTGGCACCCACACCGATAACGTCGATGTGGATTGGTGCATCGTCACGGCGGTGGGCAATGGTCAGCCCGGCCACCTTGGGGCCATCTGGTGTCTGGCTTCCTGGGTACTCGTGGGGCTCGTCGAACCACATGCCTTTGCCGTTGTCGTCCATGTGACGCGTTGCGATGCTGGTCTTGTCCTGGCCACCTCGCGCAACGTCCACACCGATAGCCAGCATCTCACCTTTGGGAGCGCGCTTCTTCCAACGGGCTTGGGCCTCCTCGACCCAACTGGTGGGGATGACCTGCCAGGGGTCGTCCTGCACACCGGCAGTGAATGACCCGTACAGCATCTGGCTGCGCAGGGGCTCGGGCAGTGCTTGAAGCTGTGACATATATCCGGTTCCCACGAGGTAAGGATTGTCTGAAATGCGCGATGGAATGAACGTGCGTGAACGCGGGGTAATCAACTCACCCTTGTGCATGAACGGTGTGCCGTCGGGCATCTCTGTCTGCTGCCCGTCGATCACTGCGAACCAGCGCAGCTCGCCTGGCATGGCTGGGTTTGGGTGCTTGGTGTCCAGCCATGGTGCGAAGTATTCAATGACCCATCGCCCTTCGGCAGTGCTGGGTGGGTTGAACGTGAGCAACGTCTGGCATCGCTGGCCTGGCGTTGTCGTTCGGTTCCAGGCCATCAGGAACTCGACCTGCAGTTGGGCCAGGCTGGTGGCCTCGTCGTAGATGATCAAGTCGTGAGGCCGACCGCGATACTTCTCTTCGTCCTTGGGGTTAGGCAGTGAGCCAAACTCGATCTGCACACCGCGAGGCCCAGCCCCACGCCATATGCCATCTTTGGAGCTGAAGCCGTCACGCGTACCAAGCAACTCGGTAAGCCGATCCACCATGCCGGTGTGCTCGGTTCCGTTCTTACGCACCACGAACGCAACGCGATGCTGCATGATGGCCTTGCCAATCGCCAGGTCGGTCTTGCCGCCTCCGGCTGCACCACCGAAGCCGATCACGTCTGCGATGCTGTCGTAGGCCATCTGCTGTGGGCCTGGCAGTGGCGACCACAGCTTGTCGTGGATGTCGGCCATCACGAGGGCCATCAGCTCCTTGCGCTCCTCGGGGCTTAAGTGCGCCTCAAGCGTTGCGAGGTCGGAGGCGTTCATTGGGGGTTGTCCTCGTCCCTGTTGGCCAGGCGGCACAGGTCTGACAGTGGCATGCGGTGCCAGGTGATACTGCCCTGGTACAGCTCCTCGCGAATCACGGGCTGGCCACACCCGATGCAATAGTAGGGCTTCGCGCCCTCCAACAGGGTAGCGCTCATGCCAGGTCGCTGAAGTCTTTGCGCTGTTGGGCTAAGGCGAGCAGCTGTGCCACACGCGCAGCGCGTGCTGTTGGGTCAACGTCCAGGGGCTGGCCCTCAACGCCAGCCAGCTCGGTGCGGTCTGCGTAGACCTCTTTGCGCCTGCCCTTGAGGATCAACGACAGGAGCGCATCGCTGTGTTTGCGAACGGTCAAGGGGATGGGCTGGCCCTTGTCGTCCAGCACCATGCGCCACTTCTCCTCCTCGACAGGCTCGCCGGTCTCAGCGTGCTCGTGCTTGACGGTGTAACGCTCGTAGCGGTAGGTGAGTCGGCCCTTGTCGATCACGGGCTCCTCGAAGCCGTCTACAGCTCGCTTGTAGGCTGCCTGCTCGGCTCGGTCAACACCATCAGCCATGGCGTCATCCCAGGCTGCAGCAAACGCCTTGTCGGCATTGCGCCGGTCGTATGCGGTTGAGCGGTTGATGCCTACCGCATCGCAAGCATGGCGGACGACTGGCATCACGCGAAGCGCAGCCAGGAACGCAGATTGCCAGGGGAAGGGGTGAGAAGCCATGACGCCATGGTAGGCCGGGTAGGGCTTTTAGGCGCACGCGTTAAAACGGCCTCAGAGCGCCGGAAACTCGTTGGGGCTAGCTACCCCCCAGGCAAGCTCAATCGAACGCACCAAGACCCGTTTGGTGGCCGCTGGGACCTGTGCGCGCTTGCGACCGGTCAAGATGTCGCGGATCGTCGACTTGGCGATGCCGCCAGGGATGTCGTCGAACTTGCCAGCGATCTGCGCATAGCTCAGTCCGGCCTCTCTCAACTCGAACACCAGCTCGACGTCGGCATCGGTCAACTTGGCGCGATGATGGTCCTCCCCGATGCGCTTGCCCTTGTCGTTCACAAACACCAGTTTGTAGGTCATTTTCCAGTCCTTGCAGAATTTTGCACGTTCGTTCCAGCGTGTCGGGCCATCAGATCGAATGTGCAGTTTTTTACGTCTTCAACCAACTTGACCCTGATCCGAACCCAACACAACCAACATCCCCTAAAGGGCGATGTTGTGTTGTGTTGTGGTTTTCGGACATTCACAACATGACCAACACGAACCCATGTTGGTTGATGTTGGTCATGTTGGAAGCCCAACGCGCATCTTTTTGCGCGTTCATAGGATCGAAATGGTTTTATCGTCTTCCAGGATGTAGGGTGAATCATCCCCTTTGCAGAGCCCAACGAGGGACCTACGCACCCTATCCCGACGTGTTTTTTCGAGCCCGTCATCTATCTTTGCGAACCGCGATAAGGCCTCCTTGATGACCGCATCTGACTCAATCCCGGCAGTTTGGCTCTTGGCAAACTCTTGGATCACATCGTTCACAATCTTCTCCACTGGCCCCAGTTCTTTGCGCACTTTGGCAGGCCCTGGAAGGGCATTCACCGCCTCAATGACAACGCAGCTGGAGATGATGTCACCGTCCTCGTCCATGTCCAGATTGACCGTCTCCAGAGTGAAACCAAAGATGGTCCCATCTTCCCCGTCCTTGGACTTCGAGAGGCGCAAAGCCCTGGCGTTACCGCTGCGTAGCACCTCTATCTCGGCATCAGCTGCAGCGCGCAGGCCTGACCAGCCCCGTGCACCCTTGGTGGTGTCCTTGCCAGCGTGGTGGACCAGCATCACTGCACACTTGAGCGCCTTGTGTATGCCCTTGGCGTGGCGCAGTGCCTTACCTACGTCCTCGCCTGAGTTCTCATTGGCGCCTGGCATCACCTGAGCGAACGTGTCGACGATGACCATGGCGATGTCGGTCAGGCCCAATGACAGCACGGCCTTGCACACGTCCAGCGCATCTTCCTTGAGCATGAAGTTGGGCGCTGCGTCCAGGATGTAAACGTCGATGTCAGCCAGGTTTAGCTGGTGGTGCAGGGCATAGGCTCGCAGACGGTTGCGAAAACCCCCAGCGCCCTCGGCGGCGATGTACACAATCTTGCCCTTGCGCGTCTTCTTGTTGCGCCACGGCAGGCCCTGAGCGATGTGGAAGGCCATGTCCAGTGCCATGAACGACTTGCCTGATCCAGACTCCCCGAACATGACCACCAGCTCGGCATCAGGCACCACGTGCTTGATAAGCCAGCGCGGACTGGCGCCACTGGCAAAGTCAGCAGCCTGGGCTAGCTGGAAGCGTTGTTTTTTAGCAACAGGCTGATTGTGAGACTCGTCCGGGAATTCGTCCTGGGGTGGTGCCAGGTTGTCGAACTCGTCCATGGACGCTGGGCCGTTTAGGTTGATGTGCGCCCCGTTCTCGTTGGCCATGCGCACCAGGGTACGGGCTGTGACGACCTTGCCTGAGCCCTTGCCAAACGAGTTCCAACGTTCTATGCCGTAATCGCGGTCAGTGTACTTGGGCGAGCGCTGGCTCCAGGCGTCCCACAGGTCGAAGCCGTTGCCCTGGGTCTCATGGTGGAGGGCCATGCCAACCTGGACCCACTTGTCGTAGTCCATGTCGGTTGGCAGCACGTCCAGGCACTCGCGCAGCTGGGGCTCGGTGAGGCCAACGGGCTGCTCGTTCGACTCTTCGCTCATGGACTGGGCAGCCAGTTCACGCTTGAAGCGCGACTGGCACAGCGCCATGACAGCTGGAGTTACGTCTGCAACGGTGTCGGCGTTGCCCAGCATGTCGCAAGCTGGGAGGACGTTGCCGGTGATGGTGACGAAGCCTTTGGTGCTGAAGGTCTCGAATCCGAAGGGTTCGCCGTGTGCCTTAAGGTCGCCCAGCTGGCCTTTGAAAATCGCCCGGATTCCCTTGCCACTTGGGCTGAGTTCAGCGTAGGAGTCTCCAAGTACAGCGCTGACGTCAGCATGAATCTGACCGTCGCTGGCGATACAGTTGTCAAAGTCGAGGGCGACCACGTTAAGCCCAGCCAATGGAGCAAAGCCAACACCCGAATAGCCTCGCCTTTCGCACGCCTGCGCTGCTTCAGCGAACGTGACGAGCTGTGCCCGGTCTTCAGGGCGACCTTGGACGCCATGGCGACGACCTCCTCGGGCGTAGTAGGGGACTTTTCTTGGTTTTGATGTGCCATTCTCTTCAAACCTCCAAACCAGCCAGGCAGGCAGGTCCTTGAGCGCCGTGGGCGCGTTGAGCGTTAGTGCCATAGCGGGTCCTAGTTGCGGGTGTCATTGTCTTCAATCGGAAAGTCGCTGCGCACAGCGGCAGCGCCCAGGCAGCGCTGCGCGAATGAACACTCGCGGCAGCTGCTAACCAGGTCGGTGCGGTAAATCTTCGGCAGAGCACCCTTGGTACGCTTGTGCAGAGTGGCACTGGCAACCTCGATAGCGATGGCCAGCTTGGGCTGGGGCTCGCGTGAGTATGACTTATCGGTGTTGCCTGCCAGGTGGTAGAGGTAGGCGCGCGAGGTGCCTGCCAGACGGGCCAGTTCCTCTTGCTCCTGGGTCGTGGATAGGCGCATCCACTGCTTGATTGCGTTCATAGGGGTTCCTTCAGGTGAAGGCGAGATTCTACTTGGTGCTGAAATTCTTTTAGCAGGATATGAGTGGTGAAAATACAACGAAAATAGTTGTTGACATTGTTTCAGCACGTGCTAAGATAGAGCCGTGTTCAAAACAAACCTGGAGTTAGATATGGACAATATTCAAACCATCTGGGCAACCAGCTTCGATCACGGCTACAACGTAGGCGACTACCCCTACGGCTTCAAGCTGCGCACCACCATCCGCTACTGGGTAGAGGATAAGTTCGTTAAAGGCGAGCTGACCCAGCGTGTGGTGACTTGCACCCTCAACCCAAAGAATGGCCAATGGAACAAGCCCAAGGCCGGTGTGTACAGCCCCTTGGCTGTGGTCTTTGTGGACAAGGAAACCGGGCGTGTCGAGTCTCGTGGTTGGACTTTCTACGACGGCTACGAAGCCCTCAAGGCTTTCCGCGATACCTATGAACTGAGCGGAGAGCAAAATCGCTTTGTCAACAATACGCTGGCCCAGTACGAAGCACTCTACGCCCGTCGCGCTCGCGCTGCTGAACTTGCACAGGCCTGATATGCGACTCCTACTCAACATTGGCCTGGCCCGCGAAGGCAAGAGCAACATCGGTGTGGGCACCGCTCTGCGCGACCTGGCGCTGGGTGGGTTCACCATCCTGCGCAACGCTGGATACGCCTCAAATACCGAGCACACGCTGGTGGTCCTTGCGGATCACGCAGGTTCCACAGAGCGCGTGGCCAACGCTCTGTTTCACATATGTGTACTTCTAGGCCAGGACTGTATTGCCGTCGTCAACGAGACAACCGGCGCCCAGACACTGATAGGCCCTCGGGCTCACAAGTGGCTGCCATTCAACCCCGATTACTTTTTAACCTTGAACGGAACCCGGCTCAGCCAGGGTCTAACATCATGAGAACCTACCTCCAGCCCCACCAAATTGAAGACGGCCTTTGGTACTCCCTGTCGACCTGGGACTACCGTGTTATCGCCAAGAGCAGCAGAGCCCCAGCCAACGCCCGGCCTTACCCCAACATCGTGATAAAGAAAGGCATTCAGATCAAGGAAATTGGCCTTCCCGTATGGGAAAGTTCCAGGGCGCCTTCGTGGGATGTCTACCAAGGCCACGCCAGTGATGGCTCAAGCGTGCAGAAGCACAGCTGCGGCGGCCTCTACCCACATGTCATATTCGCTCAGGAGACCCTCGAGGGTTTGCGCTACGGGGTTGTCGGCCCGGGTAAACCCAACGGCATCTTGGTGGGGTCTTACGAACAGGCAGTCAGCTTCGCTGTGGCCTTGAAGGAGGCAAAATGACCAAGTTCACTGAGGTCCTTGAGTCTGCGCGCACTGGCTACAACGCTGGGCGCCGCCTTGACAGCAAGACTGGCGCGAAGTCCGCACTAGATGCCGCCCAGGTGAAGCCGTTTGTGGTGATCGTCAACAAGCTGATCGAGTACACCGGGTCGATCCGCAAAGCTGCCGACCTGGTGGGCATGACTGACGCCACACTGCACGGCCTGCTGAAGGATGGCAAGCTCACCGCAGGCGCTGGGCGCAAAATACTGGCGGCCTACAAGCAAAACAAACACCACATGTAGCGGTTTAGCAACAGCTAAAAATAAAGCGCTAAATTCCCTGTTAGCACCCGCTAAAATAAAGTTTCTATTTTCATAAACCGTCAACCACAGAAAGACGACCATGCAAGACCTAGACGTTATCGCCAAAATCAACTCTGAAGCTCACGAGCGCGACATCCCAAACCAGCAAGTCAAAGGCTTGTACGTGGTTGCTGAGTACCACGGCCTGCACTACGTTGGCTACAGCACTCACGCCAGTGAAGTGGAAGCCAACGCCAAGGCCTGCGAGATTGGCAACGAAGTGGGCCGCCGCGCAACGGTGTACGCCCCCATCAAGCTGGTAGCTGCAGCTGCAGTGCAGCGCGCCGAGTCCAGCATCGCCACCAGCTCCACGCCAGTGGACCTGACCGGCTTGGCCAGCGCGACTTTGCCGGTGGCTGAGAACTTTGGCACAGCCACTATCGTCTCTGGCAGTGGTGGCGACTTCGGCGGTGGCGGTGCCAGTTCGGACTGGGGCTCCTCCGATTCCAGCTCCAGCGTGTCCAGCTCGGACTGATCCAACACCCCTCAACTACCAAGGAAAAACCGTGATTAAAGTCACTCTCGAATTTGCAAACCAGCAAGAGCTGCTGGCCTTCTTTTCTGCCCCGACTGCCGAGAAGGCGGTGAAGGTGGAGCCCCCAAAGTCCGTGAAGGCCACTGCCCCTACCCCGTCTGCTTCCAAGCCGGACCCTGCCAACACTACGGCACCAGCTGCAGGCCCTTCTGACCCAAAGCCTGCTGCGGTAGCTACCGCACCGGAAACGACCGCTGCACCAGCTGCCTCCTCCGGCGTGGACTACGCTACTCTGCAGAAAGCAGTGTTCGCCCTGGCGAACAAGTCCCGTGAGGCAGCAGGTGAAGTAGCGAAGTCCTTGGGTGTTGCCAACTTCAAAGGCTTCGAGCAAGCCAGCCCCGAAGAACGTGCAACCGCCCTGGCTGCGGTGGCCGCCAAGCTGGCCGAGCTGGAGGTTGCCTAAAATGAACCGCCGCACCAGCAAACTGCTGGACCACGTGGTCAACGCTCTGATGCAGGCGGGGGAGAAGAACCTGCCGAAGAAGGGCGACCCGTTCCAGGTGTTCAACCCAGCGCGAAACCTGAAACGCAAGCTGGCTCGCCAGTGGAACGCCAAGCCTCGCAACACCCGTGGCGCTGAGCGCCTTGGGGTGATCCGCACCTTGGTCAGCATGCACGAGGCCGCCAATGGCTGAGGCAGGCCACAGTTCCTACAGCGCAAGCGGCTTCGAGGCCGCGATGCTGTGCCCTGGCAAGCCGGTGATGGAGAAGGGGAAACCCAACCGCTCCTCCATCTACGCTGCCACAGGCACAGTAGCGCACATGCTGCTGGAGTTCGCCCTGCGCGATGGCGTTGAGCCACCTGCGTACCTGGGCCGAATATTCCAGGTTGAAGGGTTTGACATCGAGGTCGACGAGGATATGGTTGACGCGGTAGAGACAGCCCTCGGTAACATCCGCGAGATGGCCGGTGGCGCCGCCATCATGCCAGAGCAACAGGTCAATTACTCACGCTACCTACAGGTGGATCGTGACGAAGCTTGGGGCACTGCTGACGCCATCGTGCCTCGTGGTGACGAACTGCAGGTGCACGACTACAAGAACGGCTCAGGTGTGGTGGTCGAAGCGGACGAGAATCCGCAGATGATGCTCTACGGCCTGGGCGCACTTGAAGCAGTGAACGACTTGCTCGGCCCGTTCAAGACGGTACGCCTGGTGATCCACCAGCCCAACGTCAAGAGCGCGCCTAGCGAGTGGGCCTGCACCGTCGAGGAGCTGGAGCACTGGGCACTGACCAAAGCCGGTGACGCGGTAGACCGGCGCAAGGCCGCCAAAGACAGCCATAAAAACGCTGCCAGCGGGATGATGGACGTGGAGTGGGAGCAAACCTACCTGGCCCCCGGCGAGAAGCAGTGCAAGTTCTGCCGGGCCAAGGCAACTTGCCCAGCGCTGCGTGCCGAGGTGGCCAAGGCGGTGTTCGCAGACGCCACTGTGGCTACGCCGGAAGAGTTCGTTGTAGCCCAGGTGCACAGTAAAGCGGAGCTGACCAGCGATGGCTCCGACTGGCTCGCTGCCAGCATGGCCAAGGCCGACCTGATCGAAGACTGGGTGAAGGCAGTTCGCGCTGAAGTTGAGCACCGGCTACTGGATGGCCAGGAGGTGCCCGGCTACAAGGTGGTTGAAGGCAAGATGGGCCACCGCAAGTGGACCGACCCAGCTGCCGTTGAGGCTGAGCTGAAAACCATGCGCCTGAAAGAGGCCGAGATGTACGACTTCAAGTTGATAAGTCCGACGACAGCCGAGAAGCTGGCCAAGGCCAAAGTCATTGGCCCCCGCCAGTGGCCCAAGTTGAAGACCATGTACAGCCAAACCAAGGGCAAGCCTCACGTTGCCCTCGCTACAGATTCACGGCCAGCACTGGTACTGACGCCAGCCGTGGATGACTTTTCTGATGTCAGTTCCGTATCTGATTTTGCTTAACTCTGAAAGACCAAAATGACCACAAACGCAGTTACCCCCGTTGGCCGCATCATGCTCCTGGGCGTCCGCTTGTCCTTCCCAGGACTCTTCAACGCCGAAGCCTTCAAGCCCGGCGACGACCCGAAGTTCAAAGCCACCTTCCTGGTGCCCAAGAACGATCCCCAGGTGAAAGCCGTCGAGGCCAAAATCCTGGCCGTGCTGAAAGAAAAGTACCCACAGAAGGCCGACGCGCTGCTCAAGAGCATCCGAGGTAACCCTAACAAGTTCTGCTGGCAGGATGGCGATACCAAGAGCTACGACGGCTACGAGGGCATGATGGCTCTGTCCGCCAAAAGCACAGCACGCCCCACTGTCATTGCGGCTGATCGCAGCCCCCTGGTTGAGGCCGACGGCAAGCCCTACGCTGGCTGCTACGTCAACGCCTCGGTCGACTTCTTCGTGTACGACAGTTCCGGTGTGGGTGTCAGCGCATCCCTGCGCGGCGTGCAGTTCGTCCGCGACGGCGACAGCTTCGGTGGTGGCCGCCCAGCTGACGCTGACGAGTTCGACGCTGTTGAAGGCGCAGACGCTGGCGACTTCGCTTAACATACTTATAGGGGCGCGTCCTCTCCAACCTTTGCTCACTCACAAGGGATAAAGCTGAAGATTGACCTCGGGTTCTGCCCCTGCTGAATACCAGGGCCAGAGGCGACCACACCAACGACGCGTTAAAGTCATAGTTGGGAATCTTCGGAAAGAGTGCGAGCCCTTCGGGGCTCGTCATAGATAAGCGCAGTGTGGAAACCTTACCAGTTGGAGGTCGCTCCCCAAGCTGAAGGCACTGCGCTTTTCTATGACGATTAACCAACCCTGAAAGAAAAGCATGACCGTCCTTATCGCCCTCGCCCTGTACGCCGTATCCATGATCGCGGCCAACCTCACTGTGGCCGCCTTCGGCCCTGTCGTAACGCCAATCAACGCCTTCCTGCTCATCGGTCTTGACCTGACACTGCGTGACTGGCTGCACGTCCGGATCAAGCCCTGGCACATGCTCGTTCTAATCGGCGCCACCGGCGCGCTTACCTATTTGCTAAACCCCGCCGCCGGCATGGTCGCAGTGGCATCGGCTGCAGCCTTCACCTCGGCGGCCCTGGTCGACTGGTCCGTATTTGCTCGCACCGGTGGCTCCTGGCTCTACCGGTCCAACGTGTCCAACGTGGCCGGCGCAGCGGTCGATTCCATTGTCTTTCCAACGCTCGCTTTCGGCGCCCTGATGCCCGGTGTGGTGCTTGCACAGTTTGTCGCTAAGGTCGCCGGCGGTGCGGTGTGGTCCTTCCTGCTGGGCCGCAAGCTCTCTGCAGTGTGATCCACTACCACGGCACCCCCATCAGCGGTTCCCGTCAAGACGTCGCCAGGTTTCTTATGGGCCGCCACGCACTCGTCCCCTTCCCGCGCCGCGACGACATGGGCGCAGTGGCTGAAGCCTGCCAGTCCTTCTGCTTTGACAACGGGGCTTTCTCGGTGTGGAAGCGCGGGGGCAAGCTGGACATCCCCGGCTACACAGCCTGGTGCGATGAGTGGCACCGCCAAGATCGGAAGAGCACACGTCTGAACTCCAGTCACGATCAGCGATCT
>ERZ650310.74-NODE-74-length-28810-cov-10.974822_pt1 | contig 28810 bp, 24 predicted proteins | sample MGYA00376246_ERZ650310 | MGnify/ENA primary metagenome ERZ650310 (study PRJEB26733, sample SAMN07839286) | wastewater metagenome | biome: small river; feature: stream; material: water | place: USA: North Carolina | collected 2016-03-01 ...
ATTTTTCTGGGAGCGGAGATGAATATTTCTTAAAAAGCTACGGACCTGCTTTTGTGGATGCTTTAAAAGCAGATAGGAAAACAATGTATAGCGCTGATTTATTGCGTTCTAGTTTTTTTATTCTAATTACAGCAGCTGCTTTATGGTTGTTTATTAAAAATAAATTAAAACAACAAACTACTATTATCGTTATTGGTTTAGTGATGATTTTTGACTTATTCTTAGTCGATAAAAAATACGTTTCTGAAAAAGATTTTGTAAGTAAAAGGGAAGTAGAAGTTCCATTCCAAGAAACACCAGTGGATTTGCAAATATTGAAAGACTCGTCTAATTATCGTGTTTTTGAAATCAATGGTAATTTATCGAGCGCAAGAGCTTCATTCTTTCATAAATCGATTGGAGGTTATCATGCGGCGAAACCAAGAAGAATGCAGCAATTATTTGATTACCAAATAGCTAAAAATAATTTAGAAGCCTTAAACTTTCTGAATGTAAAATACCTGATTCAAACGGATAAAGATGGAAAAGAATTTCCAATTGCCAATCCAGATGCGAATGGGAATGCTTGGTTTGTTAGTCAGGTGAAAGTAGTGCATTCTGCAGACGAAGAGATGAAAGCTTTAGATAAATTGGATTCTAAAAATGTAGCGGTAATCAATACCAACAACTTTGAGGTTAAAAAGACAAATTTTGTCAAAGACAGTTTATCAATTATAACCTTAGATTCGTATCAGCCTAATGATTTGAAATACACTTCGATCAATACGAATGAAGGTCTGGCAGTATTTTCTGAAATGTATTATAAAAATGGTTGGAATGCTTATATAGATGGTAATAAAGTTGATTATTTCCAAGCGGATTATGTATTGAGGGCTTTGCCAATCCCAGCAGGAAAACACAGTATAGAGTTTAAATTTGAACCTCAAGTTGTGCAAACAGGAAGTACAATCACTTTGATAAGTTCCATTGGAATAGTTTTACTTTTGATTGCAGGGATTTATTTTGAGAGAAAAAAGAATACTGAAATTCAAAGTAATGTCAAGTAAAACTTCAAAAAAACTTTTAATCATTACCTATTATTGGCCACCAGCAGGAGGGCCAGGTGTACAGCGTTGGTTAAAGTTTGTCAAGTATTTGCCAGAATTTGATATTCAACCTATTGTTTATGTCCCTGAAAATCCAACGTATCCTATTGTCGATGCACATTTGGAAACTGAGGTTTCGGACAAAGCGATTATTTTAAAAAATAAAATTTTCGAACCCTATCAATTAGCGTCTTTTTTATCCAAAAATAAAACCAAAAAAATCAGTTCAGGAATTATTCCCAATCAGAAAAAGCAATCTTTTTTAGAGAAGCTAATGCTTTGGGTTCGCGGTAATTTATTTATCCCTGATGCCCGCATTTTTTGGGTAAAACCTTCTGTAGCTTATTTAGAAAAATACATTCGTGAAAACGAAATTGACATGATTGTTACTTCGGGACCGCCACATAGTTTGCATTTAATTGGATTGGAATTGAAGCAAAAACTAAACTTAAAATGGTTGGCTGATTTTCGAGATCCTTGGACTACAATTGGATACCATAAATCATTACGATTGTCTAATTACGCAGCCAAACGACACAAACAATTAGAATATCAAGTGCTGAATTCGGCTGATACCATTATTGTTACAAGTAAAACTACTAAATCAGAATTTCAAGCGATTACATCTAAACCAATCGCTGTTATTACCAATGGTTTTGATGTCGAAAAAGTAGAAAAACAAACTTTAGATATCAAGTTCAGTTTGGCTCACATCGGTTCGTTTTTATCTGAAAGAAATCCACTGATTTTATGGGAAAGTTTGGTTGAACTACTTCAAGAAATACCCGATTTTAAATCCCATTTGGAGATTAAATTGATGGGTGCTGTAAGCCAAGAGGTATTGGAAACCATTTCGCAATTTGGTTTGAATTCCTATTTGAATAATTTAGGGTATGTTTCACATGCTGTGGCGGTAGAACACCAACGTAAATCACAAGTTCTATTGTTAATCGAAATCAATTCAGAGGATACCAAAAGTATTATACCAGGAAAATTATTTGAATACATGGTTTCGGAACGACCTATTGTTGCCATTGGCCCAAAAGATTCTGATTTTGCTGAAATTATTACCAATACGAATACGGGAGTGTTTTTTGACTATTCAGAAAAAGCCAGATTAAAACAAACCATTTTAGATTATTATACTCAATTTTTAGAAGGTAAATTACAATCTAATGGAGTTGGATTACAACATTATTCTCGAAAAAACCTAACCAAACAGTTGGTTGAATTAATCAATCAATAACAAGCAACCAAGTCACTATGGGAATCGTTTTAAACCAATCTTTGAAAAATACAATCATTACCTATATTGGTTTTGCAGTTGGTGGTGTAAGTACTTTGTTTTTATTTCCTCCCATTTTAGGAAAAACATATTACGGTTTATCTAACTATATTTTGTCTTGTGCCAATGTAATTATGCCTTTGTTTGCTATTGGAATGCAAAACACCTTGGTTAAATTTTATTCCCAATGCAAAACAGAAAAAGAAGAAAATCAATTCTTGTCTTTTACAGTTTTGTTTCCACTTTTTCTATGTATTCCATTGATTTTAATTGGTTTGTTTTTTTATGATGAGATTGCTTTTTTTATGACAAAGAAAAATCCAATCGTAAAAGACTTTATCTACTTAATTCCTTTTACCGGACTATGTATGGCGTATTTTGAGATTTTTTACGCTTGGGCTAGAGTTCATATGCATTCCGTATTTGGCAACTTTATCAAAGAAGTAGGTTTGCGTTTGTTTTCAGTAGTGGGACTTTTGGGCATTTATTTTAAATTAATTACGGCAATTGATTTTATTTATCTTACTGCGGTGATTTATTTTGTAGCCTTTTTGGTAACCATGCTGTATGCTTTTAAGGTCAAAAAGCCAGTTTTCCAATTTTCTATTCCTCACAATGTTAAAGCTATTTTAGAATATACTTTTTATATCATTTTGTCAGGAAGTGTAGCGAACTTACTTTTAGATGGAGACAAAATCATGCTAAATCAATACATGGACATTGGGAATATAGCCTATTACTCTGTGGCTACTTATATCGCTTTGGTGATTTCGGTTCCAAGCCGTGCTATGCACCAAATCGTTTATCCTATTACCGCAAAATTAATGCACGAAAACAAACATGATGAATTGAATGATTTGTATAAGAAAACCTCTATCAATTTGCAATTAGTCGGAGGTTTTGTTATGCTGTGCATTTTTGTGAATATTGAACAATTGTATGAGATGGTTCCCAAAGAATATGCAGGAGGAATTGTAGTAGTTTTTATGATTGGGCTTTCTAAATATTTTGATTTAATATTAGGAAATAACAATGCCATCATTTTTAATTCTAAATACTACCGAATGGTCTTATTTTTAGGATTAATGTTAGTGTTTGTGACACTTGTTTTAAACATGATTTTTATTCCTTTGTATGGAATTATAGGGTCTGCATTTGCTACTTTATTATCTATTACGTTGTATAGTGTAGCCAAATTGATGTTTGTAGTAAAACGGATGCATTTGTATCCATTCACTAAACAAACGTTGTATTCTATAGGAATTACTTTTGTACTCTTTTTATTATTTTATTTTTGGAAATTCCCATTTCATCCGATTATAGGTATTGGATTGAAGTCGATTTTAGTAACCGTTCTTTATGTGTATTTGAACTATAAATTGGTTATTTCTATCGAAATTAATCGTTTTTTAGATACTATTTTTACGAAACTAAAATTAAAATCGTAATTTTAATATACCTTAAAACTACTTTTTCTTCGACTTATAAATATCACTAAAAGTGGGTATTGTACATGCTATGTAATGGAATTATTTTTGTTATTAGTTTATGAAACATAATCCCAATTCCAATGAATAACAATCCCATTAGTTCTGAAAAAAGTTTACAAGACTATTACAATAGAGTTAGTACTAAAATACGTGCAGGCTTTACTGTAAAGGAAAAAAATGATAAATTACCCTTTGCTATTTTGTCAAGAGAAGCCAGAGCCATCAATCACACATTTAATTTTGTGTTGTTTTGTTTGACTTTCGGTTTATGGTCTATTGTATGGTTGTATTTGACTTTTGTCTACGGTAAAGAAAAAAGAATTCTTATTGCAATAGATGAAGACGGTAAAACTTTCGAGGAACGATGCTATTAATTATCCGATTTATAGTTTTTCTTTTAAATAAGTAGCTGTAATAGACTCTTTCATTTTTACTAATGATTCAGGAGTTCCCGCACCCAATAATTTTCCGCCATTTTCTCCTCCTTCTGGCCCCAAATCGATAATCCAATCGGCACATTTAATAAGGTCAAGATTGTGTTCAATGACAATAATAGAATGTCCTTTTTCGATTAATGCATCAAAAGAGGCTAATAACTTTTTGATGTCGTGAAAATGCAATCCCGTAGTTGGTTCGTCAAAAACAAAAAGCGCTTTGTCTTTGGTAACTCCTTTTACTAAGAAGGAAGCCAATTTAATACGTTGTGCTTCTCCGCCAGAAAGGGTAGATGATGATTGTCCTAATTGAACATAACCCAATCCAACATCTTGAAGCGGTTGTAACTTCTGATTGATTTTAGTTTGTTTGTGTGTGGCAAAAAAGTCAATCGCATCATCAATAGTCATCGTTAAAATATCATTGATGTTTTTACCTTCAAAGGCTACTTCTAACACTTCTTTTTTGAAACGTTTTCCATTACACGCTTCGCAATGCAATTGCACATCAGCCATGAAAACCATTTCTACGTTGATCGTACCTTCTCCCTTACAGCTGTCGCAACGACCACCATCCACATTGAAAGAAAAATGTTTAGCTTGATACCCTCTAATTTTAGATAGTTTCTCTTTGGCATACAAATCCCGAATATCGTCATACGCCTTGATGTAGGTGACTGGATTCGAACGTGAACTTCTTCCAATAGGATTTTGATCTACATATTCAATATGTTTGATGTGCGAAAATGAGCCTGTCATTTCGGTAAATTGACCGGCTTTTTCACCTGCATTATCTAATTTTTTCTGTAAAGCAGGGAATAGAATCTTCTTTACTAAAGTACTCTTTCCACTTCCAGAAACGCCTGTGATTACAGTTAAAACGTCTAATGGAAAAGTAACGTCGATATTTTGTAAATTATTTTCACGCGCGCCTTTGATTTCGATATGATTTTTGAAAGGTCTTCGTTTTTTGGGAACCGAAATTTCTAAATTACCATTCAAATATTGAGAAGTTAACGAATCCGATTTTAAAATTTCGTCATACGTCCCTTGGGCCACTAAATTTCCTCCATGTGTTCCTGCTTCTGGTCCAATATCAATAATCATATCCGAAGCTTTCATAATGTCTTCATCGTGTTCTACCACAATTACGGTATTGCCCAAGTCTCGTAAAGACAACAATACTTTAATCAATCGTTCAGTATCTTTAGGGTGTAAACCAATACTGGGTTCGTCCAAAATATACATGGAACCTACCAAACTACTTCCTAGAGAAGTGGCCAAGTTAATACGTTGCGACTCACCGCCAGAAAGGGTAGCTGAATTTCGATTAAGTGTGAGGTAATCCAAGCCAACTTCAGTTAGAAAGGACAAACGATTGTTGATTTCAATTAACAGTCGTTTAGCGATTTGTTTTTCGTATTCGTTAAGGTCAATATTTTCGAAAAATGTTACCAAATGACGAATCGGTAAATCTACCAAATCCGAAACGGTTTTGTCATTTATTTTTACATAAGAAGCTTCTACACGCAAGCGTTTGCCTTTACAAGTATTGCATTTGGTTTTGCCTCGGTAACGCGACAACATTACGCGGTTTTGAATCTTATAATTTTTTTCTTCTAATTCTTTGAAGAAATCATTTAGTCCTTGAAAATATTGATTTCCTGTCCAAAGTAATTCTTTTTGAGCATCTGTCAGTTCAAAATAGGGTTTGTGAATTGGGAAATCAAACTTATAGGCATTTTTGACTAATTCATCTCTGAACCAACTCATACTTTCGCCACGCCAAGGAAAAACAGCATTTTCAAAAATAGACAAACTCGTGTTTGGCACTACTAATTCAGCGTCAATTCCGATGATGTTGCCGTAGCCTTCGCAGACAGGACATGCTCCATAAGGATTGTTAAAACTGAACAAATGAACATTAGGTTCTAAAAATGTAATTCCATCTAACTCAAAATTATTGGAATATGAAAAACGTTTTTCGGCATTTAATTCTTGCAAATAACAAATTCCTTTTCCCTCAAAAAAAGCGGTTTGAACGGCATCGGCTAATCGGTTGTAAAATTCTTCTTCCTCCTTAACAACGATTCGGTCAATAATCAAAAAGATTTCTTTTTTGCTTAAGCTTTTTGGCAACTCATCCAAACGAACCATTTCACCATCGACTAAAATTCGAGCAAAACCTTGTTGCAACAAGACATTCAATTTGTCTTCTAGTTGGCGTCCTTTTTCTAAATGAATAGGAGCGAGGAGGAGCCATTTACTATCAATAGGAAGTTGTTTTACATCTGCTACAACATCAGTCACGGTATTTTTTTTGACTTCTTGACCAGAAATTGGGGAAAAAGTACGCCCAACACGCGCATATAGTAATTTGATGTAATCGTAAATCTCTGTTGAGGTTCCCACAGTGGAACGCGCATTAGTGGTATTTACTTTTTGTTCAATAGCAATAGCGGGCGCAATACCTTTGATATATTCTACTTTGGGTTTGTCTAAACGTCCCAAAAATTGGCGCGCATAAGACGATAAACTTTCTACATAACGACGTTGTCCTTCGGCATACAAAGTATCAAAAGCCAAACTTGATTTTCCAGAACCTGAAAGTCCTGTAATGACTACCAGTTTGTTTCTAGGAATCGCTACATCTACATTTTTTAGGTTATGTACTTGAGCGCCTTTAATAATGATGTTTTTCTTCGGATCTAATGTAGAAAGGTCAATTGACATAAAAAGTATAGTTTTCACAAAAGTAATCAATTTTCAACTGAGAATTACTACTACCAGAAATACAAATTAGCGGTTTAATAGCTTCTTTTTTGGCTACCTCAAAAGAAGGTTTATGAGCTAAGATTTAGTGAGTTGTTTTATCGTGAATACCATATAACTTGGATTTTATTCCTTTTTTGTTTGCATATTCCGATAAAATTAAGTTAAATTTGTCCGTATAATCATCATATAAAACAAAACGCCTATTTAACAATATTACTTTTTAGAACATTATTTAGAATTACAAACCCTCTAAAAGGTATATTATGGCTATTCCTCCTATTGATGATGCTACATTAGTAAATGATTATATTGCTGGCAATGAAACTGCTTTAGCAACTCTTATCAAAAGACACCAATCTAAAATTTTCGGTTTTATCTATTCCAAAGTAGGCGATAGAGATCTTTCCGATGATATTTTTCAAGATACGTTCATTAAAGTAATTCGTACTTTAAAATCCAACGCTTATAATGAAGAAGGTAAATTTCTTCCTTGGGTAATGCGTATTGCACATAATTTGATTGTAGACCATTTTCGCAGAAACAAAAAAATGCCAATGTATAGAGAAACAGAAGAGTTTTCTATTTTCTCTATTATGACTGATGATACGCTCACGATAGAAAATAAATTAATTTCGGATCAGGTAGCTAAAGATTTACGTCAATTGGTTGAGGAACTTCCCGCAGATCAAAAGGAAGTCTTGATGATGCGTTTGTATCAAGACATGAGTTTTAAGGAAATATCAGAAGCAACAGGAGTAAGTATCAATACCGCTTTAGGTCGAATGCGTTATGCTTTGCTGAATTTGAGGAAAGTGATCGATAAACACCAAATTATTTTGACCAACTAAGCAATATTTTATAGATTTTGGCGTTGTAGTGTAAATTGTAAACACAAACTATGGCAAAAATCTACTCTAAGAAATCATTTGTTGCTCCAAAAATGAAACCAAAGAAAGAAGTTGTGTCTTTCTTGTTGAACTATTCAAAAGCGTTAAAAGTAGTCAAAACTGAGCAAGCTACTTTTGAATTAATCGCTAATTAAAATTTCATTGTTAGTTACTAAACTGCCTTTATTCTTGTAGAATAGAGGCAGTTTTTTATGTTTTTATTTCTTGGAGTAATCTTCTAAAACAGATTTTCGTCCGATGGTTTTGGTAATGATGTCTTTCTCTAAATCCCAACCACGGGCAGGGGAATATTCGCGCCCGTACCAAATGATTTGTAAGTGCAATTCATTCCATAAATCCTCAGGAAAAATACGTTTGGCATCTTTTTCGGTTTGTACCACATTTTTTCCATTGGTTAAATTCCAACGGTACATCAACCGATGAATGTGAGTGTCCACAGGAAAAGCTGGAACACCAAAAGCTTGTGACATGACAACACTCGCCGTTTTATGTCCCACGGCGGGTAATTCTTCTAATGCTTCAAAACTTTGAGGAACTTGTCCGTTGTGTTTTTCAATAAGAATTTGCGATAAACCATAAATACCTTTTGATTTCATTGGCGATAAGCCGCAGGGGCGAATAATTTCTTTGATTTCCTCTACTGTTAATTTCACCATATCATAGGGATTGTCTGCTTTCGCAAATAAAAGAGGGGTAATCTGGTTCACTCGAACATCAGTACATTGTGCCGAAAGTAAAACGGCAATTAGCAAAGTATACGGATCTTTGTGATCTAAAGGGATAGGAATTGTGGGATACAATTCTTTTAACGTATTTATAACAAATGTTACCCGTTCCTGTTTGTTCATTTTTGTATTTTTATTCCTGTAAAAATAGCACAATTTCAATTATTCAAAAATAGAATTTATGACAACATTAAAAATAGGAGATCCCGCACCAAAATTTTCAGGTGTAGATCAGGATGGTAAACCACACCAATTAGCAGATTACAAAGGAAAAAAATTAGTGGTATTCTTTTATCCTAAAGCGAATACTCCAGGTTGCACCGCCGAAGCTTGCGATTTAAGAGATAATTTTGAACGCTTTCAAGCTAATAACTATGCGCTTTTAGGAGTTAGTGCCGATGCACAAAAAGCACAAGCTAAATTCAAAGAAAAATTTGATTTCCCTTTTCCGTTATTGGCTGACGAAGACAAATCAGTAATTCAAGCTTTTGGAGTTTGGGGACCAAAGAAATTTATGGGCAAAGAGTATGACGGAATCCACAGAACGACTTTTGTGATTGATGAAAACGGAATTATTGAGGATGTGATTTCAGATGTTAAAACGAAAGCACATGCCGCTCAGATTTTGAAGTAATTTTATTCAAGTAAAAAAAAATCCCCAACTATTTGATTAGTTGGGGATTTATATTTTATATATGGTGTTAAACTTCTTTCAAAAATTTACTTGGTTCATAACCAAATAAATGGTGTTCTTTGATAATTTCAGCCACACCAGTAGGAAGCATTGGTTCCCAGCCTTCTTTTCCTTGACTAATCATTTTTAAGATTTCACGAGAGAAGACTTCTAAAATATCAGGATTGTAATCTGCTATATCAACCACTTTACCATTGAATTTAAAGAATTTGTACAATTCTTTCATTCGTGGATGTACTTTTAAGTTTTCTGAAGTAATTATTTCTCCATTTTCGCCAAGCATTGGGTACAAGAATACTTTCATGTCGCGATAGAATAATTTACCAAAAGCTTCTAGGATTCCTCCACTTAAATGACGGTAGTATTTCTCGTCAAAAATATCAACAAGATTATTTACACCCATTGCCAATCCCATACGGGCTTTGGTATAATTAGCAAAATATTCAACTACTTTATAGTATTCTTGGAAATTGGAAATCATAACCGTTTGGCCTAGTGAACAAAGTAGTTCCGCTCTATCCATGAAATCTCTTTCGTCGATTTCTCCGTCAGAGCGTAAGTTAGACAAGGTAATTTCAAAAACTACGAGTGTATTCTCTTTTTCTACCTTGTTTTCTTCAAGGAACATCTTCAAGGATTTTTCATACATGTCCATGTTTACCTTGGTAACAGGACGGAAACTTCCTCTAAAAGCCAATAAGTTTTTCTTGTATAGAATAGCTGCGGGTAGAATGTTTTTTCCTTCAGGGTTGAACATTACAGCATCTGTCATTCCATTTTTCACCAATTGTAAACTCATCAAACGATTATCAACATCAGCAAAACGAGGTCCGGAGAAGTTGATAGTATCAATTTCAAGTTGGTCTTTGTCTAAGTGGTCGTACAAATAGCGCAATAACTTTTTAGGATCGTTGTATTTGTAATAAGCTCCATAAATTAAGTTTACTCCAAGAATACCTAGCGTTTCTTGTTGCAATCTCGAATCGGTTTCTTTGAAACGAATGTGAAGAATGATTTCGTTATAAGCTTCATCAGGTTCGATTTGGAAACTAATCCCAACCCAACCATGACCTTTAAATTGTTTTGCAAAATCAATAGTTGCCACGGTATTGGCATAACTGAAGAACATTTTGTTGGGGTGCTTGTCTCTACTCAAACGCTTTTCAATCAAACTCACTTCGTGAGAAAGCATCTTTTTTAAACGGCTTTCGGTTACATAGCGACCATCTTCTTCGATTCCGTAAACGGCGTCACTAAAGTCCTTGTCGTAGGCAGACATCGCTTTTGCAATAGTCCCAGACGATCCACCCGCTCTAAAAAAATGGCGAACCGTTTCTTGTCCGGCACCAATTTCAGCAAAAGTTCCGTAAATATTTTCGTTAAGGTTGATACGTAGCGCTTTATCCTTTATAGAAGGAATTTGCTCCATTACCTTATCTCCTTTGAGTTTTATCTTTTTGGTATGCATTATTTATATCAAAAGTGCTTTTATGTTACAAAGTTAACAAATTAGCGGTTTGATGAAAGATATTTAACCTTATTTTTGTAAAAAATCGACATCTTAGCATCATTATTATTTGAATCGTATTTTTAGTGCATTCAAATGTAGAATTACTATTTTTGAATACTGATTTTTTCGTTATTGATAGTAGAAGAAACGGATTCTAATTTGAAACCAATTCTAAATAAACCACCACTTTTGAAAGTATATTTTTTAGGTACCGGTACTTCGCAAGGAATTCCAATTATTGGAAGCGATCATCCTGTATGCAAAAGTCTTGATGCAAAAGACAAACGCTTGCGTGTTTCGGCATGGGTGTCGTGGGAAAATTATTCTTTTGTGTTTGATTGTGGGCCTGATTTCAGGCAACAAATGTTGGTTTCCAAATGTCAGAAAGTTGATGGAATTTTGTTCACTCACGAACACGCAGATCATACCGCTGGGATAGATGATATTCGTCCTTTTAATTTCAGACAAGGGGCAATGCCTATTTATGCGCATCAACGCGTAATTGATAATTTGAAGCAACGTTTTGATTATGTATTCGAAACAGTAAATAAATATCCTGGTGCGCCTTCTGTTGCCACTTTTGAAGTTCAAAATAATACTCCTTTTACTATTGGGAATAAAATAGCAATTCCTATTGATGTGATGCACGGTGACTTGCAGGTTTTTGGGTATCGCATTGATGATTTTGCTTATTTGACAGACGTAAAAACAGTCGCAGAATCAGAAATCGAAAAACTAAAAGGACTCAAAGTTTTGGTCGTAAACGCTTTACGTGAAGAGCCGCACCAAACTCATTTCAATTTGCAAGAAGCTTTAGATTTTATAACTTTGGTCCAACCCGAAAAAGCATATTTGACTCACATTAGTCATCATTTAGGTTTTCATGAAGAAGTACAAAAAAAGCTTCCTGAAAATGTTTTCTTGGCGTATGATAATTTAGAAATCACAATTTAATTCCTATATGAAACGTTCACTACTACTTTATTTAACGATACTTTTTGCTTTGACTACTTTGTTTACCTACGTGTTTTTAAGTAATGAAGTTTCTTTTGAACAAAAACGTTTCGACAAGTCAACCACCAGATTGAAAGATAGTTTGACTTCCCTTTCGAATCAATTAGCAGATGCTAATTATTTTTCTTTAGCCAAAAATGAAAACGCACAGAATTATTTTGAAAATCAAAATACTCAGAAGACCATTCAGTATGAGAAACTAATTCCTGTAGTTACCGAAAAGTTATTGGATTACAATTCGAATCCAAAAGGAAATCCTTATACAGGTCAAGACCAAATTGGAGCAAATAAATTCATTATCAATAAAGTGAGAATCTTGAATCATCGTTGGATTATCGCTGATTTTAGCGATGGCGAAATTTGGGGAGAAGTATTGTTGAAATACTTTGTTAATGAGGATGAAACTATCTCTTTTGAAGTAAATCAGTCGCTTTTATATCAAAAATAAAGGATATTTTTTAAGAGTGGGCTTGTAGCCAATTCTTAAAGTCAAAAAATACTTGTGGCGAAATACCATGACCAATAGGGTATTCTTTGTACGTGTGAGCAATGCCTACTTGGGTTAAAAACGCGTCTGATTTTCTTGCCCATTCAATAGGAATAACTTGATCTACAGTTCCGTGAGAGGCAAAAATTCCCAAATTAGAAAAGTCATTTTGTTCAAAGCCTTCTTTTAAAATAGGTTGGCTTACATAACCACTCAATCCAATTACATTTTTAATTTTTTGAGGTTCAGAAAGTGCCACTCCATAACTTAAAATCGCCCCTTGGCTAAAACCAATTAACGTAATTTTTTTAGCATCAATAGGATAGTTTTCTATTAGTTCATCAATGAAAGTACCAATTAAATCTCTTGATACTTTGGCTTGTTCGTGGTCAGAGAATTTGTTTTCGTCAGCGTCAAAGTTGATGGCGTACCAAGCATAACTTCCGTATTGTAAGTCATACGGAGCGCGCGCCGAAATGATATAATACTCTTCAGGAAGTTCAGAAGCGAATGAGAATAAATCAGCTTCGTTGCTGCCATATCCGTGTAATAAAAGTAAAAGCGGATTGCTTTCTTTTTTTATTTTGGGTTCCTTGATGAGGTATTCTAAAGATAAATTCATGGTGTTACGAGATATTAGACAACCATTTTTGGAAATACGTTCCTAACAGCGGCATCGGTTTCGTTTCACCTTTAATCGCTGTAAATATTCCATAACCCCATAAAACCGAAATGAAAATCCACATCGGAAATGAAATCAATAAACTGTCAAAATTACTGATGATTAAGCCTAAAGAAATAAAGGTTAAAGTGAGACCTAAACCTTGACGAATATGAAAGGTGGCGAAGGGATTTTTAGTTTCAGCATTCATAGACATGGCAATGAATACGCCAATTCCTAAAATATAACTGGTAATAGCGGTTGCTTTTCCTGCTTCAATTGTTTCTTTGTTCATGATTTATTGATTTAGAATCAATTGGTTTTGATTCACAATTCCGTACACTTTTCCTTTTTGTTCCGTACCAATAAAAGCAGAGTTTTTAGATTTTGAGTGGATTGAATCTGCGGTAAAAGTGCTTTTCCCTTCTGGGTTGAATAAGCTTAAATTCGCTTTAGCACCTTCAGTGATTGTAGGACTTTCTATCCCAAATGTAGTTCTACCCGCAGTTAGTTTTTCGATTACCATTTCGACAGGCAAAATCGTCATTAAAGCGCCAAATGCACTTTCTAAACCAATCGAACCGCTTTTTGCGGTATCAAAATCCATTTTTTTATGTTCAATATCAATCGGGTTGTGATCTGAAGTAATCATGTCAATGGTTCCGTTTTTGACGCCTTCAATTAAAGCGAGTCGGTCGGTTTCTGTTCGCAAAGGCGGAGTTACTTTGCAGCGAGTGTCAAATTCTTCTAATTTCTCATCGGTTAAAACCAAATGATGTACTGCTACAGAGCAGCTTATTTGCAATCCTTTGGCTTTGGCTTCTTGAATTAAAGCTACTGATTTAGCGGTTGAAATGGTTGGGATATGTAATTTTCCACCAGTATATTCTAGTAAAAATAGGTTTCTGGCTACTTGTAATTCTTCAGCTAAATTCGGAATTCCTTTTAGTCCTAATCGTGTTGAAACAATTCCTTCGTTAGCCACACCATTTCCTTTAATTTTTTCATCTTGTGAAAAGGCAATGACTAAGCCGTCAAAATCTTGAACGTATTGCAAAGTAATTTTCAGCAAATTAGCATTGTCTAAACTTCGATTGTAATCTCCAAAAGCAACTGCTCCTGCATTTTTCATGTCGAATAACTCAGCCATGTCTTTTCCTTCACTTCCTTTGGTTAAGGCACCAATTGGGAACAATTCGGTTGCTGCTCCAATGGCTTTGCTTTTTACAAAAAGTATTTGAGATTGATTATCGATAACAGGGAAGGAGTTGGGTTGTAACGCAATTCCGGTGAATCCACTTTGTGCTGCTACTTGTAATCCGTTTCCAATTGTTTCTCGATCTTCGAAACCAGGTTCGCCTAAAGAAACACTGCTGTCAAACCAACCCTGTGAAACATGTAAATTTTCACGATTGATTTCTTCAAAATTTTCTGGATTAGGTAGTGCTATTCCTATTTTGGCAATACAACCATCAGCAATTAAAATATCTACGGTCTTATCATGGAAAGGACTTTTTGAGTCGATAATTTTTGCGTTTCGGAGGATTGCTTTCATGTTTTTCTTTGATTTTTTATTGTGTAAAATCGAATATTTATTTAATTCTAAACCAGTATTTTAATGGTTTTTATTTAAAGTTTTAATTTGATTTAAATTATAACGCATTTTATTAATTTTAAAAAGATTAAATTGTATTCAAATTTACTTCATGAATCGTATAATTGCCATTTCTGTTACTAGAAATAACAGTGCAAATATAAGAAACCATTTCCATATCTGGCTATCGTTATTTTCGGATTGTATGTGATTGAAAAGAGTAGCTACGGAGTCTATTTGGACACTATTAGAAAGTAGTTTTTCATTATTTTGAAACAAGTCACTTTCGCTTCGATTATAATTGAAACTGATATTTTGTATCCATTTTTTGTTGTTGAAAATACTAAAATTTCCAGCTTGTTTTGGAAATTCGCCAAAATCCATTTTGACTTTAGTACTCAAAATCTGTTGTATTGGAATGAATTGTTCATTCTCATTTTTGATGGTTAGTACTCCTTCTTCAGCAATAGTAGTTTTGACAAAAAAGGAATCGGTATTTCCAATGGTCAAAGCATCTATGTCATTCATTTGATGGCTTTGTGCTAATTGGTAGAATACAGGTACTATTAAAGGCGATTGTTGAAAGTTCGAATTTTCTCGATTTAATGGTGCAGAGAAAATAGATAGCGTTCCAGCTCCTTTGTTTGAAGAAATTAAAAACGAACTTTCGTCTTGGTATGATAAAATAGCTGGGCTTGTACTTGTAATGGTAAACGAAGTTTTGGTTTTTGGATACTGAAAATTTGAAATTTGATTTTCAAAAACATTCTTGAAAATAGGATGATTGAAATGAATTGTAGTGATCAATTTCTCATTGGTACTGAGAGATTGAAAAACCACATTACCCAATTTTTGAGCGATTGTATTCAAATTGGAAATATTTCCTTTGGCAGCAGGAATCAGAATTAGATTACCGCCTTTGTTTACAAAAGATTGTAAAGTGGTTTGAAGAGCTTGCGGAATTTCTTCCACTTCGTTCAAAATAATCGCATCCTGTGCTTCCAGTTGGTTGTAATCTAATTGGGCTAAGGTGCTGTTGTAGTAATCAAATTCGTCACTAGTGTAAATTCGCGCCAAGAAATTGCTTTTAGCTGCTTCGCCAATGCTTATACAATTGCTTTTTTTTCTTTCTGAAATGCTGAAATAAAATGTGTTGTCAAAAGTTAATCCATTATCAGTTAGCGAAACGTATCCGTGAAAGGCTTTTTTGGGAATAGTAAACGGAATCACTTGTTTTTGTTTTTTTAAAGTAAACCGGGTTTTAGCAACCAGCTTTTTTTCATTGTATAAGCCCATCGAAATAGGCTGGGTGTTTTCGCCATAACTGCTAATTTGAACACCTAATTCATAAAAGTTATCGAGTGTCTGACGAATAAAAACACTATCAATAGATACATTATTTTGTTGTTCCGCTTTGGGAATAATGAAAGAAAGGTTTTCGGTATCATTAATTGTTTTGAGTTGTTTCGACTCTAAGCCAATTGCGTCGGTAATTACTACAATTTCTTTTTTATACGGAGACGGATGTGCTTTGATTTGGTTTAAAATCGGATCCAATTGAAAAGGGGTTGCACTGTATTCTAAATTTTGAAGTTCTTTTTGAATGGATTGGATATCAGTGTTCCAAAAAGCTTCGGTATTGGTTAACAAAGAAAAATGAAGACTTTCGGGTGTTACTTCTAATAATTCCTGAATGGCACGTTGCAAAAGAGCTCCTTTCTTGCCTTTGGCTTGCATGCTGTACGAATTATCAAGAACGATATAAATATCTTTTTGAGTAGGGGACTCATCTTTGGAGGTAAAAAAAGGTTGGGCAAAAGCCAAAATTAAAGCGGTTACCAAAAGCAATCGTGTGGCAAGTAATAACCATTTTTTGATTTTAGAACTTTTCCGACTTTGGATGGTGAGTGCTTTTAAGAAGCGGACGTTAGTGAAATATTCTTTTTTGAAGCGTCGCAATTGAAATAAATGAACCAATATTGGTACAACCAAAAGAAATAGAAAGTATAAAATTTCGGGATGTTTGAATTGCATTGCTCTTTGTGTTGTATTAAAAACGCATTAGCCAAAAATACAAATTTGAAATGAGTTGCACCGTTTGAAAGTATACAATTTAATGACTTACTATTTCGATTTATTGTGTATTTTAGCTTTTTAATCCCGTCACAAAATGAAAAATACACTTACTCTTCTATTAGTTTTGCTAGTTTCTTTGGCACAAGCCCAAACAAAAAAGTACCCTTTGTTAATTGGTACCTATACTAATACTTGTGATAGCAAAGGAATTTATGTTTATGATTTTGATACTAATACTGGGGATTTCGTATTTAAAAATGCTACCGAAAAAGTGATTAATCCTAGTTATTTGACACTTTCTAAAGACCAAAAAATAGTGTATGCTGTCAATGAAAATGGCAGCGAAAGTACCGTGAGTTCGTTTCAGTTTAACTCAGCAAGTGGTCAGCTAACAAGCTTGAATCAACAAAAAGCACAAGGAGCCGATCCTTGTTATATAATCAATGATGATAAAAATGTAATTGTTGCCAATTATTCAGGTGGGAATATTGCTGTTTTTGGTAAAAACTCCAATGGCAGTTTGACGGCGATCAAGCAAGTGGTACAGCATAAAGGGAAAGGTATTCATTCGCGTCAAGAAGGCCCACATGTTCACATGGTCTATTTTTCACCAGATAAAAAATATGTTTTGAGTAACGATTTAGGAACGGATGCGGTGTCTATTTATGAATACCGTCCTAATGCAGGAACTGAAGTTTTGAAATTAAAAACTACGGTTGCCGTTCCATCAGGAAGTGGACCAAGGCATTTAACGTTTAGTAAAGATGGCAAATATGTGTATTTGTTGCAAGAGTTAAACGGTGCTTTATCGGTTTTTAGTTTTGCCAATGGTCAATTACACAAAATCCAAGAAACCACTATTTTAGCCACAGATTTTAAAGGTATTTTTACCGGAGCAGACATTCATATTTCGCCTGACGGAAAATTTTTATATGCTTCGAATAGAGGAGACGCTAATACCATTTCTATTTTTAAAATCCTGAAAAATGGTCAATTGGTTTCACAATCAGTAGTTTCTTCTTTAGGGAAAGGTCCTCGTAATTTTGCTATTGACCCAACTGGTAAGTTTCTTTTAGTAGCACACCAATACTCTAATGAAGTCGTTGTTTTTAAAAGAGATGCCGTTTCAGGAGCTATAACAGATACGGGTAAGCGCATTGCGTTATGTTCGCCGGTCTGCTTGGTATTTGGTAAATAATATTAGATTTACGAAATACGATTTATGAAGAGCGTAAATAAGAGATTCTTATTTTTTCTTCTTCTTTTGAGCTCTAGTTTTCAGCATATTTCGATTAACCGAACCATGTGTTTTCTTTTTAGTTTTTGAAGGCCCACCTAAGTTGACTTTGGTATTCTTTTTGGCTTTGTCATGAAAAGCACCATCGCCTTCCAATTTTACTTTTTTCATCAAAAACTTTACGGGTTGGCGGTCTTTTTCAGGACCAATCAACTTAATAGAAATTTCAACTTCTTCTGGGAAAGGAGTGATCTCAAGTTCTTTATTCATTAAGACTTCTACTTCCACAAACGATTCTTCTTCGCGAGGAGTAACAAAGCTAATAGAAGTACCTTCTGCATCAGCACGACCAGTACGGCCTATACGGTGCATGTATAATTCGGGTAATTCAGGCATTTCAAAGTTGATAACATGGGTGATATTGGAAATATCCAAACCTCTCGCCATAATATCAGTGGTGATTAAACCACGTAAATTACCTTCTTGAAATTCAGCCATCGTACTCAAACGATAGTTTTGTGATTTGTTGGAGTGAATTACACCAAATTGTCCTTCAAAATCTTCTTCAATGCTTTCAAAAAGTAAATCCGATATTTTTTTATTGTTTACAAAGACCAAAACCCTACTCATACTTTCATCCGTAGTCAACAAATGTTTTAATAAATTGACTTTGGTGTTGAAATTAGGAACTTGGTAAGTGATTTGTGTAATTTTTTCTAAGGGAGTTCCTGAAGCCGAAAGCGTTACTTCTTCTGGATAATCAAAAAAGTCATTCAAAACAGCATCTACTTCCTCAGTCATGGTCGCCGAGAATAGAATATTTTGACGTTTGGTTTTCATCATGGCCAACAAAGCAGTCAATTGGGTTCTGAAACCTAAATTCAGCATTTCGTCAAATTCGTCAATGACTAATTTTTGCGTTTCGTCAAAACGAACTACCGCATCAAGTGCTAAGTCCATGGTTCGACCAGGTGTTCCAACTAAAATATCAACTCCTTCGTAAACGGCTTTTTTCTGGGTGTTAATGTTGACACCTCCGTAAATTCCAAGGGTGTTGACCGACATATATTTGGTCAATTTTTCTACTTCTTCCACTACTTGAACAACTAGTTCTCGGGTTGGAACTAAAATCACGATTTTGGGTGTATTGGTAGGCGTGAATTTGTACAATTTTAACAACGGCAATAAATAAGCAAAGGTTTTACCTGTTCCTGTTTGTGCAATACCCATCATATCACGTCCCGACATAATTACAGAAAATGATTTTTCCTGAATGGGTGTAGGCGTCGTAAAGCCTAATTCGTCAATGGCTTTTTGTACTGATTTAGGAAGATTGAATTGCTCAAAAGTGCTCATAAATTGCTATTTTGTGCAAAGGTACATTAAAAAGGGGGATTTTTGGTGTATTAAGTTGTTCGTGTCAAATCAAAACCCTTCAAATACTCCTAAACCAAACAAAGCAAAATCATATTTCACAGGGTCGTTGGGGTCTAGAGTTCGTAATTGAGTATCGAGTTCAGCTAACGCTTTGGCGTCGTTTTGTTTACGATGTAGCAAACCTAATTTCCGAGCTACATTTCCTGAATGTACATCGAGCGGACAAGAGAGTGCTGCGGGAGAAATACTTTTCCAGATTCCTAAATCAACTCCTTTAGTATCTTGACGAACCATCCATCTGAGGTACATATTGATTCGTTTGGCCGCCGAATTGTTCATTGGGTCTGAGATGTGCTTTTGGGTTCGTATAAGATGTGGAGCTTCAAAAAATAATTTCTTAAATTCATGAATGCTTTTTTGCATTGAATGAAGTTCTTGATTTTGTGCAAAAACCGCTTCCAGTCCGTTACAGTTTTTATAGATATGTTGCAACCCCTTGATAAATCCAATAAAATCTTGCCCATTAAAAGTACGATGTACAAACGATTCCAAATCTTTTAAATCGGTTTCTGTATGCGCAATTACAAAGTCATAAGGAGAGTTACCCATCAATTCCATCATACGATGTGCATTTTTGATAATCATTTTACGGTTGCCCCAAGCAATGGTGGCAGCCAAAAAACCTGCAATTTCGATATCTTCTTTTTGAGAAAACAAATGCGGAATTTGAACTGGGTCACTATCGATAAAATCGCGTGTATTGTACTGAATTACTTTTTCGTCTAAAAAGAATTTTAGTTCAGATGAATTCATAGTAGAAGACATTAAATGTGATTTCGCAATTTAAGGATTGCTAATTTGTCCGTCGACCATGATTAATTTTCGATCCGCCATATTAGCCAATTCTTCGTTGTGTGTTACTATGACAAAGGTTTGTCCAAATTCATCACGCAATTGAAAAAACAATTGATGTAAATTCTCTGCCGAATGCGTGTCGAGGTTTCCAGAAGGTTCGTCAGCAAAAATTACATCGGGTTTATTAATTAAAGCGCGTGCTACTGCTACACGTTGTTGTTCACCACCCGATAGCGCATTGGGCTTGTGGTTAATACGGTGCGAAAGACCTAAGTACTCGAGTAATTTTTTCGCTTCCGTTTCGGTTTCTTGTTTGTTTTTATTGGCAATAAAAGCAGGAATGCACACATTTTCTAAAGCAGTAAATTCAGGTAGTAATTGGTGGAATTGAAAGATAAAACCCAGGTTCAAATTTCTGAATTTAGATAAGGTTTTGTCGTTCATTGTCAATACATTTTCTCCATTGATGAACAACTCCGTCCCTTCTTGTACAGAAGGTTGGTCTAAAGTGCCTAATAATTGTAGTAAAGTAGTTTTTCCTGCTCCAGAAGCTCCAACTATAGAAACGATTTCTCCTTTTTGAATGTGTAAATCTACTCCTTTTAGTACTTCTAATTGGTCGTAAAATTTATGAAGGTTTTTCGCTTGTATCATCTGAAACTTGTTTTTACAAAGAAACAAAGATTTTTGGTTATCCAAATTAAAAATTCAGTTAAAGAATTTGGTGTGAGATTATTTTTCTTTCAATAAAAAACCTAAGCCAATTTGGCGAAGCAATTTTTTTTCGAATTTCCAAAAGAACGCAAATTGACCAAAAAGAAATCCGATACTGACTAAAAGGATCTGGTACAATGGAAATATCAAAAGTAGTCGAATAGGAGTGAAGAAAAATCCAAAATCATCTTTAGTGATACCTAGCCAAAGACATACGGGTTTCGAAACCATAGCTGAGGCCGAACCGGTTATTGCAAAAACGATAAAAATGATACTGAGTTGGAAATTAGATTTAACACCCCAACGCTGTTTTAATTTTTTCATTATGATTGTCTAAAGCGTTACAAAGTTATCATTTTAGGAATAAAGCAAGCATAAAAAAAGGATGTCTTTTTGAGACATCCTTTTCAGTTCTATTTTTCGAAAAAATTAACCTAAAATACTGATGATTTGTTGTGCTAATTCAGTTCCAATTCTATCTTGTGCTTCTCCTGTAGCTGCTCCAATGTGGGGAGTCAAAGAGATTTTTGGGTGCATAAGGATTTTCATTTCTGGTTTTGGTTCGCTTTCAAAAACGTCTAATCCAGCAAATCCAACTTTTCCACTATCTAAAGCATCGATTAAAGCAATTTCGTCAATTACTCCACCACGTGCACAGTTAACGATACCAACACCATCTTTCATTATTGCCAATTCAGCTTTTGAAATAATGTATCCGTTTTGAGCAGGAACGTGTAATGAGATGAAATCAGCTTCTTTAAATAAAGACTCTAAAGATTGAGAAACAATGGTAGTTGTTACTGATTGACCGTCAAAGAATTCTACTTTTACATCTACTTTGTCAATAAAGCTATCAGCAGCAATTACTTTCATTCCTAAACCAAGCGCCATTTTTGCAGTAGCTTGACCAATACGACCAATACCTACAATACCTAAAGTTTTACCTCTTAATTCAGTTCCGTTAGCGTATGCTTTTTTCAAACCTTCAAAATTAGAATCACCTTCTAAAGGCATATTTCTGTTAGAATCGTGTAAAAAACGAACTCCATTAAATAAATGACCAAAAACCAACTCAGCAACTGATTCTGATGAAGAAGCTGGTGTATTGATTACGTTGATTCCTTTGCTTTTAGCATACTCTACATCAATATTATCCATACCAACACCACCGCGACCGATGATTTTGATACCAGGACAAGCATCGATAATATCTTTACGTACTTTAGTTGCACTACGAACCAAGATAACACTTACGTTATTTTCGTTAATAAAGTTAGCTACTTGTTCTTGTGCTACTTTAGTAGTAATCACTTCAAATCCACCTTTTTCTAATGCTTGAATTCCGCTTTTAGAAATTCCGTCATTTGCTAATACTTTCATTGTGTTTATTTCATTGCGAGGAACGAAGTAATCTCATCCTCAAATTGATAAATTGTTTATTTTTATACTGCTTTTTCTAAAGCTTGCATTACGTCAACTAAAACTTGAACGCTTTCAATTGGCATGGCATTGTACATAGAAGCTCTGTAACCACCTACTGAACGATGTCCTGGCAATCCAGAGATTCCAGCTTCTTTCCACATTGCGTCAAAAATTGGTGCATGTTCTGGGTTATTCAATAAGAAAGTAGCATTCATGTTAGAACGATCTTCAACAACTGCTGCTCCTTTGAATAATGGGTTTCTGTCAATTTCGTTATAAAGCAATTCAGCTTTAGCATTGTTGATTTTTTCGATAGCGGCAATTCCTCCTAGTTTTTTCAACCATTGCAATGTTAGTAAAGAAGCGTACACTGGAAAAACAGGTGGTGTATTGTACATACTTTCTGCTTTAATGTGTTTAGCATAATCTAACATACTTGGAATTTCTCTTCCGTTTTTACCTAGAATTTCTTCTTTGATAACTACTAAAGTTGTTCCAGCAGGTCCCATATTTTTTTGAGCTCCAGCATAGATAATATCAAATTTAGTAAAGTCCAATTGACGTGAAAAAATATCAGAACTCATATCGCATACTACAGGAATGTTAGTAGTAGGGAATTCTTTCATTTGAGTTCCAAAAATAGTATTGTTACTTGTACAGTGGAAATAATCTGCGTCAGCAGGAATAGTATATCCTTTAGGTACGTTGTTATAATTTTGTTCTTTTGATGAAGCCACAACAACAGTTTCTCCAAAAAATTTCGATTCTTTGATAGCGGCTGATGCCCAAGTACCTGAATCTAAATACGCTGCTTTTCCGTTTTCTTTCATCAAGTTGTAAGGAACCATCAAGAATTCTAAACTAGCTCCTCCAGCAAGAAAAAGGGCTTGGTATCCTTTGCCTTCTAAACCTAATAATTCAAGAACTAATGCTCTAGCTTCATCCATTACCGCAACAAAATCTTTGCTTCTGTGCGATATTTCCAAAATAGATAAACCTGAATTATTGAAATCTAAGATAGCTTGTGCTGATTTTTCAAAAACTTCTTGTGGTAAGATACAAGGTCCTGCGCTGTAGTTGTGTTTTTTCATGGTTGTTGTTTGTTCCAAATTTTAAAAGTGCAAATTTCGGGAATCAGACTTTAAAAACCGTTAAATAATCAGAAATATTTAAACAATTTTTTACTTTATTGTTAACGAAAACGAAATAGTATCAACATTATCTGCATAATCCCATAATTGCGGCCGTTGTGTCTGTCCAAATGGGATGCTATTTTTAACCAAATTGGCACTTACAACACATTGAATTTTGTCTGACTCAGTAGCTATCCTTTTCTCCACATCGGCAAGTTCATCGTAGTACTCGTAAAACACGCTCGAAATAGGAGAAGCGTGACTTGAATCTTCTTTTAAAGTCAAAAATCCGTTGTCTAATAACTTGTAATTACTCATCAAAAATACCGCTTTATTGTAATCGTAATTGTTAGCATATTTCTCGTAATGAATTACCTCTTGGTATTCAAAAATAGCTTCAAAAAAAGTATCAAAAGAGTATCCTTTAGGTACAAAAAGTTTAGATACATTACGGCAACCTAAACCAAAATAGCGAAAAATATCTTCTCCCAAAGCGATGAGCTGTTCTTTAGTTTCTTTTCCGTTTAGTACGGCAATTGAGTTTCTGTTTTTTCGAATAATTGAAGGTTTGTCCTTGAAATAATATTCAAAATAACGCGCTGTATTGTTGCTCCCAGTGGCAATTACGGCATCAAAATTTTCTAATTTTCCATCAATAAATGTGATTTTACTAGCCAATTCGGGTTCAATTGTAATAAGGTATTGGGCTAAAAATGGCAATAAGTGTTGGTCGTCTGATGAGGTTTTTACCAAAACATTGTGACCCGAAATTAAAACGGATATAAAATCGTGAAATCCTACTAAAGGAATATTTCCAGCCAGAATTAATGCAATGGTTTTGGATTCGGTTGTAGTAAAATCATAGGATGAAGTCCATTGGTTCAGATTTTCTGCCGTTAAGGCTTTTGCCCAAGATTGTATTGAGAAATAGACTTGCTCAGGAGTGTACCAACCGTTATGAGATTGGGACAATTGAATTAATTGTTCAAAATTATCAAAAAACAAATCATTATGCGGGACGCTAGAATCCTTGATAGAATTGCCTTCATTGAACTGATTTAAAAAGCGTCCTAATGTAACAAAAACATTTTTTTTTGTTTCTAAGTCCATAATGTTTGTTTATGAATGGTTTTGATTGTAATTTTGCACAAAAATAAGGATAAATAAGCCGAAAGTCAAAAGACAAATCGAAGACTTTAGACTTTCAAACTTTAAGACTAGAAAATATGGCAATTATAATTACAGATGAATGTATCAATTGTGGGGCTTGTGAACCAGAATGTCCAAATACTGCAATTTACGAAGGAGCTGATGACTGGAGATATAAAGACGGAACAAAACTAAGTGGTAAAGTAATTTTACCTGATGGTACAGAAGTTGATTCAGATGCGGCTCAAACCCCAATTTCTGATGATGTGTATTATATCGTTCCTGGAAAATGTACTGAATGTAAAGGATTCCACGATGAGCCACAATGTGCCGCGGTTTGTCCAGTAGATTGTTGTATTCCTGATGAAAATCACGTTGAGTCTGAAGAAACATTGTTGAACAGACAAGCATTTTTACACAACGAATAGTTTAAAAAAAACGTAAGTATAAAAAAAAATCCTGAGCATTTGCTCAGGATTTTTTTTGTTTGTAAAGTATTGTATTAGAATGTAAATCCTAATCTAGTATAGTAATACGCTCCGCTGAATCCCATTTGAACAGCATCCCAGTATCCACCAGCTTCAGTATTTCCTTGCTCATCTTGTTTGTCTGGATAGATGTTAAACAAATTGTTAGCTCCAACACTTAATTTTAATTGTTTAGATAATTTGTATCCAACAGTCAAATCAGTAACTACTTTTGCAGAATACACATCTTCTTCGTCAGCATAATCATATAATACTACTTTGCTGAAACGAGTGAAAGCCATCCCAGCATCTAATTTTTTTCTTGAGTAATTCAAGTTCAAACCAAATTTGCTTTTTGGAGCAGAAGCCAATAAGAATGCTTTTTCTCTTTTTCCAAAGAAAGTACCTTCATCTAAACTACCATTTTTAACATTAGTAATTGACATGTCATTGATGTTACCTACTAAAGTAGCGCCAAATCTTGACTCACCAATTGTTTTTTTCCAAGCTAATACTAAATCAACACCTGCCGTTTTAGTATCTACTGCATTGGTGAAAAATTGAGCTGCAGAAACTCCAAGGTTTAATGCAGAAGCATCGAAATAACCTGTTAATACGATTCTGTCTTTTACATTAATAAAGTAGCCATCAACAGTAGCTGTAAATGCTCCAAAATTAGCAGTTACGCCTAAAGATCCGTTTACCGCTTTTTCTTCGTTCAATTTTTTAATTCCGAAAGCCTGAGTTACAGGGCTGTCATTTGGAGCAAGAAGTACTTCGGTAGCTCCAGCAGAACTAAAGTTAGTAAAGTGTAAGTTGTAATATACTTGTGCCAATGAAGGCGCTCTAAATCCTGTGCTTAATGACCCTCTGAAGTTGATATTGTCGGTAGCTTTCAAGCGAGCAGCAATTTTTCCGTTTAAAGTGCTTCCAAAATCACTGTAATTTTCATAACGAACCGCAGTACTTACTAACAAACTTTTAGTAACGTCAAATTCAGCATCAGTATATAAAGATACATTGCTACGATTTTTCTTTACTTCGTTAGCAGGACTATAACCAGGAAAACCTTGTGAACCTCCAGGTCTTAATTCTCCTGAAATTGGATCTACCGGTGCTGTTTGAGTCAAAGGATTTGTGATAGGTAAACCATGAGTGTCGTAAGTAGCATAAGAACCAACTTCTCCAGCAAAAATGCCAAATTGTTCTGTTCTGAATTCTGCTCCAAAAGCTAAGTTCATTCCATTTAATACAGAATCATAGTTTTTAGAGAAATCTAAATTTGTTGTATTTTGACTTAAGCTATGACCACCTGCATCAAATTGAGTAGGAGAGGCCCCTTGTAAAGAAGCGTTAAGTGTACCTTTAATGAAATAGTGGAAAAGGTTTTTTCCGAAAGTATTACTTAAATCAATTTTCCATCCACTTGCTGTTTTAGTTCTGAAACCAGCTGCAACTGAATTATCAATAATTTTAGAAGTAATTCTTGGGGTATAACCTCCAGGATAAATTGATTCTACCACTCTTTCTCCATCATTTCTTGTAAATGCGTAAGCATCAGTGTCTCTGTAATTTCTTCCTCCAAAAGCATAAAATTCTGATTTGTCAGAAACAGGTAATACCATATTTCCGAAGAAATTGAAACCTTGAATTCCTGCTTCTCCAAAACCTTTTCTGAAATCATATCCAGGACGCAATGTTTTTTCTTTGTTTAGGTATTCTCCAGTAAAATTCACAAAACCTCCTTTTTTACCCAAAGCAGTACCGTAATTAGCACTTACTTTTAGAGATTGTCCGTCAAAATTTTTGTATTTTCCAACTGTATTCCCATTTCCGTTTTGATCCAAAAAGTAATTTTTAGTATTGGTCGTTCCTGGTAAAAAGTTACCTTGAGCATTGGTATTGAACGCTCCATAAGTTACAGCTCCTGTCAATTGGTCAATATTGTCATTTAATACAATATTAATAACTCCAGCAATGGCATCTGAACCGTATTGTGCAGCTGCTCCATCTCTCAAAATTTCGATTCTTTTAATTGCAGAAGCAGGGATAGCATTCAAATCTGTTCCTGTATTTCCACGACCTCTTGTTCCAAATAAATTGATTAATGAAGATTGGTGTCTTCTTTTACCATTAATTAAAACCAAAGTTTGGTCAGGTCCCATACCTCTTAAAGAAGCTGGATCTACGTGATCGGCTCCATCAGAACCTGATTGTTTGTTGGCATTAAATGAAGGTGCAACGTATTGTAATAATTCGTTGATTTCTAATTTACCACTTTGTGTGGTTACATCTTTAACGTTGATAACGTCAATAGGTACAGCAGAATTCACTACTGTTCTTTTCGTATTTCTAGAACCTACAATTTGAACTTCTTTTAATTCTTGTGCTTTAGAATTGGTGTTTTCCTGAGCAAACAGACAAGTCAAATTGAATAACAATAAAAGTAAGCTGTACTTTTTCATAAATAAATTTGGTTTGGTTTTTATTTGGTTTAAATCGGGTGCAAGATACTAATTTTGTGAATAATAGTAAGTGGAATTCCTGTTTTAGTGCGAATTTTATAAAGAATGTAAGAATTCTATGTTTTTGTTTAACGAAACTTTTTTTAATTCTATATTTGCACACTTTAAAAAAGGAATTGCAAAATTTTGTGGTTGTTGACCACTATTCGAAAATAAAATTATCATGAAAGCAGGAATTGTAGGATTACCAAATGTTGGAAAATCAACTTTATTTAATTGTTTGTCTAATGCCAAAGCGCAAAGTGCCAACTTTCCGTTTTGTACTATTGAACCTAATATTGGTGTAGTAAATGTTCCTGATTCGAGAATGGCTAAGCTAGAAGAATTAGTAAAACCAGAACGCGTACAAATGGCAACCGTTGATATTGTTGATATTGCGGGATTGGTAAAAGGGGCAAGTAAAGGAGAAGGTTTAGGAAATCAGTTCTTGGGAAATATTAGAGAATGTAATGCAATTATCCACGTTTTACGTTGTTTTGATAATGATAATATTGTTCACGTAGATGGTAATGTAAACCCGATTCGTGATAAAGAAACAATTGATATCGAATTGCAATTAAAAGATTTAGAAACGGTTGAAAAACGCTTGGAAAAAGTAAATCGTGCCGCTAAAACCGGAAATAAAGAAGCGCAAGCAGAGCAATCGTTGTTAAACAGAATTCGCGAAGCTTTATTGCAAGCAAAATCAGCTAGAACGGTTGTTCCAGCTAATCAGGATGAGGAGGAATTAATGGAAAGTTTTCAGTTAATTACTAATAAACCTGTATTGTACGTGTGTAATGTAGATGAAAATTCAGCGGTAAACGGAAACAAGTATGTAGATCAGGTTCGTGAATTAGTAAAAGACGAAGATGCTGAAGTGATTATTCTTTCTGTAGGTGCTGAAGCGGATATTAATGAATTAGAAAGTTACGAAGAGCGTCAAGTGTTCTTAGAAGACATGGGGTTGACTGAACCGGGTTCGTCAGTTTTGATTCGTGCGGCTTATAAATTATTGAAACAACAAACGTATTTTACAGCTGGTGTGAAAGAAGTGCGTGCTTGGACTATCAATATTGGAGCTACTGCACCACAAGCTGCGGGAGTTATTCATACTGATTTTGAAAAAGGATTCATTCGTGCGGAGGTAATTTCGTATGAAGATTTTATTCACTATGGTTCGGAAGCAAAATGTAAAGAAGCAGGTAAATTCA
>ERZ650310.75-NODE-75-length-28708-cov-22.642202_pt1 | contig 28708 bp, 34 predicted proteins | sample MGYA00376246_ERZ650310 | MGnify/ENA primary metagenome ERZ650310 (study PRJEB26733, sample SAMN07839286) | wastewater metagenome | biome: small river; feature: stream; material: water | place: USA: North Carolina | collected 2016-03-01 ...
CTAAAATCCCCCAGCATTAGGATAATGTGGGGGATTTAGGTATCAAGTATAAGGATTATCAAACGAAGCGAATCGAAGGCTTATTTCATGTTCGCTTTGATGGCTTCGGCAACATAAGAATAAGCACGTTTTCTTACATAATTAATTTTCCAAACCAAATGTGAAGTTTTTCCAAACCAAATGTGAAGTTTTTATCAAGTACCAGACTGGAATTTTCCTCCTAAAGCCCTCTAGTCTCAACAGAATTCAGTACTTTTGTAATGCCTAATCTTATTGTTATTGATAGCTGAGTGAGCCGCAAGACTTACCCTGCATGGAAGCGTTTTGGAGACGCATCACTCAGCATCAAAACAATGTTAGTAGATTAGGCATCCATGCGGGGCTTTTATTTTCCTAAAATAGTAGCTATCTGCTCTTCTGTGAAAGGATAGTTAGTCGTAATAACTTCTGTCTTCTTAGAAGCCTCTCCAGTTATTTTATTTGAGGTCTTAGCACCAGAAGGCATCGTGATTTGAATTTGATGCCATCCATTTTTGATTCTGTACTCTTCGAGTAATTCAGTTTTAAATGAAGTGAGCATGAACTTACCTTCAAGTTGTGATAAGGTAGTTAATAACTCTTCATAGTTATTTTCTGTATAGCCCTCATAATGTCCGCACACTGTATTCACATACGGTGGGTCAACAAAATGAAATGCTTCTGGACAGTCCATATTAACCAACATTTTGTTAGCATCTCTACAAAATATTTGTGTTGATTCAAGTCTTTTCACATAGCGAGTATTGAACATATCCTTCTTATTTTGGAAGGTATTAGCTAAGTTTCTACTATGGCTAAATTTCCAACTTCCCATCAAGTTACTTAAAAAAGTCTGATGAGATAATACAAATAATGCCCATGCACGTAAGACATCTGTTTGATTCATTTCTGAATCTTTATAGATTGAGCGAGCTTCTTGATATTGTTGCTCTGCAAACAAAGTACAGTCTATTTCATCATGCAGACTTTCAAACTGCCTCTTGGCAACTTTATAAAAGTTTACAACCTGTTTATTGATGTCATTTATGGCCTCAACTCGCACTGGCTCTTTAGCGAAAAACAATGCCCCACCGCCAAAGAAACATTCAGTATAAACACTGTGTTCTGGTATTAAATGTAATAATTTGGGTACTAACTGTTGCTTACCTCCATAATAATTAATAGGGGTTTTTAATTGTACGTTACTCATGTGCCTAATCGGTGTTTAAATAGTGGTTAATATATGTTTAACTTAAATTGTACGCTTCTATTACCAACTGACCTACAGGTACAGTTAGTGTTTTAATAAAGTTCTTACCATTCAGGTTGTAGCGAATGGTAATTGAATTTTGCTCAACCCCATAAGGTTGAAAGGCAAGAATAAATATTACATTTTTTGCCAAATTGACTACAGCTCTTACGGCTGTTTTTTGATACAAAGCCCAGTCTAATGCTCTATATTTGACATATCCTGCCCCGTAATTAACTTCTGTATTCATGTTAAGATATACCTCAGTATCATCGCATATATCAAAGAAACTATACTGGTTCCCATCTTGTACTTGCACTTTCTGACTACATCGCCACTGGGCGTGTAGTTTATATATGCTATTTTCATAGTCATTATTACCCCAATCTGGATCATTGTACTTTTGCCCTCGTCGAGGGTGGGCTGCATCTTTGGGATGACTAATACTATCGTTACTCCCAGTACGGTTTACTTTCACGCCTTTTGCTCCAGAAAAATAGGACAGTAGAACTTCTCCCTCTGACATGAAGTTCGGAATGGTCTCAGTATGGATAGATTCAAGATAATCACCAGTAGTACCTTGAACTAAATCACCATATCGGTTAAACTCTTGTATATATTTATTGTCTCGGTATTGCATACCATTAGGATGATAGTAGTAACCACCGTTTACCCTTGTACTATTCTCTAAAATGACTAATATCTTATTCCCTCCAGCTTTCACCTCATCATAGGTAGTTTCAATCAAACCTCCCACAGTGGCAGCCCAATGATTAATATTAGGTACAGTATTGAAGTTTGTTCCAGCAGAATGTATTCCACCAAAATGATTAATTTGAAACCAGTTATTGCCATTTTGGTCTTTTACCTGATACGCTTGTGGCAAATATGATTCAAAATATTGACCTAAATACACAACCGATACAACATTGGGATTGCCTTGAATTTTCTTACCCTGATATACTCCAGCAGCTGAAGTAGCCACATGGCTCCAGTTTGGATGTCTCAAATTTCCATTATAACTATCTTCGTTAACATACACACCATAGTTAATAATTGCATTGAGGCACGTTGTACCAACGTATCCATTTGTTCGCTCTAACATTCCATACATGAGAGCTGTTATATAGTCATTCTCTTCTGGACCTGAATAGCGACTCTGATAATCTGGGAGCGTTAAAAATAAGTCATATTTCCCATTAGTGCTGGGTGTTTTTGCTCTCGTAGCGTGTAAATCAACATTTACTTTTGCCCAATCTATCCAAGTTGACATTGCTCCATCTTCATTAGCTTGGGGTGATGGTCGTCCACAAGCTAATAAATGCCCTTGTACTACAGGAGCAGTTCCATTGACATAACAAGCAGGACCCCAATTCGTATCAACCTCTCTTTCAAGGCAATCCCGTAAGCGATTCCACTCTATGGCCGTAATTCCTTTTGCAAACATATTAGTCCTTTCAGACAAGGCTTTATCTGCATCTGTTGTACCTGTAGTACCAAAATTATTACGTCCAGCCATATCCCAAATAAACCATTTGACAGGCATCAAACGACCCATTACATTATCTTGCTTTGTAGGAATCGCAAAGTCTGGAATAAGATTTGGACTAAAATGATTCCACATCGTCTCAGCAGTAAGAGTCAATTTAGGAACAACGTTCATAGGAGCAGAAGATGCACCAATCAAACGAATGATAGAATCCCCTTCCGTAATTGTCGCTGTGTTTCGTAAAGAAAATGTATGTAACCCTTGGCTTACTCCAGTGAACGTATTACTACTTTGCCATAGACCTGTATCAAGTTTATATTCAAGTGTAACACTATTGGGGTTACTTGCGTTTACAATAACCTTATAGCTTCCTCCAGTTCCAGTCTGTGTAATTTCTAAACTAGCAATCGTTGGAAGGATATTAACCTTTTTTTGGAATATGACTTTTTTAGCAAAATTATTTGCCTGTCGTACATAAAAATAATTAGTAGAGGTAAGGTTCTCAAACACATTGGCAGTCTGATACGTCACATCATCTATGGAATATTGTAACGATAGGTTAAGAGCATTAGTAACAACAATAGTAGCCTTCAGCTTACCAGCATTAGCAATTACTTCTACATCTAATATGCCAAAAGCTGGTTGCCCACCACCTGCATTGATTAGAGCCTCAACATCACTTTTTAATCCAGCTAGATTCTCAAGACGTACTAGCTTTTTAATCGCTTGAAACGTCCGTAATGGAGTCATATATTTACTATTTTCCGTTCCCTGCTCTGCTTCAAGCTGTGATGCTTTCAATAAGTTTGCATTGGGTAACGTATCATCTTTATGCAGATAGCTATCCAAAAAATCCTCAAAGTCGCTTTCGGTAGGTTTGCTATTTTTCTTAAATCTAGCTTTTAACTCGTCTCTATTCTTTTTCATATAATTACTAATGGTTTTTGTAGTCCAACAATACCAATACTCATAATGTAATCGTATATCTTTTGCCTATCTTGATCACTAAGTGAAAGCGAACATTCAACAACTGTATAACCCTGATAGTCCACGCTTTCACCAATCATAATGACACCTTTGGGTAAATCAATTAAATCACAAAGACGTTTTTCAAGCACTCCAATTTGTGTACTTGCTGTTGCTTGCTCTCTTATCTGATACCTAAATATTTCGAGCCTAGCACACAGAGAAATAAATGGATAAAGCAGTACCTGACACATTCCTATAAATCTTGTTTTTCTGCGGTGGGGAGGTAGTAAAAGTATAATTACACGCTCCAAATCAAGGTTAGTAAACATATTCAAATAGGCTACTGTTATCAAATACTAAATAGCCGCTAATGGGTTTATAATAGTCTTTTGTCGTCAATGTCCCGCCAGTTGGAGTATAGCTACATACTACCTGATTTACTTCCTGTACCCATGGGAGAGTTAACATATAATCTTGTAACATCATATTACTATGAGTCGAATTGAAGGGACGATTTTCTAAAAATTCTTTGACAGAATTAAGTATTGGAAATACAGAAGAGTTTCCGATTAAACTACCATCCATACTGACTAATAGACGGTTTACTTTCACATTGATTTTCACAAAAACCATATCACCATCCAATGAAATAACATTCAATTCAGTACCTAAAAATTTCACCTTTGACATATAATATTGCAGTGCTGCCAAAGCCTCATCCGTAAGCTTAGAACGTTCTCCACTCGACGCTTTTGTAATCACTTTAAACGTAGCAATACCACCCACTTGTTCCAACGCTACGTCCTTCACAATTTGCTTGGCTGTATCTAAGGTTGTATAGGTTATTCTATTGTTCACAACTACAATATTATCGCCATATTGAAATGCTCGTAGCTGTTTCTTGTACCAATCTTCTGTACCAACTTGTTGCTCGGTCATCAAAGCATTAACGACAACAACCATGTTATCCATAGCAACACTTAGTTGTGCTGCCATGTATGAAAATAGCTTTTTCATCATTCCCCAAGTAGATGTCCCAGAGGTACTATCTAAGCCTGACAGAGCTTCATAATTAGCTTGTTCAGTTGTCATCTCATTAAAAAAATCTTCGGTTGTCTTCATTGTATCTTAAAGTTATCTTCAATAGCCCAGTAGGCTATTCCTGCCGTATTTTCAGTGTTAGTTACAAGACTTGACAATTTAGCTGAATACCCATTGTAAGGGTCTAAACTATAATTGTCAACAAGTAGAATTTGGCCTTCTTTTAGGTCAACAAATGGGTCAATGTTATTCAGTAAAGCTATCCTATAAACACCATCTAAATTGAGGTAATACATCACAGCAATGTCATAGATACTTTGCTTCTTCAGGACAACATGCTTTTTCAGAATAGCACCAATAATATTACCATCGCTGTAGGGCTTTATTATTCTATTTTGCTTTACATAATTTCCTTCAACATGAATAATAACTTCAGCAGACGTGCTTAAAGCAGTCGTTCGTAAACCATCTAATTCTAACTCCAGACGAACCATTCTAATCAGCTCATATTCGACTAAATCATCATTGATATACTCCATTAATCCCATACAAATGAATGGATCAAAATGATACCATCCTTTCGAGCCATATACCAAATCCTCAATATGCTGGTTAGTAGAATCACCTAATACAAGATCACCGCCAACACAAGCAATGTCACCTGTGCTATCGTATAAAACATCTATCATTTTAGTAAATTTGAGATTAAAACTTTTGCTTGGGATGCTAATAATACTGTCGTAGGGTCTGCTGGTGATAAAGAACCAGGAGACCCTGTCAACACCTTCATTTTCTCACTACAATCCACAATTGCTTCTAAAACTGCCTTGAGTGACGTTTGCATTGTTTTGAATGCAACGGCTTCATCAGCGGTAATTTCAATAGTACTCTCCTTTACGATTATCGTACTTTTTTTTGAGGTAAGTGACATCTGCTCTTGGTCTATCAACACTATATTGTCTTTCATCCTAACCGTAAAAGATTCCTTATCCATAAATAAAAAAGCTTTATTTTCATCCGAAAAAACAGCCACTATTGACTCCACTTCATTCACAGAAACTACTACATACTCTCCTAAACTCTCATCACCCAATGGCGTTACAAGCACTGTGCTTTTAAGCCTTGGCGTAATAATCACATATTCCTTACTTTCATCTACTGCTGCTTTGAGCCGTACATCTGCTTGCTCATAACCATCAGCGAATACAACTGTACAAGTATGGTCTTTCTCTACTGATTTTACCACAGCAGGTACGCACGGAATAATCGGCTGGGGTGCTAAACGTCTAAAACCTTCTAAAACTTCCTGTTCTTTACTCATTGGATATTTTTTACGTTAATTTCGGTCCTAAACTTACTTGCCGCTCAAATCCAGTATCTCTACCAAAACGTATCGTGATAGACTTAACATAATAGCCACCATTGCGTGCAGCATAATAAGGTTGTTTAATATTTGCCGTAAAGCCAATATCACAATACGGTCTTCCCCATCCTGTCAAATCACCACGATAACCACTATAACGCAGCTTCTTTAAACGCTCATCTGCCATCTTTTTCAGTACACCTTCATCCGTAACATTTAGCTGGTCAGGTAGCTTAACTACTTCGCCTCCCTGTTCGCCAGCTTCTATGTTCTTAGTTACTTTGTTGTCTTTTCCAATGCCTCGTACAACTACTTGTACTTTTACATCTTCTTCCACAACCCAGTCCAAATTGGCACTCTTAACATTCTTTTCAAAATCGTATGTTACCACACCATTTCGTTCTACAAATGCCAGATTAGCCACAAGCTTCCCATTTCGGACATATACCTTAATACCAAACTGTTCTTTGATTTTGGCTATTACTTCATATCCTGTACTGTTCGGGCGAATAATAAACTTATCATACTTCAAACCTCCCACACTACTATCCAAGGTAAAACCTCCAACCTGACTACATACGTATTTCAAAATCGTATCAACACTGGCTTTCTTAAATCCCTTAGCTTCTACCTTTTTCCGAAACAAATACATCTCATCTTCACAGCTAATTAAACAAGGGTTATTCACAGACATAGCCCTTATATACCCCTTAAATTCCTGTGTATATTTATTGTTATAGCCTAATTTGATAACTACTTCATCCCCACGCTTCCACCTTTTTTCTATATCAAAAACCTTATTTTGGATATAGGCTGGAAACTCTAAATAAGCAACATCAGCCAAACTATCTACCGATTTAACAATCTCCACTTTCGATATTCCTCTAACCTCTGTTCCATTAATCGTAATCGTATAACACATCCAAAATGTAGCCATATCTTATAAGTCAAAAAGTTTATCCGAGTATCCTTTGATGACGTAAGCCTGATAATTATACCCAACAGTCGGTGGAAAGCTAATATGTTCAATGGCCATGTATTGAATCCCAAATAAGGCCAAATAAGGCGATTTCACTTCAATCGCTCGACGTACTTCACCAAACCATCTAATCCGATTAATTTCCGCTTCAGGTAACTTCAAACGGTCAGCAACAGATACAATACCTTTAATTTCAATATCATAGTCACTGGCACTCCACATCTCTTTTACTGTCCCATTTTGACGGTTCATCAAGATAGGATTCCTAATTACTACATTATTCAAATCCACCGTAATCAACGGCTCAAATGGCAGCGTATAACTATCAGGATTATAGTATTCATCACCATCGTAACTAAGCGTAAGAGGACATTGAACTATCGTCCCTTCCGCAGCTCCAGCCCAAGCCTTCAAGGCTTTTGCCGAAACCCCAAATACATCCCGATAGATGTCTTGTATCGAATTCAATAATATATCCATTAGTCCATTGCAAGTCTGTCTCCAGACAATAAAATTCTGTTTAATGCGTCTAATACTTCATCTTGTATCCGCTTTCCAGCTTCCTCTTTTTGGGTATAAATATTCGTTGTTCCCAACAGCTTATCTATATTAATCGTAATCGTCTTACTCTTTGTCCCCTCAACAGTATCACTAACACCATGCTGCTTTCCAGCTTTTTTTGCCGTCTCTCCAGCATTTCCTATATCAAGTAAATTAGAAACCTTTGATACAACGGGTGGCTTCGTTGGTGTCAATCGGGCTGTACGGGCAGCTCTTCTGGAGTTTCTTATAGACTCTGTTGCTGACCTATCTTTATTAAAATACTGCTTTGACCGATTAATTTCATTTACTTTGTCCGTTGCTTGTTTACTATTATATCCAGCTTTCGCAGTAGGAGCAAGCTTTTTATAGGCAAAAATCGCAAGCTCAGACATACCTAATGTCGCTACAGCTATCGCTGATCTAATCGTCGTTTTAATGATTTCGCCAATACCAATAAATATGCTTTTAGTTCTATCACTAAAGCCGTTCCAAATAGTTAGAATCTCATTTTTTGCCAACAATAAATACCCCCATACAGCCATAAAAAAATGACCTAGTAATTTGATAAAACCCCAAAGATTACCTGCAATACTTTTGACAATCTCCCACAATACTAATAATGAAGGCTTTATAGCTTCAAAGACAGCTTTAATAGCCTCCCAACTTCTTATCACTACTTCTCTGAACGTTTCGCTATTTTCCCAGGCATAAGTAATTGCAGCAACTAAGGCAATAATAGAGATAATAATCGCCCCTATTGGAGTCACCTCAAAGGTAGCGTTCAGAGCCATCCATACCGACCTTAACCCATTCACACCCAACATCGCTCTACTCCAAGGGATGTTACTAACTTGCATCATCCAAGGCAACAGTTCTCTAAAGCCTTTAATCCACATACCAATATTTGGCAACAGGTCAATTGTAGCACCGATAACACCAATTTTAGCAAGTACCCCATACAAAACCAGTCCTTTCAAAATCGTATCCCCAAAAGGCAATGCTTTGATTCCCTGTACCAAGTTATTTACCACATTACTTACAAACTCAATGGCATGGGCTAACTTTGTCATTATAGAGCTGATAAAAGTAATGGTCTCTATTACGCCATCCCCACTTTTAGGGACAACTCCAAATACCTCTAAAATTGAGTGTACCGCCTCCCATAAGGGTCTAAAAGCTTTCACCACCTTATTCAATGCTGCACCAATAGGCTGCCAATTATCAATAAACTTATTTGCCCAGTCTAACGCTTCATTCAAAAATGGTAAGGACATCATTCCCAGTCCCGTAAACTTCTCTTCTACCGTACCTATTAACTTCTGCAAACGTCCAAAGGTAGTGAGGGACATTCTATCCAAACGTCCATAATACTTACCTCCTTTATTTACCATCGCCTCCATGGCCTTTTGTACATCCAGAAACGAAATTTGTCCCTTCTCTTTCATACTATTAAAAGTCGAAAGAGACACTCCCTTTAACTTCGCAATCTGTTCTTGTAAGCCCAATATTCCATGATTAGCCAATTCGTTCAGCTCATCCCCCTGAAGCCTACCAACCCCTTTAATTTGCCCCATCGTTCTGGCAATACCTTTCAAGTCTTCAGCATTCCCTCCAGCTAAATCACCATACATTTTCATCTGTGGCATCACAGCAGTTGCCCCAAACTGTTCAGCTACTTTTGCCCCAACATTCAAGACATCGCTATTTTTATAAATGGTGTCATTCCCCCACTGATTCAAGTCAGCGAAGGTCTTTCGTGCCAAAGTTTGATCAGGAATAAACTGCTCATAGTTACTTACCGCCACTTCTCTATCCATCCCTTTTCTAGCAAGACTACCTGTTCCAGCAACCAATCCAGCGATGCCTATTGCAGGCACAGCCTGTCTCATCATTCCCCAGACACCACCGCCAAAGCCACCTTTTGGTGTCATAAATTCACCTTGAGTCTTTGCCAACTTTTTTTGTAGTACATTAAGGTCAGCAGTTGTTTTTCTAATTTCAGACGAATCAATTCCAATTTTCAAGCTATTACGATACGCTTGTAATTTTCCTATTTTCTGCTGAAGCTCATCTACACTATAGCCCACCTTTTTCCATGTATTACTTAGCGTATTTCCAGCTTCTTTTGCCCATCCTTTAAGGATGGAAAATACATTCACAGGTGTTCGTTGAAGCTGCCGTTGTTCTCTTAATGCCTGTATGCTACTGGTTTTTTCTACCTTTCGTACCTGTTTCAACTGCTCTTCCAATGCAATGGCTCTTCTAGTGGCCATATCAATCTTCGTTGCATCTACCCCAATAGTTAGGGTACTTTTATACTGTTCTAAGCTCAATAACTTCTTTTGCAAACTAGCAACCTCACTCAAAGCCTTATCCGTACTTACATCCAAGCCAAGCACTCGCTTAGTACCACTCATTCTATCAAGTCGGTTTGTCAAAGCAATCAGCTTTCTGCTGGTCAAGTCAATTTCCTTATCATCTATGCCAACCTTCAACATACTCGAATACCCCTGCAACCCAGCAACTCTTGCTCTTATTGCCTCCAGTGCCTTCACTGGCTCATTACTCATAGCAATAGTACCCACTAAGCTTTTCACTCCTGCCATCTGCTTGAGTTGTGTCCGTAATCCCATTGCTTTACGGCTGGCCATGTCCAGTTCTCTAGTATTAATATCAATGGCTGTTTGCTGTTTCACTTGGTCTAATCGTGTCCGAAGTTCAAGCACTCTTTTAGTGGCCATATCAATCTTAGCAGCATCTACCCCAATGGTCAGGGTACTTTTATACTGTTCTATTTTCGATAACTTCTTTTGTAAACTAGCAACCTCACTCAAAGCCTTATCCGTACTTACATCCAAGCCAAGCACTCGCTTAGTACCACTCATTCTATCAAGTCGGTTTGTCAAAGCAATCAGCTTTCTGCTGGTCAAGTCAATTTCCTTATCATCTATGCCAACCTTCAACATACTCGAATACCCCTGCAACCCAGCAACTCTTGCTCTTATTGCCTCCAGTGCCTTCACTGGCTCATTACTCATAGCAATAGTACCCACTAAGCTTTTCACTCCTGCCATCTGCTTGAGTTGTGTCCGTAATCCCATTGCTTTACGGCTGGCCATGTCCAGTTCTCTAGTATTAATATCAATGGCTGTTTGCTGTTTCACTTGGTCTAATCGTGTCCGAAGTTCAAGCACTCTTTTAGTGGCCATATCAATCTTAGCAGCATCTACCCCAATGGTCAGGGTACTTTTATACTGTTCTATTTTCGATAACTTCTTTTGTAAACTAGCAACCTCACTCAAAGCCTTATCCGTACTCACATTTACGCTTACAGAGCTAGAGCTTTTACTTAAATCAGCAAGTTTCCGTTGAAGCTTTTGTACTGTCTGTCCACTTTTATCAAAGGTCTTATTAATCCCCGTAGCAGCCGAATTCATCACATTTTGGGCTGTCTGTGCTGTCTTTGTTATTTTCTGCATTGGCGAAGACATCAAGTCATTTAGTCGCCATATCACACTTAAATCCATCATATTCGATACAAAAAAAGCCGACTATTCATCGGCTTTTATAGGTTTTGTCATTTTTAACAGATACATAGCTTCTCGCCAATGCCAAGCAAATTCCTCATCAGATAGTAAATAGGGGTCAACGTGAAAGAAGTATCTTATCCATGCTGCCATCTGTGGCAACGTAAACTCATTGTCTCTTCCCCCAGAAATATCACCAACGAGGTCTAAAGCTTTTTTAAACTACCCTGACCAGTCTCCACGAGCTTCATCGCTTGAATGGCAGCACTCAAGCCAATCGTGTCTTGGTTATTTAGGTCTCGAATCTCTTCATCTCCATCCAACCAACAATTTTTAATGATAGACTCACCCATGGCAATTGGGTCTTTTCCTGCCGTCATCGCCAACCCAACCTCACGTCGCCCTGGCTTTTTCAAGACTGCATAAAATACGTCTTCCGAATGCTCAATTTTTGGGTTTTCATCATTAGATTCCTCATCCAAGGTATCGTCTTTTTCTCGCATAGATACTCGCAACAAATAACAAACAATACCCAATTTCTTATAATTTTCGACAATTTCGTCCGTAACTTTTGACATCTTAATGAATGGTTAAATACCGTTTACTGATTAATTAAATAGCTCCTAAAAACGCTTTTCTTACTAACTAATGAGACTAAGAAGCTCCTTCTAGTACCTTTTCTAAACTAATTACCCTTGCAACCTCTCTCCACATTCTGACTTTCTTCCAAACACCATCTCGTTCATGTCGGTAAGCTCTAGGAGCAGATGTATTACCACCACAAGCCGTAAAGTATGGGAATGCTGGATTGGGGTGACGCTCATAGATTCCTTCAACGTGCCTAAACTTATAACTTACAATATCCCCTGTATCGGCTTTATTAATAGTAACTTGGTAAATCTTAGCCCTACTCCACGCATCCACACTGGCTAGTGCTGCCATTGTCTTCACAAATGGAATACTAATACCACAATGTCCCCAAGCGTTTGCTTGAAATGCTCCACACCAACGTCTCTTATCTGCCGAAGCATGGTCAAGATACTTAATGCCTATATAGTGAAAATACCCCGTAATTTCACTACCATCATTTCTGTTCGATTCCTCTCTAACAAAACACTGTGAATCGTAGTAATTTTTAACACAAGTACGAGCATCGTCTAATGGACTAGTTGCCTGTGTTACTGTCATATTGAAGAACATCAACATAACATTTAGGAAAAGGAAATTTTTCATTTCAAAGATTAATTTAGATGGTTTAAAAAATACTAATTACTGTTTAGCCCAGTATAAGCCCCATAATACTTGCACAAATCCAAGTCGGAACAACCCACGTCAAAAATGTTGCCGTCATCCTTACAATCCCTTCAAAACTTGGCTTTTCAAAATCACTGTTCCAACTATTATCCGTTGGAATATGGTTATGAAAATACCTAAACTGTTTAGGGAATAAAAGGAACATAACCCCAAAGCCAAACAAGATTGTTGCAATTGACAATGCAATATGAGTCCATAAATGGGCTTCCATTGCATCAAAAATGCGAATTGCTGAATCATTCATCGTAGCTCCAAACAACCGCTGATACAGAGCAAAGAAAGCAATCAACCCCAAAAAGATAGCACCTTTCACAAGCATACCTTTAGAGGTATTTACTTCCTCACTATCTTCTGAAGAAGTAGGAGCTTCAGTCTTGTTAGTTACCTGAGTAGGAGCATTCATATTTTCAATATCAATCCCCTCTTCTTTCAAAAGGTTAATGATTTTGTTAGTCAACTGCTGCTTTTTGGCAACTGCTTTTCGTTCAGCCTCTTTGCGTAAGTTCGCCTCATTTGTTTCTCGAACTTGCTCCTTTAGCTCAGCAACCTTTCTTTCACTTTCTTCGAGTTCTGCCTCTAAATTTCGTTTAGGCATTGCTGACAGCGGATACCCATTAGGTACTTTTTCATCAAAGTTTTTTCTTACTTGTGTCATCGCTAAGTTTTTTATAACTATCCTGTTATAATTGGAGGTACTACAGGAGCAGGATCAATTACAATACTAGGAATAGCTGGTCTTACCCAAAACAACGTCCCTACCTTATCAGGTACATTCACCCACACACCATTTGGATTTACAGGAGTCGGAATGCTGGGCATTGGGTTGGGTCGGTTAAAAGTTTGAATTGCAGAATCAGACAAGCTCGGTGCATAATATTGTGCATCTTCCAACTCCGTAAAAACTTCACCATCGCTTGTCTGATATAAACTTGTCTGTGCTGGCATATCTCGAAAGGTCTGCCAAATTCTATCTTGTGAAGTCATCGTATCTTATACCATTTTAATATCTAAAGCCATAAAGGGTAATGTTACCGTCGAATGCGTATCCCCACTTTTATAAGCTTCCTTCCATTCAGTAATACATACTCCAATAATACTTCTTGTTGAAATACGCCCATCAGCAGCACTTGCAAAGGCAACCGTAAGATTCAAGTCTCTCAATCCTACAATTCCTTTATTACCTGTAAGAAGCAATAAGGCTTCAAACTCGCTCTGGTGCATTTCAACAGATCCTTCTACAGAGTAATCTCCATCGTTAATACTTTGAGGCTTATTACCTTTCCCTCTAATGTATTCACGGTTGATTTTCTCACTATACTCCACAGCTACAGCTTTTGTAAGTAGCTTACCTTCAAAAGCGATATTACAATCGCTCCAGTTATATTCTCGTGAATTAAATGCCATTGTTCGTATCTATTAGCGTTAAAAATTAAACAGATGGATTTTGGAATCCTAAGCTGATTTCGATATTCTTCCCGTATGCGACAGGTGTTACTCGCAATACAAGTTGAATCTGATCTGTAGAAATTACATTTTGTGTCGAATCAATGTAAACACTAACTGCCGAAACTTCAGATGCATCAAGCATATTGATTTTCAACGCATTTTCAATGATTTGCTTTAAATATGCAATCGAAGCTGGATTAATCTTCCCATCACTCGTAATGGCAACTTCATCATTTACTTCATTCAAATACACCCGATACGCAATAGTAATTGCCTTATGAATTACACGGTTATTAGATACCGTCTGAAAGTCATCTGAAGGAGTGGTAGCCGTAGGATCATCCACAAAATATACACCTGATAGTTGTGTATAATTACGAAATACCAAATACCCTTTATCGTGAATAGCCTGAATCTGTGCTTCTCCAAACGATAATAGGTCTCGCCCGTCTGTCAAGCCACCAGTAAGCACATTTAACGCTCCATCTTTCACACGACCAATGTTTCTTTGTACAGGAATCTTTGCAGCACGACCAAGAGCAATACCAACAGCAGCAGAACGTTTCCCAACTATATTTGTACCCAACAGTAAGGATGCCTTTGGATACGTATAAGTTTTCAAATCAACCAAATCGGCAATTATACCATTCCAACCTCTACCATCCACAATCGCAACAAAAGGCTTGTACGCTGCCATATATTCCAAAGCTAAAGCATTCACCTTTTGCAACGCATTAATAGAGTCATTGTCCATTCCACCAACTACTACAGGTGTATAAGTTTTAGTAGGATCAATGTAACGGCCAATCGCAAATACACGAATTGCACCCATTGCAGCATCCAATAACTTACGAACCCCATTACTAGTCGTATTGACATCACATAGCTCTGTCATTGTTTTCGTATAGGTATAAGTCATAATCCACAATTCAGCACCATTTCCAGCTTCACTATAAAAATCTGAGATTTGCTTCCATGCGTCAATTTTCTGAGCTGTGTCAAAGTCTTGCGTCAGTCCTAGCGTTTCAGCCTCTTTGAGCGTAAAAATTTGTTTTGGCGTGTACAACGGCAATCCAGTAGTGGCAACCGCTGGTATTACTAGCCCTGCTACACCGTCTGAGGTGGTGGCCACACGCCCTAAACCACCGTTCTCAATATTTATCTTTACTCCTGGTAAGCCCATTTAATTTATTGTTTTAGTAGTTAGGTAATTATACAGAACCTCTTACATTTTGAGTTACTGTACTTATCGTATTAGTGGTTAGGTAATTAGACTATTTACGCTTCAGGTGTATCTTCAGTTTCCGCTTCTTCAGGTGTATCTTCACTTTCCTCTTTTTCAAGAGCTTCATCGGTAACAGAATCTTCTGGAGAAACAGGTTCTTCTTTTTTACCTTTCTTTGATTTTTTCAAATTACCAACATAAGTTTCAGACCAGCCCTCTAACAATTTCCCATCTTCAGATACCTTGTCTCCTAGTAATTCTCTTAAATCTGACTTTTTCACCTCTGGCAATCCCGCAACTTCTTCTCGCTTCACTAATCGAAGCGAAAGGTTAAAATGATTAGCATAATCTTTTGCATCATTTTCATGCTCAAAAGCTTCCTGACCAGACACATAGCATTCTTTCAAATCAGGATATTCTGTAAATAAAATTTTTGGACTCATCGTATTTTTAGTTTTAGGATAGGTTTGTATCATACGTTACAAACCTATCTATTCTAGTATAAATGAAAAATTAAGCGGATTGGTCTTGAACTAAAGAAATTACGCCTCTACCATCTGCATAGTATTTTTTACCACCAGCCTGAGCCTGTGAACTCCATAAATCGCCATAATGAGTTGCTACAGAAGGGTTAAAAAATATTTCCATATTGCCAAATGAACGACCAACAAATAATGGATGCCATAATAAACAAGCTTCACAGTCAGTAGTAGCTCCAGCAGCATCAGGTAACTTTGCCATTGTGCCAGTAGCATTATAAGTAAGTACCGTAGAACGAACCATTACATCAAAGTTCATTACTTTTGCAATCTGTCCATCTTTGTAATCAGTCAGTTGTTGAAAAATATTAGTTCCTTGAACTTTAGGGTCATTTAGCAAATCCATTTTTGCTTGAGACGTAATTACAGCTTTCCTACCTGATTGAGGAATAAGGTCATCATTCATCGCTTTATCGGCACGAACAAAATCAGCCAAAGTGAATGCTTTTCTATTACCATTTCCTGGAATAGGAGTAGCAGCACCAGTTGTTTTCAAAATTCGCTTAGATAATTCAGCTCTCCATGCGTAAAGAATATCCTCAGCCATGTATTGCTTCATCATAGCAGTATCTTGTCTGATTACCGAAGCTCTGTAGTCGTAGCTATACTGTTTCTGAAGTAATCCACGAATACGACGAGGATCACTCGAATAATCAGTCATATCAAAACTAATGTCTGAATCTGAACGGTCTGAAGCAGTTGCAGGAAACACATTTCTATTCCGTACAACTCCACTAGCACCACCAGACTGTCCTACAACAACTGTCTGAATACCAGTTTGAATGAATTCATCCCAATTTAGTGCATAATTCAAAAATTCATTATCCTTAAACAAGTCTTCCGCAATTTGTTTAAGCCAAGCAGTTCTAAATAACATATAAGTATTTTTAGTGGTTAAATGATTGTTAAACGGTACTTAAAATACCTTCAAGACACTATTTTTTTTGTGGTACATTGCCAACCATACTAATATCTAGTTGAAAACTCACACCGTATTCTTTTTCATACAGTGCTTCAAAAGCATTTTCGTTAGTTAGCCTTAATTCTTGCAAACCATTTGGGTCTTTTTTCTCCCAGTCAGCGAATGTCCAAAGGTCTCTACCATTACCTGTACCATTCCCCTGAGCAACTGCCGAATGACGTACGATAGAGGATAAACTAGCAGGTTTAGGTATCGCTCCTAACGTATCTTCAAACAAATCGAAGTCCATATCTGCCAATTTTAGTAGCTTCTCTTTTTTCGAGGCATCAATACGATTTTCCGCAATAGCTGCATCAATCATTGATGATGCTTTTTGTTTTTGACTGTTCTTCTGTTGAGTTTTTAACTGAGCTAGGTCATCTTGTGCTTTTTTCCCAGCTTCAACTACCGACATTACTTCTGCTTCTGTTACATTATCAGAAAGCCCTAACATCTTACCAATTGTTTTCCAATCACTCATTTTTGTTGGTGTTTTTGGTTGTTTATTTACTACAAAATCGAAAGTCTTTAAGTCTGAGAATACCCATTTTTCAAGTAGCTTATTCTCATTGTCATACAACCGCAAGCATGACTTATTGCTTGGGATTGCCACAATCGAAGCTTCCAATACATGGAATTTCGTACAGATACATACTTCTATCCCATTTCTATCTTCAAAATACCATTCTAAAGGTCGCCCTCCAATGGACACCGCCCGTACAAAATCATTCTGTACTTTACTAGCCAATTTCAATACGGCCTCATCGCTCTCATCAAAAACAGGATCTGCAACTAATGTCCCGTTTTCAATTCTAATATTCTCCCATCTACCTACAACATCAAACGATGAATTACGGTGGTCTGCAAACATCACTGGGTTAGCTAAAAAATCATCCAACACTAGCCCAGCCGTCATCAGGATGATATTATTACTATTAATCGCTTCCGTACTCAGTACAAAAGATTTCTTTTTAGCCATTCCCTTTTACATGATTAATTACTAGTTAAGTGATACTTAATTGACTTTTTGCCTTTCTGATGTCCAAAATTGCAGGGTATTTCAGACTGTTACAAATCCCGAAAAGTACCATCCCCCAACAATCGCCTAACCGTCAAATTACCCGTTTCAATACCCCATCTCAAAATCCTAATTTCACATTATTGTTATAGCTGCCAAGGCAGCTATAACGATAATAACCACTAAATAAGAAAGAATGACTAAAGCAGAACAACGGGCTAACGCCCTCGACCTATTTATTGAACATGGCTTTTCAAAAAACAAAATAGCCAAGGTCATAGGCGTATCTGTGCAAACAATATCAGCATGGGCAGAAGAAGACAGTTGGGATGACACACGCTCAAAACGCCTGAAGATTGAAAAGAATATGAAGATGAGGATATACCACCTCATTGATCACTCATTAGAAGTATTTGAGCAAGAAATCATCAAGCAAAAAGAAGAGGGTAAATTAAAACACCTCGACAAAGGACAGATTGATGGACTCTCTAAGCTCTTAGCAGGGATCAAAGCAAAAGAACTCAATTTTGCAGATTCAGTCAAACTGCTAACTGAGCTTATCGAACACATCAATGGTCAAGACAATACCCTTGCACGTAGCATAGTACCCTATATCGACGCTTTTATTGCCGATTTACGTAAAAAAGATTAATCATCATGGGAGAGAAAGAAATACTCAAACGGTATGAAGAACAAAAAAAGCTCATTAAAGCCTCAACTCCCATACCCAAAAATGAGTCAACGATACAGAAACAAAAGAGAATAGCAAAAAACCTCGACAGCTTCGATGAATTCTGTCGTTACTATTTTCCTATATTCTTTGACCCACAAACAGATGGAGCTGAATTTGGCTGGTTTCATAAAAAGGCTGTCAAAGACATTTGTGCAGACAAAAATATCTTTGCCATACTCGAATGGCCAAGAGAACACGCAAAATCGGTCTTATGTGACATTTTTCTTGCTCTTTACCTAAAGGCAAAAGGAGAAGTATCAGGTTTAGTTCTAGCTTCCCAGTCAAACATTAAGGCAAAAGGACTCCTAGCAGATCTTCAAGCACAGCTTGAGTCTAATCAACGCTACATCAATGATTTTGGGGAGCAATATAATTTCGGTAGCTGGTCAGACAATCACTTTGTGACTAAAGATGGTACAGGTTTTTGGGCTATCGGCCGTCGAGAATCTCCCCGTGGTCTTCGAGAGGCAGAAAAGAGACCTAATACCCTTATCATAGATGACCTTGATGACGACGAAGAAGTAAAAAATGAAGAACTCGTAACTAAGTCAATAGACTGGTTAACAGGAGCCTTAATTGGAGCAATAGCAATCAAAAAGAGACGGATTATCATGGTGGGCAATAGAATTCATAAAAAATCTATCCTAGCACACATGGTTGGCGACATCGAAGAAGACGACCCAATTAATACAGGAATATATCATTTAAAAGTATTCGCTCTCGAAAATCCAAAAACACACAAAGAGGATCAGTCTGAAAAAGGTGTTCCAGCTTGGAAAGAACGCTACACAAGAGCGGACATCGTGAAGGTTATGAACCAAATGGGCTATAGAATGGCACAACGGGAGCTATTTCACAAGCATATCCAACAGGGCAAGATATTCAAACCCGAATGGTTAATATATGTTCCACTACCTCCATTAGGTCGTTTTGATGCGATTGTGACCTATAATGACCCAAGCTTCAAGGATACTAAGAAAAATGACTTTAAAGCCATTATGACTGTGGGACGTATCGGTAACACATGGTATCTAATTGACTGCTGGGTAAGACAAGCAACCCGTAATGCTATGGTTGTCGCTCACTATGATGCACATGAAAGGTTGGAATTAGCTGGTGCAAAACAATTCAAGCACTGGATTGAAGCCAACTTTACACAGGATAGCCTTATTGAAGATTATGTCACCGAGTCTGAAAATCGAAGTTACCTATTACCAATTTATCCCGATGATAGAAGCAAACCCGAGAAAAAAGGACGAATAGAAGCCATATCTGTCTATTTTGAACGAGGTCTTTTTTTTATTAATGAAAAACTTAAAAAGTCGGCTGATTTTCAAAACTTCAAGGACCAGCTACTTGGCTTTCCTGCTGCACACGATGATGCTCCAGATGCCCTCGAAGGAGCAATCTTTAAGTTAAGAGAAGCTCAGAAACGACATGAATTACCACCAAGATTAGGAGGAGCAAGACGTAACAATAAACAATAAAGCCATGTACATCACCACAGACGATTTCGATACTGCTATCTATCCAGAAGTAAGAAGAGCTATTTCTCGCAATAGCCAAATCTTCATGGATGACAAAATAAATATAGCCCTATCCATTGCAGAGTCAAAACTATCTCTCAAATACGATATGGCTACAGAGTTAGCGAAAACAGGTAATCAACGTAATCATCTATTGCTAGGTATCATCAAGGACATTGCTATTTATTACTTATACGAAACCCAAGAAACAGTACCTGATCACCGTGCAAAACGCTATGATGATGCCATCGACTTTCTAAACGATTTTAAGACTGGCAAGTCAGTCTTAGTAGGAGTACCAGTAGCAACTATCACCACTACAAACAACAATGGTACTATGTCATTCGGTTCTGAAACCAAACGGAACAACAGATTATAGTACAACATTCAAAATAACCCGTTTAAGTCCCGTTTAAATTGTGCGATAATCCATTTTAGCACCCATTGTGCCACTAATAAAAATATCGTGCCTTAAAATTAAAATTCAATATGGCAACTAATCATAGAAAAGCACTTACTGTTGTACCACAAACTAGCTTACCAATCAATATCATGCCACGAGATCTTTCTTCAAAAGACCTCGACTATTGGCGGATGGCACGGGCAGCAGCCGAAAACATCTATGCTCCAGTCTCTAAGCCACTCATGGATTTATACGATGATATATTTATCGACGGGCATCTAACAAGTATCATCGAAAAACGTACCCTTGCCTGTACAAATATCAACTGGACATTTACGGTTAATGGAAAGGAAGATACCACAATTTCTGACTTTTGTAACAAGTACTTTTTTGAACTACTCATTACCCATATTATCCATTCAAAATTCTGGAAATCGTCTCTGATAGAGGTTGATTTTCGCACGTGCGTATGCGAGCTTGTTCCTCGCCAGCACGTCGTTATCGAATTGGCTGCTGTGTTACCTGATCCATACAGTACTTCCAATGGTTATTCCTATCTGGATGAACCTTGGAATCGAACAACCTTTGCCGTTGGCCAACCATGGCAACTAGGACTAATGTATAAAGTCGCTCCTTATGTAATCCTAAAAAGAGGTGATGTATCAGACTGGGCAACTTTTGAGGAAATGTTTGCAATGCCTACCCGTATCTACTTCTATGACCCCAACATTCCTGGCAATTACGAAGAGGTGTCCAAAGCCGCTGCACAAACAGGAGCAAACGCATGGGCTGTATTACCGCTAAATTCTGATATGAAACAAGAATCGCAAGGTTCAAAAACAGGTAATGACATCTACGAACGTTTTGCGGATTGGCTAAATGGTGAAATGTCCAAGACAATCCTAGGACAAACCATGACAACAGAAGCAGGCTCTTCTTACTCACAGTCAAAAACCCATGCAGATACAGAAGATGACATCAATGCTGCTGACCGTCGTTTTGTAGAACGAATCCTAAACGAAAAGGTAATCCCATTAATGATTGCCCAAGGAATTAAAGTTCCAGCAAATGGTCGCTTCCATGCCGCTGATATTGAAGAAGAATTAACTAGCAAAGAGCAACTAGATATGGACTTACGTATCCATAAGGAAGTAGCACCTTTGCCCTTAGAGCATTTTTCAGAAAAATACAATGTTCAGTTTGATTTAAAAGCCCAGAAAGAACGAGAACAAAAGCAGAAACAAGAACAGCAACAACTACAACCGCAAAATAATAGTAGTAAAAAAGTTACTCCAGATACTAAAAAGATAAAGTTAGCAGACCGTATTGTAGGCGTATTCAACGATTTTTTCGCATAAGCCCTGATGTTCATCTTCAAGACGATGACATCAGGGCAGAAATCACCCAGTTATATCACCATACACATAAACCTAAGCACTGGTTCTTTAGCGATAATACACAAGGTTTACCTTATGCAACAATGCCTTTAATCAAAGAGGCACTCGAAAAGATATACTTAAATACGAACCCCAATACACACTTAAACAAAGAACTCTTTGAGGCTTCGTATAATAACTTTGCCCATGCTCTTATCCAAGGCTTCGGAATACCTAGTTATAGCACAGTACTTCCTAGTCCAGATATAGAACTACTTAGCAAACTTCATCAGTCTGCCATCTATTTCACAGCACGGAAAACCGTTCTTCAGGTCATGCAGCTTACCGCTTTATTACCCAACGAAGAAAAAGGAACAACTCGTTCTTTTGCAGAGTTCAAAAAGTTATCCAAGGGAATCATCGGTAGCTATAATCAAGAATGGCTACTTACCGAATATACCACCGCAACGGTTTCTGCTCGTGTAGCTCGCCAGTGGCAAGGCTTTCTAGCAGATGCCGATCTATATCCTAATATCAAGTACCTACACACCTCTTCGCCCAATCCAAGGGCAGAACATGAAGTCTATGTAGGTACAGTACTCCCAATAAACCATCCATGGTGGCTCACACATACGCCACCGATTGACTGGAATTGTGACTGTGGTATTACCAACACCGATGAAGAGCCAACTGAACTTCCAGAAGAGCAAGAGCCAGTACCAGTAGTATTTCAAAACAACCCAGCTATATCAGGAGAACTATTCAACATTCCTGCACATACATACGTCACCAAAACAAGCCTTATTCCAGATGCTGTAATACAGCATGAACTAAAAACCCGTATCCTCCCCGAACTCAAAAGCTATTTCCCTTTGTACCAAAACGGTGAAAACGGGAGTCTTGCTGTTCACCCAGCCATAGCCGAATCTGAGTTCAAAGTAAATGTTAAGGAAGGGCTTATCCTTGCCAAAAATGGATACCATGTGCAGCTACAACCAGAACGCTTTACATCAGGTCTCAAAAATCCAGACGCTATCATTAATGGAATAGCTGCTGACTTTAAAGCCCCAACCACAAAAACAGCAATCAACACAGCCATTAAAGCTGTTGCAAAACAACGTTGCGAAATAGCAGTCTTAGCAGTATCAGACATTGAAAAAACAGTGTTGGCAGATGCTCTCAGAGAGGCTCTTGGCAATCAGGAGAAAAACAGATTAGTACAAACCGTTATCATCCGTTATCCAGACAACACGATTGTATCATTCAAAAGAGAGGAATTTCGTAATCGAGAATTTGCTACTAAACTAAAATAAAAAACTCAGATGTTCGCACATCTGAGCAGGTGGGTTTCAGCAGTACCTCAACCCATTACAAAGATACACACTTTAACATTATTCCGTATGGATTTACCAAAATTACTCCAGAAAAAACAAAAAGAGCTTACTCGCTACATCCAGCGAGATGCTCCACGTATCGTCGGTAAGCAAGCCTTACAGCATATTCAAGAAGACTTCTCAAAAGAAGGCTTCACAGACCGTACACTCGACAAATGGCCAGAAGTCGAACGACGAAAACCCTTACCACCACGTAAAGATGGAAAGAAACGTAAGAAAAAGAGTGCCTATAATAAAAAAAACATCCTACATGGTACAGGTAACTTAAAACGAAGCTTTAGTTATCAAGCCGATGCACAAAAAATAGAGATAAGTTCAGACTCCGAATATGCAGCAGTTCACAACTATGGAACAGACACCGCTGGCAAAAACCGTAATGTCTCCATTCCTAAACGAATGTTCTTATCTCCAACTATGCCAGCAGTCTTGAAAGAGACACTAGTTGACAAATTCACCCAAGACATCACTAACATCTTAGCAAAATGATTCTTTATTTATATTCCGAAATTGCAAAACTCCTTACGCAACAATTGCCTAATGAGTCATTATGGATAGACCTCGACCGTGGACAACTCGAAGATCCAGAATCTTTTGAATCCCTTATTATTCCTGCTATCCTTGTCAATATGCCACAAATAGAATGGCAAACCCTAGGTCAACGGAACCAGATTGGCGACACTACTTTCACACTCAAAGTAGTAATTTCATTACCCGAACCCACTTATAACATCAACAATGTTAATATCAATTTGGAAGCCATTACAATCGAAGACCGCATTCATAAAGCCATTACAGCAGCAGGAATAATGCGTACTGGCACACGTTCTTATCCTGTTTCTACATACTTCGTCATAGAGCATCGCTACATAACTACAACAGACTATGTAAGTGCCACCATAACAAAACCATTAGGAGACCTTTCTCTTCAAACCAATAGCCAACTAAATAAATGAAAAACTTTATCACCAACTACGTCCTCAAAAACCCAGCATTATGGGTCTTAACCCTCTTGGTAGGCATCTACGTTCTTTTCGAGCGTCCCAAATCCAGTACACTACTCCAGCAGGCACAACAGCAAGTAAAGCTTGCGAATCAAAGTGCCAAACAAGCACAACGTAATAATGACAGTCTTCGTCTTCAATTACTCAATGCTCAAAAATCACTAGTCATTGCCCAAGAAATAATCACTACTTCACAAGCTCTTAATCAGCAGTTAAGTGACCATTATTACAGCCATAAATTATCTGACAATACCCAAATAGACAGTCTCAAAAATTACTTACGTTATATCATTTCAAAACAACAACAATTATGAAATACCTCTTATTATTACTCCTTTACATCCCAATGGCATCACTGGCTCAATCACTACCGAGTAAAGCCCCTATACCATTAGATATTAATCTCAAGAGCTTCCCAGCCCTTCAGATACTCCAGACAATTAATAACCTACAGGCAGACCTGCAAGCCTGTGAGCAAACTAATGCTGCCATCATCGCTCAAACAACCAAGGCAAACCAACAGCTTACACAGGTACTGACCAACACCCAAGGAAAACTAGCTGCCTCACAAGTCCAATCAGATAGCCTTCATAACCAGCTTAGGGCTGTCAGTAATATGGCCACACTTGCAAATACCAATATCAAAAAAGCAAGATGGAAGGCATGGACAGAACGACTATCCATCACCCTCATTAGTGCCTTCATTGGCTTCTCTATTAAGGCAATTAACTAAGAAAGGGTACTAGCTCAATAGCTAGTACCCTTTCTATGGAAAATCACATTTGTATATTCTTATGACTTAATCTAATTTTATTTCAAAAACAATGGAGACTACTGTAAGAACTGAAAAAATAGTCATTGAAATAAACTACTTGACTAAAGAAAAAAAAGAGGTATTCAGTGAAATTACCGCTCGTGAAAAAATCGTATTATTTAATGATGAAATTATTTATAAAGAATATAGCCATTTGAACATGGATGGCTACAAGCAACAGACAAGTACTATCTTAGAGAAACTGGAAGAGCAGGTATCATTTTGGAAGCAAAGCAAGACCACTAAAGAGAGCCGATGTAATACCAGAAAGTTTATTGAGAGTATCAAGCTTATCTGGAGACAATTGACGTTTAAGATTATCAATTTCAAGTTCTAATTTTTGAAAATTAGCTAGAAAAATTTCTTCTTGAATAACAAATCCTCCTTGATAAATATTCAACTAAATTAATTCATAATATGAAACATCTAATAAAAGTCGAAAAACTTTGGCGTTCGTGCAACCAAGAAATAAATGTCTATTTCTTGGGTATGAGAGTGTATCATCATATCAATATTGAAATTAATGATGAGGTACAAAAATATATTAACAATAAGCGGACATTAGCTAACCCTATCTCAAAAAACTAATTTTAAATGAGAGCCATACAAAGCTGATAACTCCTCATAAATCGCTCTGCGTTGGTAGCTCACTGCTGTAAGTGTAAGCTTTGTCTTATACTTATAGGCATGAGCTGCTAAATCTAAAAGATTTTCATCATTACAAGTACTTGCTACTAGTACAACTTCAGACCCATTACCTATTAGTAATTTTATAAATTCAATTTCAACTGCTGATTTCATTTTTAGATTATTATTTAATGATTTTAATTCCCAATAACTTCTCCAGAAGTATTAACAGTACTATCAGGATAAATCCTACTGCTGCTACCTTCATAGCATCTTCTCCTTTCTTCTTGTATCCATTCATGATGTAGTTCTAGTTTTCTCTATTTACTAATATCAAGATCCATCCTAAAGTCTTGTTTGGGTTCCTTTTGCTTAATTTGCTCTTTAAGCTCCAGTAGTTCTTTCTTTAGAATAGCTTTTTCCCCTGCTAATTCTTCAATTCTATTTAATAATTCTTTTTGTATTGAATTGTCTTGGGGAGTATATGATGCCTTTGGTTCTTCAACCATATAGCTATGTGTAGGTGTATGACTAAATAACCATGTTGGATTTAAGTCAGGGAAGAAATTTAGTATATTTTCTAATTTATCAACACCTATATGAATTTCTTTTTTAATTAATTTATTAATTAGCCCATTACTAAATCCCATATTTTCAACAAAAAAAGAAGGTTTAATATTCTTAGCTTCCATAAATTGTTTGATTTTGTCTCTATAGTCAGTCATTAGTATGTAAAATAATTTAGAAAATATATTAGAAAATATTCTAAATTAGAATATTTTCTAATATATTTGTGGTGTCATTAATAATAAGGCAAAAGTAAGCGAAAAACAGATACGAGATATGGCAAGGACTAAAAAGTTATCCAATGGTAGTCGAAAGCTTCCAGATTTGGATGTAGGTGACTTAAAAATCATACAGGCAGTAACAGGCTATCGGTATGACACAGTACAAAAGGTAATGAATGGCTTACGCAACAGTAAGATGATTGTGAAAGTAGCACAAGCTCTACCAGTGGCAAAAGCTGAAATGATTGAAAAGTTAAAAGCACAGGCACAACAATGACAACAGTAAGACTTGGCGATGTAGTACAGTTAAAGTCGGGAGGTGATTATATGACTGTATGTAAGATTGAATATGAAGGTCAACAATTAGTAGCTACCTGCATTTGGTTTGATAGAACAGGTACATTAAAAAATCTACTAATAGGCTATGGTCAGTTATGTGCCATTGTAAGAAAACCCTTAGAATGCCAGTGTTGTAGCCCATTAAATCAGGTGGCTCTGTTAGAAAAAGTATCAGATAAGATTACTCAAAATTAAACAACTATGGACTATCAATTAGCTAATAAAATCAGCCTATCAGTAACAGAAGGTTTGGACGTATCTGTCATCCAAAATAAACAACATGAGTTCCTAATCTCCACCAAAGATGTAGCTTTTGGCTATGGTGTAGCAGAAGCAACTATCCGTAGCCACAAACTATTACACAAAGACGAAATTATAGAAGGAACACACTTTATCATGAGTGTTTCTTCGAGCGTTGAAAATTCCAACGCTCGAAAGAAAAACCTTGAAAGCACGATAATATTATGGACTAAGGCAGGAGTGTTACGACTTGGAATGTTTATCAAAAGTGAGCGTGCCAAACTATTTAGAGATTGGGCGGAACAAATCATACTTACGGTTACGGCTCCAAGTATCAACTTACCCAAAGCACCTCAGTCCAAACACAACCGTCTAACAGAGAAGCGAATCATAGACATCATGAAAGATGTAGCAATGATTGATGATAAGAATTTACGAATATCTATCATCAATAAATTACTGGCTGAATAATTATAAAATGGTTACTCAAAATTAATTAAGCGTATGCGACTAGAAGGTGATGATGCTTATTGGGAAATAGAAGAGGTAATAGAAGGATGTGGAGTTAATTGGAACACAATTAATAAAGGTCTTGAGCGAGGAGCAACAACTTGGCAAGGTCAAAAATTTCCAGATGATCGTAGGCGAACATGGGTACGTCATAGCACCATGGCCGAAAAATACAGAAAGGCTCTTGAACTACGCTTTTGCGATGGAATGCACCCTGTTGATTGGAAGAAGATGCAAGCAATGCGTGTAGGTGTTCTGAATATTTGGGAAGTAGAAGAAACCTTGGAAGACAAGTTACTCGAAGCCTGTGAACAAGACTGGAAGACATACCAAAAGCATTACGAAAGAGCTGTCAAAACGGTAGATACCCACAAGCGAAACAAGCAGATTAAGTGCCTAAGCCGTGGAGCTGCCATTATGGATGTCCTCGTTAACTGGATTAAGGAAAAAAGCCTAAAAGAAAGTAACAAGCAGGTGTATGAGACAGCCGCCAATTGGTTAGAACAACATCGTGACAGATATTTTTCTTACAAATACCTCCCCATGAACTGGAAAAGGTTACGAGAAAAAGTAGCCTTGATGAATGCTGAAAGTTTAGAGAGTTTTCGAGTGATTTCTTTGCCTCGTGCAGGAAACGATAACACAACCAAGTTTTCAGACGAAGTGAAAAAAGAAATGCGAGGGCTAGTCCTTAGAATGATGCTTGCTGGGGCTGGAATGAGTGACGAAATGATAGCTAGAAAAGTAGTCTATTTCTATGAGATGCACGGTGAAGCTGTCCCAAGTCCAATTACCATTAAGCGTATCATGGGAGAAACAAGCATCAAGTTAATGTCATCTCAAAAACGCTATGCCGATAACAAGGCTGGCAAGCAATGGACACGTAGCAGTATGGCTCTCAAAAACGCTGAATTTGCTGGAGACTGTTGGGAAGCCGATGGTACACGAGTACAGTGGCAAGGCTTTGAGGTAGATGGCATAAAAAGGTATCTCTACATCGTTGCCATACGAGATGTCAACACAGGAATGTACGTAGGCTGGAGCTACGGTCTCTCTGAAAACAGCGAACTATACTGGGAGGCTCTCCGAATGGCAGTGAGTATATGTGGCTATGTCCCTTACGAATTACGGGTAGATGGTTATGGCTTCAATGATAAGGTTGATAACCTATTTGAGAAGCTCAAAAAGCATGGAATGAAGTTAACTACAACCAGTGAAGCTGCTGGTAAAGCAAAGGCAGAACGAAGCTTTGGAACATTGCAATCAGTCTTTGAAT
>ERZ650310.76-NODE-76-length-28686-cov-6.173937_pt1 | contig 28686 bp, 34 predicted proteins | sample MGYA00376246_ERZ650310 | MGnify/ENA primary metagenome ERZ650310 (study PRJEB26733, sample SAMN07839286) | wastewater metagenome | biome: small river; feature: stream; material: water | place: USA: North Carolina | collected 2016-03-01 ...
CCTAATGCTAGTGCAATCAATCTTGCCGATCTTGTCGCAGCTACTCCTGTCGCGCCCGCAGTAAGTAATGTTGACACTGCTGCTACATCTACCGCAGCTTCCTCAGCTCCTGCTGCTCCTGCTGCTGCAACTGTTGATGCTGCTCCTTCTGATGGTGGAAGCTTCGATGGTTTTGGGGGCGCAACTGGTGGTGCAGATACTGGAGGATTTGGTGGGGAGTACGCTAAAGGTGGCGAGATTGATGGACCTGGCACACCTACTTCAGATAGTATTCCAATTAAAGTAAGCGATGGAGAGTATGTACTCCCTAAACGCGTAGTTGATGTTCTGGGCGTGAACAATCTAGATCGTCTCGTACACAAAATCAATGGTCGGCCCCCGCGGTAACAGGAGTCCAACATGGCAACAGCACAAGCAGGTGAAACTGCAGACAAACTAGACAGCAATGTGTTTCTTGACTTCGTAGCACAATCTGCTATGACTGCTCGAGACACAACTCTTGCAGCAACTAAGATCACAGCACAACAGAATGCAATCCGTAATGCAACCGAGGAATCTGTTGCTGCGGTTCGTGCTGCTGCGTCTACTGATGAAATCGCATCTGCTGCAATGAATGCTCGGCTAGCAGAAACTGATGCAGCAAATGGTTTGGCTAAGTCCTTCCTTGGGCTCAATCCTAATGAAGCTGCATTTCGACTCCGGGATCTTGTAGCTACACGAGTTGAAGCGTACAACAAAGTCAATGAGATTGCTGGGCAGATTCGAGATAAGAAGCAGGCCACGCTTCTCTCTGATCCCATCGGATTCATCAATGCTCAGTTCACTCTGCCGGCTGACATTGCACAGCATAACTACTACGCTGCACTTCACAACAATGCATCTGAAGAATATGATGGCATTGTCCAGAGTGGAACTGCAACTGGACAGATGAACAAAGCTCTGGCTGCGACTACGAGTGTTGCAGAAGCACAGGCTCAGATCACGAAGATTCAACAGAAAGCGAAGCAAGATGAAGCAGTGTTAGCAATCCAAGGTGCGCAGCTTCAGATTTCTGGGATCAAGGAACTTCAGCAACTCTCTGCGTCTCAGTTGACTCAAGCTAATCTCCGTGTCAGCGTGTTCAATGAGCAGGAGAACATGAAGTTGCGTAACGCACAGTTCGCTGCGTTGGAGGAGCAACGTCGTCTTGCACGTGAAGATGCTGCGAATAAGCGGAAAACTAAGGAGGAAGCTGAGGCAGATGAAGAACAAATGGTCGCTGCGTATAATCTTGCTGCTACTCGTGATGGGTACGCACAGCTTCCTCGTTCTGTTATCCTTGCTCGTGCTAAGCGTGCTGGGGCAGATGGTGAACTTGTTCGACTCGCCATTACTCGTGGAGAGAATCTACTCATTGCGGGAGGAAATACTGAAGCTGTACCCGTGGGTAAGAATGCCGCAGAATCTGCGGTATATTACTCCCGCACTGGTGGAACTCCGGTTGGAACCACTGCTTCGACTGTGAACTTCTTGAAGAATCGTGTGGCCGACTTTGCTAACAACCCTCTGGTGGTTGCAGCTAAGACGGCCGAGGAGAAGGCTGCGGTTCTGAATAAGTTGTTGTCTGAAGATGCTGCTCGACAACTCACTGCAATTCGACCTGATGAACCTAACATCTACGCTGCACTAACTCCGCTGGCTCTTGCTAGTGCTGTACCTGCGCTCTTGAACAAGGAGCACAAGTTCCTCCAAGGTACTGTGTTCCCAATGAGCGAAGCTGCTCCGCAACAACCTATCAAGGATGATGCAATTGTTGCAGCCGCGATGGCTGAGATCCAGAAGAATCCTGGCCGACTCAACGAAATCACCAATACTCTCGGAACCTACTACACTGCTGCGGCTCAGGCTAACAACAAACTGAAGGGTTATAAAGAGATGGGCCTCCCGATGCAATCTGGCTACAATGCACAGATCGGGAAACAAGTTATGGACCTGACTGATACTCTCCAGCTTCGCAGATACTTCATGGTCAAGGGACTTGTATATAACAATCCGCTCCTGTTTGGGCCGGTGGAGGCACGCTAAATGGATTTCACATCTTCTCCAGACTATCTTAAGAGCGCAGACTTGCACAATCTAGGTGCAGGTAATCCTTCGTTCTTCGATGATCCACTCGCTGTTGCTGGTGGTTTGGCCTCTGCTGCGGTAGATGCAGTCACGAACTCACCTAAGTTCGCTCTCACCTCCATAGCCTCTGGGATCAATTCAATCTATAACAGTGCCATTGTTGCAGGTAATTGGCTCGGCCTAACTGATGCGAAGGAGAACGATCTTGGTCAGACTCTTAACAGTTATGATAGTGATCTTGGTCGTTATTATGACTCTAATAAGTCTGCCGTCGATCTTACCGGCTTTGTGGTGACTTCCCTTGTTCCTGGTGTTGGTGGAGTTAAGCTATTCAACACGGGTCAGAAGGTTCTGGCAACATCGCTGCGCACAGGCTCAGTAGGTAGAACACTCGCAGAATCCACAGGTCTGATTCGAACTGTGACTGCGGAGGGTAAGACTCTAACTCAAGTTGCAGGTGAAGCTCTTGCACAATCTCAGCAGTCATTCAATCTTATGAATGCAGGAGTTCTAAAGGCCATAGGCAGCGGGTTCGCTCAGGCAACCTGGGAATCTGCTGCGTTCGAAACCTTCGTAGCTGCAACAATGTTCCGTTCTCCTGTGCTGGAGGATCAGGACTTCAAGGATCTCTCACTCAATATTCTGACAGGCGCTGCGCTTGGTGGAGTTATTGGTGGTGTTGTTTCGTCAGCCGGTGTATACGGAGGAATCAAAACAATCATCAAAGCTCAGGACCTGGAAGATAAACCGTTTGTGATGCAATCATCTACATTCGGTTTCCAGAACAAACCTGCTGCTCGAATCATCATCAATGCGCATGATGCTGAGAATACTCCGCTGCCTACGACTGCACGTGCAGAAACTCTGCGGGCACAGAAACTTACTAAGTTGGAGCAGGAATCTAATCTTGCAGCTTTGCAGCTAGCAGGAGATAAATCGCCCGGCATTGGTCAGCTTCTAGGTCAACTGATTCGCGGCCAGAGTGGTGAACAGATTGCTGGAATGTTCCAAGGTCTACTCCGTGTATTCCATCCTCTTGAAGAACTCAAGGCGGTGAAAGGCAGAACAGAAGGTTGGGTTCGAGTTCACGGAGAAGGCATGGGAGATGTATCTTTCGATGCGTTTCCTAAGAATGGTCTCACGCTTGCAGATAAGTATGGAACTCGTGAAGCAGTTCTTGCGCGCGTGAAAGACTTTGACTTCTCCACAGCCAAAACCTGGAACCTTCTGAAAGCTGGGAGTGTTGATGAGATCGAAGCTCGCTATGTGTGGGCAGATAAGTTTGCCAAAGTGCAGGATGGTGAAGTAATTCACTTCTCTGATATTCCTCTCCTCGAAGCTGCACTGAAAGATCCTACACTCACATATGTAGAAGTTGCCAAGGATGTTGGTGCAAGAGAGATTATTACGAAAGCGGATCTAGCTGACACAATTAAGATTGCCAAACGTGAGTACGCAGATATGTTGGAGCGTGCAGATCATGCTGCATGGCCGCGCATAGCGGATCCTCTTGGATTCCTCCCACCCAAGGCTTCAGTAACATCTACTGACATTGCTCGTGCTGTCAATGTATCTCCGAAGTGGCTGGAGTCTACTGTTGATGCATCTTGGCAAGCTCGTCAGGATGCACAAACTGCGTGGATGGATTTCAGGAACTCTCGCGGTATCACACGTGGTGATGATGATATCACCTATATTCCATCTCTCATTAAGCTCCAGTACAACACAGCACAGACTGTGACTGCGAATACTGATCTGACTTCGGCAATGGTTAATATTGGCTATCGTCAGAAGCTACAGCAGCAGGCCACAAACAATGCATTTGCTCGCCTCGCTGGTGAGTTGAATGATCGGTTCGTATCTCCTGGGCAAGACGCAATACTTAACAGCGATCGCTACGGCGCTGGAGCTGGTTTGTTCCGATTTGCTAATGGAGCGTATGGAACTCTGGCATCTTGGGCCGAGGCAACCGGGAAAGCTACGGCTGATTTGACAGCACGGATCCGGAATAATACCAATGCGGTTCTTGATAGTGTTGGCTTGCGTCTGCGTAATGATCAGGTTGCTGCGATTGAGTTCGATAAGATCAACAATCTTGTTGCTTCGACTGCGGAACAGTATGTTCTGAACCCGAAGAATCAGCGCGAACTCATTCTCAAGAAAACTCTTGCGTATCGGAATGCGATTGATGAAGGTCGCACTGATGCACTGATTCCTGATATTCATCCTTCGATTCCAGAAGTTATTGTTATTGAAAATGCACTGACTGCGGAGGCTGTTGCAGCTCGCATTCAATCTAACGGCTCTCGTGTTAACCACTTCAACAATCTCCGTCGAAGTGTTGGTGTTCCTGCAACTAATGATGCAGCTGCATTCTATCCTCTCAAGCCACAACCTCGTGACTATCCATTCTTCGCTTTCGTGAAGGATCCTACGATAACTGGAGAAGCTGCTGGTCATACATCTATGATCCATGCAACTGACCAGGTACGTTTGGATGAGATGATTAAGATGGCTCAAGGCCGCGGCTATCAGGTGTACACGAAAGGTGATACTGAAGCATTCTTCAAAGCTCAGAATGAATATGAGTGGGGTCGTACACTCCATGAAAACTACATTGATTCCTCACTCAAGAGTGCTGGTGTTAACAATCAATTCTTTCCGAAAACTAATCCATCGAAGATTGTAGATTCTTGGCTGGAACTGGAGCGGCGCTCAGACGAGGTTCTTGCGCGTGAAGCTGTTAGCATGAAGTTCGGGCATGAGTTCGATCAGCTGGAAACCTTGGGTAATCAGTACACCAATGTGGCTGCATCTAAGTATGGAACTTCTGCTCGGCAGATCGAAGCTACTACGCAGAATCCATACAATGATTACCGCAAGACAGCACTTAACATCTCTCGTCTCTCAGAGCATCCTCTCCTTATCAGCACCAATCGTATGTTAGAGCGCGCTGTTAGTGGTGCGTATCAGCGTATCGTAGATGTGTGGGATCAGGCTAAATCAGTGAATGATCTGCAAGCTGTTAATGCTGCACTACAAACTGCTGGAGTAAATCATGCATACAAGAATGCTGCCGAAATCATTCTGGCTAATCACACTGCCCCTCGTGCTTATGTCTCTGAGTTCATTCGCGGTGCCAATGCGATTCTTGCTAATACATTCTTACGTCTTGATCCACTCAATGCTCTGAACAATGCAATTGGTTCTCAAGTTCTACTTGGACATGAGACTGGTGCACAGGTGCGGAAGCTTCTCAGAGATACTACAGATGCTGGGATTACTGTTCCTGGTGTGGAGGATAAGATTCTTTCTCCAGCTGTGCTGATTTCGAGAGCGATGAAGAACTGGTTCTCGAAAGATCCTGTGCTGTGGGGCAAGTATCGTGAGAATGGTTGGCTAACTCGACTGTCCGATCAGTACATGTCTATGACGGATGATCTGGCTTTGAGTGGTGCCGAGAGCGTATCTCAGCTCAAAACCAAACTCGCTGAGGCAATGAAGAAAGCTCGCGAGTGGACTGAGAAAGGTGAACTAATTACTGGCAATAAAGGTGCTGAGGAATTGAACAGATTCATCAGTGCTGATGTTGCACGACAGATCACGGAAGTTCGCATTAAGGCAGGTCTAATGGATCCGAGTGCCCAAGCTGCTTGGATCAATACATTTGTGAATCGAACTCAGGGGAATGTTCTGGCCTCTCAGCGGCCTCTCCTATTCCAGGGCCCGATTGGACAAGCGATTGGACTCTTTCAGACATTCCAGTTCAACACAATGCAACAGCTGTTCCGGGGCATTGCGGAGGGAGGAAAGAAAGATGCGGCAATGGCTATGGGATTGCAAGGTACGCTCTACGGACTCAACGGACTTCCTGCGTTCCAATTCATCAACCAACACATCATTGGAACTGCCAGTGGAAATCAGGATCATGTAGATGCATACTCTACTATCTATGGTAACTTGGGTAAGACAGCTGGTGATTGGCTTATGTATGGCATTCCGTCTAACATTATCCAAACCAACTTATACACGCGTGGAGACATTAACCCGCGACAACTGACCATTGTTCCTACGAATCCTGCCGAGATTGTTGCTGTCTCTGCATTCAGTAAGTTCGCCGGAAATCTGAAGGAGACTGTGAGTAAGGCTGCTGGCGGTGCTGATGTGTGGCAAACAATATTGCAAGGTCTGGAACATAACACTCTGTCGCGCCCTCTGTCTGGTCTCGCAGTTACTCTGCAAGGTCTGGCTTCTCCAACAGGTCAATCTTTCAGTACAACCAATGCAGGCGATATTTCGTTCGTAAATGATCTACTTTCTCTCGCTACTATTTCTCGACTCGCTGGAGGTAAACCTCTTGACGAAGCTCTTGCGAATGACCAAATGTCTCGAAGCATGGTGTATAAAGCAGCTGATAAAGAGAGAATGAAAGCTGCTACTGAACGATTCAAAACAACTGTGATTGGTGATCTTACTGCTGCTCCGACTGATGAAGCTGTGCATTCCTATATGGAATCATTTGTTGCAGGCGGCGGAAGGCAGGAGGACTTTAATAGAGCAATGTTGCAGGCCCTCACACGAGTTAACACTCCTAGAGCGAATCAGATGATTCAGACACTGAAAGGTTCGTACAGTCAGAGTATGAAAGATCTGATGGGTGGAGGAGTTGAAGGACTCGAAGTTCCGCAACAGATAACACCTGAGACTGGAGAGTAGATCGCACAGCGATCAGGACGAAGAAAAAGCCCCTTGGATGTTAAGTCCTTGGGGCTTTCTTCTTGGGGTTCTCAGAACTCGTATGCCAGATGGATTGCGCCACGAGAGTTTTTATTGGTTAGATCAGGAGGAACAAGTTGTAATCGCCAGCCTCCTCCGATAGCTACTTCTGGAATCAGAACAAACTTAAGTTTCCCGTAGCCTGTTGCAACTCCAGCTAGCATTGCTACGTTGTCTCGGAGTAGGAACTTATATCCTCCGTACACTGTTGTTCGCCTGTGTGAGTTGTGGTACACGCCTACAGTAACATCAGAGCAAGAGGCGTACACACCTGGATTGCGGTCATTCAATCCATTATCTTTGATGTGTACTGTTGCTAGGTGGAGACCGATTGCGCAGGTTGCTAGGAGGCTCATATTAGTGTACTCCAATTTCATTAAGAACTGCAAACTCCTTATGATGTATTTTAGCTGCTGCGTTGTATGCTACTGCCGCTTCTTCTTGAGTTAGATATTGACCAAGATATATTTTTTTATTATTAACTCGTATATTAGCTTCCCACAGTTTACTTCCTCTGCTGACTTGTGTTACGCCCTTATACTTAGAAGCATTGCATTCGTATTTATTTTTATTCCTGGCACTTTCATTTTTATCGGCTGGACGCAAATTCTCTCTGCGATTATCAAGTTTGTTCCTTGATTTGTGGTCAACTATCTCATAGCCCGGAAGTATTAACCTATGCAAACGTAGTTGAATTCGTTTGCCTTCCGATGTAACTGAATTAGTGACTACATAACCGGCCTCATTCACATAAAACAAATGCTTGTGAAGCAGATGCTCATCTTGAGGGTCAACTATAATTCCTCTATTTAGGTTCTTTTTGAGGTGCATTTAATATACTCCTAATGGATGCCAAACTTCCAACATTCTTTGCTCCAGTCATCACTGAGACCTCGAATGGCTTCTTTGACTGCCATCTTCTTGAGTTTCTCTAGGAGCACATCTGCGAGAGCTTCGAGTTGTTCACCATCCAGAGTTGTATCAATCGCGTAACCACAGTAGTATGCGGTCTCTGCGAAGATAACTTCAACTCCGAGTCCAGCGTGCTTCTGAAGACGCTGGATTAGGAGAGGATGATGTTGCATCTCACGCTGCAACTGCACAAATGCCTCGGGGAAATATTCGTGAAACATTACAGCAAACTCCTTATATCATATGTTTTCACAATCTCATCCAGAATCCGAGCTTCGTATCTTGCATCACCTAGGCCAGTGTGCTTAGTTTCGTTTGGGCCAATAGCAAGTGTTTGATCCTCTACTGGAAATAGATTCTTCATAGTTCTGAAACATCTGTTATTCCTGAAGCTCCACACATCATGGAACCCGAATGCATCCAGACTTCGGAGCAGAACTACATTATCGAACTCAGCTCCATTGCCCCAGATTGCTACTGGTTTCTTGAAACTCTTGATCCAGTCTACAAACTTCTCAAGTGCTTCTGCGTAGTCATCCTGACCTGAGAACACTTCGAGTCGTGTAGGTTGTTTCTCCCACCAGAGCATTGTGTCATGACTTTGTACGCGGCCATGTGAATCCACCGCTGCAAGACAATCTTCGTATCGAATAGTTGCTTCGAATTCAAATGGCAGACCTAGAATGTGTCCCATGTCGAAACGCGGAACAGCAGCACCAATCTGAATGATTGCTGCATCTGGTTCGGAGGAGAGAGTCTCCAGATCAAGGACAACATTGATAAGATCTGCGCTCATTACAGGTTCCTACCTTTCTGAGCTTCACGATCTGTGCGGACACCTTGATGAAACTCATGCCATTCTGCTGAACCTGGCTCATGCTGGAGAGAGGCAGGAGGAGGCATGTTAGATACATCTACAACAGTGGGTGCCTTATCAGCTCGTGCAATTGCAGCTTCATTCGAGAACACTCGACCTGGATAACGCTTCTCAAGTTTCTTGATATTCATTTCCAGAATGTTGGTACGAGAGAGCTTCAAGTTAAGTCGGAGTGCCTGGAGATAGTATTCAATGTCTCCGAGTTCTTCGACAACATTGGAAATGTCAAGTTGCTTTCCGTAGAACAGATGCTTCTTGATTGCATCAACAAGTTCTCCGACTTCACCTGAGATTCCGAGAATCGCGTGAGTCAATTCATCCCGCTCGGTTGGGAGTTTCTTGAAAGTTGTTTTTACTAGATCTTTATGATCTGCTTGGATTGCTGCTTCGATAGATTTGTACGAGTTCATTTGATTTCTCCTGGTTAAGCTAGGTCTGGAACGGGGTCATAAGTCATTACAAAGATATCCGGTTTGCACGGATACAACTCTCCTTTGACTCCTTTGATGATGTAATCTCCAATGTCTCCACGATGATCACCTTCTAGCGTTTTCACTGTGATGGTGCCATCTTGATTTGTTACGATACGGCCATCGAAAATGGCTTTGATAAACCAACCTGGAATACTTCGAGTTGAATCATCATTTGGAGGAAGCTGATATGCTTCAATTGTTACTGGGCGCTTTGTGTAGAAGGGCATGATCTATCCTTGTGTGAGCTATGCTCAACCTTTAACTGCCAATTCTTCCTCTGTTAAATAACCAAGATCAATGAAGTCATGATCCTTCAATCCTTGTCTGCGCATGGGGAGGAATATACCCTGCACGGATTGAATCTTTTCGCTCATGGAGAGCTTCTTCAGTATGTTTCCTATATCTGAGGGTGTCTCCAAATCGTTACCGACAAATTTAATGATTTCCCTAAGTGTAATACCATCGTGGGATTCAATGAAGCCGAGAACTTTGTGTGTAATGTCGGAGTTCCTAGACTTGCCAAATTCACCGAGAGCTTTTGGCATAAGAGACTCAGCATACGAGAGATATGTGTTGGCTTCAATGACGCTTGCTTCACATATAGATTTGCGGAAGTTTGCAACTGTACAGATGGTGGAGAGCTTGAGAAGGTGGGTGAATCTTCTGTTAAAATAAGCGTCAAACCGCATGTCGTCGACTTTGTCAGTCCGATTGTAGATAGCTGATAACAAATCTCTCGCGCTAGTTTCAATGGTGAGTTCACCGCTGGCAACTGTCTTTGTTCGCTGTAATTGTCTTGTGATATCACCTATCTCCTCCTTACTTGGTGAACGGGGGAATGCGATTCTCCTTCCGTTAGGCTCTGAATAGACAAGGAGAAGCCTTGAGAAGAAGCCTTGTCCAAGTATTTCTGGAGGAAATGCTGTAGCGAATCCAGTAGGAGTATTCCCGGCAAAGATGTTAATTGTTGGATCTGAAATAGAAACTGATTTTCCTGTCTTGATTCTATTCTGATAAGGTACTCCTTGCCAGTCCCAAAGGCTGCCGAGAATGGAAAGAAATTCCAGATTTCCACTACCAAAGAAGTCATTAGCTTCGTCTGCCATAATGGCCATCGGATGAACTCCAGTCTCAGCCCCGTCTCCAAATAAGTTACGTTCAAGGATTGTATCGGTATTTCCGGTTCCTGCGTCATCTGTATCTCCTGCAAGGTCAGATAAAAATTTCTCTTTCGAGGTTCGCTCTGCTGATATAGCGGAGTAGCCAGCACCGATTAGTATGTGCTTAATGAGTTTAATCGCAGTAGACTTACGTGTTCCTGCTGATCCCATTAGCATAAGATACTGATTCGGATAGATGTTGGAATGTCCAAATGGGATCCACACATTGCGCTCCAATATGATGGACATTCCTGCGATTGCAGCCCAGCGATTAAAACATACTGGCACCTCCGAATCAGACGTGAACTTTAGATATTGTTGTATGAATGATTCGGACACACTTAACCTTTATTTAGTTAGATGCTTGAACGTCTGGTGCAAGAGTATCCAGAAGTGATGGAGTCTCTGGCTGAGGTGAGGGCCCTGCATCTCTTACAAGTGCGGCTTCTTGCAAAGCAGAAACATGCATACCTAGTAGAGAGTTCAGAGCATCTGCAATTCCCATAAGATGTTTGGGCGGAGATTCCCAAGTGTTAAGTGCACGATTAAATACACGTGTGAGTTCCGGGAGAGTTAGGACAGCAATGATTGTTCGCTGTACTTGACCCCCCGGGATGATGGTTACGATTACGTTGGCACCAGGAACTGGTGTTATGTTGCCTGACATTGGAGACTCCAAGGTTGATTGCCGCTCTTAGCAGCTTCCACATTATACACGAATTGTTGCTTCTGTTCCTCATCATCTGAGTTAACTACTGCAACAACTACGGATTCGACAGGCTGATTACGAAACAAACCTGTCTTGAGAGTAAGCATAACTTCAAGAGAATCTGTATCTACTGTGACAGGGAAAGGTAGACTTTTGAATTTGATTTCTGTCGAATAAGTTGCACGATTGACTTCTGTAATATTCATAGTTCGCTCCAGTTATAGCTCCGACCAGTATTTCTTACCGTATTTAAGTGCTGCTGGCACTGTGAGGGTTCGTGTGATTCCTTTAATGTCTGTGACTTTGATTGGCCTTTCCATGAGTTGCTTGACTTGGTGAGCAAGATCTTCTCTGCCTTCACGATACTGAAAGAGAATTGAGTCATGAATCTGTGCAAGCAGCTTGAAATCATTTGGGTGTGGGAGAGCTACTTTATAGAACACATCCATGTATGCTTGGTTCAGACACATTGCATTCAGACTCTGTGCTTGATGTGCTACGTATCCATTGAGTGCAGTCTTAGATTTCGTAGGATCACTGAAACAATATCGAGTCCAACCTGTTGCACCTACCAGTTTTTTATCACGTAATACAACAAGCTTAATGTGAGCAGGATGCTCGATCCGTACACCAGGATAAGTTGTAGTAAATACATCCAGTAGGTGCTCCGCGATTTCACGTAGCGTCCAACCTTTCGGAAGTCCAAGAAGTCTTTGAGCTTCTCGTACTTTATCTTCGCCCATTGTGTCAATGAGGACGGCCCATCCCATGAGATAACTAGCACCATGATTAACGCGCTTGGCAAGATCTCGTAATGCCTTATCGATAGTTTCCTTTCTGGCATCGTCATAAATCTTATCGTAAGGAACTCCAAAGAAGCTAGAAGCATTAGTTGCGTGAAAATCTCGTCCGGAATCGACTGCTCTAATGAGATTGAGGTCTCCTGTAATGTAAGCTGTATCTCTTGACTCAGCTTGCTCAAGATCTGACTCTCCCCATAGGAATCCGTCATCAGCCACGAATGTCTGTTTAACATCGCGCCCTCGCGGAATGTTTTGGATTTGGAGACCGCACCAGAAATGATGTTCTCTACTTGCCAGCCGTCCGGTGTCGGTCCCATGTGGGTTAAGAGCGTATAGTATTCTGCCATGGAGTTCCTTCGCACCTTTCTTAGATGTTTTCGTGATATCTTCATCGGTGCGGAGATAGGTTGATATCAGCTTCCTATCACCACGAATGTCGAGAATCAGATTGATGAAGAACGAATTTAGAGGATGCCTGAGAGCAGCCTTCTTAAGATCCTTTTCCTCCGTAGACTCGATATCGCGACAGCCAAGTACAGTGAGTAGCTGTTTAACTTGAACCGGAGAATTAGGGTTGAAATTTGGTACACCGAGACTGCTCCGAAGTTGTTCCAACTTGCTGTCAATGTTCGACCAGATCTTATCTCGCGCTGGGGCCATGCGTGTGAAATCCCTCTTGATTCCTCGGAGTTCAGATAGAACACAGGGAAACTGGAGAGGGAATTCTAATTCGTAATTCTTGTAGGCCCATGTTGGAGCTTCACGAATCCAACCGAGGAAAGCTAAGAGAGTCTGGTGTGTGTCTTTGCCGTTGTAGAGATAGTATGTTTCCAGATCCGCGCTTTCAGCTAGATCTTTCCAATACATGCTTTCCCGGACGAAGAATGCGGAGAGTGAGGCCAAGTCCTTTGGTAGTTCTGAATACCAACAGTGCATGAGCGCAGCAGTGTCGAATAGGTAATTGTACGGAACAATGCCATAGCGAAGAAGATAGTTAATATCGTACTTGCCATTCTGAGCAATCTTAGCGCTTCGGGTACTGAGAAACTTAGCGGTCCACACGACCGCGAACTCAGAATCCATAGGAAGGACAAGAGTTCGTGTGATATAACTACCGTTGCGGAGAGTAGCAAAAGTGAAGCCGATGCAACGAATAGCCAGATTCTCTTTGAACGTCTCAATGTCGAAAGCACACAGTTCCCAGTCGCATACGCGGTTGTATTCATCTTCTATGTTTCCTGCGTGGAGAACTGTCCAGTTGAATTCTGGTGCCGCCATCCATCTCGCTTTTTCCGATAGCTTACTAATGTATCTCTTAGCAAGAAAGTCTCCGTACGGGACTGAGATGATTTGGTCGAGGGGGTGGACGATAACTGTTTCGATGGAATCCTTTCGGAACAGCGAACCTGCGTAATTGTCAATTGTCGGTTCTTTCCTGCCTGTATCACCTGGCAAGAGTTTGCGGAGAAGAGTCTGCGAGGTTGTGATAACTCCTTTGATATCTCTTTGTTCACAATAGCTCCTTACTTCATACCATGTTTGGATTGGATCAAGACGAACGAAACACTTAGATGAACCTACAGCTCCCTTGAGTTTAGGGAGATAGGATTTATCTTGCGGTGTTCCGAGGAATAAGAGGTTAGACATGCTGACGCAGTGCAGTTAGAAAGGAATGTTATCAGGATCATCCAGATGTGAGCGAGATTCTGCGAGTGATCCACGCGGTGCGGGTTTTGGATTTGAGTAGGTACGAGTGTAGCGTTCTTGCGTACTAACTCCACCATGATTGGTTCCGATTGTGACAGACTTAGGTGGCCTGAGATTCGGAGTCTTGAGACATTCGTTATACAACAACTCCGACATAAACACAGGTCTATTTGTCACATTCTCGAATGCCCAAATAAGCCATGAGCAATCTACCTTGGAAACCTCGTCTGGAGTCTTACCTTTGTACTTACCGAATGTAAGCGGTGTATGATCGAGTTTGGAAAGTTCATCTGCTGAGAGCATGTTGGAGTCTTTCATGTGAAGCTGAGAAGGTGCCGCCCGTACTGTATGTATTAACTGGGGACCACTCTACCAATTCCTTTCGGTAGAACCAGAATACAAGTCAGTCGGGCGGCGTAAAACACTAACGCTCTGCGTTACAGGATCTTCATTTCCACAACGTCAATGCTATCCTTGCCTTCGTATTCACCCTTGCCAACACGAATCTTCGTGACAGCTGCAACTTCCACACCTTCTGCGGCAGTGAGAGTTTCGCGGGTAGAACCTGGGAAAGAAGGCGACAGAACTTTCAGGACTTCCTTCAGAGCACCTTGTGCGTAGTCATTGGGAGAGCCATCTTTCTTCTTGAGGTTAAAGAAGATAGTGTTCTTGTCGTCAGGAGCAGGAGCAACAGAAGTGGGATCAGCCAACTCCAGTGCTTCGATGTAAGTCATCGTCATCTGAACCGAGACTTTCTTGTCATCGATCTTGAATCCGAGCTTAACTTTGTGGGCTCCGTTTGGGAACGGAGTGATAGAAGGCATGTCAGCCAGATCGTCCAGAGTGCTGTCGAGAATGTTAGAGAGATCCATGATTTGATTTCCAGTTTGGTTGAATGGGAGAGAGAAAGAGAAAGAAAAGTATCTGTGTTTAGCAGAATTGGTTTCACTTGAGTTGGTTGTGTTGTGTATGTTACAGTTGTTTCATTTGTGCTCCTTCAAACATTGGTTTATAAGCTCGATCTTGATTTTGTCCGGCAGCAACAAGTTGATTAGCTGCACCAATCATTTGACCACGCGTAGCGTGTGCTTCGACAATCAATGCCTTCATGAGGATGCAGTAGTTGATAAGGTCATCGAATCTTCCTGCGATTGGTTCGGAGAGAAGTTGTTTGTTTCCTGCTGCGTCGTTGCGCACGAATGTGGCGATCGAATCATAGTGCTTTGAGGCGTAAACAAAGGCAACTTGGAGAGCTGTTGCACCAGTAAGATTTGAGCCTCGCTTAAAGTTTGCGAGACGATCTGCGGAGCCGGCATATTCTTGTCCTTTCGCAATTAAAATAGCTGATGTGTCTCGTACTGTCTGTTCTACGAGAGCTGAGAATTCCTGTTGATTCATGATACTGGTTTCCTATTTCTTTCCGAGTAGGGCTGAGAGAGCCGATGTTGACTTAGCTTCCTCACTGATTGGTGTTTGTACTGGCATGGCTGCGGGACGCAACTCAGGACAGAACAGAGGAAGGAGAGATGGTTCTGGTAGATCTTCAATGCGGAATCCTGTACGGGAAGATGCAATGAAGTTAAGAGCGGATGTTGTGGATGAATAGAATCGGTGTTTCTTGTTGGATACTTCTCCTCGTATGACTTCGTCAAAAAAGCGGGCAGTATTTTTGCTGGAATTACGTGAGCCTGAGACTGGAACAAGACGCTCAGGTGCTTTCTCATCTTTCTCTTTATCTAGCTCATGGCTGATGCATACGATGTTATATGGTGCATTCTGAACATGAGAGAGAAAGATCTCCATCAACTTAGCGAGTCCTCCCCAATCATCTGTCTGCATCTTGTAATCATCTGGCTTGCCTTTGGTGATATGAGCAATGGCGGATGATGTGAGTTGTGTGAGAGAATCCACAACCACAACTGTGTCATCATCTACTGTGTCCAGGCAGACTGTGATGAACTCTTTCTTCTCTGCTGCGCACTTCGGGCAGGCTACCTTACCGTGTGCTTCGCAGATCTTATGAGATCCACCTTTAATCACCTTGAGCATGGTTTCAATGGCGATTGGAAATGTCTTGGTGTCTGGGAGAGAAATGATTTCGATTCTCTCCTGAGCTTCAGTAGGGAGCTGGAGGAGAGTTTTGAATCCATTATCGAGATCGAACCAGAGTAGATTCTTCTTGAGTGCAAGTTCACCTACGAGATGTGTCTTACCTATTGAGGGTGGACCATATACACAGACACGATGTGTGAGTGAGACTTTCTTGGTTGTGAGTTTCATAGTGTATCTCCTGAGCGTCCATATTCACGAAGTGTGTGACGAAGTTCGATGTTAGTCTTTCGTTGTTGGTCTAGAATCCATGCTTGCTGTTGTTCTTTATCTTCCTTAGATGCACAGACTGCATCGTACATTGCAAGAGCTTGAATATAGTTTGATCCTCTGCGTGTCGCATGAAAGTGTTCAAGATCTTCCTGAAGATTCTTGGGGAGTGTGTGGAATATAGATGAGATTCGTATTGCCATGTTAGTCCTCTATGGTTGCGTTTGCTTTTGCGAGTTGTGCGTGAATGAGATCATCCAGACTTATGACGATCTGGTATTCTTCGTTGCGTTTCGAGAATGCTACGAACTCATCTTGCGTAAGTGGTTTCGTGAGCCTCTCATTATCCATCTGGCACAGGCCGAGATACTTGCACTCACGATAGTAGTCGAAACAAGATTCACCTCGCATCGGAAAGATACCTGCCTCTGAATACATATCAATGGTGCGAGTGTCGAGGACAAGTTCCTGAATCCAGCGAGCACGCTGCACGTAAGATTTGGTGAAAGAATACTGTGTGTATTCTAGTTCTTTCGTGGAGTACACAAGATAGAGTACTTCGTAAGAAGATAGGTCAGGGAATATGGCATCGAGAACGATGGAGTATCCAATTGCCTGAGCAGAGTTTCGATATTGCGCTGGATTAAGATTAGTTGCGCTCGATGTTTTGCATTCCAGTACAACAACCTTTCCTGTTTCGTCATGCTGGAGAACTGCATCAACAAAACCTCGGTATTTATATCCACCAGGAAGATCAATGAGGAAGGAAAGTTCGCATGCGGGCTTGGAATTGTAGTGTACCAGCGAGAATCCATCTAAATATCCTTGATTCTGCATCGCACGGAACTTCTCCAATGCGAACATAGCTTGTGCGAATGATTTATTCTGCTTCGGATTAGATGCCCAGAGCGGGGCTGTCCACTGCATTGCGCAGGCGAACATGATATCTTCCCAGCTGCGGCGTTCAAGAAGCATCTGGATTCCAAGACCAACTACATGGCCGTAGGAATATGTGATTGTGTCATCGATGTGTTCTGTGACATCTGATGTTGCTGCGAGTTTCTCTAACTCAAAGCGCCGAGGACAAGAGTGGAGAGTGAGAAGTCCTGAGTAGGAGAGATTGAGGATTCTTGGGTCGATTGCTCCGGGTGCAAGTTCGTAGGGCGGAGATTCTGGAGAGACTTCAACCTCTGTTGCGTCGAAGGAGAACATAGTAGGTACCTGATGATGTTAGATTGTTCTTGCGATGTGAAGAATGTTTCTAGCAGGATTGTGAAGTGATATTGCGCAAGGACTGCGTATGGTGTGTTCTTGATTGCAGGCAAAGAAAACACTGACTCTCTTAAACACCGCTGCTCAGGAAGGGTGTATGTTAAACATCCAAGAGCCTGAGCGAGCATTTTATATTCTGCCGGAGTAGCACTGGTTCTGTAACAGAGAACTCCGAGAGATTCATTGAGAGTTAGATCGAAGTTGTTTGATTTCATACCACACCTTGATTGCTTCTCGCATACAGAATAGTCCACCGTAGATTGCGATTGAACCGAATGCGAACAGGAGAAGCAGAATGATGGTGACAAAGAGGAGTTGTTCAAACATCATCAACTCCAACCTTCTTCAGCGTTTTCCCCTTACCTCCTGAAATCATTGAAGCTGTGATTTCTGTGGAAGTTTGTTTCATCAGACCTGCTACGATGCGAGACTTATCGTCTGCTGTGAGAAGTGTTACAACTTCTGGATCTGCTTGGAGATTACGGAGAATATCCTGGAGCAGAGAAGGCATCGAAGGATGCGCTGTCAGCAGAGACTGAGTTAGGTCTGCGATCTTGAGGGAGATTGTTTCGTGAGGTGTCATGGCTTCGCCTGTATTAGGAGATCTTGACACGATTTTCGTAGGCACGAGCAAAGTTGTTGCGCTGTGCTGCAAGACGTGCTGCTTTGAGTAGGATCTTGTCTTTGTTACGTTGATCTACGCGAGCATTGTGGGCTGCAATGTCTGAGTCAGAAGATGTGATCATGGTGTGAAGATACTCTGGATGCGAGTTACCACGATATCGGGTGGATGTAGAGATAAGACTGCGTCCTAGACGAGTGTTAGATGTGGTGCGATGTTGTCCTGTGTTGCTCATGTTGCTTCCTATATGGTGTCAAATGGTGTCAAGTGTGTAAGAAGGTTTGAAGGTGAGTCGAAATCGGAGGATAGATCCATCTCTTTTAGTTTCTAGGAATGCATTAACTGGAGGCCACCTTTCAGAACACTCCAGCTTGAATCCTAGATCCATATCTTTTTCTTTGATGACAGCTTTTTTAACACGTGCGTGCCATGCTCTCTGTGTAGATACATCACAGAATCCGTCACGTTTAATTTGTTCCCATATTGGTTGATACTGTCGCTGAGGCACACTCATATTTATAACTTCTCCAAAGATCACCTTGTTCCACGTAAGTTTTTCAAGTCCAAATGTGGAGGCGATCAGTGGGCAAGTCTCTCGCACACACACGCAGGAGCAACTGAACAACGACAAACACTGCATGCGGCACGAAATCACCGGACATAACCACGGCGCACCCCACAATACACTATTAATACAATATACTCTGGGGAGAGCCAGCAGTTTTACATCATGCTGAGGATGCACCTTCCTACATATAGCTACAGTCTATTTGGTGTGAGTCGGTCAACTCCAGACTGGTTGCAACGTAGCGTTCGGTTGGTGTCTTAGAAGCCCAGATTATCTTCCAGCTTAACTTCCTTGGCTTCAATCAGCTTCTGTGCTTTCTTGAACAGGAAGTCAACACATTCAGCGAACTCACCAGCTTTCGGCGAATGTTCTGCGTACATTGCGAGGCGGACCTTGAGCTTTTCGATAACATCTTTCTTGCTCTTGATCGGTGCAAATTTCGCAGTGAAAATCTTCGCAGCATTCGTGCACTGTTCCTTCGTAGTGTTGGACACAGAAGGCATAACTTCCACGTAATCCGTTGCGAATTCTTCCCAGGTCTCTTTGCTGATACCAGAGCGACGATCTTCTTTCTCCAGATTCGCAATGACATTCCAGTCACAAGTGCTGTAATCGAAGTTCTCCGAAGTCAGCTTCTCATCACTGTTAATAACGTCGCGAACACGTTCGAACACAACTTCTTGCACAGCTTCCAGCAAGAGTTCGAGAGCTTTGCCACCAGTTTCGAGAATGGCTACGATACCTTCCACGCTGGGAGTAGGAATCTTATCCAGCTCGATGGTTGCACGCTTGGTTTCGACGCCAGTTTCTTTATCTTTCACGGTGCGGAAAGTGAACTTGGCAGCTTTGAAATCCAGCTTGTTGTCGAAGTTAACATGCACAACTGCTGGAGCTGCGGTGGTGTTGGAGTCTTGAGTAGAGTCGGTCATGATGGTTTAGTTTCCTAAGTTACCGTTGTTGCCGCTTGAAAAGGGAGGGCAACAATTCCCGAGGTGAGAGAGCAGTGTATCAGGGGATGGGGATGCTGTCAACCCCCTCCTGTGGAGCTATCTTATGGGGATTATGACTGATCTTCTTGTCTTTCAATACGGCCCTGAAAATAGATGGCTTTCTCGGCCAACGTGTTTCCTTTAATTCGTTGACGTCTGATAGCGTCCACAAATGTATTAGGCTCACAAATTATGATTAGCTCTTTTTTTGCTCGTGTTACACCGGTATAAAGCATCTCTCTTTGCATCATGACTGCATGAGACTCATGAATTACAAGAAACACTTTATCCCATTCAGATCCTTGTGATTTGTGAAAGGTGAGTGCGTAGCCGAGAATGAGTGCGTTAACTTCTGCTGCTGATGTGATTGTTTTCTCTGTGTCAGAGTCCATCATCTTGAGCTTGATGTGATGGGAGGATTGTGTAACACGATCTTTCTCATCTGATGCAGCAACTTGTGCGAGAAGGAAATCGATATCTTCTCCGCTCGCACTGAGTTGCTGCTTCGCAGATTGTTTATGTTCTGATGGAGTGTTATTGTGGCCCCAGTAGTCTAGATAGATTGATTCTGCTTGCGGCTGAACTCCTGTGTATTGTGGATTACAGGTGATATCGAGGATGAGTGCATCCTCACGGTCGAATAGAACCTTGTCTCCGACAGAGAAGTAGTGTTTCAGGAATCCTGCGATAACTTCCCATGTCACAGCTTGTTTCTTGCGTGCGATCTGATTCGCGATGGTTCGATTCAATTCTACTGTGCCGAATGATTTATTGAATGGCATCAAGATCATGTCAGCTTCGGGATCGTATGAGCCATCATTGTAGAGTTTGGTAAAGAGTTTCTCTGTCACAGAGAGTGCTGATTCCCATTCGATAGGTTTCATCCAAGGTGCGATCTTGAGTTGGTCAGGTACATTCCAGCTTGCGAGTTCTTCCTTGGGAATCGCGCGACCACTGAGAATACGATGCGCGAGTCTGATGATAGGACTCTCTAATGCCTGACGATAGACTTCTGTGAGTTCGATCACAGGAAGTTCCAGCATCTTGAAGCCTAGAATTGCAGCACCGAATACAGGAGGTAGCTGTTGAATATCTCCGAGGAATACGAATTGGCAATCTGGCGGAGCAGCTGCAATAACTTCTGCATAGAGTGATGTTGCAATCATAGATGATTCTTCGAACACAATGCAGGAGATTTCCCGAGGGAGAGGATTGAGAGAGTGGCGATATGGTTCGAATCGCATCGTGGTAGTTGTCTTACCTGATTCTGGATTCGTAACTTCATAATACACAGGACCGTATTCAAGAAGTTTATGAATGGTGATGCAATTGGATTTCATCGAGTCATCCATGTTGCGTCGAATATTGTTAGTTGCGCGACGAGTGTACGCACACACTACGATACCGGGAACATCGTGAGGCAAATGTTTGTGATCGTGCGCTTGAAGAATACGTGTGCGAGGATTCTGAATCAGCTTCGCTATTCCTCCCTTCATGCAAGTTGTCTTACCTGTACCTGCCGCACCAATGATGATACCGGATTCTCCGCGACCTACCATTTCAACAGCGAGATTCTGTTTCTCATTGTAGGTGATTACGTTGCCGTATTTATCTGTAGTGTGGACAGGTTGGATGGAAGGGATGGCGGATGCAACTTGGGTCATTGCAATTTCGAATCCATCTGCACCTTTGAGTGCTTCCGCAGTTGCGCGCTTCTTAGCTTCCTTATCTGCGTGAAGTTTTGCGATGATAGCTGCGAAGCGATCTTTGCTGATTGTGGTTGGAGTAGTGGACATGATGTTAGATTCCTAGGTTGTTGTCTGGAGATGCGGGAGGTTGTTTAGACGCTGATTGCGAGACAATCCAAGCTGACTTAGCTTTGATGAATGCAATGAGTGTTGGATACTGATGTTTCTGTGGTTCTGATGTGGGTGCTTTATCTACCATGTTTTGAAGATTCGCAACTTCTGCACTCGTACCGCGTGGAAGAATACGATACGATGTGAGTGTGTGTGATGCGAGAGATAGATCACCTAGGCCAAGATAGTTCTGTTGCATGATCTTGCCTTGACGCAAGAACTTCATGAGTGCCATCGCGAAGATACTACCATCAGCTACGATGTTATCCTCACAGTGATCGATCAGTTCCTGCAAATCACCTTCAGGTATGAGAAAGATCTGTTCTGCTTTCGCACACTTGATGATGATAGATTCCCAGTAGTCTGCGAGTGTTTGTTTAACACCTTGAATTGTGACTGGAATATCTTCTGGGAAATCACCTGCGAGTCGTGCCCATTGCGCTATTGCACGTGGTTTATCTTCGATGCGCTTGTGGCTGCTCTTTAACATGCGTTGCAGTGCGAGTTCTCTCCTGATGAGTTCCTGATCATTTGCATGATCTTTGATTCCATCTGTCCAATCATTGTAGTTCTGTTGCCAGACTTGAATCCAGTGGTAACTGTTTTCTAGGTGGCAGGTGTCAGATGAGATTGCGAAATGTGGCAGGATGAATCCTGGATGCTGGATAACATCGATGCGGCCAATCATATGGATTAGTTGTTCCATGTTGTTAGCTACGATCTGAGATGTTTTATCATGGTATCTCGCGGGTACGCGCCACTCTATAAGACCTGTGGAATCGAGGAGAGATAGGTAGAGAAGATATGATTCTGTTGGTGTGAGTTTGTTTTGGGTCCATGCACCTGCGAGACTTAGAAGTTTCTTGCGAGGGATATGGAAGATAGGATGATGCACAGATGATGATGCAGCGATTGATAGAGGTAGATGTTCACAGTGGAATATGACACCTGATCTAGAGCAGACTATTTTAGCCATGTCGGATGTTCCTGTTAGAATCCCAAGTTAGATGATGTAATATCAGCTGCGCGTGCTTCCTGCGAGATACCATATTTCTCAGCACATACAGGACCGATGGATGCTGCAACACTGAGACCTGCAAGAAGTTTTCGGCCACAGAAACAACATTGTCCACTCTGAGTGCCTTGAACTTGTATGAGATCAGGGAGAGGAGTTTTGACAATCTGTTGTATTGCGGCGATTTCTTCCTGCGTGACTGCGAACTTAGATACAGGATAGAAAGTGTCTCCGATGATCTTACCAAGATAGTCTTTTGTTTTTGAGTGTTTCACATAGACTGTCTCAGGATACTTGGATGGACTGAACACAAAGGAGGAGATTCTGATCTTAGGGTATAGAACTTCACGCTGCGCGGCATGCTGCAAGGCAATGTAAATTTGATTGGACGATGTGGTCATATCAGACTCCTAGAATCTTAGATTCATATGTTGCTTCTTCCTCAGGTGTCATCTCACCGCGTTCATAACGCTGACGTTCTGTTGTCTCAGCTTGTTTGATTGCGTGAGTCTCAGATAGTTTATATGCTGGATTGATTGCACCTACTTCCACTTTAGCAATCATAGGTACAACAACACGTAGAATTGATGTTGTTTCCATCTGTGCTTCATGTTCTTGGCACATACGAGCAATGGTTTGAAGCTGTGTCAGTGTAAACACTGGGCGGAATTTGAGTAGATTAGATGGTGCAGGCATCACAGCTCCCCTGCTTCAGCAAGAAAGAAAGACATGAGATCGAATGTTACTTCCCAGAATTCTCTGTGTTCTCCGGTTTTAATTTTCATGATTCTGTTGATTGCAGCGAACTCTTTTGTGGAAATGTATCCGAGATTCTCAGCTTGGATGCAGACACTTGAATAGAGAGGATACGATGATCCGCGCTCATGATGGATTGTTTCCAGAAGTTGTTCCGGGATTTGCACGGTAGATTGGACAGGTGTTGAGTTGCTCATGATAGCTCCAGTTGTTGCAGTATATTACTGCGGGTTGATGAAATTTTTGTATTCCTACATAGCCTGCATAATGACAGTGTATCCATTGACCCAGAATGGGCTAAGAATACCTCGGATATTATCTTGGAAATCCTCAGCTGAAAGATAATACATTTCAATGCCATGATACGGATGAATGCATGTCACCATAGTGTATGCTTCTGTTTCTACTGGCCGTGCTTTGAATCGATCATAGTGAATCATGTTCAGTTCTCCTGTTGTTGCAAGTTGAAATTGCTAATTGAATTAATTTAGTTGCGCAGCATGCGCCGCTGGCACGGGAGCCAATCTGCCACAATGCCAGAATGCCAGACCCATGTCAAGGGCCCTCGGAGGCATGATGCCACATAGGACAATATAGATCATACCAGATAACATTAGATGCATCATCTTACGGGTCCTGTGAGAGGTATCAAAAATTGAAAATGAAAAATTAAACATATATCTATATAGAATACACACACCTGATATATCTATGCAGCGTAGCTGCGTGGGTGCATTCTATATAGATGCCTGAGCATGCATGCGCATGGAGGCACCGGCAGGGCCATTTGGCATTCTGGCAGATTGGCATTGTGGCTACGCTGCCAAAGTGGCATTGTGGTTGCCGTGCCAGAATGACATGATCCCTAGATTGCTAAGATGCAATCAGCAAATATCACAAAACTGATAATACATCAACAAATACATGTCAATGAAATCCTTTGCTTCCTTCAATCCCATACGATTACCAAACTTAGCAATACCATCATTGATAATGACATGCTCATTCATTGCATTGTAGAGAGTTTTGTTATTGAATTGCTCCATGTTAATCATAGCACCATGCGTTTCGCACATCTCACGCAATGCTTTGATTGCAGGAATCTTATTGGAAGTCCAAGATTCGCCCGCATGACAGCTAACATCCTTAACCAAGCGAACATCTAACATATGCGGCAGAGATGCAATGAAATCAGAGATAACATCATATGGAGGCACATCAATAACACATGCTTTAATGTAAGTTTCCAGCACATGAGTCATGGTAACTTGTGTGCGTGCGAATAGTTGTGCGTTAGAAACAGAAATAGAAGCAGTACGGATAGTAATCATGATATTAACTTTCTGCACATTATGTGCGATAGATAACTGCGTATGCAGTGAGGTGAAAAGATACTAACAACTGCTCCTTACGCGAAGTAAGAAACAGACCATAGAGCACTGCACTTATCATGCAATGCCCTACAGTCTGCGCGTTAGCGTGTGTAGGTGTCAGAATCCGAGTGCACCCGCGAGATCAACGACCGGCGGATTAATGATCTTATCCAGCTTCGCATCCATACGTTCCCACACACTATCCCGATCCTCGGCAGGCACCAGCATAAGCCGGACCCGCGCCAGTTCAGCATTCTTAATGCCCACAGCCTTAGCTGGTTTCGTGAGTGCATCCACGACAACAGCTTGATTCTTGGCAATCAGTGCCATAACCGCATCATCATCTAGCGAAGCATTCGATTCAAGAATCTTAACTCCGACATGGGCCGCGACATTATCAGCGAACCATTCAGCTACCCGTTCAGCATCCCAAGTATCGCCGACACGGACCCGCGCAAGATACGCGAGAATGGCAGTAGGTGAGATATCCGCATCATTATGAGACTTCGTGCCATCAACCTTAATTCTTTCCCCGATCAGGTCATTCTGTGCATCAAGGAAAAACTGCGTAGCAGCGTCGCGCAGTGCAGCAGAATCCCAATCGAAGTTATGGCGAGTAAGTTCCGGCACTGCGGTTGCATGCGTGACCTGCAAATTCGCGCCGTAGTTACCGTCCTTGTCTTTCTTGGCGATCGTGACGACCAACCTATTACCGGCAGGTGCCACAGTCTTACCTGCGCCCTTGGAAACATACGGTACGCTGGTGTGAGTCTTAAAGATAGCTGACATGATGTGATCTCCTGAGATGACCCGCGCACCCGCAGACAGCCGAGAACCAGCTATCTTAAAAGAACGGGCGCGTGTGTAGGTCATACTCTATACTAGCGAGAATCATGCCACCTATACCCTCCCAGGTATCCTGTGCATAACTATTCCCTTATAAATCAATCACTTAGCTCACTCTCACTGTATAAATCCTCAGCTGTCCCGCATGTGACACACACTCCTTGCGCTTGCGTCTGCCAAATCTCCCGACAACCCTATATAAATCAATCACTTACGTACTGTATATTCATCCAGCTCCAACCATCCAGGTAGTTATACACAGTTATACATTTACACCTCACATATTCACACCTTATCAACACCCTATCCACAAAGTTACAATTTACTGGGGATAACTTCTAAATAGGTGCATTCTATATACTGTATGATTGTATACACTGGCTCTACACTGGCGCATCTAAGTATGCACTCACTCACTACACTCCCACAACCCGCATACAACCTACAATCTAGATGCATACATGCACAATGTATACACGCATACTACACTGTCTATTCAATGTCTGTACTGTCCACTCACAATCTAAACAGTACATACACTATCTGAACCCTCCAGTCTATGTCTGCACCGCATATACCAGAACTGAACTGTCCAGTCTATGTCTGAACTGTTCAGTCTAGGCGGAGGGATAGGGCCTTTTTGGGTTCGGGCGTGGAGAATAACCTAAGACACACCTCAAATTTTGCTAAACTTTTTCTGAATGCATCCCCAGCTTCGCTGCTCCTTCGCATCCGGTAATATTACAACAGCCTCACAGCACCTTTGCGCCTCACAGGAGTCACACATGTCAGATACATTCCTCAATCAAGTTCTCGCAGGAGTTAAACGCACTCCAGGTCTACTGGCAGGTGCTCCTGTGGATGTTGCTAATTTAGTTGCAGGACTTGCCTCAGGCCGAGGACTTGATGGTCTAGTGGATAAACCAGTTGGAGGCTCTCGGCAACTTAACTCTCTTTTCGGCCTTGATGGCGCCAGCGGCGGAGTTGCACAAGATTCTGTAGAAGCAGTAACAGGTCTCTTAACTCCGGCTGGCACCGCCAAAGCAGTTGTTGGAGCAGCAGGCGCTGGCAAAGTTGCAATGAAAATTGCACAGAACATGGATACAATATCAACTATTGATCCACGAGTTTATCTTGGTGGAATGATTGTGCCAGCTCGACTTGCTGGAGATGCTGCACTTAAAAAGATGTTGGAATTTGTTCGCGCGGAATCTCTTCCAGGTAAGACTTCGAAACAACTTTATGACCAGACCGGAGTATTTCGAGGCACTCTAGATCCGAAGAAACTCAAAGCCATCATAGATGATTCAGCTGCAGAATTTAACAAAACTCATCCAGCCTGGGACGCTAGATATGGATTGTACGGACTCAAAGCTGGAGCAGGAACTGTCACAGTAAAAGATATTCTCAAGCACCCAAAATTGCAAGAAATCTTTGACAAAGACACAGAGTTAGGTAAGATTGCAGACTATGTAGTTACCAAAGAGCCCCCAGGATCTGGAGCATACGGCTCGTTCAATCCTAACTCAAATGTGATAACATTAGCTGATCGTGGATCTGAAAAAGATCTTATGTCCACATTTCTACATGAGATCCAGCATGCTATCCAGTATAAAACTGGCATGATTGGTGGAGGTAATCCTGGGATGTTCGTAGAGTATTCTGGTCGAGTTCAGCGCGCACAACAGCAAGCTCGCAAGACTTTGTCTGAACTTGTTGCGGAAATTGGCTCTGCCAAACCTAACTCAATTGAAGAAGCAAAAGCAATTGCAAAGCATGAACAAGTCAAACTTGATCTTGACGCAATTGAAAGTGTTAATCAGCGTGCCTATCGACACTATCTCGAGCTCCAAGGTGAAACAGAAGCTCGTGTGACACAGCAGATGTTCACAGATCCCCGCAAGATTAAGTCATTTGACCCTAGTTTCCCTGACCCAGATGCAGGTATTCGTGCAGGTGATCTCAAGAATCCGAAAGATACAGTAACTAAATATGACATGGAACCTTCCATTAAAGCTCTGATCGATCGTTATCAGCCAACTCCGAAACCCTAACTTAGATTCCAATATCATGGCGGCCTCCACAACTACCACAACTGAAGAGCGTGCACTTAAACTACTCGGCCAGGGTGTGCCACCTACCGCAGTTGCCTCTGCGCTCGGAGTTGATGTATCTCGAATCTCGCAACTTCTCTCAGATGAAACTTTCGCATCCAGGCTCGTAGAGCTCAAATTCGAGTCGCTCTCTAAACACAATGAGAGAGATAGTGCAATTGATCAGATGGAAGATAAGCTACTTGAACAACTCAAGTATGCACTTCCTATGATGACTCGTCCAATGGAGATTATTCGAGCTTTCGCGATCATCAATGCAGCAAAACGTCGTGGAGCATCTGCACCAGAATCTATTACAGCCAAACAAACTGTTGTAAATCTCAATATTCCTCAGATTCTACTTCAACAATTCACTACAAACGTGCATAATCAGGTCGTACAAGTCGGTGAACAATCCCTTCTCACCATTCCATCAGCTAATCTACTTAAACAAGCAGAAGCCCGCCAGGCCGCGGAGGTCCTAAATGTCGAACCAAGAAAAACTCCTCTACCAATTGCAGGAAAAACAGCGCCAGCTTGAGAAAAACAAGGAAGCAGCGCGCAAAATGCTCGAATCTCTCAAACAACAGCTCCGTGCCTCTCAGGTACTTCGGACTGAAACAGCGCTTTCGCGATAATTTAGGGCACTCAGAGCACTCCAACTATGTATCGTAAAGATAACCACGAAACTACGGGCACAGATGCACCTACAGGTAACATCTATGAAGCTCTCGGAGAAGAGCAGCCTCCCGAAACTATCCCTCCCCCAATTCCAGCTGTAGAAATCCCAGATGAAACAGAATACTCAGGGCCAGCAGAGCCTGCTCCAACAACAATCTACACAGCCAACTCAGATCATGGATTCCACTCAGATCAAGTTATTGAACTTGCCAAAGGATCTCTGGATTTTCTCGCCGGATTGGCTACACCTTCAACATTTAAATACCTCTTCCCTCCAGTCTACATTGCAATCTGGCAGTGGCTTCTTACGTATGCGCATAAAACTCGTGATTTCTCCCAACTCGCTCTCGGCCTGCCTCGCGGCTTCGCAAAAACCACAGTAGTTAAAATCTTCGTTCTCTACGTAATTCTCTTCACAGATCGCAAGTTCATTGCTGTGATGTGTGAGAACGAAAAAAAGGCTGTCAATATCATATCCGATGTGATGGATATGCTCTCGGAACTTAACATTGTCAAAGTATTCGGAGATTGGAAAGTCGGAGTTGATACAGATCAGCAGGCCCTCAAGAAGTTCGGATTCCGAGGTCGCAATATTATCCTCTGGGCTGGCACAGTCGAAACCATACGCGGTATTACTCTCAAGAATGTGCGCCCGGATATCATGATCTTTGATGACATACAATCTCGCAAGGATGCAGATAGCCAAACAATCTCTGATGATCTAGAACGTGAGATGTACGGAACAGCTATGAAGGCGAAGAGCCCTGAAG